>AMZC01001575.1_pt1 | contig 17937 bp, 19 predicted proteins | sample 948551 | NCBI WGS metagenome assembly AMZC01 (sample SAMN01120625, study PRJNA171369) | bioreactor sludge metagenome | biome: sludge; isolation source: anaerobic thermophilic cellulolytic sludge from lab reactor | place: China: Hong Kong, Shek Wu Hui wastewater treatment plant | collected... | reverse complement strand
GCAGATCGGCCTCCAGATGCGGGGGGGCAGGCCGGATGGGAGCCAGCACATAAAGCCGATCGGCGACCGCCTGGTATTCGGCCAGGATCGCCTGCGCCTCCGCGTCGGCAGACAGCCATGCCTCCACGGCGGCTCGCTCGTCCGGATCGAGCGCTCCCAGGGCATAGGCTGGCAACAGCGCCAGCAACTCGTCACGACTCATCCCATTCATCATCGCTCAATTTCTGCTCACCACAGCGCCCGCTTTGCTCCAGTTTTCACATCCTCTGCTATCTACTACGTCCCGGAAGGGGGAGTTGGATCTTCGCTCTTTTCCCCCAGCCACGCGGCGCGGAGCTTATCCATGCCCAGGCGAATGCGCGTCTTGACCGTGCCCAGGGGCAACCCCAGCCGCGCTGCAATCTGACTGTGCGACATGCCCCCGAAGTACGCCATCTCGATGGGCTGCCGTTGCTCGTCGGGCAGCGCTGCCGCCGCGTCGCGCAGCAGATGATGGGCAGCGTGCTGACTGTCGTCTGCTGGCAGAGCGTTTTCCCATGCCTCAGGGTTGTCGTCCAGAAAGACGGGGTCGCGCAGGGCATCGCGTTGTTGCCTGCGCAGGGTGTCGAGGGCCTGACGGCGGGCGATGGTCAGCAGCCAGGGCACGAAGGCTCCCCGCGCCGGATCGAACGTCTCCGCGCGGTGCCATAGCCGCAGGAAGGTATCCTGTGTCACCTCCTCGGCGGCCATCTGCTCGTTGAGCACCCGGTAGGCGACCGAATACACCAGCGCAGCATAACGCCGGTGTAGCGCCACCAACGCCTCTTCGTCGCCCTGCTGAATGCGCCGCAGCAGTTCAAGCTCGGCGGACTCGCCCATACCCTGCCACCCTTGCCGGGTGCGCCAGGCCGCGCCCCAGCCGCACAGACTATAGCACAGGAACGCCCGCCCAGCACAGAGCATATTTGCGATAACTATGATCTTTTTTGGAGAAAACAGATCCAACGGCCCGCTACTGCGCGTATGCAAGAGTAGCAGCCCTGCGCTGGCTGTAGCTGTTCAGGCAGATGGAGGAAAACATCATGTCTCGCAAAACTCTATGGGCATTAGTGATGGTCGTTGCGCTGGCGGTTCTGGCATTGCCGGGAGCCGGGGCGCAAGAGATGACGCCCACTGTGCAGTGGGGCGGCAACGACGAACTCGGCTCTTTCCTGGTTGGTCCCAACGGCATGACGCTTTACATCTTTGCCAACGATACGCCCGGCGTCAGCAACTGTTCTGGCGACTGCCTGGCCAACTGGCCGCCGCTGCTGGTCGAAGAAGGGCAGCAGCCTACCCTGGCGGCGGGCATTCCAGGCCGCCTGGGCGTCATTCAGCGCCCGGACGACGGCACCTTCCAGGTCGTCTACAACGGGATGCCGCTCTACTACTGGGTCAACGACAAGCAACCCGGTGACGCCACAGGGCACAACGTGCGCGGCGTGTGGTTCGTCGCCAAACCGGCGGACGTATCGCTGGGCGGCAACGCTGAACTGGGGCCGTTCCTGGTCGGTCCCAACGGCATGACGCTCTACATGTTCACCAAAGATGCCCCTGGCGTCAGCAATTGCTCCGGTGACTGCCTGGCCAAGTGGCCGCCGCTGCTGGTCAGTGAAGGGCAGCAGCCCACCCTGCAGCCGGGTTTGCCGGGCACGGTGAGCACCATCGAGCGGGAAGATGGCACCTATCAGGTGACCTACAACGACATGCCGCTCTACTACTGGGTCAACGATCAGCAGCCAGGCGATGCCACCGGTCAGGGGGTCAACGATGTCTGGTTCGTCATTCAGCCACCGACCGTGCGGGTGGGCAGCAATGACGAGTTGGGGGCGTTCCTGGTGGGGCCGGATGGCATGACGCTGTACATGTTCACCAAAGATGCGCCGGGCGTCAGCAACTGCTACGACGATTGTGCTGTGCGCTGGCCGCCGCTGTTGATCCCGGAGGGGCAGCAACCGACCGCCGGTGAAGGCGTCACCGGCAAGCTGGGCGTGACCGAGCGCCAGGATGGCACCTATCAGGTGACCTACAACGATATGCCGCTCTACTACTGGATCAAGGATGTCGTCCCCGGCGATGCGACCGGCCAGAACGTGGGCGAGGTCTGGTTCGTGGTCAGCCCGGAGGAGAGCATGGGGGCGATGGGCGCAGAGCAACCTGCCGCACCCGCCCTGGATGGGGCCGCGTTGGTAGCACAGCGCTGCACCGTCTGCCATAGCGCCGAACGCATTGACAACGCCCGCAAAGACCGCGCCGGCTGGGAAGCGACCGTGGATCGCATGATCGGCTACGGCGCGCAACTGAACGCCGACGAGCGTCAGGCCGTCATTGACTACCTGAGCAGCCGCTAAAGCTTCCCCCCGCACTGCCGCAAGGAGAGGGCCAGTCTCACACGCGCTGGCCCTCTCCGCGTTCTGGCTCAGGGCCTGGGGACGGCCAGGTCGGGCGAACCGGCGGGCGAGAGCCTGAGATCGGGCTGTGTGGCCTGGATTAGCTCGTGAATGATCTGCGCGTACTTGACCTTCTCGCGGGCGAACTGTGCCAGCGCGTCGGCGCTCACCCAGGGCTTGTACAGCGCGCCCGCTCCGCTGACCAGCGATGGCCCTGGCTCGATCTTGAAGTAGCACGGTGAGCACACCCGTGCCATCTCTGCGCCGTCGTAGAAGCGGTTGAAGCCACCAAACGAGTCCGACAGCATGATATGCAGGTCGAGCGGCAGGTCTACCGCCCGCCGAATGCTCGCCAGTTGCGGCAACGACAGATCGCCCAGCGGGTTGAATGTCCCCGCACCGAGCGACTGCAACACGCGCGCCCCCGCCGCCGAGCCGTGTCCGGCGAAGATACTCACCTTAATCGTCACATCGGCGGGCAGATCACCGCGCCGGCGCAGTTCGTTGAGCAGCCACAACAACCCTTCGTCAATGGCCAGAAAACCCCGAAAGCCCAGGTCTACCAGGCGCAGAATCTCCGCAACAACGTAGCTGAGTTGATCCGAGCCGCGGAAACGCAGGCCCGACAGCCCGCCTTCCGGCGTGACGAGTTGCCGCCCCACGTCCCAGCCGGAGCGCGGGCCGGGAGTCATGATCACCTCCAGACGGGCGTCGGCGGCCATCTGCGCGAAGTCGCGCAGTTCGGCATCGTCCAGCAGCGACGATCCCATGACCACCGCGATCAGGCGATGGATGGCGATCTGCCGTTTACGCATCTCGTCAATGAGTGCTTCCAGCACCTGCGGGCGCTCGATGCCGGAGATTTCCATACGGTAGTGCCCGCCGTCGGGGAAAGTACGCCCCGAAGTCGGCAGATCGTAGGCGTCGCGGCCAGGGATGCCGACCGCCTCCATCATGGCCCGCACGTCGTGTAAACTGCGCATTCCGTTTCTCTCCCTAAAAAGGCTAATTGATAGGGGGGATTAATCGTTTTCTTTGTCGTGCAGCAGCGCCAGCACCTCGGCATAAACATCGTCTTTCAGCGTGAACCAGTGTTCTGGCTGGGGAAACGACCTATCCTGCACTTCGGCCACGTATTGCTTCAGGCCGTTGAGGATGACCTCACCCGCGTTGCCGTAGACCTTGGCCATCTTGGGCTTGAAGCGAGGGTACAGCCCGAACATGTCGTGGAAAATCAGCAGTTGTCCGTTGGCGTGCGGGCCAGACCCCAGGCTGATGATCGGGATGTGGGCGCGCTCGGTGATGAGCTGACAGATGCGGTCGGGCACCATCTCCAGCAGGATCGCATATGCGCCCGCTTCTTCCAGGATGGCCGCATCCTCGACGATGCGCACGGCGCGCGCGGCGTCACGTCCCTGGACTCTGAACCCGCCCAGGCTGGAAGCGCTCTGCGGCGTCAGGCCCAGGTGACCCATACAGGGGATGCCCGCCGCCACAATGCCCGCCACCCGGTCGGCCATTTCGCGCCCGCCCTCTAGCTTGACCGCGTCACAACCGGCCTCGGCCATGAAGCGACCGGCATTGCGGATGGCCTCTTCGACCGACGCCTGATAGGTCATATAGGGCATGTCGCCGATGACCCAGGCTGTCGGCGCGCCGCGCCGTACTGCCTGCGCGTGACGGATCATGTCGGCCATGGTGACCGGCAGCGTGCTCTCGTAGCCCAGAACGGTCATGCCCAGGCTGTCGCCCACCAGGATCATCTCCACGCCCGCCTGTTCCTGCAGGTAGGCGGTGGGATAGTCGTAGCAGGTGAGCATGGTGATCGGCTCGCCACGCTGATACTTGTCGTACAGATAGGGCAGCGTAATCTTCTTGCGTTCGGCCATAAGATGTGACCTCCTCCAGCTCAAAACATTTTTGCGTTGCCCTCATTATCGGCCACAATAGCGCGGGGCGAAAATCACCTGCCAGTCAACTCCGGCCTCAACAGACCTTCCGATCGCTGGTATAATCGCCGCAGTCTCACCCGCCTTTCGCACGATCCGCCCCCTGAGGGCAGTTGCCTCTGAGGACTGTTGATGGCCGAGAACACGTTGCTGGACAAACTGGCCGGCATTGAGGCGCGCTATGACGAGTTGGAACGGTTGATCGCCGACCCGGCCAACATCAGCGACTATGAAAAAATCGCTGCCTACGCCCAGGAACGCGCCGAGATCGCCGACCTAGTCAGCACGGCGCGGGAATACCGGCAGGCATTGCGCGAACTGGAAGAGGCCGAAGCGCTGCTCGACGACCCGGACATGGCCGACCTGGCCCGCGAGGAAATCGAACGCCTCACCGCGCTGATCCCTGACCTGGAAGCGCAGTTGCGCCGGATGCTGCTGCCCAAAGACCCGCGCGACAACAAGAACGTGATCGTCGAGATTCGCGCGGGCGCGGGCGGTGACGAAGCCGGCCTGTTCGCTGCCGACCTGTTCCGCATGTACTCGCGCTACGCCGAAGATCACGGCTGGAAGGTCGAGGTGCTCAGTGCGCACGAGACCGGCGTCGGCGGATACAAGGAAATCATCTTCCAGGTGCGCGGGCACGGTGCCTATTCGCGGCTGAAATACGAAAGCGGGGTGCACCGCGTACAGCGCGTCCCCGTCACCGAAAGTCAGGGGCGCATTCACACCTCGACGGCCACAGTTGCCGTGCTGGCCGAGATGGACGAAGTCGAGGTCGAGATCGATCCCGACGACCTGCAGATTGATACCTACCGCTCGGCAGGCGCGGGTGGTCAGAACGTGCAGAAGAACGAGACGGCCATCCGCATCACGCACCTGCCCACGGGCATTGTCGTCTCCTGCCAGGACGAGCGCAGTCAGTTGCAGAACAAGCTGCGCGCCCTGTCCATCCTGCGGGCCAGACTCTACGAAATGGAGCAGGAACGCCTGCGTGAAGAGCAGGACGCCGCCCGCCGCAGTCAGGTGGGCACGGGCGAGCGCAGCGAGAAGATCCGCACCTACAACTTCCCGCAAAACCGCGTGACCGACCATCGTATCAACAAGTCTGTCTACAACCTGCCCGCGGTGCTCGACGGGCAGCTCGACGAGTTCATTGACGAACTGGCCACGCGCGAAGAAGCCGAACGGCTGCAAGCCATCGGCGTATGACGGTTCTGCCTGCAGGCACCCATGACCGACCTGCATACTGTCGCGGCAGCGCTGACCTGGGCGCGTCAGGCCCTGGCGCAGACTCACGTCGCCGAGCCGCTCGATGGGCCGGTGCTGCTGGCCCATGTGCTGGGCTGCGACCGTGCCGCGCTGCTGGCTCACCCCGAACGCCTGCTGACTCCGGAACAGGAAACAACCTTTCGCGCCCTGATCGCCCGCCGCGCCGAAGGTGTGCCCGTCGCCTATCTGACTGGTCGGCGTGCCTTCTTCGACCTGGAGTTGCTGGTCACGCCGGATGTGCTCATCCCCCGCCCGGAGACCGAGCATCTGGTCGAACTGGCACTGGCGTGGGCACGCACGCGCGGCGGACGCCTGCGCCTGATAGACGTGGGCACTGGCAGCGGGGCGATCGCGCTGGCCCTGGCCCGTCATCTGCCAGGGGCGCAGGTGTGGGCCGTTGACCGGTCGTTCGCCGCGCTACAGATAGCCCGCGCCAACGCCGCCCGTCATGGCCTGGGCGAGCGCGTGCACTTCCTGCAGGCAGACTTGCTGACGGCCTGTGGTGGCGCTACCCCACCCTTCGATCTGATCGTCGCCAATCTACCCTACATTCCCGCCCCCCTTCTGGCGGACCTGCCCGTTGCCCGGCACGAGCCGCTGCTGGCGCTGGACGGCGGCCCGGATGGGCTGACGCTCATCCGGCGACTGATGGCGCAGGCTCCGCGCGTCCTGGCCGCACATGGGCTATTATTGATGGAGATCGAGGCGACGCAGGGCGAACAGGTGACGGCGCTCGCTGCGCAGGTGTTCCCCGGCGCAACGATTCAGGTACACCAGGACTACGCGGGATTGCCGCGCGTACTCAGTGTAGAACGGAAAGGTTGACGTGAGCCGGATTATCGAAGCCAATCATCCGCAGGCCCCTGCCATGGCTGCCGCGGTCATCGCTAGCGGTGAGTTGATCGTAATGCCCACCGACACCGTCTACGGAGTGGGATCGGCGATCGAGGAAGCGGCCATCGAGCGGCTGTTCGCCGCCAAGCGCCGCCCCGCTGAACGTGCCATCCCCGTGCTGCTGTCCTCGCGCGACGATGTGTGGCGTGTGGCCCGCGAATTCCCGCCGCAGGCGCAACGGCTGGCCGATGCCTTCTGGCCCGGCCCGCTGACGCTGGCCCTGCCCAAACGCGATGATCTGCCTCCGAACCTGACGCAACTGCCCACCGTCGGGGTGCGCGTGCCCGACCTGGCCGAGGCGCGGGCGATCCTGGCGGCGGCGGGCGGAGCACTGGCCGTCACCAGTGCCAATCGCTCCGATCAACCGCCCGCCTGTACCATTCAGGCCGCCATACGCTACCTGGGCGAGGCGGTGACGCTCTACCTGGACGGCGGCACGTGCCGGGGTGGCGTGCCCTCTACAGTGGTGACGTTCGAAGGCGGCGAACTGCGCATCGTGCGCGTCGGCCCGCTCAGCGAAGCCGATCTGCGCGCAGCGCTGGAATGAAGCGGAGCGAGCAGATCGGCCAACAGCAACCCCCGCTTTCGTGCAATGATCCCAAATCGAATGGCCCGCGGACTTATTGACACGTCCTCGCCATTGTGCTAAGCTGTTCGGTGTCACTGGGAGAACAAGTATCGCTATGACCGGCCACCGTCCCCACCCGCAGCACCTCAACCGCCCCGGCAGCGCCTGGGTCTGGTTTAGCTTTTATTATTACTTTGGGGGCGTCCATAGGGCGGGTCTGAGCGTGCCTTCTGCCGGTGTCGGCTAAGCGAACCCAAAGAACGCAGACACAAGGGCGTTGAGCACAGGCTCAGCGCCCTTTTTTGTTCAGGATCGCGCCACGAAAGGAGTTTGCAGACCGTGACTTTGCCGCAGCCATCCGCTACACCGCTACGCTGTCAGGGCGTGCGCGGGGCGATCACCGTGGAGGCCAACACGCCCGCTGCCATCCGCGCCGCCACGCACGAGTTGCTGCGCGCCCTGGTGGAGGCCAATCAGATGGACGTGAACGACATCGGCGGCGTGTTCTTCACCACCACCGTTGACCTCAACGCCGAGTACCCCGCCGTCGCCGCCCGCGAGCTGGGCTGGCACGACGTGGCGATCCTGTGCGGCCACGAGATGAACGTCCCTGGGGGAATGCCGCGCTGCCTGCGTGTGATGGTGCTGTGGAACACCACGCGCAGCCCACAAGAGATTCGTCATGTGTACCTGCGGGAGGCGCAGGCCCTGCGCCCCGACCGCGCCATTCAGTCGCCCTCCAGATAGAGAGACCGGCAGGAGTTATTAGAAGGTCACCCAGACCAGGAGAAAGAGTGCCATGATCGTCGTGATGAACATTAACGCCAGCGCTCGCGAAATCTCCGATGTCATCGCCCGCATCCGCGCCATGGGCTACGATGTGCACCTGTCGGAAGGCAAAGAGCGCACCATCGTCGGAGTCATCGGGCGGGGCCGCCCCATTGACCGCGAACAACTGGCCCTGATGCCCGGTGTGCAGTCGGTGATCCCTGTCTCGCACCCCTTCAAGATCGCCAGCCGCGAGTATCACCCGGACGATACCCTGATCCCGCTCAATGGGATCATGGTTGGCGGCCCGGACCTGGCGATCATCGCCGGGCCGTGCTCGGTAGAGAGCCGCGAGCAGATTATCGAGACGGCGTACGCCGTGCGCGAAGCGGGGGCAACCGCCCTGCGCGGGGGAGCCTTCAAGCCGCGCTCGTCGCCCTATGCCTTCCAGGGCTTGGGCGAAGAAGGGCTGCGCTACCTGGCCGAGGCCCGCGAGGCGACCGGCCTGCCCATCGTGACCGAGGTGATGGACCCGCAGCTTGTCCCGCTGGTGTGTCAGTACGCCGACGTGTTGCAGATCGGGGCGCGCAACATGCAGAACTACACCCTGCTGCACGCCGTCGGCGAAAGCCAGCACCCGGTGTTGCTGAAGCGCGGCATGAGCAGCACCATCGAAGAACTGCTGATGTCCGCCGAGTACATCCTCAGTCATGGCAACATGCGCGTCATGGTCTGCGAGCGCGGCATCCGCACTTTCGAAACGTATACGCGCAACACCTTCGACATCAACGCCATTCCGGTGCTCAAGCGCCTGTCGCACCTGCCGGTCATCGCCGACCCCAGTCATGGCGTGGGGCGTTGGGAATACGTCGAAAGCGTCTCACTGGCTGCCATTGCTGCGGGGGCCGATGGGCTGATCCTGGAAGTGCACCCGGAGCCGGAACAGGCCCTCTCCGACGGGCAGCAGTCGCTCAAGCCGGAGCGTTTCGCCGAACTGGTGGCCAAGGTACGTCAGCTTGCGCCGGTCGTTGGACGGCGGGTCGCCGAACCGCAGCGAGTCTGAAACTATGGACGCTTCTTTTGAGACCTGTACGGTGCATATCGTCGGGCTGGGGCTGATGGGCGGCTCGCTGGCGATGGCCCTGCGCGGCAAGGTGGGTCGCCTGACTGCCGAAGACATTGTGCCGGACGTGATCGAAGATGCTACCGCGCGGGGCATCATTGACGGGGCGGGGACGGTGAGCGAGGCCGATCTGGTGGTGCTGGCCGTGCCCACGCACCTGATCATCCGTCTGATCCCCCAACTACCTGCCCGCCCCGGCGCGCTGGTGATTGACCTGGGCAGCACCAAGACGCGCATCTGCCAGGCGCTCGACCGTCTGCCGCCGGAGGTGATGGCCGTCGGCGGGCATCCCATGTGCGGTCTGGCCGAGAACGGCTACCGCAACGCCATCCCCACGCTCTACCAGGGCGCGCGCTTTGTGCTGTGCGAGACGCGCCGTACCACCGACGAAGCCCGTCTGATCGCCGAAGCGCTGGTGCGGGCGGTGGGCGCGCACCCGCTCTGGATGGATCGCGCCCGCCAGGATCGCCTGACTGCCCTCACCAGTCACCTGCCACACCTGCTCTCCTTCGCCTTGATGCGTCTGGCGATGGACGGCGCGGCGGAAGATTCGGCGCTGCTGGAACTGGCGGCGGGCGGCTTCGACGGGGCGACGCGCCTGGCCCGCACCGACGCGGCGATGATCGTGGGCATGTTCAGCACCAACGCCGAGCTACTGCGCGAGACCGCCGCCCGCCTGCGCGCGCACCTGGACCGCCTGGAAGCGTTGCTCGACGAGCCAGAGCGACTGGAGCAGGAATTGAGCGCGATCGTGGCCGCGCGCCGTGCCTATACAGCGACCTATGGGGAGCGGTTGATCACATGAGCAGCCTACGTCACTCATGGCGCGTCAAGATGACCGCCCAGCCGACTGCCATCCGCGTGCATCCCGGCGCGACGCTGCGCGGGACAGTGAGCGTGCCGGGCGACAAGTCGCTTTCGCACCGGGCGCTGATCCTGGGTGCACTGGCCGAGGGGACGAGTCGGGTGCGCGGCTGGTTGCCCGCCGGCGACACCCTGGCCACGCTGCACTGTGTGCAGGCGCTGGGGATCGCCGTCGAGCGGGTGGATGCGCACACGCTGTCCGTGCACGGGCGCGGGCTGAACGGACTGCAAGCCCCCCCTGCCCCGCTGGATTGCGTCAACGCGGGGACGGCCATGCGCCTGCTGGCGGGCGTGCTGGCCGGGCAGTCCTTCGCCAGCACCCTGGACGGCAGCGAACAGTTGCGCCGCCGCCCCATGCGCCGCATCACCGAACCGCTGCGGCAGATGGGCGCGCAGATCGCCGACACCGACGGTCACGCACCCCTGCACATCCGCCCGGCGACGCTGCGCGGCATGGCGCACACCCTGCCTGTCGCCAGCGCGCAGGTCAAGAGCGGCCTCCTGTTGGCCGGGCTGTTCGCCGACGGCCCGACGACCGTCAGCGAGCCAGGGCCAGCGCGCGATCACACCGAGCGCATGTTGCGGGCGATGGGCGCGCAGATCGCCGTAGACGGCTTCCGCGTGACGCTCACGCCCGGCGCGCCGCTGCGCCCGCTCGACCTGACCGTGCCCGGCGACCCTTCCTCCGCGGCGTTCGTGCTGGTTGCGGCGCTGCTGGCCGGTGATGGTGAGGTGCGCGTGACCGGCGTGGGCATCAACCCGACGCGCACCGGTCTGCTGGACATCCTGGCGGCGATGGGCGGAGAAGTCGTCTGCGAAGGCGAGCGGCTGGAAGGCGGAGAGCCGGTCGCCGATCTGCGGGTGCGGCGGGCTGAATTGCGCGGGACGACCGTGGGCGGCGATCTCATCGTGCGGGCCATTGACGAATTTCCCGCCCTGATGGTCGCTGCGACACAGGCGGCGGGCGAAACCCTGGTGCGCGATGCGGAGGAGTTGCGCGTCAAGGAGACCGACCGCATCGCGGTGATGGCCGCCGAACTGCGCAAGATGGGCGCAACGGTCGAAGAGTTGCCAGATGGCTTCCGCATCGTTGGGCCGCAGCGTTTGCGCGGTGCGGTGGTGCAGGGTCACGACGATCACCGCGTGGCGATGGCCCTGGCCGTCGCCGGTCTGCTCGCCGATGGCGAGACCATCGTCGAGGACGCCGCCTGCGCGCACGACTCGTTCCCCGGCTTCGTGGAGACGATGCAGGCGCTCGGCGCGGAGATGACGTGGTGCAGCCATGACTGAGCGTGTGGGATTGCTCGGCTGGCCGGTGACGCACAGCATCTCCCCGGCCATGCACAACGCGGCTTTTGCGGCTCTGGGCCTGGACTGGCGCTACGATCCCCTGCCCGTCCCGCCCGACCGCTTCGACCAGGAAGTGGCGCGGCTGCTGGCGGCGGGCTATCGCGGCTTCAACGTGACCATCCCGCACAAGACGGCGGCGTTGCGCCTGCCGCAGGTGGGGGCGGTCACTCCGGCGGCGCAGGCCATGGGCGCGGCCAACACGCTGACGCTTCAGGCGGACGGGTCGCTGCGGGCGGACAACACCGACTGGCAGGGCTTCGCCGACGACCTGCGCGCGCAGGGGATCGCCGTGCAGGGCGCGGTCTGTCTGGTGCTGGGCACGGGCGGGAGCGCGCGGGCGATCGTCTACGCGCTGACGCACCTGGGCGCGGCGCGGATCACGCTGATCAGCCGCTCCGGTGCCGACGGGCGAGCGCTGGCGGGGTGGCCGGTGGCCGGATACGACGATCTGCTAACGCTCGCGCCCGTAGCCGATCTGATCGTCAACTGCACTCCAGTGGGCATGCACCCCCGCGTGGACGAGTCGCCCTGGCCAGAGGGAGTGCCCTTTCCGGCACGGGCCGCGCTCTACGACCTGGTCTACAACCCGCCCCTCACCGCGTTGATGCGCCAGGCTCAGGCGGCGGGGGCGCGCGCCATCGGCGGGCTGGGGATGCTCGTCCGGCAAGGGGCGCTGTCTTTTGCGCAATGGGTGGGGATTGCGCCGCCGCTCGCTATAATGACGGACGCGGCGCAGGCCGCCCTGACTGGTTTGCCTACGAATCCGTGAACAGGAATGCGCGAATCATGACTCATCCGATGACTGCGACAAGCACAGGAATCGCCGAGAACGTCTTCGAGGAATTGCGCTGGCGCGGCATGATCCACAACATCACCGAGGGCGCGGCGGAGGTGCTCGCCAAAGAGAAGGTGACGGCTTACATCGGCTTCGACCCCACCGCCGACAGCCTGCACGTGGGATCGCTGCTGCCGATCATGGTGCTGGTGCATCTGCAACGGCACGGTCACACGCCGATCGCCCTGGCGGGCGGTGGCACCGGCCTGATCGGCGATCCCAGCGGTAAGACCAAGGAGCGTCAACTGCTCTCCGAAGAGCAACTCGCCCGCAACCTGGAAGGGATCAAGGCGCAACTGGCGCACTTCCTGGCCTTCGAAGGGGTGCCCAACCCGGCGCTGCTGCTCAACAACGCCGACTGGCTGTGCCGCCTCAACCTGATCGAGTTCCTGCGCGACACCGGCAAGCACTTCACTGTCAACTATATGCTGGCCAAGGACTCGGTGCGGATGCGCCTGGAGAGCGACGAGGGCATCTCCTTCACCGAGTTCAGCTACATGCTGCTGCAGGCGTATGATTTCCTGCGGCTGTACCTGGACTACGGCTGCACCTTCCAGATGGGCGGCAGCGACCAATGGGGCAACATCACCGCCGGTACAGAACTCATCCGCAAGGTGGCCGACGGCAAAGCCTACGCGCTGACCGTGCCGCTGGTCACCACGTCTACCGGCGTCAAGTTCGGCAAGACAGAAGCCGGCACGGTGTGGCTGGACGCCAGGCGCACCTCGCCGTTCCGCTTCTATCAGTTCTGGATCAACACGCCCGACGCCGATGTGGTGCAGTATCTCAAGTTCTTCACCCTGCTGAGCCGCGAGGAGATCGCCGCGCTGGAGCACGCCGTGATCACCGAGCCGCACCTGCGCGCGGCGCAACGTCGCCTGGCGGAGGAGGTCACGCGCCTGGTGCACGGCGAAGAGGGTCTGCGCAAGGCCCAGCAGGCGACCGCCGTGCTCTTCGGCGAACGCGACCTGGAAGGGCTGAGCGCCGACGACCTGCTGGATATTTTCGCCGAGGTGCCATCGAGCGCTATGCCCGCCGCCAGTCTGCAGGGCGACGGGCTGAGCCTGGTGGACCTGACCGTGACGTGTGGGCTGGAGCGTTCCAAGAAGCAGGCGCGCACACTCATCGAAAGCGGCGGGCTATATCTGAACAACGTCCGCGTGGATAACGTCGAGCGCCGCGTCACCCTGGCCGATGCCCTGGAAGGGCGCGCCCTGGTGCTGCGCAAGGGCAAGAAGCAATATCACCTGGTGCGCGTGGAATGAGAGAGCATTGCGAATTTCGGATTGCGGATTGCGGACCGGGGGCTGCGAAAACAGCGCCTGTTGCGTGTGGAGTAGAGACAAAGGACTTCCGAAGTCTGCGAGACTTCGGAAGTCTGAAGCGTAGGATGCACAGAGTAGTGTCTCCATGCGATCATTCTCGTTGATCGCTGAAAGCTGATGGCTGATAGCTCCTGGAGGAACCGTGCTGCGTTTTCTCACTGCGGGCGAGAGTCACGGCCCGGCGTTGACCGGCATTCTGGAAGGGATGCCCGCCGGACTCCCGCTGACGCCCGACGACATCAACCGCGACCTGGCCCGCCGCCAGCAGGGGTATGGCGCGGGCGGACGCATGCAGATCGAACGCGACCAGGCCCGTATCACCGGCGGCGTGATGAACGGTCGCACCACCGGCGGGCCGATTGCCCTGGTGATCGAGAATCGCGACTGGAAGAATTGGGCCGAGCGCGACATCCCGCCCATGAATACGCCGCGCCCCGGTCACGCTGACCTCACCGGCGCGCTCAAATACGGTTACCGCGACCTGCGCCTGGCGCTGGAACGGGCCAGCGCCCGCGAAACGGCAATGCGCGTGGCGATTGGCGCGATCGCCCGGCGGCTGCTGGCCGAGTTTGGCATCACCGTCGGCGGCTACGTGATCGCCATCGGCGCGGAGACGGCGCACTTCACCGACGACCCGCCCGACTATCCGGCTCGCTTCGCCGCAGCGCTCGCCTCCGACGTGAGTTGTCCTGATTCGGAGGCGGCGGAGCGGATGCGCGCGGCCATCCGTCAGGCCAAGGTGGACAAGGACACGCTCGGCGGGATCATCGAGATCGTGGCGCTGGACGTGCCGCCGGGGTTGGGATCGCACGTGCACTACGACCGTCGCCTGACCGGGCGGCTGGCGGGCGCGGTATGCAGTGTGCCCAGCATCAAGGGCGTGGAGATCGGCCCGGCCTTCGAGAATGCGCGTCGCTCCGGCACCCAGGTACACGACCGGCTGACGCTGGACGAGGAGGGGCGCATCCGCCGGGCCAGCAATCGCTCCGGCGGGCTGGAGGGGGGCATCACCACTGGCGAGCCGCTCATCGTGCGCGCGGCCATGAAACCGATCAGCACCACCCTCACACCGCTGGAGTCGGTGAACCTGGCGACAGGGACGCCCGCGCACACTGAATACGAGCGCAGCGATTTCTGCGCCACCCCCCGCGCCGTGGTGATCCTGGAAGCGATGGTGGCCCTGGTGCTGGCGGACGAACTGTTGCGCAAACTGGGCGGCGACAGCCTGGACGAAATGCGCCCGCGTTTTGCGGCGCTGCGTCAGGCCCGGCTGGACGACCTGCCGATGGACGATACACCCTGGCGTTTTGGCTATGACAAGTGGCTTTGATCCAAGCAACCTGGTGCTGGCCGGTTTCATGGGCACGGGCAAGAGCACTGTCGGGCGGATCGTCGCCGCACGGCTGGAGCTGGCCTTCGTGGACACCGACGCCGAGATCGAACGCCGCGCCGGGCGGACGATCGCGGCCATCTTCGCTCAGGACGGCGAGGCGGCGTTCCGGCGGCTGGAAGCGGAAGTCTGCCAGCAGGTCGCGGCAGGGCGCGGCCAGGTGATCGCCGTGGGCGGCGGGGCGCTGCTCGACGAGAGCACACGCCGCGCCTTCGCCCAGAGCAGCCTGATCGTCTGCCTGACGGCCTCGCTCGACGAGATTCTGCGGCGGGTGGGCGACGATCCAGCACGCCCGCTGTTCAGCGCCGACCGCGAGCGTCTGGCGGCGCTCTACGCAACGCGGGCGGCGCACTACGCGGCCCTGCCGCACACCGTAGATACGACAGCGCGCACACCGGCGGACGTGGCCGGGGAGGTGATACACCTGTGGACTCATCAGCAGAGTTGAGCATCCGGGGCGCGGACGGCACATATCCGGTCGTCGTCCGGGCCGGCGCGTTGGCGGACGCACTGCCTGCGTTCGTGGGGGCGCGGCGCTTCTCGCGCATTGCGGTGATCACCAACGACACGCTCGCCCCCCTCTACGGGGAGGCGCTGGTCGGTCGCCTGCCGGACGCCTTCCTGATCACCGTGCCCGATGGCGAAGCGCACAAGACGTTGAGCACGGCGACGGCGCTCTATGGCGACTTGCTGGCGGGCGGCTGCGACCGTTCGTCGCTGGTGATCGCGCTGGGCGGCGGCGTGATCGGCGACCTGGCGGGCTTCGTCGCGGCGACCTTCATGCGCGGGGTGGCCTTCGTGCAGGCTCCCACCAGCCTGCTGGCGATGGTGGACGCCAGTCTGGGCGGCAAGGTAGGCGTTGACCTGCCCCAGGGCAAGAACCTGGTGGGCGCGTTCAAAGACCCGCTGGCCGTCTTCGCCGACACGGCGACGCTGCGCACTCTGCCGCCCATCGAGTGGCGCTGCGGGCTGGCCGAGGTGCTCAAGGCCGGGCTGATCGCCGATCCGCCGCTGGTGGATCACCTGCTGGCGTGCGGCCCGGAGCCGGTCGAGGAGATCGTGACGCGGGCGGTGCGCGTCAAGAAAGCCATCGTCGAGCAGGATCGGCTCGAAAGCGGCGTGCGGGCCACTCTCAACCTGGGGCATACCTTCGCGCACGCCATCGAACAGGTCAGCGGCTACGCCTGGAAGCACGGCGAGGCGGTGGCGGTGGGCCTGGTGGGGGCGGCGCGGCTGTCTGTCCGGCGGGGGCTGGCATCGCCCACCCTGGCCGAGACGGTCGAGCGAGCAGTGATCGCACTCGGCCTGCCCGCCCGCTACGCTGGCCTGGAACCCGCTGCCCTGTGGGACGCCATGCGTCACGACAAGAAATGGCAGGGCGGGACGGCGCGTTTCGTGCTGCTGCGCGAGCCGGGCGCGCCCTGTGTGGTAGACGGCGTGCCGCGCGACGAGGTTATCGCCGTGCTGGAGTCACTGCGGGAGGGGACATGAACATCCTGATCTTGCACGGGCCGAATCTGAACCTGCTGGGGACGCGCGAGCCGGAAGTCTATGGTCGGCTGACCCTGGACGAGATCAACGCGCGGCTGGAGACGTATGCAGCGGCGCGCGGCGCGACGCTGCGCATCGTGCAGAGCAATCACGAGGGGGCGCTGATTGACGCGCTGCACGAAGCGCGCGGCTGGGCAAACGGGGTAATCCTCAACCCCGGCGGCTACACCCATACCAGCGTCGCCCTGCGCGATGCGGTCAGCGCGGTGGGGCTGCCCGCCATCGAGGTGCACCTGTCCAACATTCACGCCCGCGAGCCGTTCCGGCACACTTCGCTGATCGCGCCGGTCTGTATCGGGCAGATCAGCGGGCTGGGCTGGCTGGGCTATCGGCTGGCGCTGGAGGCGTTGCTGGAGCGGGAGTGATCAGTTGTCAGTGATCAGTCCTCAGCGACTGGTTGCCAACTTTATGTGATCACTGCTAACTGACAACTGATCACTGACAACTGATCACTGACAACTGATCACTGTCTACCGATCACCAAGGAGAGAACTATGGGCGAACGCATTGTCGCATTTCAGGGAGAGCATGGCGCATATTCAGAAGAGGCGATTCGCCGTCACTTCGGCGACGACACCCCAACCCTGCCCTGCGAGACCTTCCCGGAAGTCTTCGAGGCCATCCGGCGCGGGCGGGCCACGCATGGCATGGTGCCAGTGGAGAACGCCTTGACTGGCACGGTCTTCCAGGTCTATGAACTGCTCATCGAGCACGACTTCCGCGTACAGGCCGAGCACCTGCTGCCCATCACCCATCACCTGCTCGCGCCAGAAGGCACAACGCTGGAAGACATCAAGCGCGTGCGCTCGCACCCGCAGGCGCTGGCGCAGTGCGCCGAGACCCTGCGACGGCGCGGCTGGGAGCCTGTCGCCACCTACGACACGGCGGGCGCGGCCCGCGAGCTGGCTGAGCATCCGGAGCCGCATACCGCGGTGATCGCCTCGGCGCTGGCGGGGCAACTCTACGGCCTGGTGACGCTGGAGAGCGGCATCGAGGACAACCCCTACAACTCGACGCGCTTCTTCGCCATCGGCGTCGAGGACGCGCAGCGCCGCGACCCCAGCAAGACCTCGCTGGTCTTCGCTGTGCGGCATCGCCCGCGCGCGCTCTATGACGCGCTGGGTGCGTTCGCCCTGCGCAACATCAACCTGACCAAGATCGAATCGCGGCCCATGCGCGGGCGGCCCTGGCAGTACTGGTTCTACCTGGACTTCGAGGGGCACTGGAAAGACCCCGCCGCCGAAGCCGCGCTGGTAGACCTGCTGCGTCAGGCCTCGATGGTCAAGATGCTGGGGTCGTATCCCGCGGCGTTGGGCGGCCCGAATACCGCCGGCGGGTAGCGGCCCGCAGATTCTTCTGCTGTGAAGCCCAGAGCGAAGGGCAAACCGTCGAGGACGCAGTGGGCGCAGAGAAGAAGCCAGAGTCTCGCTGTCTTCGTCTTCTCCTCTGCGTTCTCTGCGCCTCGGCGGTGCAACCTTCTTTTCCCATCGGGCAGACCTCGGAAGTCCGCTCCTGATCCGCTAGAATCTCAATAGAAGCGCACCGTTTGGGGCGCGGATGGCGTATGGTATGGTAGAGCGCGTGTGCTCGTGCACATCCCATACCGTCAGGAAGGGTGTGTGCAAAATGTGTCAGGCTGTTTG
>AMZC01002512.1_pt1 | contig 17991 bp, 14 predicted proteins | sample 948551 | NCBI WGS metagenome assembly AMZC01 (sample SAMN01120625, study PRJNA171369) | bioreactor sludge metagenome | biome: sludge; isolation source: anaerobic thermophilic cellulolytic sludge from lab reactor | place: China: Hong Kong, Shek Wu Hui wastewater treatment plant | collected... | reverse complement strand
CACCTCCAACGTCGGCATTTCGCGCGTGCTCGGCTATCCGCCCAAGGGCACGCACGCGCACAGCATGGTGCAGGTGTTCATGGCGCTGGGCATGGGCGAACTGGGCGCTTTCCGCGCCTACGCCGAGCTTTATCCGGACGACTGTCTGTTGCTGGTAGATACCATTGACACGCTGGAGAGCGGCATCCCCAACGCGATCACGGTCTTCGAGGAACTGCGGCGCAAGGGGCACAAGCCGGTGGGCATTCGCCTGGATTCGGGCGACCTGGCCTATCTGAGCATTCAGGCGGCCAAGATGCTCAACGCGGCAGGCTTTCCGGACACGGTCATCGTGCTCTCGAACAACCTCGACGAGCTGGTCATCTGGCAGATCATCACGCAGATACGCGACGAAGCGCCCCGCTGGGGCATTGACGCCGATCACCTGATCAACCGGCTGGTCTTCGGCGTGGGCACGCGCCTGATCACGTCGTGGGGCGAACCGGCGCTGGGCGGCGTCTACAAACTGGTCGCCGTGTGCGATGGCGGCAAATGGATACCGGCGATCAAGCTCTCCGATTCGCCGGACAAGACGCCTAACCCTGGCCATAAGCGCGTCTGGCGCGTCTACGATGGGCGCGGCAAAGCTACTGCTGATCTGCTGAGCCTGGAGGACGAAGACCCGCGCACCATGGATCGCGTGATCCTGCGCCATCCGTCCGATCATACCAAGTGCCGTGCCCTGGGCCGCGATGAGATCTCGGAGATCGAACCGCTGCTGGTGGAAGTGTTGCGCGAGGGAAAGCTGGTCTACGATCTGCCGACCATCGAGCAGATGCGTGCCGTGCGCAGCGCCGACATCGAGCGACTCGATCCGGGCGTGCGGCGATTGGTCAACCCGCACATCTATCACGTGTCGCTGACGCAGGCGCTGTGGGACGTCAAGCAGTCGTTGATTGACTCAGCGATTGACCTGAGTCAATGACAGGCTGCAATATCATTCCGGCGCAAAGGGCCAGAGGTCGCTTTCGTCCAGCACGCGGGCGGTTGTCCAGCAGGCGTGCGCGGCGCGTTCGACCGTTTCGGGCAAGACGGCGTGAATGGTGTCGCTGGCCTGTCGCCAGTGTGGGATCAGGCCGGTGACGCGATCGTAGCCCATCAGGGCGACGGCGCGCAGATCCCGGTCGCGCAGCAGGGCGACTTCGTCCAGCGTGAGCATGGGCTTGCCCATCAGTCCCAGGTCGGGGCGAACGTCGGCGACGCGCTCCATGATGCGCACCGCGTCGGGGTGAGGATAGTAGCAGGCATAGGGGCTGATTCCGTGCCGCGTGACCCAGCACAGCTCCCCGGCTCCCACGTTGGCGACGACCACCCACAGAGCATCACGCCAGGCTTCGCCGTAGGCTGTCGCCAGCATGTCGGCCCCAGTGGAAGTGGCTGTGCCGCTGCCGGTGAAGGCGAGCACTACTTCGGTAGATTCCAGAGGATGTTCCGCCAGCGTGTGGGCCAGGCCCAGTAACACGGCTACGCCGGAGGCATTGCCGATGGCTCCGCTGACTTCCGGGCCGCTTTCGTCGGCAACGGCCAGACCCGCCGCGCTCAGCGCCGACAGTCCCATCAGCGCCCGCAGTCCGCGCCAACGGCCTTTCTTGCCCGCCAGCACGGACAGCACTCCTCCCACCAGGGCCATCAAGGTGATGCCGCCCAGCGTGTAGGGCAGATGCCGCACCATACGAGGGTGTGTGGTCAGGCGGTGTACGCCGCTATCCAGGTGCGCGACGAAGACCACCCGTCGCTGAGCGCGACGGCGCGGGGGGATACGGGCGATCACGTTCTGCGATTCCCCACGCGGCGCCCAGGTTTCCCACACCATAGGGCGGGCGAGGAATGCGTCGCGGCTGATGACGCTCAGCCCGATGCACAGCAGCCCGGCCACGATCTGAGTCTGACGGCGGCGGCGCAGTCCTGCCAGCAGGCTGACACCGGCCAGCGCGGCCAGCGGCGCCAGGCGGTAACGCAGGCCATCTACGCTGCGGAAAGGCTGATGGATTACTTCCCAGCGACGGGCGATCTGCCGCAGCGTGGCTTGCACATAGTCCGCTGCGGCGCGTTCGCCAGGGCTGGCCGGACGGCGCGGCCCGATGCTCACGCTCAGATGGCGGATGTGCTGGAGCAACCTCTCAGCAGACAGTTCTTCGGGCGCATTCAGGTCGGTCATAGACTCCCATCCTGCCGAAAGACCCCGAACCCGTGAGCGGCTGACTCTGGTCAGAAGGCGAGCCGCTCTTGACGGTTGCCAAGTATGCCGCAAGTCAACGGAAAAGACACATGAAGTGCTGCACTTCCGGTGGAATTCCGCGCGGAGATATTCCCCGCTATCGCTTCTTCACGTACTGCACATTGGCCAACCCCTCGAAATGCTCATCCTGAGTCCAGAGCGTTGCCTGGTATAGGCGGGCCGTGGCCAGAATCAGGCTATCGGCCATCGCCAGTTTGTGTTCGAGGGACAACTGCGCTGCGTGCAGGGCTGTCTGTGGGGTGACATCCACCACGCGACCGCTGTAGAGCACGCCTGCGGCTCGTAGCGCCTCATCCTGGTCCCTTTGTACCGTCAACCGCTTGAAGACTTCATACAGGCAGATCACCGGCACGATCAGGTGTTCTGTATCGCGGATGGCAGCCGCGAAGAAGGGGGCATTAGGCCCGTCCGCGAGATATTCGAGCCAGCCGGATGAGTCTACGACGTTCACCGCTCCTCATCCTGTTCTTCACGGTGCACGTCGGCGTCAATGCCGGCAAACATGCCTTGGGCCTGCTCAATGGGGGGCACAATGATCAGCCGCAGAGTCTGACCCAATGGCACGAAGACGACTTTCTGGCCGGGTTTCAACCCGAGCTGCTCGCGTACGGCGCGCGGGATGACGACCTGATACTTGGAGGAGATAGTAGCGCTGTACATGTCTTACGCTTTCGCTATCGAACGGATTCTGTAATACAAGTATATCACGCCAGGCGCGAGGATGTGGGAACTTTTGTGCATGGCGGAGCGTCTTAGGCATAGCACGAAGGGCTGTGCCGAACAGCCCGTGAGCGACAGGAGGCAAGATCATGCGACGGGTAGGTATTGTCCTGGGGGCGCTGATGCTGTTGCTGGCACAGGCAGGGGCTGCTCTGGCTGCCCTGTCCTCTGATGACCTGCGACGGTCCCCCATGCAGCATGACGAAGGGGTGCTGATCGAATCGCATCGCGTGGAAGTGGAGATTGACGATCAGGTCGCCGTCACGCGCATCGAGCAGGTCTTCTTCAACGACAGCGGGCGCGTGGCGGAGGGCACCTATGTCTTTCCCTTGCCGATGGGCGCAGCCGTCTCCGACCTGGTGATGTGGGTGGACGGCAAGCCTGTCGAGGCGAAGATTCTCGATGCTGAGCAGGCGCGTGCCATTTACGACGACATCGTGCGGCGGATGCGCGACCCGGCCCTGCTGGAATACGTGGGCGCGGGGGCGATTCAGGCCAGCGTCTTCCCCATTCAACCGTATTCTGAGGTCAAGATCGAGATCGAGTACGGACAATTGTTGCCAGTAGAAGACGGCCTGGTGCATTACGTCTACCCCCTGCGCACCGATCATCTGACGCGCCGCCCGGTAGAGCGACTGAGCATCAGCGTCAGGGTGCGTTCCAGCGATCCCCTCAGCACTGTGTATTCGCCCAGCCATCCCATCGCCATCTCGCGCGAGGGGGATTACGCTTTCCGCGTCGGTTACGAAGAGTCGTACGTGCGTCCGGAGAGCGACTTCAGCCTGTACTACGGCCTGGCCCGCCAGGAGATCAGCGCCAACCTGCTGACCTACCGGGAGAGCGCCCGCGAGGATGGCTTCTTCACCCTGATCATCACCCCGCCGTTGCGGGCTGACGCTGACCGCATCATCCCCAAGGATGTGATCATCGTCCTGGATCAGTCTGGCTCCATGCACGGCGAGAAGTGGGATCAGGCGCGCGAAGCGGTCAGGTTCGTGCTGGAGAATCTGAACCGGCGCGATCGCTTCAACCTGGTTGTCTTCAGCACGGGCTATCGCATCTTCGCCGAGGACCTGCAACCCGCCAGCGTGGCCGACGAAGCCATCGAGTGGGTCGAAGGATTGGAGGCGCTGGGCGGCACGGATATTGACGGGGCGTTGAGTGAAGCCATGCGCATGGCCGACCGCGAGCGTTCGACGGTGGTGCTCTTCCTCACCGACGGCCTGCCTACCGAAGGCGAAACGGACGTGGAGAAGATTCTAGACCATGTGGACCGGCTCGCGCCGCCCAATGTGCGCATCTTCACCTTTGGCGTGGGCGACGATGTAGACACGTTCCTGCTCGATCAACTGTCGCAGAAGTTCCGCGGCGCGGGGACTTACGTCCGGCCCGGCGAGCGCGTGGACGAGGAGGTGAGCAGCCTCTACAGCAAGATCAGCGCGCCGGTGCTGACCAACGTGGAACTGGACGTTGAGGGCGTGCTGGTCGAGGAGCTGTTCCCAGGGAAGCCACTACCCGACCTGTTCGCCGGTACGCAGTTGATCGTCGTCGGGCGCTACCGCGACGGCGGCCCGGCAACCGTCCGACTGGAAGGTGATCTCGACGGCGAGCACAAGGTTTACCGCTACGAGGTGGAGTTCCGCGAGCGCGCCGGCGGTGAGCCATTCATCGCCCGCCTGTGGGCTACCCGCAAGATCGGCGCGCTGCTGAATGCCATTCGCCTGCACGGCGAAGACCCTGAACTGGTGGATAGCGTGATCCGGCTGAGCATCCGCTATGGCATCATCACGCCCTATACCTCGTTCCTGATCACCGAGGATGACATCTTCAGCCAGGAAGGGCGCGAAGAAGCACAGATGCTCTTCCAGGCCGACGCCGGGGCTGCGTTCGCTGCTCCTTCTGGCGCGGCGGCGGTAAATGCAGCAGAGGCCGCGGCAGGGCTGGCAGGTGCCAATGCCCCGTTGTCCACGCCTGCTCCAACGATGCTGGCTCCGGCTGAAATGTCCGCTGGAGCGGAGAGATATGCGGCAGGCGAGTCGCCGGTGCGCTATGTGGCCGACCGCACCTTCGTCTGGCGTGACGGCGTATGGGTGGACACGCTCTACGATGCCGACCGCATGACTCCGCAGCGCGTCGTCTTCCTCAGCGACGAGTACTTCGCCCTGCTGGACCGCGACCCGCGCATTGGCGAGTTCCTGGCATTGGGTGAGCGGGTACTCTTCGTCTGGGAGGGGCAGGCTTACGAGATCGTCACCGAGTGATGCCTTTCCTATCGTGTACGTGTGTCTGGCGGCTGGCCTGCGGGCTGGCCGCTACGCTTTGCAGGGGTGTTTCTTTGCCAGGACGGCGGTCTCCGGCGCACGCCGCGCTTGTGAGCAAGGCCGGGCCGGGCTACAATGCAGGGCGATCAGTGGTGGACACAAGGAGCGCACCATGCGACGGGTATGGGTCTTGCTTGTGCTGGCAGCGCTGACGGCCTGTGGGGGCAATGCGTCAGAAGATGGCCAGGGATCAGGACGATTGGGACTTTTCGACTGGAAGCGCGACCCGCAGACGATCATCGTCCGCCTGGACAGCCGCCCGCTTGAAGATAGCCCGGCCTTCCTGCTCAACAGCATCCCGCCCTGCACCCTGTGGGGGGACGGGCGCGTCGTGTGGAGCACCGCTGACCAGTATGGCGTTGAGGAGATTCTGGAAGGCCGCGCCAGCGATGCTGCGATCCGTGCCTTTCTGGAAGATATCATCGCACGGGGATTTTACGACTGGGAAGACGAGCTGGTGTTCCCCAGCGATGGCACGCCGGTGCTCGAAAGCATCACCGTGTCTCTGTACGACGAGGTGCACACCGTCCGCCGCTATAGTTACTGGCCGCAAAACAGCTTCGCTCTCATCCTGGAGAAGTGCCAGCATCTCAGCGAGGTGCCCGTGCGCGTCCTGCCAACGGCGGGCTGGGTGAGCGCCTATCGCGTTCCGCGCGACCCGGCTGCGCCGACCTGGCTGTGGCCGTCCAACGCGCCGTTCACCCTGGCCGAACTGGCCGATAGCCAGCAAGAACGCTGGCTCGAAGGGGCGCTGGCGACCGAAATATGGTTGAACGCGCGCGAAGGGCGAGGAGACGTGCAGGCCATCGAGCGGTCGGGCGACGCTTTCCAGGTGGCGATTGTCGTGCCCGGCTATTCCCGCGACGCGGTAGCCCCTCCTGCTGCCGCGACGACTGGCTCCTGACCCGGTCATGAGCGGTGGGTGAAGAACGGGCGTGCAGTGGAGCGCGCCCGTGTTTTTTCTGACGGAAGTCACTGGGAGGATGGGCAACCGCGCCGTACAATGGGGGGCCAGGATGGTTCTGACACCAAAGGAATTCGGGCATGTTACGTTCGTTGTTGCTTTATCTTTCTGAGGCTGGCTGGGCCAGATCGCTGATCACCAATGTGGGGCCGGCGCACCGTGCTGCAGAGCGCTTCGTAGCTGGGGAATCGCTGGCGCAGGCCATCGAGGTGGCGCGCCGCCTCAATGACGAGGGTCTGGAAGTCACGCTGGATCACCTGGGCGAAAAAGTCACCGACGAACAGGGTGCACGCCAGGCAACTGAAGATTACCTGACCCTGCTCGACGCCGTGGCGACGGGCAAGGTGCGGGCAACGGCGTCGCTCAAACTCACACAGCTTGGGCTGGACGTGCGCGAGGCGCTGTGCCTGGAGAACATGCGGCGTATCCTGGAGCGTGCCCAGGCGACCGGCAACCATATCACCATAGACATGGAAAGCTCAGCCTATACCGAGAGCACGCTGCGCATCTACCGTACTCTGCGCCAGGACTTCGCCAACGTCGGCATCGTGATCCAGGCGTACCTCTATCGCAGCGAGGAGGACGTCCGCGCGCTGGCACGGGAAGGAGCGTTCGTCCGCCTGTGCAAAGGCGCGTACAAAGAGCCGCCCGACCGTGCTTTCCCGGACAAGGCCGACGTGGATGCCAACTTCGTGCGTCTGACGGAGCTTTTTCTCACCGAAGGGGCCAGTGTGCCGGGGGCCTTTCTCGCCATCGCCACGCACGACGAAAAGATGATCGCAGCGGCCAAGGCTTTCATCCGCGCCCATCAGGTGCCCTACGACCGCTTTGAGTTCCAGATGCTCTACGGCATTCGTCCGCATCTGCAGGCGCAACTGCGCGACGACGGCTACCGAGTGCGGATTTATGCCGGATACGGCACGGAATGGTATCCTTTCTTCATGCGGCGGCTGGCCGAACGTCCGGCCAATGTGTGGTTCATCGTCCGCAACTTCTTCCGTCGCTGAGCGGGGCGCTGCATCTGGGAGGAAACCGTGCCGTTCACGATCGAGAGCGTTCACCTGGGCGCGGTGAAGGTGATTGTGCCTACGGTGTTCGAGGATCATCGGGGGTATTTCATGGAAGCCTACCGCCGCGACCTGTTCGCCGAGATGGGCATCCCCGACGAGTTCGTGCAGGACAATCAGTCCTATTCGGTGCAGGGGGTGATTCGCGGCTTGCACTTCCAGTGGGATCCACCGATGGGCAAACTCATGCGGGTGACGCTGGGGCGCGCCTTTCTGGTGGCAGTTGACATTCGCAAGGGGTCGCCTACGCTGGGGCAGTGGGTGGGCGTCGAGGCGTCGGCGGAGAATCAGCGCCAGGTGTGGGCACCCGCGGGCTTCGCACGCGGCTTCTGCGCGCTGTCGGAGGTGGCCGTCGTGCAGTACAAGTGCACAGGGTTGTACAATCCGCGCGCGGAAAGCGGCATTCGCTGGAATGACCCGCAGATTGGCATTGCCTGGCCGGTCGAGCAACCGATTCTATCTGAGAAAGACGCCCGTGCGCAGACCCTGGCCGAGTGGCTCGCCCGTCCGGAGTCTGACCATTTTACCTATCCCTGATTCTGTCTTGGAGAGAGGGACTGACGATGGCGTTGAAAGGGCGCGCAACCGTTGAGGCGACCGCTGCCTATGCGTCTCGCCTGCAACCGCCCTGCGCGACGGAGCACTTTCGGCTGGGCACGGGTGGTCTGACGCTCTCCTCGCTGGGCATGGGTACCTATCTTGGCGCGCCCGACGACGCTACCGACGAGCGCTATCTGGCAGCCATTCAGCGCGTCCTGGCGGCTGGCATCAATGTGATAGACACGGCGGTTAATTACCGCCATCAGCGCAGCGAACGGGTAGTCGGGCAGGCACTGGCGGCGGCGGTGCGGGCCGGTACGGTGCGCCGCGAAGAGGTAGTGCTGGCAACCAAGGGAGGCTTTGTGCCGTTCGACGGTGCAGCGCCCCCCGATCCGCGGCGCTGGGTCTATGAACACTACATCGAGCCGGGGCTGGTACACCCGCACGAATTCGTGGCCAGTTACCATCACTGCCTGGCTCCCGATTTCCTGGACATGATGATCGAACTCAGCCGCCGCAACCTGGGCGTCGAGACCATTGACATCTATTACCTGCACAATCCGGAGACACAACGCATCAACAACTCGCACGACACATTCCGTCAGCGGATGCGCGATGCCTTCGAGACCCTGGAAGCCGCCGTCGAGCGGGGCGTCATCGGCTGCTACGGGGTGGCAACCTGGTCGGGCTTTCGCAGCCCGCCCGACGCGCCGGATTACCTCTCGATCACCGAGTTGATGGGCCTGGCTTTTGAGGTGGCGGGGGAGGCGCATCACTTTCAGGCGGTGCAGATGCCCTACAACCTGATCATGGCCGAAGCCTATGCGCTGAGCAATCAGCAACTGGGCGAGACGTTCGCCAGCCCGATCGAGGTGGCGGCGGAACTGGGGCTGACGGTGATGACCAGCGCTTCGCTCAAACAGGGGACGCTGGCCAGCCCGTTCATGACCGACCTGTCACCGTACTTTCCTGGGCTGTCTACCGATGCGCAGCGCGCCCTGCAGTTCGCCCGCTCGACGCCCGGCGTGACTGTCGCCCTGGTGGGCATGAGTCAGGCGGAGCATGTCGAAGAGAACCTGGTGCTGACGACGGTCCCCCCGCTGCCGCCGGAGAAGGTGGCTGCGATGTTCTCTCCGCCGATGTAGCACAAACAACACGGGGCCGGTCGCGCGGCCCCGTGCCTCCGTGACTGCGAGTGCGTTCGCTATTGCTGAGCCATTAGCAGCTTCATATACTGTGCCCGCTCGAAGCCGAATGGATCGAGCACGTTCTGCTGACTGACCTTGCCGCGGAATTCGGCCAGAGTGTCGTAGCCCTTTTCCTCCATCCAGCCCTGCAGTTCCAGCAGCATGGTGGAAATGTAGGGCAGGCCGTTTTCGAGCAGGGCCGAGGCTACCTGCACCACCGATGCGCCAGCCAGGATCGCCTTGACGATGTCGCGCCCGCTGTGCACGCCCGTGTTCAAGGCCAGGTCGAGTTTGGTGCGCCCGTAGAGCAAGGCCACCCAGCGCAGGGGTACTTTCATCTCGCGCGACGAACTGAGCACCATGTCGTTGACCAGCGTTTCCTCGTCAATGTCAATGTCGGGCTGCAGGAAGCGGTTGAAGAGCACCACCGCTTTGGCTCCGCGCTTCTCGATCTCGCGCACCACGTTCGGCGTTGAGGTGTAGTAGGGGCTGAGCTTGACCGCGACCGGAATGGAAACGGCCTGCGTCACGCTCTCCACGATGTCGAACAGGCGCTGTTCGAGTTCGCTGCCGGGCACGTCGGGGTCGGCAGCCACCACATAGTAGTTGATCTCCAGGCCAGCCACGCCGGTTTCCTGAAGCTGGCGGGCGTATTCCACCCACGCGCCCGGTGAAACAGCGTTGAGGCTGGCGAAGATGGGCATACTCACCGCGCGCCGTGTCTTCTCTACCCACATCAGGTGTTCGCGCGGACCGCCGGATTCAACGGGCGGGTAGAAAGACGAGTGCACTTCAGGCGAGATGTAGGCCGCACGCTCCAGAAAGTCGGCCATGGTCATCTCGTCGTGCTGAATCTGCTCTTCGAACAACGAGCGGATCACCAGAGCGCCCGCGCCGACCTCTTCGGCCCGCTTGACTTTGTCCACGTAGTTCGAGATCGAGCTGGCAGCCACGATCAACGGATTCTTCAAAGGAACGCCCATGTAAGTTGTTGACAGGTCGGCCATTTCAGCTCCTTTGCCATAGAGCACGACAGGGACTTTGTAGTAACTATACACGGTTTCGGCAAGCGCTTATCAGTGCCAAATACTAGAGGCTCAGTGTGACGATAGACACAAAGCGGAGCGCTCGACCGTGCTCCAGTCTAAGCGCGATCGGACGGCTTGACAAACTGCTGCCAGGGGGCTAGACTCTGAGTTGAACAGGCCCACCCCCCATGGGGTGGGGTATGGGAGTATCAACATGGACGATCGCACCCGTCAGGAAGCCATTCACCGCCTGAAGAGCGTTGCTGGTCACGTCAACGGCATCATCCGCATGCTCGAAGAGGATCGCTATTGCATTGATGTGATCAAGCAGATACAGGCCGCGCAGACGGCGCTGGCTCGCGTGAGCGAAAGCATCCTGGAAGCGCACCTGCGCACCTGTGTCACCACGGCGATTCAGGGCGACGACGTGGCCGAGCGCGAGCGTGTGCTGTCCGAGGTGATCGAGGTCTATCGCTACTCCCAGAAGCCCTGAACACCGTGTCCTTCGTTATCGCTGCAAGGAGAAAACACCATGCCTGCCAAGACCTTCGAAGTTCCCAACATTCACTGTGGTCACTGCGTAATGACCATCAAGAACGAAGTCAGCGAATTGACCGGCGTGCGGCGTGTGGATGCCGACAAGGACACGCGCATGGTGACCGTGGAATGGGATGATCCGGCCACCTGGGAGCAGATCAAAGCGCTGCTGGTGGAGATCAACTATCCGCCCGCGGAGACAAACTGACGCTCTTTGACCGACAGCATTGCAGGCAGAGTCCAGGAAGCAAGCATGGCAGACAAGACACTCACATTGCCCGTGACGGGCATGACCTGCGCCAACTGCGTGGCGACTGTGGAGCGCAACGTGCGCAAGCTGGACGGCGTGCGCGAGGCCAACGTCAACTTCGCCAGCGAGAAGATCAGCCTGGTCTATGACGATTCGCTGCTGGGTACGGCGGACATCGTCGCCCGCATCCGCAAGGCGGGCTACGACGTGCCAGAGCAGACGCTCGATCTGGCGATCACCGGCATGGACTGCGTCAACTGCGCGGCGCACGTCGAACGCGCCCTGAAAAAGGTCGAGGGCGTCATTGACGTGCAGGTCAATTTCGCCAGCGAGCACGCCCTGGTGCGGGCCGCGCCCGGCGTATCGTGGTCGGCGCTGGTGGCGGCGGTGGAGAGCGCCGGCTACGGCGTGGTGCAGGCCACAGGGGAAGAGCCGCTCGAAGACGCCGAAGCAATGGCCCGCCAGGCGGAGATCCGGCACAACATGCAGCGCGTGCTGGTCGGTGCGCTGTTCACCCTTCCGTTGTTCCTGCTGAGCATGGGCCGCGACCTGGGCGTATTCGGTCACTGGATACATCAGGGCTGGGTGAACTGGCTCTTCTGGGCGCTGGCGACGCCGGTGCAGTTCTGGGTCGGGCGCGACTTCTATCGCAGCGGCTACAAGTCGCTGCGCGGCGGCTCGGCCAACATGGACGTGCTGGTGGCGCTGGGGTCGAGCGTGGCCTACTTCTACAGCGTGGCGATCACGTTGGGAGTCATGGGCGGGCACGTCTACTTCGAGACCTCGGCCAGCATCATCACCCTGATCTCCACGGGCGGCCTGCTGGAGACAATCGCCAAAGGTCGCACCAGCGCGGCGATCAAGGCGTTGATGGGCCTGCGGGCCAAAACCGCCCGCGTGATCCGCGACGGGGTAGAGCAGGACATCCCTGTCGAACAGGTGCGCGTCGGCGACCTGGTGCGCGTGCGTCCCGGCGAGAAGATTCCGGTTGATGGCGTAGTGGTCGAAGGGCGCAGCGCCGTAGACGAGAGCATGATCACCGGCGAAAGCCTGCCAGTAGAAAAAGGCCCCGGCGCTCCGGTCATCGGCGCGACCATCAACCGGCAGGGGTTGCTCACCTTCCAGGCGACGCGCGTTGGGCGCGAGACGGCGCTGGCGCAGATCATCCGTCTGGTGGAGCGGGCGCAGGGCAGCAAGGCGCCCATTCAGCGCCTGGCCGATCAGGTGTCGGCCATCTTTGTCCCGGCAGTGGTGACCATTGCCCTGATCACCTTTGCCATCTGGATGATCGGCACCGGCGACCTGACGCCGTCGCTGGTGCGCATGATCGCGGTGCTGATCATTGCCTGCCCATGTGCCATGGGCCTGGCGACGCCTACGGCCATTATGGTGGGCATGGGCAGGGGAGCGGAGATGGGCATCCTGTTCAAGAGTAGCGAGGCCCTGGAACGTGCACACAAGCTCACTGCCATCGTGCTCGACAAGACGGGGACACTCACCCGTGGCGAGCCGAGCGTGACCGACCTGATTGTCAGCCCGCAGGCCAGCTTCGACGAAGAGGCGCTGCTCAACCTGGCGGCGAGCGCCGAACTCGGCAGCGAACACCCCCTGGGTGCGGCGATCGTGCATGCCGCAGAGGCGCGCGGGCTGACCCTGACCCGCCCGCAGCGCTTCGAGGCAGTGGCCGGGCAGGGGATTCAGGCGGTGATAGACGATCGCGCCCTGCTGGTGGGCAACCAGGCCATGATGCAGGCGCGCGGCGTATACCTCAATGGGCTGGAGGCAGTCGCCGCGAAGCTGCAGGACGAAGCCAAGACGGTGATGTGGGTGGCAGTGGACGACGTGGCGCAGGGGGTGATCGCCGTGGCCGACACGCTCAAGGAAGGCGCCGTCGAGGCCGTGCGACAAATGCGCAACCTGGGGCTGACGATCGTGATGATGACCGGCGACAACCAGGTCACGGCCCAGGCCATTGCCCGCGCCGTGGGCATTGACCGCGTCTTCGCCGAAGTCAAACCGGGCGACAAGGCGGCCTATGTCAAGCAGTTGCAGGACGAAGGCTACCTGGTGGGTATGGTCGGCGACGGCATCAACGATGCGCCGGCGCTGGCACAGGCGGACGTGGGCATTGCCATCGGCACCGGTACCGACGTCGCCATGGAGACCGCCGATGTCACCCTGATCAGCGGCGACCTGCGCGGCGTGGCGCGCGCGCTGGCGCTCAGCCGCCGGACGATGCGTACCATCAAGGAAAACCTGTTCTGGGCGTTCGCCTACAACGTGACGCTCATCCCGGTGGCGGCGGGCGTGCTGGCCCCCTTCGCCTGGGCACCGGAGTTGCTGCGCCATCTGCACCCGATCCTGGCGGCGCTGGCGATGGCCCTCAGCGACGTGTTTGTCATCGGCAACAGCCTGCGCCTGCGCAGAGTCCGGCTATAGCCCCGCCTGTTGCAGAGCAGATTCAGACACTCTTTCTACCAATCGGACGAGCACCTGCGGTACGATCAGGGTGCTCGTCCACGTTTTTTCGCTCGCCTTCGGAGGGCAGGGGACGTGTCCGTTGCTTCACCCATCACCGCGCTGCCGCCGGACTACGCCGAGGCGTACCATCTGCGCATCACGCAACCGCACCTGTGGTTGCCGCTGCTGGTGATGACGGTGCTGGCCGTGACGCTGGCTATTGTCGTGGCCTTCGTGCCCCTGATTCTCTATCACAGCGGCGGTGCGCCGCTGGTATTTGTGCACCCGCCGCCGTCGCTGGTGTCACCGTTGGGGATGGGGTTGCTGCTGGCAGTCCTGCCGCTGCACGAATGGGTACACGGGCAGACCATCCGCAGGTATGGACACCGGCCTCGCTATGGCATCAAGTGGTATGCGCTGTTCACCACCGCGGACAATGCCTATTTCCGCCGCGACGAATATGTGCGGGTGTTGCTCGCTCCCTTGTGGGTGATCTCGCTGGCGGGCATGGCTCTGTTGTGGTGGATGCCCCTGGAGACGGCGCAGTGGATCGCGCTGGCGATAGTCGTCAACGCCTCCGGCGCGGGCGGCGACCTGTGGATGGCCTGGGTGGCCACTCGCTTCGGGCCGGAGGCGTTGATCCGCGACGAGCAGGATGGGATGCGCGTATTTCTGCCGGAGCGCGCGCTCTACTCTCCCTGAGCGCGGAAGTGCGCGACGATCTGATCGATGGTCACGTCGAGCGGAGTCGTGGGGCGCCAGCCGATCACCCGCTCGATCTTGCTGATATCCGGCACGCGCCGCCGCATGTCCTCGAAGCCCACTTCATAGGCCTGGTCATAGGGGATCAGCACGATCTCCGAAGCGCTGCCCGTGCGCGCCTTGACGCGCTCGGCCAGTTGGTAGATGGTCACTTCTTCGTTACTGCCGATGTTGAAGACCTCGCCGATGGCCGCGTTGCAGGCTGCCAGGCGGGCGATGGCGTCCACCACATCGTGCACGTTGGCGAAGCAACGCGACTGCTGCCCGTCCCCATAGACCTGGATCGGTTCGCCAGCCAGCGCCCAGCGCACGAAACGCGGCACGACCATGCCATAGTGCCCCACCTGGCGCGGGCCAACGGTGTTGAACAGGCGCACGATGGTCACTGGCAGGTTGACTGCTTTGTGGTAGGCCAGCGCCAGGAACTCGTCGAGTTCTTTGGAAGCGGCGTAGCTCCAGCGGCTCTTGGTGGTGGGGCCGAGGATGCGGTCGTCATCTTCGGAAAAGGGCACTTTCACGCCCTTGCCGTAGACTTCGGACGTGGAAGCGATCAATACACGCTTGCGGTAGCGACGGGCCGTCTGCAGCACGATCTCCGTGCCGCCGACGTTGATCTCCAGCGTGTCAATAGGGCTGTGCACGATCGAGAAGACGCCGACGGCTGCGGCCAGGTGATAGATCACGTCGCACTCGCTCACCAGCCGATCCATCACCGCCGCGTGCCGGATGTCTTCGATGGCGTAGCGAAAGCCCGGTGTGCCTTCCAGATGCGCGATATTTTCAAAACGTCCGGTCGAAAGATTGTCGATCACGGTCACCTGCTGCCCACGTGCCAGCAGGTATTCGGCCAGATGGCTGCCGATGAAGCCAGCGCCGCCAGTGATCAGAGCATGAGTCATGCGGGGTCTCCTCCTCCAGGTTGACAGGAGCCAGGGGTCATTGCGCGGTAATAATAGCCGGGGGCGGGGCAGAATGCCAGCCCGCCTGCTCCGAGGGTGCGCACCCGAAGGTCGTCAGTGACGTTGGTACGCCTGATAGCCCTCGTTCCTCTCCCGCGCAGCAGGCGAAGGGGAGTGTCCAGGCAAGCTCCCGCCAGAATAACCTGTGAGCCTGCGGGGATCGGGTCGCTATGCTCGTTGGCCTGTCACTTCCAGCGCCGGTGATGATCTTGCAAGCTACGGACGTGCAGCTCACGGGCTTTGAGCGCCTGAATGCCGTTGATCGCGGCCTGTGCGGCGCTCAGCGTGGTGAGCAGCGGCACGCCATAGCGCACGGCGGCAGTGCGAATCCGCATCCCATCGTCGTACGCCCTTGGCCCCAGTGGCGTGATGATGATCAGGTCTATTGCGCCTGCGCGGATCAGGTCAACGACGTGAGGGCTGCCTTCGGAGACCTTGTTCACCGGCTCGACATTCAGCCCCGCCTGCACGCAAAACGCTGCTGTGCCGCGCGTCGCCAGCAGGCGGAAGCCCATACGCTGCAGGTCGCGGGCCAGCTTGAGCGCGGCGCTCTTGTCGTAGTCGTTGACGCTCAGCAGGACCGTTCCTTCCAGTGGCAGTCGGTCTCCGGCGGCAAGCTGCGCTTTGGCGAAGGCGTGCCCGAAGCGCGCCGCGTGACCCATCACTTCGCCGGTGCTACGCATCTCCGGCCCCAACAACGCATCTACTCCCAGGAATTTCTTGAAGGGCAGCACTGCCTCTTTGACGAAGAAGCCATCTACCGGAGGCATCTCGGTCAGCCCCAGGTCGCTCAGCGAGCGCCCGGCGATGACATGCGCGGCGACACGCGCCAGAGGCACGCCCGTCGCCTTGCTGACGTAGGGCACGGTGCGGCTGGCACGCGGGTTCACCTCCAACACATACACGATGTCGTCTTTGATCGCGTATTGCACGTTCATCAGGCCGCGCACGCCCAGGGCTATCCCCAGTTGCTCTGTGTATTCGACGATATGTGCCTGATGAAAGGCCGAGATCTTGTAGGGAGGTAGCACACAAGCTGAGTCGCCGCTATGTACGCCCGCTTCCTCAATGTGCTGCATGATCCCGCCGATGACCACGCGCTCCCCGTCGGCGACGGCGTCCACGTCTACTTCGTAGGCGTCCTCCAGATACTGGTCAATCAGCAGCGATTGACCGGGCGCGGCAGCCAGAGCGGTGCCCACATAGTAGTCGAGCGCCTCCTCGCTGTAGACAATGGCCATGGCGCGGCCCCCCAGAACATAGGAGGGGCGCACAATCACCGGATAGCCGATCTCTCTTGCCACACGGCGCGCTTCGGCTAGCGAACCGGCCATGCCATGTGCCGGGCTGGGAATTTCCAACCTGTCCAGCAACGCCCCGAAGCTCCCCCGATCCTCGGCAGTGGCGATGGCCTCCGGCGAAGTGCCCAGGATCGGCACGCCCTCTTTCACCAGCGCTGCCGTCAGGTTGAGCGGAGTCTGTCCACCGAACTGCACGATGACCCCTTTGAGCGGCTGTTCGCGCTCGACCACATTGAGCACGTGTTCGAATGTCAGTGGCTCAAAATACAGGCGGTCGGAGGAGTCGTAGTCGGTGCTGACCGTCTCCGGGTTGCAGTTGACCATCACTACCTCGTAGCCTGCTTCGCGCAGGGCCTGCGCGGCATGGACACAGCAGTAATCAAACTCGATACCCTGCCCAATGCGGTTGGGGCCGCTGCCCAGGATGATCACCTTTTCGCGACCGGTGGGCGGGGCTTCGCTCTCGGATTCGTAGCTGCTGTACAGGTACGGCGTATAGGACTCGAACTCAGCGGCGCAGGTGTCCACCATGTGGAAGGTCGGGGCAATGCCTGCCGCCCGCCTTCGTGCCCGCACTTCAGCTTCGGTCACCGGCTGATCGCCTCTGCTTAGCAGGGCGGCAATGTGACTGTCCGCGAAGCCCATACGTTTGGCGGAGCGCAACACTTCAACAGGCAGCGCGTCGGGCGTCTCGTACGAGGCGATCTGCTGCTCCATCTCCACGATTTCGCTCAACTGCGCCAGAAACCAGGGATCAATCCGGCTGATGGCGGATAGTTCGTCGGGGCTATGTCCTGCACGCAACGCTTCCCACAGCGCCCAGATGCGTTCGGCGCGGGGGAGTGCCAGACTCTCCAACCGACCATCCCACACGGCGCACTCTGGCGTGGGGTAGGGCGGGCGCGACAGTTCCAGCGAGCGCAGCCCTTTGAGCAGGGACTCTTTGAACGTGCGCCCAATGGCCATCGCCTCGCCGACTGACTTCATCTGCGGGCCAAGGGTAGGGTCAACGCCAGGGAACTTCTCAAACGCCCAGCGCGGGAGCTTGGTCACCACGTAGTCAATGCTCGGTTCGAAGGCGGCGACGGTAGTGCGTGTGATCTCGTTGCGCAGTTCGTCCAGCGTATAGCCGACGGCCAGCAGCGCTGCCAGCTTGGCAATGGGGACGCCGGTGGCCTTGCTCGCTAGGGCCGACGAGCGGCTGACACGCGGGTTCATCTCAATCACCAGCACGCGCCCATCATCCGGGTTAACGGCAAACTGCACATTCGACCCGCCGGTTTCGACGCCGACAACGGTCATTACGGCGCGCGCCATATCGCGCAGCCGCTGGTATTCGCGGTCGATCAGAGTCATTGCCGGGGCGACGGTGATCGAGTCGCCGGTGTGAATGCCCATCGGGTCGAGGTTCTCGATGGCACAGACCACCATGAAATTGTCGGCCCGGTCGCGCATCACTTCCAGCTCGAATTCTTTCCAGCCGAGCACACTCTCTTCGATCAGCACGCTGCCCGCCGGACTCTCGCTCAGGCCAAACGTCACCTTGTCGTCGAACTCTTCGGCGCTGAAGGCGATGCCGCTCCCGCTGCCTCCCAGCGTGAACGAGGGGCGGATCAG
>AMZC01003493.1_pt1 | contig 18085 bp, 17 predicted proteins | sample 948551 | NCBI WGS metagenome assembly AMZC01 (sample SAMN01120625, study PRJNA171369) | bioreactor sludge metagenome | biome: sludge; isolation source: anaerobic thermophilic cellulolytic sludge from lab reactor | place: China: Hong Kong, Shek Wu Hui wastewater treatment plant | collected... | reverse complement strand
ATTGAGCATACCTCAACGCCGCCGGATGGACAGCCCAGGCTGATCCTGCAGACTACTTCTCGAAGTACACGCGCTCCGGATACCGCAGGCCGGTCAGGAACGTGCCGTTGAGTTCGGCAGCGTCAATGTTGAGATCGGAGCGGTAGACCCATGCGCCGATGGCCTGATAGAGCGGGATCATCGGCAGGTCTTCCCACAGCAGACGGTCAATCTGCGCGTACAGTTCGTAGCGCTCCTGCGGATCGGTGACCTTGCGCCCCTGCTCGAAGAGAGCCTGCACCTCGGCGTTGTTGTAGGCGAAGAAGCCGGTCGGGCTGGCCAGGTAGTTGCGGTAGTGATCCGGCTCCGGCCCGAACAGACCCCAGCCGCCCAGCATGGCGTCGTAGGGTTTCTCTTCGCTGACGTTGTCGTAGATTTCCTCGTAGGCTTTGGCCTCGTCCAGCGGGGTGAGCTGCACGTCCACGCCCAGGGCGCGCCAGTTGTCGTACACCACCGGCGCGATGGCCTGCATCAGCGACCACGACCCCATGTAGACCAGGCGCATGGTCATCGGCTTGCCGTCCTTGTCCAGGATGCCGTCGCCATCGGTATCCGTCCAGCCCGCCTCGGCCAGCATCTGCTTGGCCAGTTCGGGGTCGTAGGGATACTGCTGGTTGCGCCCTTCCTCGTACATGAAGACAGCCTTGTTGAACAGCGAGTCGGCCAGCGTGCCGAAGCCACCGGCGGCCACATCAATGATCGCCTGGCGATCCAGCCCCACGGCCAACGCGCGGCGCACTGCCGGATCGCTGTAGATGGGACTGCGCACGTTGAAGCCCACATAGCGCATCAGGTCGCGCGGGGCGGTCTGCAGCACGAAGTCCGGGTTGTTCTCGAAGGGCGTCAGGTCGGCACCGTCCACGCGGGCGAAGTCTACCTCGCCGGCCAGGATGGCGTTGGCAATGTTGGAAGCACCTTCGATGAAGCGCACCACGATGCGGTCCAGGCACGGCGCGCCGCGCCAGTAGTCCTTGTTGGCTTCCAGCGTGATGCTCTCGCCCGTCTTCCATTCCACGAACTTGAAGGGGCCGGTGGCGATGGGGTTGGTGTTGTAGGGGGCGTCCACCATCTCCAGGCTGGAGAAAGCGTGCTTGGGGACAATGGGGATCGCCAGCGCCGTCAGCACCGCCGCATCCGGCTCGCTCAGCTTGACCTTGAAGGTATAGTCATCCACTACCTCGAACTGCATGGGCTTGTCGCCCTGCATCAGGTTGGAGCGCCAGTCAATGGCGTTCGATTCCAGTTGCACGGCCTGATAGGTGAAGAGCACGTCTTCGGCGGTGAACGGTTCGCCATCGTGCCACTTCACGCCCTGGCGCAGATGGAAGGTGTATTCCAGACCATCTTCGGAGACTTCCCACGATTCAGCCAGCGCGGGTTCGATATGGTCGCCCCAGTTCTCGCCGCCCAACAGCAGCGGTTCGGCCATGAAGGTGACCACGAACAGGCTGTTACCATCATTGGCATACAGGCCGCTCAGGGTGCGCGGGTCTGTGCCATAGGCGACGACCATCGTGCCGCCCTGATTGGGGCAGGTGAACTGTTCCCCGCCCTGAGCCATGGCCGGTGCCAGCGGTACCAGCATGGCTGCCAGCAATACACACACAATCACCAGTTTGCGCATTTCTACCTCCTGAACAATGCACCAAAACACAGGCAAGATGCCTTACCGATGAAGCTGCGGATCGAGCGCGTCGCGCAGCCCATCTCCCACGAAGTTGAACGAGAGCACGATCGTCGAGATGATCGCGCCGGGCACCACCCACATCCACCACGCCGTGCGCAGCCATTGTTGCGCGCCTTCCAGCATGGTACCCAGGCTGGCGTGTGGCGGAGGTACCCCCCGTCCCAGGAAACTGAGCGCTGATTCGGTGAGGATGGCGTAGGGCACCGAGAGCGTCGCTGCCACGATGATGGGGGCCAGCGCATTGGGCAGCAGGTGATGGATCACCTGTCGCCAGGCGGGCACCCCGATGCACCGAGCAGCTACCATGAACTCGCGCTCTTTGAGCGAGAGGAATTCGGCCCGCAGGAGTCGCGCCACGGTCATCCAGTTCAGCGCGCCGATCAGCATCACCAGCGTCAGCAATGTGCCGCCGAAGATGCCGGAGACGATCAGCAACAGGAAGAAGCCCGGTATGGACAGAAAGATGTCGGTGATGCGCATGAGCAGATTGTCCACCCAACCGCCGAAATAGCCGGCGGTTGCCCCCACCGACACGCCGATCGCCAGTTGAAAGAAGACCGCCGCTACGCCGACGAAGAGCGAGACGCGCACGCCCATCAGGGCACGCGAGAGATAGTCGCGCCCGTAGTTGTCGGTGCCGAACCAGTGATCCGCTGTTGGCGGCTGCGGGCGTCCGCGCGCATAGGAGGCGTTGATGGCGTTGGGGTCATAGGGAGCCAGGTCGTCAGCGAAAATGGCGATCAGCACCATGCCGAGCAGCAACACGGCACTGATCAGAGCCAGGCGGTGCCGCCGGAAGCGTCGCCAGAACAGACGCCAGCCGGATAGGGTCTCTTCGCGCAAGGGTAGGGCGGAAACGGCGGTTTCAGTCATAGCGGATTCGTGGATCAGCCCAGGCATAGGCGATGTCAGCCAGCAGGTTACCCAGCACAATGAGCAGCGCCGACAGCATGGTCACGGCCATGATGATGGGGTAGTCGCGCCCGTTGATGGCGTCTACGCCCAGCCGCCCCATGCCCGGCCAGCCGAAGATGGTCTCGGTGATGAATGCGCCCGTCACGATCGAGGGCACCGACAGCCCGATCAGGGTGATGGTAGGGATCAGCGCGTTGCGCAGCGCGTGAATGCCGATCACCTGCCGTTCGCGCAACCCCTTGGCGCGGGCGGTGCGGATGTAATCCTGTCCCAGCACTTCCAGCAGGGCCGAACGCTGATAGCGCGACCAGCTCGCCGTCTGCGCCAGGCTGAGGACGGTCGCGGGCAGGATGGTGTGCCGGATCACGTCCACGACGGCGGCCCAGCCCTCGTATTGTTCCCGCACGGAGTGCATCCCGACGCCCGGCAGCCAGTTCAGGCGGATGGCGAATACCTGCAGCAAGAGCAACGCCACCCAGAATACCGGCACGGAAATGCCCACCAGCGACAGGGTGCTGAGGACGTAGTCCAGCAGCGAGTAGCGCTTGAGCGCCGAAACGATGCCAATGGGAATGGCGATGACAACGGACATCAGCAGAGACACGCCGCCCAGCAGCAAGGTGTTGGGCAGCCGGTCGCCGATCTCCAGCGAGACGGGGCGGCGCGTGCGGAACGAGAAGCCCAGGTCGCCCTGCAACGTGCGGGAAAGCCAGGCCCAGTAGCGCACATAGACGGGTCGGTTGAGTCCCAGGCTCTCGCGCACCTGCGCCAGATATTCCGGGTCTGATCCCTTGTCGGGGTCAATGTACATCTGTGCCGCATCACCGGGGGCCAGCTCGATGATGGCGAACACGATGATCGAGATGGCGACCAGGAGCGGTATGGCCTGGATCAAGCGACGGGTGACGTAGCGTCCCATTCAGTCATCCCCTGGACGTGTGTACATCGAAGTCCGGTGGATTGATCAGATGGCGTTTGACACCGCAGGTTTCGGCGGCGCGGATGACGGCTTCCTCGTACCTGGCGGGGAAGTCGGCGGGCAGGTGAATGTCTATCTCGATTTTATCAATATGGTTGGTGTCGGGGTTGTAGAACATACGCTGCTTGATCTGCAACCCGTCTGTGGGAATATCGCGTTCCTGGCAAAAGCGCAGGACTTTGATGCCGGAGCAGGTGCCGATGCCGGCCAGAAAAAGATCGAACGGCGAGGGCTGCCCCTCACCTCCCGTGTAGATGCGCACGCCGCGAATCTCGGCGTCTACGCGCGTCTCGCCGGGGAAGAAAACATCCATCTCGAATGTTTCCACCGCACTGTATCCTTCTAAAGCGAGCGTCCGCAATCTGGCGGACACCTGTCGTGAGATCATGACAAACTATGGTAACGAAGACTTGCGGATCGGCAAAGAAATTCTTTTGTGAAAACTGTATCAAAACGAATTGAGCGGTTTGGGCAGAGTGAATGATTGCGTTCGGTGCTGCGGTCTCCATAGATCAGGGCGAATTCCGCTGCCTTACCGGAAGTCTTGAGAGACCGTTTGAAAGCCTCACCCCACGGCCCCCCTCCAGCCAGATGTATAGACCGGAGAGGGGGCAGCGAAGCGCGGCAGCGCCGAGCGGGAGTGAGGTAAGGTTAGGGGCAGCCCGTCATCTGAGTTCGGCGCTCAGCCGAGGCGCATGAATAACACGCAGAGGCGCAAGGGCCACCTGCGCGCCCTCCGCGCCTCTGCGGCAAAATCTCTTGCCGGAGCGGGCGTCACTCCGCGCTCTCGCCCTCCGGCAGAACGCGGCAGCACAGCACCAACTGCTTGGCCGCGCGCACGTCGTCCACGCGCTTGACCGGCGCTTTGTGTGGCGCTTCGTGCAGCAATTCCGGCGACTCGTGCGCCTCGCGGGCGATCTGCTTCATGGCAGCGATGAAGCGGTCGCACTCCTGCTTGGATTCAGTCTCGGTCGGCTCGATCAGCAGCGCTTCGGGCACGATCAGCGGGAAGTAGTTCGTCGGCGGGTGAATGCCATAGTCCATCAGCCGTTTGGAGATGTCCAGGGCGTGCACACCTTCGGCATCTTTCCAGTGCCCCATGCACACGAATTCGTGCCCGCAAATGCGGTCGAAGGGCATGGGGTAGGTGTCCTTGAGCATGGCGCGGACGTAGTTGGCGTTGAGCACAGCGTGATAGGTCACGTCGCGCAGGCCCTGCGCCCCATGCAGCGCGATGTAGGCATAGGCGCGCACCATCATCCCGAAGTTGCCCCAGAATGCCTTCAGCCGCCCGATGCTCTTTTCTGGCGTGACGAAGCCGTACAGCGGCGGGGTCTCGTCGTCGCCCTCTTCCAGGATGTCCACGATCGGGCCGGGCAAATAGGGGGCCAGTTTCTCGTTGGCGGCGACCGGTCCGCTGCCAGGGCCACCGCCGCCGTGCGGTGTGCTGAACGTCTTGTGCAGGTTGTAGTGCATCACGTCGAAGCCCAGGTCGGCGGGCTTGGCCACGCCCAGCATCGCGTTCATGTTGGCCCCGTCCATGTACATCAGGCCGCCGCAGCCGTGAATGATGTCCACGATCTCTTTGATGTGCGCCTCGAAGACGCCCAGCGTGTTGGGTACGGTGATCATCATGCCCGCCACGTCGTCGCCGCACACGCCGCGCAGCACGTCCAGGTCTACGTCCCCGTTGGCGTCCGAGGGGATCTCGACGACCTGCAGGCCGGCCATGGCGGTTGTCGCCGGGTTGGTGCCGTGCGCGCTATCCGGCACGATGATCTTGGTGCGGTGTGCTTCTCCGTTGGCCAGGTGATAGGCGCGGATCATCAGGATGCCCGCGAATTCGCCGTGCGCGCCCGCCGCCGGTTGCAGGCTGACCGCCTTCATGCCGCTGATTTCGGCCAGCCATTCTTGCAATTGATACATCAGCGCCAGCGCGCCCTGCACGGTAGATGGGTCTTGCAGGGGGTGAATGCCCGCGAAACCCGGCAGTCGCGCCATGTCTTCGTTGAGGCGCGGGTTGTACTTCATGGTGCACGAGCCAAGCGGGTAGAAGCCGATGTCAATGGCATGGTTGAACTGACTCAGGCGGGTGAAGTGCCGCACTACGTCCAGCTCGCTGACCTCTGGCAGCTCAAGCGAGGAGCGCAGCAGGTCGGCGGGCAGGTCGGCGAGCGGTACGTCGGGCGCGGGCAGGTTGACTCCCACACGCCCTGGCACGCTGAGTTCGTAGATGAGCGGCTCCAGCGGGGGCGGAGCGCCGTTCTTTTCTTGCAGCATCAGTTCGGTCATAGCGTGTTCCTCAAAAGGTGATCAGTTGTCAGTCGTCAGTGATCAGTGGCGCGTGGCCCGTGTTCAGTTCTCAACTGAAAACCGATCCCTGATCACCGAAAACTCCTCAATGCTCATGCGATAGATGCAGATGTGGCGCTTTGGCTTCCTTGAGCGCCTCCACCAGCGAATCGATCTCGTCTTTGGTGTTCATCTCGGTGACGGCGAGCAGCATTTGATTCTCGCGACCTTCGTAATCCTGGCTCAGGTCGTAGCCGCCGATGATGCCCCAATGTTCGAGCAAGAACTCGTTGATCTCGCGGACGGGCTTGGGGCAGGTGACGACGAATTCTTTGAAGAACGGCTTGCTCATGTCCACGTCGTAGCCGTCCAGCGCGTCAATCTGCTGCGCGGCGTAGTGCGCTTTGTGGTAGCACAGTTCGGCCACGCGGCGCAGACCCGTCTTGCCCATCACGCTCATATAGACGCACGCAGCCAGGGCCATCAGGCCCTGATTGGTGCAGATGTTGCTGGTGGCCTTTTCGCGGCGGATATCCTGTTCGCGCGGGCGCAGGGTCATCACGTAGGCGCGCCGCCCGTCGGCATCTACCGTCTCGCCGACGATGCGCCCGGCAATCTTGCGCACGTATTCGGTGCGCGTGGCGAAAAAGCCCAGATACGGCCCGCCGAAGCTGAGCGGAATGCCCAGTCCCTGCCCTTCGCCGACGACAATGTCCGCGCCCCATTCGCCGGGCGACTTGAACAGGCCCAGCGCGATCGGGTCGGCGACGATGCACAGCAGCGCGCCCGCCCGGTGTACGGCGTCGGCTAGGCCGGTGAAGTCGTCAATCTGCCCGAAGAAGTTGGGGTATTGCACGGCCAGCAGGGCGGTGTCGTCGTCGAGCATGTCCACCAGGTCGGGGATGGTGGCGCTGCCCTTGTCGCCGACGAACTTCAGCCCGCTGTTCTGGTGATAGGTGCGCACCACGGCGCGATATTGCGGGTGAATGCCAGGGCTGAGGATGACCTTGGGGCGCTTGCCACGAAAGTGCGCGTTGGCCATGGTCACGGCTTCGGCCAGCGAGGTCGCGCCGTCGTAATGGCTGGCGTTGGCCGCGTCCATGCCGGTGAGCATACACATCATGCTCTGATATTCGAAAATCGCCTGCAGCGTGCCCTGGCTCAGTTCCGGCTGATAGGGCGTGTAGGCGGTGAAAAACTCACCGCGTCGCAGAATGTGATCCACCACGCTGGGGATGAAGTGATTGTACGCCCCCGCGCCCAGGAAGATGGCATACTCGTTGGCCGAGACGTTGGCCCGCGCCAGGCTGTTGAGTTCGGCGGCGACTTCCATCTCGCTGAGGCCATCGGGCAGGTTGAGCGGGGGGAAGCGATTCTCCGGCGGGACGGCGTCGAACAGGTCGGCGAACGACTCGACGCCGATGGCCTTGAGCATGGCGGCGCGATCTGCGTCGGTATGGGGAATGTAGGTCATGCAGGGTGCTCCTCAAAACCACTAAACAGGCCGAAGGGGGCACCGGCAGATGCCCCCTGGTTGGCGAACAACTATGCGCTGCGAGCGGCGCAGTGTTTGGCGTAGGCGGCGGCGTCGAGCAGGTCGTTCAGTTCGGCGGGGTTGCTCAGCTTGATCTCGATCAGCCAGCCGTCACCATAGGGATCGCTGTTGATGATCTCCGGCGAGTCTTCCAGCGCAGTGTTGATGGCGGTCACCTTGCCGCTGGCGGGCGCGTACACGTCCGAAGCGGCTTTCACGCTTTCCACGGTGGCGAAGGCTTCGCCCTTTTTCACCGTGCTGCCGATCTCCACCTCGCTGAGGTCCACGAAGACGATGTCGGAAAGCTGATCCTGGGCGTAGTCGGTCAGGCCGATTTTGGCCGTATCGCCGTCCACGCGAATCCACTCGTCGTTCTCGGTGTACTTCACATTGTCGGGAGTCTTCCAGTCGGCCATAGAAATTGTTCCTTTCACTTAGACAAACGTTACCTGCCACGATGGTGATGCGACCCATGTCCCAGTGTAGCACAGCCCCAAAAAAGAAGAGGCACGCCAGTCTGGAGACTGGTTGCCTCTGTCATTGGCCTGAGAGATTCTCTCGCCGCGGCGAGATTGCCCCTTCGGCGCGCGAACGCTTTCCAGAGGTGACTCTGCGCAACGGGTACGTCAACCTGAGAGTTTCGCGGAGGCCCCAGTCCAGGCCCGGCCCGCTTGCCCCTTCGGTGGCCGCTCAACCCGGTGGGCGCGGCGCTCTCCCCGTCGGCAGTGGGATGGCAAGGGTCGCTTAAGTGTCCTGGGCAATGCCCAGCCAGGCGAACAACTCCTGGCGCGCCTGCGGCGTCAGCACCATGTTGACGGCCAGATGGCCGGTCGCATCCGTGACCAGCGTCGGGCGAAAGAGCAACTCCCCTTCCTGCGACAGGCCCAGCTCGATATTGGCCTGGCCAGTGCCCACCATGCGCATCACGGTCAGGCGCTCGGTCGGGCGAAGCTGCGCCAGACCGGTTTTCAGGTCGCGCAGGCGCGGGCGCAGGGCGATTTCCAGCGGGCCGTAGGTGGCGGAGATATTGATATACATCCCCTCGCGCCCGATCCACAGCGCTGGAGAACTATCACCTTCCTGCGAGCAGGTGAAGAGCAGGGTGTCGTTGCTTTCGTCACGACGAACCTGATCGAGTTGGCGGTAGGAACGCATGGCGCGTCGCTCCGTCGTGCGGGTAGCCCAGTGCGAGCGCATTATAGCAAGGGGTCGGAGCAGTGGCAAAAAGGATTGTCATTCGCCACAGGGAGGAGGTTCACTGCTGAGCCACCCTCTGGCGACAAAACGCACCAGAGGGTGGCAGGGTGCATGTGGGACGATCAGTTGGAGAAGGCGAAGGTGTTCACCATCGCTGCCAGATCGTCCAGCGAGGGGCTGAAATCCGACGGGCTGGCCGCGTTGAGCATGCCAATCCCTTCGTTGAAGGCGGCGATCCACTGCTCCTGTGTCCAGTTAACCCACTCGAAATCGCCGGAGACCTCGTCTGGGAAGAGCGGCGTGCTCAGACGCACGCTGGCGCTGATGTAGCGGCTGCCGTCGGCGCTGAGGCCCTGGAACGTCCAGACGAAATCGTTGCTGAGCAACGGAGACACGTCCTGACGGTAGACCACCAGGTAGCTGATGCCGCTGACGGCGGACGTATCCACGTATTCGGCGCGGGCGCGCAGCAATTGACCGGCGGGCAAGATGGGCAGGAACGGTAGCGTGTTCTGGGTGAGATTCTCAACGACAACCTGGTAGGACGACAGGTCAGGGCGTTCGGCCAGCAGGGCCTTGAGTTGTTCGACGCGCTCCGCATAACCTTCGTAGCCGGCCATGTCCGCGATCGCGTAGACGCGCACATCGCCAATCGTGGGCGGCGGGGCTTCGGGCATGGGGTCGTGCGAAATGTGCGATAGCTCGAAGCGCAGGTGTGGCGCATCTGCGCCACCCGGCCCGATCTGCGGATCATCGCCGGGAAAGTGCTGCACGGTGACGCGGCTGGCGACAGTGTCGGTGAACTCGAAGCGAAAACCATCGAAGGCGATAGCATGGGTGCCGCCCTGCGCCAGTGCAGGCGTCGCGGTCAGCAGCAGGGCGAGCACAACGAACAGACGAATGACGTTCATAGGGTTTGGCTTCCTCATGTCACTGAATGCAATGCGTAGGGTTCAGGATAGAGGAAAACCAGCTCCTGCGGATGACGGAAACCATGCGCTGCCTGGGTCGCCGCCCTACGGACAGTCACCCGGTCGCCATCGCTCAGGGCGCTTCGTCTTTCAGCAGGCCCAGTTCGGCCAGCCGCTGACGGATGGTGCGCTCGTAGCCGATGTCCTTGGGGCGATACCAACCGGGCCGTTCCATGTCCAACGGCAGATAGTGTTGCGCCACCCAGCCGCCGGGGTAGTCGTGCGGGTAGCGGTACTCGCCGCGCTCACCGTCTACCTCTTGCAGCGTCTGCCGGTAATGGTCGCGCGTGTCGCCGTAGAAGCGGTCGGTCTTGTCGCACAGGTAGGGCGGGACTTCGCCAGGGCCGTGCTGCTGAATGTGATCGAGCGCCTTCCAGATCGCGCCCGCGCTGTTGCTCTTGGGCGCGGTAGCCAGATACAGGCAGGCGTGTGCCAGGAAGTAGTGGCCTTCGGGCATCCCCACCCACTCGAACGCCTGCGCCGCCGCCGCGACGACGACCAGCGCGTTGGGGTCGGCCAGGCCGATGTCTTCGCTGGCCAGGATGAACATGCGCCGCAGGATGAAACGCGGGTCTTCGCCGGCGGTGAGCATCTTGGCCATCCAGTAAAGCGCAGCGTCGGGATCGGAGCCGCGCACACTCTTGATGAAGGCACTGATGGTGTCGTAGTGCTCGTCGCCGCTCTTGTCGTAGCGCACGGCGCGCCGCTGAATGCTCTCCTCCGCCACTTCCAGGTCAATCAGGATCGCTCCGCCGGGGCCGGGCGGCGTGGTCTTGGCGGCGAGTTCCAGGGCGTTGAGGGCGCTGCGGGCGTCGCCACCGGCTACCCGCGCCAGATGACGCGCAGCCTCGTCGGTCAGGCGGATTGGCAGGCGGCCCAGCCCGCGTTCGGGGTCTTCCAGGGCGCGGTGCAGGATGGTGATGATCTCGTCTTCGGTCAGCGGCACCAGTTGGAAGACACGGCTACGGCTCAGCAAGGGATTGACCAGGGAGAAGAAGGGATTCTCGGTCGTGGAGCCGATCAGCACGACGGTGCCGTCTTCCACATAGGGTAGCAGGCCGTCCTGCTGCGCCTTGTTCCAGCGGTGAATCTCGTCAATGAACAGCACCGTGCCCTGCCCATACATGCCCAGCCGTTCCTGTGCGGCGGCGATCAGGTCGCGCAGTTCCTTGACGCCAGAGGTGACGGCGTTCAGGCGGCTGAAATGGCGGCGCGTGCGGTGCGCGATGATGTTGGCCAGGGTGGTCTTGCCCGTCCCTGGCGGCCCCCACAGGATGATCGAGGTGAGCTGATCGGCCTCGATGGCGCGCCGGAGCAATCGTCCCGGCCCGATGATATGCTGCTGACCCACGAATTCTTCCAGGGTAGTCGGGCGCATCCGCTGCGCCAGCGGGCCGGTCAGGCGTTGGTGTTGCTGGCGACCGTAGTCGAACAGATCGGGCATGGCGGGCCTCACAGGTTCTCTACATCTCAGGCGGGACTCGTATTATAGCGCAGGCGGGCCGAACGAGGGGCGTTGCGCGGCAGTCCGGCGGTCAGCGGGAGTTCACCGCAGAGGACACGGAGGGCACAGAGAAGTACACAGAGATTTCTCTGGGCTTTCTGCGTCCTTGGTGGTGAGAAACAACCCTCGCCGCGTCGTAGTCCGCGCGTCGGGCAAGAGTATCATGCGCCAGCAGCGGCAGCCGGTATAATCGAGCGCCTGAGGCTGACCGCTGCGCTGACACGGAGGAAACAGGATGGCTCACCGTCTGCGTGCCCTGTTGGGGACTGGGGTAATCGTCATCGCCCTCTTGTTCGGTTCGGTAGGGGTGACGCGCGCCCAGGGCGACGATCAGTGCGCGGCGCTCTACCAGGCGGGCACGATTGCCCTGATGACGCATTGCTTCGGCGCACCGGTGGGCACGGTCTGCGCTGCGGCGGACGCCGTGCAGATCGAGATGCAGTCCGGCCAGGTGCTGGAACAGGCGGGCAGCAAGGCACATCTTGCGGGCGTGTCGGCAGTACGTGCCCTGCCCGGCGATGGGAGCGCCTGGGGACTGGCGCAGGTATCCCTGCCCGACCCCCTCGATGCGCGGCGCTCGGCAGTGCTGATCCTGCTCGGCCCGGCGGACGTAGTCTTCGAGCCAACGCCGGCGCGCTCGCCCGAAATCCTCCTGTCGCTGAGTGCTCCCGCCGAGCCGTTCCCCTGCGACGGCCTGCCGCGGCCTGGGCTGTTGGTGCAGTCTCCGCCCAATGCGATCACGCTGCTGCGCGTCAACGGGATCGGGCTGGCGGTCAACGGCCTGGCGCTGCTGCAGATGGACGGGGCAACGCTGCTGGTCAGCGCCCTGACCCGCGAGACCATCTTGAGCGAGAGCGGCACGGTCATCTTCGCCGGGTACGCGGCGCGCGTGGGAGCGGAGGGCGTCTCGCCGGTGACGCCTTATGATCCGGCATGGGTGGCCCATCTGCCCACCGAAGTGCTGCCGCGCATCGAGGTCGTGGCGCTGCCCGGCAACGCCCTATTGACGGTCGAGGCGACGCTGTTCTCCCGTCCGGCGCTGGAAGCGTATACCAACACAGTGATCCGCGCCGGACTGCCCGTCAATGTGCTGGGGCGCAGCGCTGACGGGGAATGGCTTGCCGTGCGCAGTTACGACGGCGCGCTGGGCTGGATGCCGCGGGATGCGCTCGACGTGCGCGTGCCCGGCGAGATTCCGGTCGTGGAAGGGTCGCCCCGCCCTCCGGCTCGCCCGTTCGGGGCCGTGTATGGCTATGTCGAGACGAACGCGGAGTACAACAACCTGCGCGACGGGCCGGGTCAGCAGTACGCCATTGTGGCGACCGTGCCCTTCCGCACGGCCCTATCGCTCTACGGGCGCAGCCGCGATGATCAGTGGTTGTATGTGGAGCTGACAGATGGCACGCGGGCCTGGATCAATGCCGATCTGATCAGCCCCGGCACGCCCTACCCGCGCGACGAGCTGCCCTACGTCCCCGAAGGAGAGTGATCGGCGGCGGGGTCTTCGGGAGATTGCCGGGGGTGCTCGGCTGATCTATCCAGCAACAGCAGGTCGAGGTTATGTTCGGCGCGCTGCCGCAGGCGTTGAAAGAGCCAGAACAGCCCGGCGAACGGCCATACCTTGATCGCCAGGGGCAGACCGCAGTCGGGGCAGGGCAGCAGGCCAATGCCCAGCACGCCCGCCCAGGCGATCAGCCGGTTGTTGAGCGCCAGACGCCAGCGTCGTTGCATGGGGATGTGCTCCTGAGGGTGGCTCATTCTCTTGTCTTTACGCCCTCTTGATAAGTCAGTATAGTACAAAGTACAGACGTACATGGCGAATTACGGAGAGCGGAAATGCCAAGGCAATGGATCGTCTCGAACCCGAAGGTAATGATGGGTAAACCTGTCATTGCCGGGACACGTATCACTGTTGAACTGATTCTGGAGAAGCTCGCGGCGGGTGAGTCCATTGAGGATATTCTGGAGGCGCATCCGCACCTGACCCGCGACGCTATACTGGCGGCACTGGCCTTCGCTCGCGACGCGCTACGCGCCGATGTGGTTTACCCCCTGTCCGAGACGACCCCGTGAAATTCCTGGCTGACGAGAGTGTTGATCTGCCGATCGTGGAGCGTCTGCGGCAGGACGGTCATCCGGTTACCTGTGTGACGGAGTTGGGGCCAGGCATGACGGACGATGAGGTTCTGAATCTGGCCAATCGCGAAGCCGCTCTGTTGCTTACCGCAGACAAGGATTTCGGCGAAATGATCTTTCGCCAGCGTTTGCATACGCACGGGATCGTTCTGGTGCGCCTGGCAGGGCTATCACCCGCTCGGAAAGCAGAAATAGTTGCTCTGGCTATCAAACAACACGCCGCAGAACTTCCTCGCGCATTCGCTGTGATCGGGCCGGAGACGTTGCGCATCCGCCATGCTGCCAGGCCCGATCGGTGAGGGGAGTGAGCGCCAGACGCCAGCGTCGTCGCATGGGGATGTGCTCCTGAGGCCGCTCAAATGTGGCAATGTGCCATACTCTCGCCCTTGCTCTTCCTGGTCGGTGCTACTGTGCGCTTTCGAGCATGGTCTGCACTGCCTGCCCAATGGCGAAGAAGTCCGGCAGCGGCTCTTCCCACAACGTGGGGACGTGCAGTTCCAGGCCGGGCAACAGGGGAGTGCGGTAGTGCCCGCTTTGATCGGGCAAGATAGTGGCGAAACGACCCATTGCCTGGCGACGCAGGAAACGGCATTCCTGCCGCAACGGGTCTACGATCCAGTATTCTGCCACACCCGCCTTCTCGTATTCCTCGAACTTGTCTCCATAGTCGCGGGCGATACTCTCGTCCGAGACGATTTCTATGCAGATATCGGCAGGGCCGATCATCGCGGTATCTGTGAGATTGCCAGAGTTCGTGTGCAGAATCACCTGCAGATCGGGTTCGCGCATGGTTTGCAGCGTGTCCAGGCGCATCACGAACGGCGCGCTGCGCACCTGTCCGATCGGCTTCAGGGCGAAATACGCTTCCAGCAACAGACGGAAGTAGGCGGAGAGGCGGTCGTGAGCGGAGGAAACGGGCGCCATCTTGATGACTGTTCCCCGACTCCATTCGCAGAAGTCACCAGCATAACGCGCCAGGTACTCTTCTGCAGGGACGTTCAGCGCAACAACGCGCCCTGAAGGGTAGGTGACAGGCGCTGAAGCGGTCTGCGAGGTCATGTCCAGTTTTTCCCACTCTAAAGCCATGACTCCATTGTAGCAGAAGTCTGGCCGAGCCGGGGGGTGAGGTCATCCCTCCCTGCACCGCGCGCGCTCCAGGTACTCCGCCAGGAAGCGACCGGTGTGGCTTTCTGGCACCCGCGCCACTTCTTCTGGCGTGCCCTCGGCGACCAGGTAACCGCCGTCTTCGCCGCCCTCCGGCCCCAGGTCTATGATGTGGTCGGCGACCTTGATGATGTCCGGGTTGTGCTCGATGATCAGCACCGTGTTGCCGCGATCTACCAGCGACTGCAGCACGTCAATCAGGCGGGCTACATCGGCGGTGTGCAGGCCGGTAGACGGCTCGTCCAGCACGTAGAGCGTCTGACCGGTAGGGCGCTTGGAGAGTTCGCGGCTCAGCTTGACGCGCTGCGCTTCCCCGCCGCTGAGGGTCGGCGCGGGCTGCCCGATACGGATGTAGCCCAGGCCCACTGCCGCCAGCGTCTCCAGCTTCTGGCGGATGGCGGGGATGTTGGCGAAGAACTCCAGCCCCTCGCTGACGGTCATGTCCAGCACGTCGGCGATGCTCTTGCCCTTGTACTTCACCTGGAGCGTCTCGCGATTGTAGCGCGCGCCCTTGCAGACTTCGCAGGGCACGTAAATATCCGGCAGGAACTGCATCTCGATCTTCAGTTGACCCTCGCCGGCGCAGTTCTCGCAGCGCCCGCCCTTGACGTTGAAGGAAAAGCGCCCGGCCTTGTAGCCGCGAATCTTGCTCTCCGGCAATTCGGCGAACAGGTCGCGAATGTGATCGAAGAGCTTGGTATAGGTGCCGGGGTTGCTGCGCGGCGTGCGCCCGATCGGCGACTGATCAATGTGGATCACCTTGTCTATGTATTCCAGGCCCTCGATGGCGTCGTGTTCGCCGGGGCGCTCCTTCGACCCGTAGATCACCTGCGCCAGCTTCTTGTAGAGCACCTCGATCATCAGCGTGGATTTGCCCGACCCGCTGACGCCGGTGATCACGATCAGCTTGCCCAGCGGGATGGTCACGTCAATGTTCTTCAGGTTGTTTTCGCGCGCGCCGCGAATGACCAGGCACTGCCCGTTGCCGGGGCGACGCCGTGCGGGCAGCGGAATACACTTGCGCCCGGACAGATACTGCCCGGTGATGCTGCTGGGGTGATTCATGATCGCTTCCGGGGGGCCTTCGGCGACCACATAGCCGCCGTGTTCGCCCGCGCCCGGCCCCAGGTCAATGATCCAGTCGGCGGCGAGCATCGTCTCGTGATCGTGCTCGACGACGAGCAGCGTATTGCCCAGGTCGCGCATCCCTTCCAGCGTGGCCAGCAGACGCGCGTTGTCGCGCTGATGCAGCCCGATGCTCGGCTCGTCCAGCACATACAGCACGCCCGTCAGTTGACTGCCGATCTGCGTCGCCAGGCGGATGCGCTGTGCCTCGCCGCCGCTGAGCGTGCCCGCCGTGCGGTTCAGCGTCAGGTAGTCCAACCCCACGTTGACCATGAACTGCACCCGCGCCTCGATCTCCTTGAGAATCTGATGGGCGATCTGCAGTTCGCGCTCGGAGAGCAGCGGATGCCCGTTGACATCGGGGCCGGTGCCGCGCAACGCCTGCACCCAGCGCAGCAGGTCTTTGACGGGCATGGCGGTCACCTCGTGAATGGGGCGACCGGCGACCGTCACCGCCAGCGCTTCCGGGCGCAGACGATGCCCTTTGCACGCTTCGCACGGGCGCTCGCTCATGAATTCCTCGTACTTGGCCCGCATGTATTCGGACGTGGTCTCGCGGTAGCGGCGAGCGATGTTGTTCAGCACGCCCTCGAACTGCGTGACGAAGCTGAAATGGCTGCCGTCGTCGCGGCGATGCTCGATGCGCACGTCCTCGTCCGACCCGTAGAGCAACAGGTTGCGCTGCGCTTCGGTGAGATCGCGCCAGGGCACGTCTACGGGGATGCCGAACTGCTGGCAGGTCTGCAACAGGATGGCCCGCGTCCAGCTATCGTGACTGCTGGTGGCCCAGGGCGCTAACGCCCCCTCGCGCACCGACAGGTTGGGGTTGGGCACGATCAGGTCGGGGTCGAACTCGCGGCGCATCCCCAACCCCTGGCAGACGGGACACGCCCCGTGCGGGCTGTTGAAGGAGAAGGTGCGCGGCTCGATCTCCGGCAGGCTGACGTGCCCGTGCACGCAGGCCAGATGCTCGCTGAACAGGTGATCCACCGGATGGGCCGGGTCGGTCACGTCGTTGACCACGATCACCCCGCCGCCCATCTCCATCGCCGTCTCGACGGAGTCGGTCAGGCGGGTGCGGGCGGCGGCGGCTTCTTCGCCCTGCGGGTCGTCGTAGTGACGCACGATCAGGCGGTCTACCACTACCTCGATGGTGTGACTCTTGTAGCGTTCCAGCTCGATGTCCTCGTCCAGGTCGCGCACTTCGCCGTTGATGCGGGCGCGCACGAAACCGGCCTTGCGGATGTCTTCCAGCACCTTCTCGTGACGCCCCTTGCGATCCTTGATGATGGGGGCCAGGATTTGCACGCGCGTGCCGTCCGGCCAGCTTTCGATGGCGTCTACCACCTGTTGCGGCGACTGCGCCACCACTTCCTGCCCGCAGACGGGGCAGTGTGGCACGCCGATGCGGGCGTAGAGCAGGCGCAGATAGTCGTAGATTTCGGTGACGGTGCCCACCGTCGAGCGCGGGTTGTTGGAGACGCTCTTCTGGTCAATGGAAATGGACGGCGACAGCCCCTCGATCTGATCCACGTCCGGCTTTTCCATCTGCCCCAGGAACTGCCGCGCGTAGGCCGAGAGCGACTCGACATAGCGGCGCTGCCCTTCGGCGAAGATGGTGTCGAAGGCCAGCGAGCTTTTGCCGCTGCCGCTGAGGCCGGTGATGACCACCAGCTTGTCGCGGGGGATGGTCACGTCAATGTTCTTCAGGTTGTGCTCGCGCGCGCCGCGCACGACGATCTGATTCTGGGCCATAGGGGGCTTCCTGCACTCACCAACGATCGGATCAGCGCCAGGGGAGGGCGCCTGCGACGGGGCAGTCATGCGAACGGATGGTCGGAACGTGCGTTCTAGAGTGTACTGCCCAAATCCCGTTCTGTCAAAAGCAACCGGCGCACAGGCCAATCCATGAGTCTAGCAGAAGGCCAGGGGCGCGACAATGGCGAATGGAGGCGGGGACTGCCAGGGGCGGGGAGAGACGGGAAGACTTCCGAAGTCTGCGCAGACTTCGGAAGTCTGCTGATCGAGGCGGGGGCGCAGCACGTCGCGCCGTAATGCCCTTACGGGCATGAGGATGTTTCCAATTAACCCCTCGAAGCGTTCGATGGGTCTAAGGCTGCCGTACTGTTTCAATGCCCTTACGGGCATGAGGATGTTTCCAATAATTCGCCAAGGTTGTCCGTCAACAGATCCGCGCCCAGCGTTTCAATGCCCTTACGGGCATGAGGATGTTTCCAATTGAACGAATTTTCCGACCTGGATCTGCTCAAGGAGAAGGAGAGTTTCAATGCCCTTACGGGCATGAGGATGTTTCCAATAATCCCTCCAGCAATAGCGCCAGCAGTTTGCTTCCTACTGTTTCAATGCCCTTACGGGCATGAGGATGTTTCCAATGAAACGAACTCGTCCAACGGCTTCATCGTCTTCAATTTTTACGTTTCAATGCCCTTACGGGCATGAGGATGTTTCCAATTTATTTTCGAAGGATATGGTTCCCAAATGGTAAAAGTAAGGTTTCAATGCCCTTACGGGCATGAGGATG
>AMZC01003004.1_pt1 | contig 18257 bp, 21 predicted proteins | sample 948551 | NCBI WGS metagenome assembly AMZC01 (sample SAMN01120625, study PRJNA171369) | bioreactor sludge metagenome | biome: sludge; isolation source: anaerobic thermophilic cellulolytic sludge from lab reactor | place: China: Hong Kong, Shek Wu Hui wastewater treatment plant | collected... | reverse complement strand
TTCCTTACCACTCTTCAATTGTTAAGGTGCAACTCCCTCGAACCCTTCACCACAGCCGACAAAAATTCCGATGCCTTCTCATCACTGCGTTGACATCGGCTTCCGTCCATGATGCTTTCGGGTCCGAAACCCTTATTCGCTTGTTATCGATCCGCTTTTCGGCAAGACCTCTTTCGTGTTGGGCGTGTTTTATTATACGCGTTTCTCACTGCTTGTCAAGAGGTTTTTGGGGGAATTTTCCCGCCCACTTAATCACAGTGAGGAAACGCTTTTCCTCACACCCTGCTTTCGGCCAAATTATACCTGCCCTCTCAGCCCTGTCAAGGCCTGATCGAAGGCTTCTCCTTTTACTTATTCCTTTGGCTTGGATGCCAGGTTTTTGATCATCTCGCGCTGCCGGTAGATGATATTTTTCACCACATCCCCAATCGAGATCACTCCAAAAACATGCCCCTCAGCCACCACAGGCAGATGGCGCACCCGACGGTTGGTCATGATCTCCATGGCTTCTTCTACGGTCTGATCCGGATGAATCGTAAACACATTGCTGCTCATGATCTCTCGCACCAGCGTATCTCGCGAGGTCTTCCCCACCAGGATCACCTTTCGGGCATAGTCCCGCTCAGAGATAATCCCCACCAGTCGGTCGCCTTCCATCACCAGCAGGGCTCCCACGTCTTTATCAGCCATCATGCGCAGGGCATCATACACAGTTGCATCAGGTGAGATCGACCACACGTCGGGCCCTTTGACCTCCAGAATATGTCGCGCAGTGTTTATCATGGGAGTGCCTCCTTGAGTAAATACCATCGAAAAAGTCCATTTTTAGTATACTCTGCTCCACCTCCAAGGGCAAGCGGGGTGAGCATAGAATCCATTCCGAATCACCCGATCGGATGAGCAGGTTTTTTCTTCACCTTAAAAAAGGGGCTTCGAATTGTGAAACCGATTACAATTGATTTATCCTGTGGTCGGTCACATCTATGAAATTATCCAGCCATCCCCTTATTCTGACACTGAAAAACCTGACCGGCAATGCCCGCGGGGCAGTCTTCACCGAGCCCCTGTGGGGCATTCCTTACAACCTGTACGCCCCTTACATTTCGATTTACATGCAGGCTTTCAACCTCACCGATTCCCAGATCGGTCTCATCGTCAGCATCGGCCTGGTGGGTCAAATCATCTTCTCTCTGCTCAGTGGGGTGATCACCGATAAGCTGGGCCGGAAGCGCACCACCCTGATCTTCGATATCCTCTCCTGGTCGGTTCCCACCTTCATCTGGGCCATCGCCCAGAACTTTACCTACTTTGTCGTGGCCGCCATCATCAATTCTCTCTGGCGTATAACCCACAATTCCTGGAGTTGCGTCCTGGTCGAAGACACCGACCCCGACCTGCTGGTAGACATCTACGCATGGATATACATCGCCGGGCAGATGGCAGTCTTCTTTGCTCCGCTGGCCGGTGTGTTCATCAATAAATTCGGGCTGGTGCCCACCATGCGCGGTTTGTACCTCTTCGCCTGCGTGATGATGACCGCTAAATTCCTCATTATGAATGCTATGGTCACCGAAACCCGCCAGGGCATGATCCGTATGCAAGAGACTCGCGATCAGAGCCTGTGGTCCATGCTGGGGGAGTATCGCAGGGTATTGCGCCAGATCCTCGCCACCCCGCAGACGCTCTACACCCTTGGCATCATGCTGATCATGAGCATCGCTACCACGGTAAACGGCACATTCTGGGCCATCCTGGTGACTGCAAAATTACACATCCCTGCTGATCACATCGCTCTGTACCCCTTTGCCCGCTCAGTGGTCATGCTTATTTTCTTTTTCATCGTCATTCCGCGGGTTCGCTCCATGCACTTCCGCAACCCCATGTTACTGGGTCTGGGAGGGTATATCCTGGCTCAGGCGTTGCTCATCACCATTCCCGAGAAGAATTATCTCCTCCTACTGCTTTCCGTTTTGATCGAAACCTGCAGTTACGCTGTGCTTGGGACGCAAATCGACCGAATGCTTGTTGTGACTGTCGACGCGGAGGAACGCGCCCGGATCCTTGCATTGCTCCTGGTGATTCAGGTGGCACTCACCTCACCCTTCGGCTGGATCGGAGGATTGCTCTCTTCGATTAACCGCGATTTACCCTTCCTGATGAACATCGTTTTTTATCTTGTCGGGATTGCGCTGGTCATCAGGGCTTCCCGCTTGCCCGCCCCAACCGGAAACAAGTTCCTTCAGGCTGAGGCCGTCGAACCTCCTGCCCGCTAGGCTATCACCCTTGAGCTATACCCATCCAGGCCTAAGTGTGATAAAAATACAGCATTCCGGCCGCATTCGCTTTGGAGCGGGCGGGAAGGCTATTCACATCTACATGCAACAGGCGTAAGAGGAGACCGATATGGGGCTGCCTACCAATTTCCGATATGACTTTATCGATAAAGTTCTGATCACCCCTGAACAGATCGAGAGACGCGTCACCCAGCTGGGCATGGAGATCACGGAAGATTATCAGGACTCAGAAAAACTGATGCTCCTCGGCCTGCTCCGGGGGAGCGTCATGTTCATTACCGATCTGATGCGGCGCATCCACCGCCCCCTGACCATGGATTTCATGTCGGTCTCCTCCTACTCAGGGAGTGAGAGCTCCGGTTTCGTGCGCATTGATCACGACCACAAAGCCAGCATCGCCGGCTGGGATGTGATCCTGGTGGATGACATCATCGATACCGGCCTGACCATCCACACCGTGCGTAAGATTCTCCTCGACCGGAATCCGCGCAGTCTGCGGATTTGCGCCCTGCTGGACAAACCCGACCGTCATAAAAAGAACATTCATATCGATTACTGTGGCTTCTCCATCCCCGACGAGTTTGTGGTCGGTTACGGCCTGGATATCGACGAAAAAGGGCGCAACCTGCCATACATTGCCTCGGTCAACCTCCAAAAATACCGCGGCCTCTCATCCTGAAGCCTCGCAAAGCGGGCCACACCGCTCGAAAACCTCGGGACAATGCGTGAAAACGCCCTGGAAACCCGGACTGGTTATAGAGAATCCCGGTCAGGAGAGCGCCCGGCCACACGATAGATATAAGCCAGCACTTCAGCCACCACCTGATACAGCTCCGGGGGGATTTCTTCCCCCACATGTACGGTCGCCAGTGCCGCTGCCAGAAGAGGATCATCATGGATCGGGATATGGTTCTGACGAGCCAGAGCCAGAATTTGCTCGGCCATTTTTCGTTTTCCACTGGCCACTACCCGGGGGGCACCATCGCGCATCGCATCATACTGCAGGGCTGTTGCAGTCAATGGAGCCGATCTCCCCGCTTTTCTCTCGCCCGTTGCACTTTCCTTAACTTTGAGCCTGCGGTAAACCACCTTACACCTCCAGGTCTACGGCGTGCAGTGGCTTCGAAGCCGGGGTTGGCACAGATAATTGCCCCATTTTCTCCGGGGTTCCCGCCATCACCTGCCCCCCCTGAAAGATATACCCCAGATGCTCCAGCCCGGCCTGAAGTGAGGGCAGTTCCTGCTCTGCCTTTGGTACAAGCTCTGCGCCCGGCACGGTAATCACAGCCCGGATACTTTTTTCCACCAGCATCAACTCCGCCTGCATCATCCTTCCGGGTGCTACATCCACCTGAATGGTGAGCCCGGTTGAACCGGGGCACCCCGCACCCACCCCCTTACCAGACCGCCGTGTAACACGCAGGCGCGCCTCAAGCCAGCGCTCCGGGGTCTTCTCTCCCCCAGACAGGTGCAGTAAAAAGGTCAGAGTTTCTCCCTGGCGTGCATTTTCGGCCGAGTTTAGCAACTGGAGCGGCCGCAGATCATCCAGGAAAGCCTTAATCGCCCCGGCAACCTCTTCAAAACCATTCTCGACCAGCAGTGCCTGTAAACGCCCCAGGGTGATCAGGCTCTTTTCTGGCCAGAGAGGAGAACCAGAACTCACCTGAGATTCAAGATGATGCTCCATGGAAGACCCAAGGAGCTGCACTGCCCGTCCAAGGCGCGCCGCCAGCTCAGCCGGAGCTGCATCCCACTGAACGATGACCTCCTCAAAAAACTCCAGTGATGAAAGCAGCATCTCCCTGAGCGGCCCGGCGATCTGTTTCTCCTGAAGCAGTTGCCTTAACAGCGTCACCAGTTCCGGCACCTCTTCAGCCAGTGAACGTTGCTGACGGAGCAGCAATGCCAGGCTTTCAGCGGTAATCGGAAGCCCTGCCGCGCTCATCGCAGCCGCCAGACCAGCCTCTGGTTCTCCCCACTCCCCGAGTCCATCCAGAGCCGCCCGCAGACCGCGGAAAAGATCGGCGGAAACCTTCAGCCCCTGATTTAAAATCGCCCGTGCCAGCATCAGGTTAGCGGGGTCTTCTGGTAAACCAAACTGACCGAGCAAATGGGCCGCCAGTTCCTGTCCGGCCGGGTCTACCGCCAGGGGAGCACTGGAGACCAGCTTCAGAGTGACCTCCTGAGGAGACACCTGCGATACAATGAACCGGGCAGTTTTCTGGCCGCGCAAAGCGGCCGCCTGTTCTGGAGAGGTAAGCTGGGCTACCATCGGGTACCCATCGACTGAAAGCACGGCCTGCACATCACTCACATGGAGAATCTCAGCCGTCACCCGCGTGAATGGTTTGAACGCCAGGTCGTATCGCTGCGCCGGGTCAAGCGGGGTAACTGCCAGGGGAGGAGAGGGTATCACCATGCCAGCGTTTTTAGAAGCCCCTTAAGCAATACAGGGCGGGCAGGGGAGGTGCGCGAACACCCTGCCCGCCCATGCATCAGAATTACCGTTTCAGGTTGACCAGTTCCTGAATAATTTCATCCGAGGTCGTGATCACCCGTGACGAAGCCTGAAAGCCCCGCTGAGCGAGGATCATGTTGGTAAATTCCTGGGCCATATCTACATTGGAGCCTTCCAGGTAACCAGCGGCAATCGCCCCACGCCCGGCGGAATTGGCCGCTCCGATCTGTGGATCGCCTGAATTTAGCCCCTGCTGGAACATGGTATGGCCGGTGTGGATCAGTCCGGCGGGGTTGGTAAATCGCGCCACCGCAATCTGGCCCACCTGTTCTCTCATCCCGTTGGAATACACCAGGAAGATGGCCCCGTCATTGGGGGTAATATAAACATCCGTGATATCGCCGGCGGCCAGGCCATCCTGGCTGGTGACCGCCGTACTGGTAGGGGCAGAGAGCATGGTCAGGCTGGTCAGGTCAAGCGTTGCATTGATCGGGTTCGCCCCGGCACTCCCCGGCACAGTCAATACCGATCCCGTACTGGAAGCGTAATGGCCATTGGCATCAAATGTAATGGTGCCATTTCCCGCTGCTCCTGCCGGCGCGGTAGCTGACCACGACCAGGTGCTGTCGCCTGTGCGGGTGAAGGTCACCGTCGCAGTATGAAGCTGGCCCAGCGAGTCATAAATACCCATAGTCGTATCCACCGTATCACCCACCTGAGCATCTGCGCTGAGGTTGCCGCCAAAGATAGCATTCTGTGTGGCACGGGCAATGGTACGGTTCTGGGGAATTTGAATATTATTGGGCGGAAGGTTGGTATCTACCACGCCCGAGGCATTCACCATCCACCCCTGCACGCGTAAACCGGTGCTGGCATTGACCAGAATGCCTGCCGAGTCGAGGGTAAGCGATCCCTCACGGGAATACCGGCGCTGGGCACCCTGATCATAAACAAAGAACCCGTCTCCCTGAATGGCCAGATCAAGGTTCCTCCCCGTAGCCTGAAGTGCTCCCTGGGTAAAAATGGGAGAAATATACCCCGTCTTTACGCCCAGCCCAACCTGTGTGGGATTGGTTCCCCCCAGGTTGGCAGCCGGGCCAGACCCCGGGTTGAGCATCTGATAAAACTGATCCTGGAAAAGCACCCGGCTGGTTTTATAACCAATGGTATTGGCATTCGCAAGGTTATTGGCCACCACATCCAGATAACTCTGGTGCAGGTTGAGCGAGCTGATAGCAGTAAACATAGAGCGTAACATGATTGAATCTCCTTTCGGTTTTGCACAGGCTTCCTCCAGGAGGGCCGGCCTGTGATATGAATGATTTTGAGAAACAGACTCCGATCTCTATCCTTTGAGGTCGACACCCGAACGCGACTGCAAAGGATCGGCAAACACAACGCTGTCAATCTGGGTGAACACACCCTCGCCGCGCTGGCTGGCATCTAAAGCGGTCACCACCAGACGATCACGTACATTCACGATGAACGCCAGATCATCCACCAGCACCAGCGAAGACTTGCCGCCGCGTTTTTCGGCTTTATCAATTGCCTCCGCCAGGCGCGAGACGTTCTCCTCGCTGAGTTGCAGATGACGTTTTTCCAGCCGTTGTTGCGCATGGTTGGAGAACCGCACCTGCTGGGTCTGTGAAAGCACTTTCGCAAAGGTCGAAGAATTGCCCGCCTGATGCCCTCCCGATGCCCGCTGAGATTGCGGTTCACGCTGGTTCACCCGTTCAAGCTGAACATGAAAAGGTTCGCCCATACTTATTTCCCTTTGATCTCTACTACCTGATCCAGGGGAGCTTTCTCACTTCCTATCTGCACGTACACCTTGTTCTTTTCCACGGCCACGCCAGTGACCACTCCTTCCAGTAGCGTCCCATCCTCACGGTTGAGCCTTACGGTCTTCCCAATCAGGCTGGCAGCGTACCCTACGCGGTTCGCTGAGACCATCTGATCGAGCAATGTACGCATCGACTGCAATTCCTGCGCCGAACTGAGCTGGGTGAACTGCGACATCATTTCCGCATCCTTCAACGGCTCAAGCGGGTTTTGATGGGTCAGCTGGGCCATCAGCATTTTCATGAACACATCGCCGTCCAGCACAGTCCGGTTTCCCTGGAGAGGCTGCGCATTCCCCGAAGAAGACGCACCCGTAACAGATTGCACCTGCATCCAGACCTCCTTTTCTGTTAAACCTGATAGTCCACCCGATGTCCCAGACCAGCCGATGGAGAAACTGCCGGGATCACCCCCGAAATCTCCGCATCACGCATGGATTCACCACGTGCATAAAAAAACCGGCGCGGCGTCTGAGCGAAGTTTTGTTGCTGGCCTGGTTGAGCCTGCGCGTGAACATCGAGATGAGCAAGCTGCACCCCTGCATCGGCAAGGGTCTGACGTAACTGGTCAATCTGCATCTCAAGCAGCCGTCCGGTACTGGCCTGATCCGCAAAGACCGTGACACTCACCCCCTGTGCTGTACTCACCAGGCGCACATCAAGCCCGCCGAGTTCATGAGGGTGAAGCTGTAAACGAATGAAATTCTTCCCACTCTGGATAGAGGCCTCCACAGCCCGCGCCACCTGGTGCACACTTTCAACCAGCAAAGGTTGAACAGGGCTGGATTCAAATCTGGCAGAATGGCCTTCAGTCACAGGTTTTCCGGGCACCTGCGCCATGGTTGCCCCATCGATGGTCGGGGCTTCTTCTCTGAGGCGCTCTTCGGGTTTTACGGACCGGGAGGGGGTCACAGCCTGGGTTGAGGCCTTTACCACTGGCCCGGCCCCTTCGACAGTTCCCTTCCCTGCCTCACCTGTGCCCGACGCCATCCCCGCCAGAACCCCGGAGGGCTGACCACCATCGGCATCCAGCATTTCAATCGCCCGAGAAAACTGATCCGCCACCTGCACCGCCGGTTTTTCCGTCGCGACTGGTTCGGCCTCACCTGCGGCCTCCCCCTCAAGAGGGGCCGCATCCACAGGCTGATCTGGCAAAGGGGAAACTCCCCCGTCAGGCGGGGTTTCGCTCTCCAGACCACCACTCCCCATTATTGAGGAATCTCTTGCTGGCAGGTCATCCACAGCCACCATTGGGGCAGTAGCCGGAAAAACCACCCTCTGCCCCACCGCAATGCCGGCATCTCCAGAAGGATCTACCGCCACGGGCGGCATCTCCCCCGGTAGGGAATCCTGTGGCAGAAACGGCGGCTGGACAATGCCCAGGATAGAAACCGCCTCAGCCTCGGTCTGTTCCTTCTCTTTGGCCTTCAACACCTCCTCAAAGCTTCCCCCCTCTCCTGTCTCCTCGCTGCGATTTGCCGATCGAGCACTGGAGAGAGGTGAGGCTGAAGCCGGAGAGGCGCGGGCCGGAATGCAAAAGACTTCGACCATATATATCACCTCGAATTCGCAATCGTCTTAAGCAATTGCAGTTTTTTGCTGACCGACTGGGTAATCGCCTGGTAAGCAATCCCCGCCTCCGACATTTCGGTCAGTTCTACATCAATATCCACATTGTTCTGATCGGCCCGAAAACTGCCTCCCGGACGTGCAGACACCTGGTAACCGATCGAGGATGTGGGAGAGGCCAGATGAGTTTGGCTGGTGGTGGTCAGGGGCAGGCTTTTCGTCTTGTTCAAAGCCCGTTTCAGAGCGCTCTCGAAATCAACCTGTTGCGCCTGATAGCCAGGAGTATCCACATTGGCCAGGTTGCGGCTGATGACCTGCTGACGTAAGCTGAGGCCATCCAGAGCCCGCCTGGCCACATCCAGCGCCTGATCAACCAGAAAAGAAGTGCCCATGCTTTCACCTCTGCCATTCGTTATAGGATTCGTACAAACCCAGAACCCGTTGCACGTACACCTGAGTTTCCCGATATGGCGGAACCCCCTGATACCGGTCAACTGCCCCCGGCCCCGCATTATAGGCCGCCAGTGCCAGACGAACATCACCCTGATAACGCCTGAGCAAACCGCTCAGAAAGCGCACTCCGCCATCGATGTTCTGAGCCGGGTCGTACGGATCAGCAATGCCCAATCCGCGCGCGGTTCCCGGCATGAGCTGCATCAGCCCCATCGCCCCGGCAGATGAGGTTGCCCTTGGGTTGAAGTTCGATTCCGCCTTAATCACCGCCTGAACCAGCGCCGGATTCACGCCATATTTCTCTGCCGCCTGCTGGATCAGGCTGGCAAAATCACCGCTGGCCTGAGGCGTTCTGGTAGAAGAGCTGTCGCCAGAGGCCCTGGCCTTTGCAGGTGCAGATGGACGATTTTCCTCACCCTGCGACACCTTTTCCAGCAGGCGTTGCATCAGCTCAAAGGTGAGCCGGGTAATAACCGCGTTAAATTGACCTGTAAAAATAGCATCGTTTATGGGCATTTAAATCTCCTGATAACGCTGACGGAACGCCTGCGCGATATAAAGATCATCCTGGAAGGCCATTTCCACCCTGGCCTGTTCAGCCTGGTAAGCCTCCAGGCGTTTTCTCCGAAGAATCTGCAGGGTTTCTTCCTCCTGCCGGGCAGCCACCAGATCTCTACGCTTTTTTTCGATCTGCATTTCCAGCCGGGATAATTCCTCCTTGACCGTTTCCATGCGCTCTCCCACAACGCGAAGATCGTCGTGCAAGACTCGAATCTTGAAAAGGTCTATCTCCCCTTGCTGAGCCTCAACCAGCTGGTTCATTAGCCCCTTTTGCGTTTCACACAGTCCGGCAAGCAGGTTTTGAGCGTTCAACTGCATGGCAAGCAATCGCCCCAGCTCGATTTCCAGAGCCTCTACCCGGTTATGTCTGACATCCAGCACACTTTGTAAACTGAAAGCAGGAGGCATAGACATCTCTCCTTATCCAAATTTCACCCTTCGGCTCCATCCACCCCGTTCGCGAAGCGCAGAAAATCCAGGGTTTCTTCCATAGAACTGACCTCATCTCGACCCTGCTGTAAGAATGCGGTCAGATTGGGCATCACCTGAATGGCCAGATCAATATTCGGGTCTGTACCGGTTACATAGGCACCAATATTGATCAGGTCACGTGCCTTTTCATAGGTGGCCAGGTGTTTCCGCGCATTGGCCGCCAGCCCCAGGTGTTCTTTGCTGACCAGAGCCGGCATCACACGGCTGACGCTGTTAAGCACATCGATCGCCGGGTAGTGATTGCGCGCCGCCAGGGTGCGGCTGAGGATGATGTGCCCATCCAGAATGCCACGTACAGCATCACAGATAGGTTCATTGAAGTCATCTCCTTCAACCAGCACGGTAAAGAAGCCGGTAATCGAGCCTCGTTCACTGCGCCCGGCGCGTTCAAGCAGGCGCGGCAGCATGGCGAAGACCGAAGGGGTATACCCCTTGCTGGCAGGCGGTTCACCAATGGACAGGCCAATTTCGCGTTGAGCCATGGCATAACGGGTCACCGAGTCCATCATAAACGTCACATCCATGCCGCAATCCCGGAAGTATTCGGCAATGGTCATCGCCACCGAGGCCGCTTTGAGCCGAACCAGGGCAGGCTGGTCGGAGGTAGAGACCACCACCACCGAGTTTCTCAGGCCCTCTTCACCCAGGTCGCGCTCCAGGAATTCACGTACCTCCCGCCCGCGTTCCCCGATCAACGCAATCACCGACACATCACTGCGAGCATTCCGGGCAATCGACCCAAGCAGGGTGGACTTTCCAACCCCAGACCCGGCAAAAATCCCCATACGTTGACCTTTACCACAGGTCAGCATCCCATCGATCACGCGCACACCCGTCACCAGTGGATCAACCACAGGCGGCCGGCGAAACGGATGAGGTGCAGGACGATTTGTGGAGGCCCACTCCACAGCTTCCAGAGGGCCACCGCCATCTATCGGCTGACCGAGCCCATCGAGCACACGCCCCAGCAGAGAATGCCCCACAGGCGCCTTGAAAGCTTTAGAAACCGGGATAACCGTACTGTCTGGCTTAATCCCCTCCAGTCCACCCAGAGGCATCAACAGCAGCCGATCATTGCGAAACCCGATCACCTCAGCCAGCAAAGGGCGGGCCTCTCCGGTGTGAATTTCGCAAACCTCACCGATCTGACAGTTCAAGCCGATGACCTCCACCGTCAGGCCAATCACCTGCACCACTCGCCCGGAGACAACCACCGGGTTCAGATGTGCCAGACGCGTCATAAAGCGTGTCAGATCAGGGAGTTGTGTATCCATTAATGGCCTTCCTCTACCGGTTCGTCCTGCTCATCAAAGACCTTCAGCACAGCATCGAGCTGGGTTTCTATCCGGGCATCCACGCTCCCCATGGCACCCTGGATGTAACAACCGCCCGGTTTAATTCCGGCTGAGGGGATAATCTGAATCCGGTTTCCGGTGCGTAATTCCTGGTTTTCACGCCAGGCCGCTTCCAGCTTCTCTGAGTCTGCCGGGTTAAGGTACAGGGTCAGATCTCCCAGTGAACGGGCATTTTCCATCGCCCGTTCCAGGTTGGCCTGTAAAAGATGGCTATCCAGTTCTAAGCCGTTTCCAAACATGGAACGGGCAATCTGACGCACCAGTTCAACCACCAGAGGCTCGCTTTGTGCCAGCATTCGGACACGCCATTCATTCACCTCCTCTACCGTCGCTCTGGCCGATTCAATGGCTGAGCGTGCCTCAGCCATTGCCTGTTCCTGTCCCCTGCGGTATCCTTCCTCCACCGCCTGTTGAATCTCTGCCTGAGCCTGTGCCATCCGTTCGTCTGCCAATCGCTCTGCCTGGAGGATGATTTCTTCAGCCCGCGCACGTGCCTGGCCAAGCATCTCCAGAATTTCATTCTGGGCATCCGCCTCACTGGTAAGCGACAGGGGTGATCTTTCTTCCAGATCGGGGTGGCCAGCTTCTTCCGTCTCTGGCTCCCAATCCATCACCTCAAAAGGCAAAGTCTGGACTAGTTCATCGGGGGTCCAAACGCTCACCTGCGGCTCCAGCGACGCCGGGTAGAGCACACCCCCGGCGGTCTGTACACGCCGCGGCCCACAAAAGAGGGCGAGAATCTCCTCCACCTGCACTTCCTGTTCAGAACCCGAAGGCCCGTTCAGGTCCAATGGCTCCCAGGCCTGCATTTCATCTCCTGCCGCCCTGCGAATCACCCTACTGGATGATCTCATATTCTCCTCCGCCGCCGATCACAATCTCTCCCGCCTCTTCCAGAGCGCGTACCGCATCCACAATCTTGCGCTGGGCGGAGTACACGTTTTTCGCCAGCTGCGGCCCGAGGATTTCGATCTCTTCCTTCAGGTTTTCGCGCGCCCGTTCGGAAAGGTTGCTGTAAATTTTCTCCTTAAGCCGTTCAGGCGCCGCTTTAAGGGCCATCGCCAGGTCGGCCTTGTTGATATCTCGCAATACACGCTGGATAGCGCGATCATCCAGCTTGGCCAGATCGTCAAACGTGAACATATTGGCGCGGATCTCTTCCACCAGTTTGGGATTGGTCGTTTCCAGCGCTTCAAAAATCGTCTTCTGCACCCCCCGGTCTACCTGATTGAGCATCTTGACCAGAAAAGAGACCCCACCCGTGGCACGAAAATCAGCTTCGCTGATCACCCGTGAAAGCTTGTTTTTCAAGTTGCGTTCCACCACCTGCACCACCTGCGGTGAAACCCGGTCCATCATTGCCAGACGCAGGGTGACCTCGATTTGCAGTTCTTTGGGCATGTTGGTAAGGATATCAGCCGCTACCTTTGCCTCAAGGTAAGAGAGTACCAGGGCAATCGTCTGAGGCATCTCATCCTGCAGTAAGGCGGCCACTTCCTGCGGATTGGCGTTACGCAACATTTCAAAGGACGACATCTGCTGGTGCACCGAGATGCGCTCGAGGATCTCGGCCCCGCGCCTTGGCCCTACCGCCCGCGCCAGAAGTTGCCGGCTGTACTCCACCCCGCCCCCACGCAGGGTGTTATCGGCTGCACTGAACTCGCAGGCTTCTTCAAGGGCCGCCGACCGCACTTCGGGAGGAATGGGGCCTGTGCGCCCCAGAGCCAGCAGCACGCGTTCAATTTCAGCCTCGGTCAGATATTGCAGCACCTTGGAGGATAAATCGACCCCCAGACCGAGCAACACTGCACAGGCCTTATCAATGCCACTCACCGGCCCATTCATCGAATCAGCCATTGCGCTTCTCGTCCTCACTCAACCAGATTTGAATGATCTCTGCCACCGTCGCCGGATTCTCCTCGGCCAGTTTCGAGATGACTTTGGCGCGTTCCTCATCCTCGGGGTTGGTGGTATGCCGGGCGCGCGGTTTCGAAATTTCTACCAGCACATCCTGTTCAGCCTGCGTAACCTGCCGGGGCTGTCCTGCAGGAAGTCCACCCATGCCCTGAGATTGCGACAGGCCAGCTTCGATTTGCGCCATGGGCGAGGCAGCTCCCGCCCCGATCGCGGCGGTACCGGGCTGTGCCAGCGCCGCTACTTCACTCACCGGCCTGAGGATGGGCTGCCAGGCCGCACGAGAAGCAAGGCGCAGATTGCGCATCAGCCGTGAGAAATACCACAGCAATCCGATCAATACGATCACCCCAAGTGCAATACTGCCGATGCGGAAGTACCATTCCGTTTGCGCCGCCTTCGAATATTCAGCATTTTGTTGTTCAGCGTAGGTGTGATCAAAAGCCATGGACTCCACCACCACCTGATCACCCCGCGCCTCATCGATGCCTGCCGCCGCCGCCACAGCTGCTTTGATGGTTGCCAGTTGTCCGGCATCGGTGACGTTATCCACCATTACCGAGACGCTCACCCGTGAAATCCGGCCCGGGGTGATGATTTCTTTCGACTGCACCTGGCTGATTTCATAGTTAATCGTTTCTTCGCTGCGCGAATAAATCACACCGGGCTGGGGAGTCCCCGTTAGCTGAGGCACCGGCGTGGGCAGGTTCGAAGCCGCCCCGGGAACGCCTCCGCTCACTGCACTATCGGTGTTGTAGCTTTCATTGATCTTTTGAGAACTGCGTACTGCCACCGGCGTCGGATCAAATGTATTTGACGTCACTTCACGGTGCGACCAATCCATAGCCACTGCCGCCTGAACTGTAGAGCGGTTGGGGCCAAGGATTTTATCCAGCATCGACTGCACCCGTCGGCGCACTTCAGCGGCGGCCTGAGCTTCAGCGGCACGCTGGCTATCGCTCTGAGCGGCGGCATTGGCCAGGTCGTCGTTCCCCCCGCTGGAAAGCATATTACCCTCGGTATCCACCACCACCACATTCTCGGGCTGCAGGCCTTCTACACTGCTGGCCACCAGGTGGGTGATGGCCCGCACCTGAGCCATCTCGATATTGCGCCCCGGTTTGACCTTGAGCGTCACCGAGGCCGTGGTGGGCGCCTGGTCGCTGACCAGGAGCGACTTCTCCGGGGTTACCACATGCACCCGCACACTTTCAATCGACTCAATGCTGCCAATGGTGCGCTCCAGTTCCCCTTCCAGTGCACGCTGATAATTAACCCGCTGGGTAAATTCGGTCATTCCAAGGGTGTTCTGACTGAAAAGCTCATAACCCACCGTGCTCGACTTGGGTAGACCCTCCCGCGCCATACGCAACCGCACATCGTAAACCTTATCCGAGCGAACCAGGATCGTCCCGCTATCTCTGAGCCGATAATCAATGCCATTTTCTTCAAGCTTCTGGACGATTTGCCCGGCATCCGCCTCGCTGAGGCCGCTGAAGGCCACCGAGTAGGTGGGTGTATTTGCCCACTGGATTAATGTAGGGATGAGAATCGCGGCAGCCAGCAAAAGGGTAATCGTCACAATCCGCTGGGATTTGGATGTCTTTTTCCAGTAATTCAAGAATTGTGTTTGCAGTGACGCGAACATCCCGGCTTACCCCTCTTAAATTTGCATACGCATGATTTCACGATAGGCTTCTACGAGCCTGTCCCGGATCGCCAGCGCCACCCTGAAATTGACGTCATTTTCTTCCAGCCCGATCATCACCTGGTGCAAATCAACATTCTCTCCCAGCGAAAGTTTTTCCACCAGCGTGTCAGCATTTTGTTGCGATTGATCGAGAGCCGAGAGAACCTGTTCAAAAGATAAGGGCTCTTTCGCGGCAGAAACCGGTGTAGCAGTCCTGGCTACTGCACCCGCCTCTTGCACCGATGTCAGGTTGATGGGAGGAATCGGAGAGATAGTCATACCACGTTACCTCGCAATATCCAGAGCTTTCAAGGCCATGCGTTTCGCCGCCTCGATCACCATCAGATTGGCTTCGTAAGAACGGGTTGCCGAAAGCATATTGGTCATCTCAACAACCGGATTGACATTGGGATAAGTCACATACCCACTGGCATCCGCATCGGGATGAGTCGGATCATAAATTCGCTCACCCGGCTGGGTATCGGTGGTGATCTGTGCCACACGTACCCCGCCCTGCACGGTTTGCGGGTCTCCGCGTCTGGCCGCGAGAAAGGCTGGCAGGAAAGAAGGACGGCCCTCGGCGGCAAACACCACATCCTGACGTTGATAGGGACCGCCCTCAGCCGTGCGGGTGGTCTGTGCATTGGCAATATTGTTCGCAATCACATCCAGCCGCAACCGCTGAGCCAGCAATCCCGAAGCACCGATTCGTAAAGAGTCCCAAAAGCTCATAACGTCACTCCTGTACCTGCAGGGATAGTATCATGTTCAAAAAAGGGGGGCTGTAAAGACGAGATGAACTTCCAATAAAAATCGCGTAAGAATCTTAATGCGCCGATGCATAATGCACCGGCGCATGCGTCGGTAAAAACTACCACTAAAATCGATTTATACCATCATCCGTTCAGGCGGCAGCACCTGCCGATTGATAGCTCATGGAGGTTACCGTTACTGCCGGGCGGCTGGATAGTTGAGCCTCCGCGGTCTTCCAGGCGTCACGGAGTTCGCGCAGGGTTTGCGCCGCCGACTGATAATCACCACTGCGAATGCAATCCAGGCACCACTGATAGAGGCGAAACAGTCCAGTGGCAACTTCCGGGTAGTCAAAATTGAGTGCGTCGCGCAATACGCCAATCGTCTTGACGGCCCTGGCAAAATCCTGCTGTTCACAGGCGCGTATGGCCAGGTCATAGGCCATGACCACCAGCCGGATGGGGCTGGCCCCCATCACATCCTGTTGACGGTATTCCTGGTTCCGGTAAGGTGTCTGGTACATCGAAATTCTCCTCTCGAACCGTGCAGTGTTTCGTTGATCGCTCTTGATATGGCTATTCTCGGTCGTTAACCGTACATCTTGAGGCAGGCGGCGTAAAAATCATCTTAATTTCAGGCCAGCAGTTCGAGCAAATCGCCAGCCTGTAATTTGCTCATTTCCTCCGGTGGAATCGTACGCAGGACCCGCCGGGAAGTACGATCGACCACATAGACGGTCACCTCGTTGGTCTCTTTGTTAACCTGGAATTTCAAAAAAACCTCACCGGTCGTCGAGAGAGGGAGAGAAACCTCCTTCTTCGAGTTCGCCGGTTGTTCGCTACGACCGGTCACATGCTCCGGCTGGCGGGCTACATCTCCTGCTCCGGGCCGCACCGTCTGAAGGGCCCCGGCGCCGGTATCCGATTCCGTTCGGACAATGGGGGTGATGGTATATTCGTTCATCCGTTTTCCCCTGCCTCCTTACATGGGAGTCTTGCGTTTCTTCACCGAAACCACAACCTGAACCTATTTATACACATTGTAATTCCCGTACATGGCGAGAAATTGCTGTTGCATGTACGTCATGGTCAAGAGCTGGGCCTGGATCTCACCATATTGCTGGTATAACTGCTCCTCACGGGTAGCCAGACGAGAATTCATGGCGTCAATTTGCTGTTTTGCACTCTCCAGCTGCCTGTCCAGCGCAGAAGAAACGCTCGCCATATAGCCTGAAGCCCCCGTAAACCGTCCAATAGTGGTGGTGAGGTTTGTGGAGAGCTGATCGAACAACGCAGTTACATCACTGCGCTTCGACAGAAGGAGCGACTCCAGTTTGGCCGCATCACTGATCGAGGCCTTAAAGGAGTCATCCAGACTGATCCCGACCTCTCTAAGCATTCCGAATGCCCCCGAATTGGTCACCGCAGCCCCAAACTGGCGCGCCAGCTCCATTCGCAGGGTCACAATGCTGTAATCACCGGCCAGAGCCCCGCGCTTGTACGTACCATCGGTTTGCTTCAGATTGGTTACTTTGGCGCTCAGGTAATCCATCAGCTTGTTGTACTTTCCAAGCATGTCTTCAATGGCCTTCCGAGCCGCCGAGACATCCGAAGTCACTTCCAGGGTTGCGCTCTTTCCCTCAGCATCGGGGGCCAGATCAATCGTCAGCCCATGAATGATGTCGCTCAGGCCTCTGTTCCCTGAACGGGTGACCAGGAGACCGTTGACCTTCATCGAAGCGTCTGTGGGCATCTGTTGATTGAGGAAATTTCCCGTGCCATCCACCAGCCCCAGGCTCTGTAAAACCCCTCCGTTCGAATCGCTCGCCTGGAGGAGATAATTCTGGCCGGATCGCTCATTGGTCAATACAAGCTGTCGATCAATGATCGATGCACTCACCCGGTTCCCCTCAGCATAAGCCGCACGGTTGATCCTGGTTACCACATCGATCAGGGTATCTCCTGCGTTGACCTCGATCAACGCCCCCCTGGCGGTATAATTCGCCAGGGCCGCTCCACCTGACCGGCTGGCTTCGGTATACATCTGGGGGTCTGAACCAAAAGTGACGGTCAATCCACGTCCGGTGTCAAACACCCCGCCCACCGGGATAGACTGCCACTCGCTGGTGGTTCCGCTTCCATCGGTCTTCTTCACCGTTACGGCCTCTCCAGCCCGATTAACCACACGGAACTGCCAGCCGCCCAGCCCATCCTGCCGTGTTTCTACTGCATAACTATCCGTCCCCAGCTCGGTGAGCCCGCTCTCTACAGCCGATGTGCCAAACGCGGCGACCGCACCCCCGGTTGCTCCACTCACGGAAGCAGTCGCCGCCCCACCCAGATAAAAGCTCCCCGTAAGATTGAGCGCCTGATTGGTGTATTCCTGCCGGGATGAGAAAACACGATGCTGCCTGGCCAGAGTGATATCAGAAATTTCGTACGTTCCCGGTGCAGCACTTGCCCCGGCAGAGGCTGTGAGTACCGTAGCATTGCCGGTGGTGTTGCTTACTTTTACTGCACGTCCTTCGGTCATGGCATACAGGGGATAACTACTGTTCAGCCCTTTCACCGCATTCTGAAAATCTTCCAGCAGGTTCCGCAGATCGTTATAAACGGCCTTTTGAACCTGGATCTCATCGCGCCGTTGCGTCAACCGCTGGAGGGGCTGGCGCTCCAACGTCATCAGATCGTTGATCAGGTTGACGAATACGGTGTCTAACTGCCGGATAGTGTTAGCCATATTACCCCTGTGCCTTTCCCGTTCCTTACACCTCATGCCTTATGGGAGGCGCTTATCAGGAGCGCCTCCCACAGAAAACCGTTCGGCGGACGGACGAAAGAAGCCTATCGGAAGAGGGAGAGCAAGAACTGCGGAGCA
>AMZC01000082.1_pt1 | contig 18292 bp, 15 predicted proteins | sample 948551 | NCBI WGS metagenome assembly AMZC01 (sample SAMN01120625, study PRJNA171369) | bioreactor sludge metagenome | biome: sludge; isolation source: anaerobic thermophilic cellulolytic sludge from lab reactor | place: China: Hong Kong, Shek Wu Hui wastewater treatment plant | collected... | reverse complement strand
CCTGGCGATCAAGAACGGCGATCCGGCGGCGCTGGTCATCACCGGCGGGCTGGCTCCGACCGGTTTCAACGATGGGGTGAACGCCATTGACGACCGGCTCTACCTGCGCCAGATGTACGTGGCGGGAGTCGCAGAGTGGTCTGATGCCATCGGGGCACATCCCAACGGCTGGGCCAACCCGCCGGACAGCGTCTGCTGCCGCAATAACCGCCCTGCCGTGCCCGCCTGGGATGATCACCCTAGCTTCTTCTTCAAGCAGACGCTGGCGGACTACCGCCAGATCATGGTAGAGAATGGGGACAGCGGGACGTTCATCTGGCCGACGCAGTTTGGCTGGGGTTCCAATGACGGGCTGAACGTGCAGCCGCCCCCGGAATACGGTTTCGTGGCGTACACCAGCGTAGACGAGCAGGCGTCGTATGTGGTGCGTGGCTTCCAACTGGGCAAGGAACTGGGCTACGTGGGGCCGATGTTCCTGTGGAACCTGAATTTCTGTCCGGTCGTCGGTCTCACGGGCGAACAATGCCTGTGGAGCCTGCTTGATCCCGCTGGCAACCCGCGCCCGGCCTATCTGATTCTGCGCGATGTCACCAAGTAGCAACGTCGGCAGACCGGCTGACTGAACAGAACAACCGCCCGGTGTCAGAACATCGGGCGGTTGTGTTTTTGCTCACCCTGAGCATTTGCCCTGACAGGCGCTGCGCTATCCGCCGCCGATCAGTGTCTCCAGGGGACTGGCGGTCGGAGTGAGCGTCGGCGTCAGGGACGCTGTTGGCGTCGGTGTGCGGCTGGGCGTCCGCGTCGCCGTCGGTGTGCGCGTGCTGGTTGGCGTGCGCGACGGCGTCAGTGTATCGGTCGGCGTCGAGGTGGGCGTCCGCGTCGCCGTTGCCGTCGGAGTCGGAGTACGGGTCGCGGTAGGGGTGCGGGTCGGCGTAGGCGTCCGGGTGGGCGTGTCCGTAGGGCTGGGCGTGCGCGTGGCCGTATCCGTCGGCGTCAGGGTGGGAGTCAGGGTATCCGTCGCGGTGGCCGTTGCCGTCGGCGTATCTGTGGCCGTCGGTGTATCCGTGGGAGTTGGCGTGTCGGTCGCTGTGGGGGTAGGCGTATCCGACGGCGTGATGGTTGGCGTTGGGGTCAAGGTCACCTGTGGCGTACGGGTGACGATGGGCGTCTGCACGGGAGTCGGGGGTACCTCAGGCCCTGCTACGCGCAGCACCTTGATGGCGAGCGGCGACGCGACCGGCGGCAGACCGATTTGCAGCGTATGGCCAGTGTCGCCATTGAGGGTCAGCAGGGTATCTCCCTGCACATTGCCCGTGATGGCGTCCCAAAAGATCACCCGGTATTGCCCGGTGGGCATTTCTGGCAGGGCCAGGTCCAGGCTGAGGGGTTCGATGGCCGCATTCTCGGCGGCGAATTCCCAGGTATCACGACGGTGCTGTACCCATGCCAGCGCATAGCCACGCGCGCGATCGGCGAGGGCCAGCACCCGCGCAGGCGCGCGGTAATGCGTGATCTCCAGATAGCCCAGTTCGAGCCAGTCTTCGCCCAGGTTGTCGAGCACCAGCACGTGTTCGCCCGCGCTGATGGGCAGCGTGACCAGGATATCGCGGCTGCCGGGGCTGAAATCTACCCGTGCTGCTTCTGTCCCATCCATAGTGATCACCAGAGCAGCGGGCGCTTCGGTAGACACGCTCTGTACATGGATGCTCAACTCGGTGTCTACAGGGGGCGTGATTACAAATGTGGCCGGACGGCTGCGCTCAAGGTTGCGCTGTCCGTACAGATAGGCTGGCAGCGCGGTGATCGGTGGCACCGCGCCATCTGGCGTGAGGCGGAAAACCTGGTCGGGCGCGACAGGGCCGGCAAACGTGCGATCGAACTCCGAGATGCGCACTGCCTCATACATGGCCGGGTCGCCGCCCACCAGACGCGCCTGCAGGGGAGCGAACTGCGCTTCTATCCAGGGCACGTCGCGCACGAAGAGGGCTAGCGGGTCGTAGATGCGGTAAAGGTTCTGCCGGTCTATATACGTGTCCCACCACCACGACATGGCGCTGCCTGCCGCGCCAGAGAGCGCAGCGGCCCATACCGTATTGCGCACGTGCGTGCCAGTTGGATCGTCGGCGGTCGGCTCGAACCAGGGGTTGAGCGAGAACTCGGTCAGCAGCACCGGTCGTGAAGTGCGGCTGAGCACTGCCGACAGCGTGCGCATCACCCCGGCCACCTGATCTTCGGGCGGGACCAGCGGGCGTGACTGGTAGAAACGCACCGACAGAAAGTCGAGCGTGTCGCTGTAGCCGATGAGCACATCCGGGTTGTATGCTCCGCTGGTGATCAGGTGATCGTAGGGATCGATCTCGCGCAGATAGCGCACCATCTCGCGTAGCCAGGGATCGGCGCGGCCCGACGAGTAACCGAGCACTCCGTCAACCGCATCAATGATCTCCCAGGCGAACACGTTCGGGCTGTAGCCCCAGCGAGCGACGGCGTAGCGCAGGCGCTGCTTGATGAGCGCTTCTCCTGCCGGATCGCTGAAGATGCCCGCCGGACTGCTGAGCGGGCCACCGCTGGCCGCATTGACCGGGTTGATTGTCCAGCTCATTTCCAGCGGTGGACGCGGCACATCTTGCGGTACAGAGATAGGGGGCGACACGCTGACGGTGAAGGCGCGATGCCAGACCAGCACCACCTGCAGATAGATACCGTGTTCTTCGGCCAGTCGGAGAATGGTATCCATGCGCCAGGCAGCGGTCTGTGCGGCATCGTAATCGCCGGCGGGGCCGGGCCAGTCCAGGCCAATGAACCAGGGTACATCTACGAAGACGCGAGCGTAGTTGGCCCCAGAGGCGCTGAGCGTCTCCAGCCAGCGAGTGTAGGTGTAGATGCCGCCAATGTCATCCCACGACCAGCCCAGATTCTGGCCGATAGGAAAGTAGGGCGTGCCGTTGTCGAACGAGAAATAGCGCCCATTGCCGGAGACACGCACGTACCCCGGATTCTCGGCGGGCACGACTTCAAATTGTCCCTGTTGCAGGGTGCGGACGCCAGCCGCATCATAGGCCTCGATGGTATACGTCCAGCGCCCGATCTGATCCGGTGCGAAGCGCACGTGCCAACCGCCATCGCCGGCGGCCTGCAGTTCCTCGACCAGGCAGTTGGTCAGGCAGGCGTCACGGTAGGGCCGCATGAAGAAGCCGGGCACGCGGCGGGCGACTCCATTGGGCGGGCGGAAAACCGCCGTGACATCAATCTCGGCGGGGTTGTAAGGATTCTGGTAGGTCCCTGGCACATCCACCGACAGGTCGAGTAGATCGTATTGGGCGACTGACGGGATCGGCGCGATCTGCGGTACGGGCGTGCTCTCGGCAGGCGTGGGGGAGGACGAGGTAGCAACGGGAGTTGGCCCTTGGGCAGCGCGGTGTGCTGCAGGGACAACCACCACGCCGACAACCCACAGGGCGATCACCAGGGCGAAAGTCCAGGGAGTGCGTTTCAAACGAGTAAACATGGCCGAAGTCTAGTACGACCTGTCCCAAAGGCGCAACTGACACTTTAGCAGGCGCGACGATGGCGGGGAGCACTGGTCGGCGCGGATGATTGCAGACACAACATGGCCGCGCAAAATACTACTTGCCAACCGTCAACGCTCCCTGTTATTATGACTGAGTTTGCGATTTGTGCCAATGTGTACAGAGACAGGGGCGCGTCTCAGCAGGACGCGCGCTGCCGTGTGAGAGGAAACCTGCTATGCGAGGGTATCGCCTCTGGGTCGTTGTGATTCTGGCGGTCGCCGCGCTCTCCTTGTGGATGAGCCTGACCGACCCCCACATCAATTTTCTGGGCATCAACCGAAAAGTAGCCGTCGTGCAGGGCCTGGACCTGCAAGGTGGCTCGCGCGTGTTGTTGCAAGTAGCTCCAGGCACCAAATATGATGATGATACGATTGAACAGGCCGTCAAGAATGTTGAGCGCCGTGTGAACGGGCTGGGCGTCACCGAAGCCGTGGTGCAACGCCAGGGCGCAGACCGCATCATCGTGGAACTGCCGGGCGTGCGCGAGCAGTCTGTGGCGTTCGAGTCGATCAAGTCAACCGGCTTGCTGGAATTCGTGGACTTCTCGAACATCACGCAGGGGCAGATACCGGAAGGCGCGTGCATCCTGACGACCGAGCAGGTAGCGCTGGCCGAGGCGCGTCTGCCAGAGGGCGCGACGCCGCTGCCCTATGATCAGTACACCTGCCCCAGCGAAGACCCGCTCAACCCGAACGAAGAGCCGGCCCTGCTGAACAACGGGCAACCGTTCCGCACGATCATGACTGGCGCAGGGCTGGCCGACGCAGCGGCCACCACGCAGGGCACCATCGGCACGCAGTGGGTGGTCAACTTCGTCATCAACAAAGATGGCGACCGCGTGGATGACTTCATCGAGTACATTGCCAACAACCCCAATCGGCCCATGGCCATCGTGCTGGACGGTCGGCTGATCTCTTACCCCACCATTCAGCCGGGGCTTTCGGACGCGGCCCGCGCCGGGACGATGGACGGGGGCGTGATCACCGGTAATTTCACCCGCAACGAAGCGCGCATCCTGGCGGCACAGTTGAAATACGGCGCGCTGCCCGTGCCCCTGAACATCATTGCCTTCGACACGATCGGGCCTTCTCTGGGTAAGCTGTCTATCGAGCGCTCGATTCGCGCCGGTATCATCGGCGTCGCTACCGTACTGGCGTTCATGCTGGTCTACTACCGCGTGCCAGGTGTGGCGGCGGACCTGGCGTTGTTGCTCTTTGCAGCGATCAACTTTGCGCTGTACAAGTTCATTCCGGTCACACTCAGCCTGCCTGCGATCACGGGTTTTCTGATCTCCATTGGCACGGCGGTGGACGGCAATATCCTGATCTTCGAGCGCATGAAGGAAGAGTTGCGCAAGGGACGCGCAGCGGATCGCGCCATCGAGGCCGGATTCGAGCGAGCCTGGACATCCATTCGCGACTCGAACCTTTCGACGATCATCATCACGATTATCCTGTATTTCTTCGGCAATGCCTTCGGCGCGAGCGCTGTCCAGGGGTTTGCCATTACCCTGGGCATGGGTCTGGTGATCAACCTGTTCACGGCGGTGGTGGTCACGCGCACGCTGCTGCACACGATTGTGCTGATCGCCGGAGACCGGTTGCGCGCCAACGTTCGCCTGCTGGGCGTCTAGGGCCATCCGAAGGGAGATGCAGTCATGTTCAACTTTGCCCAACGCCGACACCTCTATTTCCTGATCTCGGCCATGGTGATCATCCCCGGTGTGATCGCCATGATCATCTCGTTTGTGCAGTACGGTAGCCCGGTGCGGCTGAGCATTGACTTCACCGGTGGTACGCTGATGGAAGTCTCGTTGGTGAACAACGTCAGCGAACAGGCGGTGCGCGATACGCTGGCCGAGTTCGGCCTGAAGGACTACGTGGTGCAACGGCTGGACCCGATCCCCGCGGATGAGATCGAAGGTGCGTTCGACCAGGCGGGCAGCCGCTGGCAGTTGCGCTTCGAAGAGACCGACCGTATCGAGGAATTGAAAGCCTTCATGCGCGATCCGTCGCGGCTGGGTGAGTTCTGGTCGCCCAAGTCGGTCGAAGAAGACCCGGCCCGCGAGGCGGCGCTCATCACCAGCAGCGTCTCCGCGACAGTGGGTAAAGAAGTGACGCGGGCGGCAGTCATCGCAACGCTGGCCGTGGCGGTCATCATCCTGGGGTTTATCGTGCTGGCGTTTCGGCGCGTGCCCCATGCCTTTCGCTATGGCGCGTGTGCCATTGCCGCCATGTTCCACGACATTCTGGTGACGATGGGCATCATGTCCATCCTGGGCCTGCTGTTCGACTGGGAAGCGGGCGCGCTGTTCCTGACGGCGGTGTTGACGGTGGTTGGCTACTCGGTGCAGGACTCGATTGTGGTGTTCGACCGCATTCGCGAGAACATCCCCAAGTATCGCGACGAAGATTACGAGACAGTGGTCAACCGCAGCGTGCTGGAGACGATGCACCGTTCGCTGGCGACACAGCTCAACGCCGTGTTCGTGATGGTGGCCATCCTGTTGTTCGGCGGGGAGACGATCAAGCAGTTCATCGCCATCATGCTGATCGGCCTGATGAGCGGCACCTACTCGTCCATCTTCAACGCTGTGCCGTTGCTGGTGGCGTGGGAAAAGGGCGAAATACCCTTTGTCAATCGCGAGGCAAAGCGTCGGCGCCGTCAACAGATGCTGGGCGCTTCGTAAACTGACAGCCTGAGGAAAAGGAATGCCTGAGGACGCCCGCGCGGCGTCCTCAGTTTTTTTGGGTGCGGCGCTCAGCTCATTTCTGCCTTGAACTGACGCAACGCTTCGATATGTTGCTTCACCGTGCTGAAACCCACCTTCATAGTGTTGAGGCAAACGTGCGTCGCTCCCAGCGTCTGCCAGCCGGTGAGATAGTCATCCCAGGTGGAGCGGGGTTGCTGCGCCAGCGAGATGCGCACGTCAATACCGAAGGTGGCCGGATCGCGGCCTTCTTCAGCCAGGTGACGATGCAGTTGCTCGACCAGAGGCCGGCCCTGTTCCGGAGTGAGGCCAGAAGGTATCCAGCCGTCGCCTAAACGGGCCATCCGGCGCAGGACTGGCCCGGCGGAACCGCCGAACCAGAGGGGAATCGGGCGCTGAACAGGTAGCGGGTTGATGCCAAGACTGCGGATAGTGTGATAGCGCCCGGTGAAGGTGACGAGCGGCTTTGTCCACAGTTCGCGCAGCACGACGATCTGCTCTTCGATGCGCCGTCCGCGCGTGTTGAAGTCGTAGCCGACGCCCTCCATCTCGGCTTGATTCCAGCCGACGCCCACGCCCAGGCGCAATCGCCCTCCGGTCAAAATGTCTACCTCGGCGGCTTGCTTGGCGACCAGGGCCGTGTTGCGCTGCGGCAGAATGAGAATGCCGGTGACGAATTCCAGTCGCCGGGTGAGCGCCGCCAGATAGCCGAACAAGACGAACGGCTCGTGGAACGTATCGCGGTAGGTATAGGTGAAGCGCCGTCCGTCGGCATAGGCCGCAGGGTCAGCGCCGAGGATGTGTTCGTAGGTGAGCAGATAGTCGTAACCCAGGTCTTCGACAGCCTGTACGTAGTCACGGATGGCGACCGGGTCGGTGCCGATCTCAGTCTGTGGGAACACGGCTCCCAGTTTCACGGGGTTTCTCTCCTTCAGCGCGGCTCAAGTGCGGCCAAAGAGGCGGGCGAGTTCTTCACCGCTGATGTGCAGCATGGTCGGGCGACCGTGCGGACAGGTGCGCGGCGAGGCGCAGCGTTCCAGTTGCTGGATGAGTGCCTGCATTTCGTCCAGGCTCAGCAGTTGACCGGCTTTGATGGCCCCTGCCTTGCAGACACGCCGGATCAGCTTCTCTTCCAGCGAGACCTCGCCCGGCGTTGCACCTGTTTCCAGGTCTTCGATCAGGGCGTATAACACTTCGAGAGGGTTTTGGTCGGCGAGCAGGGCAGGCACCGCCCGTACGCGGAAGGTGTGTGGGCCGAACGGTTCCAGTTCGAACCCCAGAGCAGCCAGGCTGGGGAGATGTTCTTCGAGCAATTGGGCGGCGGCGGGGGGCAGGTCAACCGTGGCAGTGGGCAGGACGTGCTGAACGAATGGTTCGGCATTGGTGCGCTGTGCCATGAACTGCTCGTAGAGGATACGCTCATGTGCCGCGTGCTGGTCAATCAGATACAACCCTGCTGGCCCTTCGGCAACGATGTAGGCTGCTCCTACCTGACCGATCACGCGCAGGATCGGCAGCGTGCGAGGCCGTTCGGGTGCTCCTGGCCCGGCGGGGATGGCCGTCGGGTCAGCGCCGGACGGGATGCCCGTGTCGCGCTGGGTCGGGCGGGTCACGTGCAGACTGTGCTGCCCCGGAACCAGGGTGCGCAGGTCGAGGCGAAGTTGTTCTTCACCGGGGACCAGCGGTCGCTGGGGGGGAGACAATGGTTCGTGAGTCGCGGTGGGCCAGGACGCTGTGGCGGACACGCCGGACGCGGAGGGTACTGGGGCCTGCGCGATGACGGCCTGCCGGACTGCCCGCTGGACAGCGGCGAAGACCGCGTCGGGCGCGCGGAACCGGACCTCGGCTTTGGTGGGATGCACGTTGACGTCTACCTCTTCTGGCGGCAGATTGATCATCAGCACTGCCAGCGGATAGCGGCCTTGTGGGATCAGCGTGTGGTAGGCCTGCACCACGGCATAGGTGAGGCTCTGGTCGGCGATGGCACGGCCATTGACAAACAGGACGATATGTCCCCGATTGGAACGGGTCAACGCGGGCACGGAGGTAAAGCCGTACACTTCCACGGGGGGCAAATCGGGCCGTGCCGGGGGCAGGGGACTGACCTCGATCATGTCCCTGAACGTGTCCAGGCCGAACGCCTCGACCAGCACGTCGGCCAGATCGCCGCTACCTGTACTGTGGAATTGCTCCTGGCCATCCTGAATCAGTCGGAAGCGGATGGCCGGATAGGCCATCGCGTAGCGCGTGACGAGCTGCGTGATATGACGTCGCTCGGTGCTCTCCGACTTGAGGAACTTGAGGCGAGCGGGGGTGTTGAAGAAGAGGTTCTCGACCTCGACGACGGTGCCTACTGGCGCGCCGATGGGGCGGTCGTAGCGCAGGTCGCCGCCTTCGACGAGCACTTCGGCTCCCATCAGTTCATCCTGGTAGCGCGTGATCAGGCGGGTGCGGCTGACGGCGGCAATGCTGGCGAGCGCTTCCCCACGAAAGCCCAGTGTGGTGATGTGGCTCAGATCGTCAACGGTGCGCAGCTTACTGGTGGAATGGCGGGCAAAGGCGAGCGCCGCTTCGCCAGCGGGAATCCCCACTCCGTCGTCGCTGACGCGAATCAATCGCTGTCCGCCGCGCTCGACTTCGACGACGATGGAGGAGGCCCCCGCGTCAATGGCGTTTTCCAGCAGTTCCTTGACGACTGAGGCCGGACGTTCGACTACCTCACCGGCAGCAATCTGAGCGGCTACCACATCGGGGAGAATCTGGATGGGCATGGGAGTTCGGCCTCGGTATGCGTTACGTCTGTCTTCGGGCAAAAACGAACCAGGGATGGTCTGCGGCGGATGCTGATGGTGCGGATCAGAAGCACTTGTTGTCCAAACCGACGCGCTGGATTATAACCTGAGGGAACCTGGTGAACAACGCACCGCATGCGGCGGGGTTCTAATAGCTGGGACACTTAGCGCCCCTGGATCGCCTGGCAGTTTTCCCTGGATTCGCTCTTGTCAGCCGGGGTGCGGGTTGTTATAATGCGACACAACGATTGCCACCCTAGCTCAATCGGCAGAGCAAACGCTTCGTAAGCGTTAGGTTAAGGGTTCAACTCCCTTGGGTGGCTCTCGCCAGAGTGCCCCAGTGAACCAACTGTGGGCATTTGTTTTATCTGTTCGTGGCCCGACGGAGGGAGCCATGAGCGGTCACCGCACACCGATCAATCCGGTGACGATCGGAGTGGCAGGGGGGACGGGCGCGGGCAAGACCACTGTGTCGCGCGCTATCCTGGAGCGGGTCGGGACTGAGAACATCGCTTATCTGGAACACGATGCGTATTACAAAGACCTGCGCGATCTCCCCTTTTCAGCCGGACAGCCGATCAACTTCGATCACCCCGACACACTGGAAACATCGCTGCTGATCGAGCACATTCAGCAACTGAAACGTGGCGAAGCGGTTGCCGTGCCCGTCTATGACTTCACCACATTTCGCCGGCTGGACGAAGTACGCATCGTGCATCCGCAACCCATCATCCTGGTTGAGGGAATCCTGATTTTCGCCGAGCCGGAGTTGCGCAAGCTGTTTGACGTGCGCATTTTCGTTGACACAGACCCGGATATTCGCTTCATCCGCCGCCTCAAGCGCGATCTGGCCGAGCGAGGGCGTACCGTTGACTCGGTGATCGAGCAGTATCTGAACAGCGTGCGGCCCATGCACCTGGATTTCGTAGAACCGAGCAAGCGGTATGCGGATGTGATTATCCCTGAAGGGGGCATGAACCTGGTGGCGATAGATATGGTGGCCGCGCGTATCCGCAGTATGCTGGAGAGTCCGGAATTGCGGTCAAGTCTGATGCGTCGTTAGGATGGGGTGCGGTCGGGCTATCGAGCGAAGTGAGCAGAGGGCATGAAATCGGTACAGTCGTCCAGGCTGTCGTGGGTGCTGCGAGGAACAGGAGTGGCAGGGATTCTACTGCTGTCGGGGATCGTGGCGGCCAATCGCGACCGGATGCAGGAATTCTCCGCGCTGGGGTATGCAGGCGCGTTTCTGGCGATGTTGCTGAGCAACGCCACGTTGGTGTTGCCCGCGCCGGGTCTGATCATCGTCTTCGCGCTGGGAAACTCGCTCAATCCGGTGCTGGTGGGCGCTGTCGCAGGAATAGGGGCAGCGCTGGGCGAAATCACTGGCTATGTGACCGGTTACACAGGCTTGACGCTCATCGAGGAATCGCCGATCGCCCTCCGTATCCGGCAGTGGATGCAGCGTAACGGAACGCTCACCATTTTCGCCTTGAGCGCCGTGCCCAATCCATTTTTCGATCTGGCGGGGCTGATGGCCGGTGCCGGGAAAATGCCTGTCTGGCGTTTCCTGGGCGTGTCGTTCCTGGGGAAGTTCATTCAGGCAACGGGTATTGCCTTGGCGGGGGCGCTTTCGTTGGGGTGGGTAGAAAAGTGGCTCTGACGGAACCCGGAGTTAGCGAGAGAAGACCAGAGAGACAAGGCGATTAGCCGTTGACGCTGCCGTGAAGCGCATGCTATACTTGCACAAGTCTGAGACCGGCTGCGACGGAGAGGAGTAAGCGGTCTGGCGCTGCCAGAGAGTGCGGGTCGGAGGCTGCAAGCCCGCACAGTGGCCGCCGCTGAAGGTCGCTCCTGAGCCGACACGCCCAAAGCATTAGAATGCCAGTAGGTGTGTCCGGGATGCGCCCGTTAACGCGCGTACAAGCGCCCGGTGTATGACGCGCCGGGAAGCAAGGTGGTACCGCGGAAGAGCGCTCTTTCGTCCTTGGTGTGGCGAAAGAGCGCTAACTGTTTCTGAGGATGAGATGGACAACAACGAGTCGAATGCGTTCTACGATGGGGTGGCGGATGACTACCATCTGTGGTATCGGGATTGGGATACGGAACTCGAACGTGAAGGGCTGAACCTACGGCGATACCTGCGCGAACACGGCGTGCAGACAGTTTTGGATGCCTCGTGTGGGCCAGGGACACAGAGCATTGCTCTGGCTGTCCTGGGATATCAGGTGACGGCAGCCGATCCCAGTGGGGGATTGCTGGCGCGCGCCCGGCAGCATGCCGCCGAGAAGGGTGTGAGCGAACGCATCACTTTTGTGCAGGCGGATTTCCAGAGCCTGCCGGATCATGTCAAAGGTCCATTCGACGCGGTGATCACCAAAGGGAACGCATTGCCGCACCTGTTGCACGATGAGCAAATCGAGGAGGCCATGCTCGTTTTTTACGAGCTATTGCGGCCAGGAGGACTGTTGCTGGTAGGGATGCGCGATTTCGAGCTTCTGCTCGAAGACCGCCCGCGTTTCGTGCCGGGGCGTGTGCACGACGAGCCGCAGGAGCAGGTTATCACCTTTGACATCTGGGACTGGGACGATGGGCCGCCGATCACTGTGACCCATAACAGTTTCATCGTGCGGGGTAAGGGGTCGTCCTACCGTGTCACACGGCATCCGGTCACATTGCGCGCCCTGACTGCTGCTGAGGTGGAGGTAGTGATGTCCGAAGTGGGTTTTACCGATATACGGCAGCAACGGGATCGCTGGGAGCTGGTGATAACCGCTGTCCGACCGATCTGAGCGGAGGTTGGAGCAGGGTGGTCATCGCCATACTTTCGAGAAGTGGTCACGGGTTCATTTGCCATAGCAGCAAACGAGGACACCATGAGCCGAGAAATGCCGAAGACGTTCGACTTCGCCGAAGCCGAACCCAGACTCTATGAGTGGTGGGAGCAAAACGGCTGGTTCAAGCCCGAAGTGCACCCCGACGCGGAGCCGTTCGTGATCAGCATCCCGCCGCCAAACGTGACGGGCGCATTGCACAACGGGCATGCCATGTTCGTCAGCCTGGAAGACCTGATGATCCGCTACGAGCGGATGCGAGGCAAGGCGGCACTGTGGGTGCCGGGCACCGATCACGCGGGCATCGCTACACAGCTTCAGGTCGAGAATATGTTGCGCGAAGAAGGCACCAGCCGTCAGGAGATCGGGCGGGAGGAATTCCTGCGCCGCACCTGGGAATGGAAGAACAAGTACGGGCGGCGGATCGTCGAGCAACTGCGGCGGCTGGGTGCCAGTTGTGACTGGGATCGCGAACGTTTCACGCTCGACGAGGGGCTGTCGCGGGCGGTGCGCGAGGCATTCGTGACGCTGTGGGAGCAGGGGTTGATCTACCGCGGACTGCGCCTGATCAACTGGTCGCCCGGCTTGCAGACCGCTGTCAGCGACCTGGAGGTGGAGCGCGAAGAAGAGGACGGCTTCCTGTACTTCTTCCACTATCCGCTCGAAGGGGGGGGCAGCATCCCGGTCGCGACCACCCGCCCAGAAACCATCCTCGGTGACACGGCAGTGGCGGTGCATCCCGAAGACGAGCGCTACCGGCAGTTCATTGGTCGGACGGCGCTGGTACCCATGCTGAATCGTCGAATTCCGGTCATCGCCGATCCGTATGTGGATCGCGAGTTCGGCACTGGCGCGCTCAAGATCACGCCCGGCCACGACCCGATGGACTACGAGATTGGGCAGCGGCATGGTCTTGAGCTGATCAACATCATGAACAAAGACGCCACGCTCAACGAGAACGCCGGGCCGTATGCCGGACTGGATCGCTTCGTGGCCCGTGAGAAGCTCTGGGCAGACATGGAACGGGCAGGGCTGACGATCCGCGTGCAACCCTACCGGCATGCCGTGCCGCGTTCGCAGCGCGGGGGAGAGGTGATCGAGCCGCTGGTGAGCACACAGTGGTTTGTGAAGATCAAGCCGCTGGCGGAGAAGGCGATTGCCGCGGTGCGCGACGGGCAGATCAAGATCATCCCGCCGCACTTCGAGCGGGTGTACTTCAACTGGATGGAAAACATTCAGGACTGGTGCATCAGCCGGCAGTTGTGGTGGGGGCACCGCATCCCGGCCTGGTACTGCGCCGACTGCGGTGAGATCACCGTGGCCCGGCAAGACCCCACTGCCTGTGCACACTGCGGCAGCACGGCGATCGAGCAGGACCCGGACGTGCTCGATACCTGGTTCAGCAGCGGGCTGTGGCCATTCAGCACGCTCGGCTGGCCAGACGACACGCCCGATCTGCGCCGTTACTACCCGACGGACGTGATGGAGACAGGCTACGATATCCTGTTCTTCTGGGTGGCGCGCATGATCATGATGGGGTTGTGGTTTACGGGGAAGGTGCCGTTCCACACCGTGTACCTGCATGGCCTGGTGCGCGATGAGCACGGGCGCAAGATGAGCAAGTCTGCCGGGAACGTGCTCGATCCCCTGGACATCGTGAACAAGTACGGTACCGACGCGCTGCGCTTCACGCTGCTCACCGGCAGCACACCTGGCAACGATATGAACCTGGCCGAGAGCCGCATCGAGTATCACCGTAACTTCGGCAACAAGCTGTGGCAAATGTCGCGCTTCGTGTGGTCGAACCTGGGCGACTATCAGCCGAAAGCCGAGCCAGAGCGCTCCGGGCTGGATTTGCCCAGCCGATGGATTCTCAGCCGACTGACAGGGCTGGTGAGCAATGTGCAGCGCCTGTTCGACTCGTATCAGTATGGCGAGGCCGGGCGGCAGATTCTGGAGTTTCTGTGGAGCGAGTTCGCGGACTGGTACATCGAAATCAGTAAGAGCGCCCTGTATGGGCAAGACGCGGCGCGGCGTGAACAGACGCTCGACGTGCTGATGTACGTGCTCAACACATGTCTGCGCCTGTTGCACCCGTACATGCCCTACATCACCGAGGAGATATGGGGCTACCTGCCCACTGGCGGCGGTCCGCTGATCCTGGCGCCATGGCCAGTGGCCAACGAAGCATACCTGGACGCGGAAGCGGAGGCGCAGTTCAACGTGCTGATGGAACTGGTGCGCGGCATTCGCAATGCACGGGCGGAGTATCAGGTCGAGCCGGGGCACCGTATCAGCGCGCTGATTGACGCGGGCAGCCGAAGGGCCATGATCGAAGCACATCGCGACATCTTCGCGCGGCTGTGCAACGTGGGGCAGATTACCATGCTCGCAGAGGACGATGCTGCGCCGCAGAAAGCGGTCACGCTGGTAGCGGCGGATGTGACGGTCTACCTGCCGCTGGCTGACCTGGTAGACCTGGAAGCGGAGCGGCAGCGTTTGCAACGCGAACTGGAGGGGCTGGAGCAGCAGATCGCGCGGACGGCGGCGTTGCTGGCCAACGACAACTTTGTCAGCAAGGCCAAGCCAGAAGTGGTACAGCGCGAACGCGAGAAGCTGACCGCCTTGCAGGCGAGCCGGGAAGCCGTGGTCGAGCGGCTGGAAGCGCTGCGGGGGTAGCACGGCATCAGAAAGGACGCGGGCTGTTCTGGGCGCAGGGCGGCCCGCGTTTTTGTTGTCCGTCTTCGAGTTGGCGCGTGGCCTAACGGGGTGAAGTCTGCTGTTTCTTGAGCAGGAACAGAGCGCGTCCGGCGCGTTGCGCTTCCTGGCGGACGCGCTCGTCGGGATCGTGGTAGTAGAGCGCTTCCAGCGCTTCGAGCGCGTCGGTGGCCTGCAGCAAGACCAGTTCGGCGATGGAGTTGAGCCGGACTTCCGGATTCTTGTCTTTCAGACGCGAGAGGTGGTAGGCGATCAAGCGCTCGTTCGTGGACACGGGTACTCCTCGGTTGGGACTGGCCGCCGATCGGTACACTGAACCAGATGGATTGTCTCCAGTATAGCAACCCTCTGTGCCCTGAGCCAGCGAAACGAAATCTGCAAAGGCTCACGTCAGGGCACTGACAGGGCGTCTTGGACCTGTTCAACAGCGGTACTGGGGGGCAGTCCCTGCAACACAACCTGCTGGACAGCCAGGTCAAGCGCAGCGGGTATGTCAACCCCGCTCTCTGGCGCGATCGGCAGGGGAAAGCCCCACCGCAGGGCGTTGCCCCAGGCCGCAGCGAGTTCTCTATCGGGCACAGCGTAAGGGTTGGCTGGTGTTTTGCCTGTCCGCGCGAACCAGAGGGCCTGGGAGTCGGGCGCGAGCAGGTAGGCGACAAACTGGTTGGCGGCGTCGGCGCTCTGCCGGGTAATGTTCAGACTGATGGCGATCAGCGGCTCACCCTGGACCGGCACACGCCAGGAGGACAGCCCGTGTCCCGGCCAGGTCGCCACGCCGAGGTCATGGCCGATAGCACTCGCAAGCTGCGGATAGTCGTTGGAAGAGGCGATGAGCAGCCCAGCGCTTCCGCTCAAGAAGAGGTTGGGATCGGTGGTGAAATGCGCAGAAGGGCTGGTAGCCAGGTCGGTCAGCGCCGTGAAGTAAGATAACAATGCCGACGGTGACGGGCCATCTTCGTCAAAAGGGTCGGGATCAGCGGTCAGCAACAGCCCGGCAGTGGCAGCGAAAGTCGGCGGGATAATCAGCCCGGCAACCTTTGCCTGGACCAGGAATTCCTCTACAGAGGTGAACGATGGATCAAGCAGGCTGCGCCGGTAATAGAGGGTGGGGAACTCGGTCGCCAGAGACACGCCATACACTGTCCCATCGAGAGCGGCGGTGAAGAGGGCGACGGGCTGATAGGCCATGAGGCTGTCTATCAGGGATTCGTCCAGCGCCTGGATCAAGCCAGACTCGACCAGGGGAAGCAGTTCCAGGCGAGGGATCATCAACAGATCAGGGCCTGCGCCAGCCAGCGTCTGCTGGCGAAAGGTCTCCAGCAGGGTATCGGCGGGATGTGCGACAAGTTGTACATCTACGCTCGGATGGGCGGCTTCGAAGTTGCGCCGAAGCTCCTCAAGCGCGGCGCGTTCGTCTTGAGGCAGGGCATGCCAGACAAGTAGTGTCAGCGATGACTCCGGTGTGGCGCTGGATGCTGGCCGCCGTGTCGGAGGTGAGTCGCTCTGACAAGCGCCCAATAGAAGTGCAAGACAGGCGATGAGCGCAATCAGACACCGTATGCTGGCATGTCTACGCATGGCTGGCCCTTTTCCTTCTCGACGGTGCGCTCATTCTAGCACGATTCTGATGCAACACTCATGGGGAAGGGCAGGGCAGAACAGTATAATCAGGGAAGTATTCATAGTCACCCGATGAGAGGCACATCCATGCACGTCACGCTCTATGATCATTCCAGCGTGTTCAGCGATTGTTCTGCCGAGTGGAACGAATTGGTGCAATCCAGCGACGCCAACCAGATTTTCCTGACCTGTGACTGGCAGGAGATATGGTGGGAGGCCTACCACCCTGGGCAGTTGTGGGTGCTGGTGGTGCGCGATGACGACGGTCAGTGGGTGGGCCTGGCCCCCTGGTTCATTGATCTGCAGGCCGACGGTCGCCGTATCGTGCGGACAGTGGGTTGTGTGGACGTGACGGACTATCTGGATATTGTAGCGCGGCGCGGCTATGAAGAGACGGTATACGAAGCGCTGGCGACCTGGATCGCTGAGCACACCGATGCTTTCGATGAGATGATGCTGTGCAACATTCCGGAGCACTCACGGGCGTTGCAGGGCATGGCACGCGCAACACGAGCGCACGGCCTGGAAAGCACTGTGCGCCTGCAAGAGGTATGTCCGATCATCGTGCTGCCACGCACCTTCGAGGACTATGTCAACAGCCTGGACAAGAAGAACAGGCACGAACTGCGGCGCAAATTGCGACGCGCGGCGGGCGAAGTGGACTGGTACATTGTGGGGCCAGAGCATGACCTGCAGCAGGAAGTGGCGCATTTCATGGCGCTGATGGCGGCCAGCTCGCCGGACAAGGCGAAGTTTCTGGAAGACGCGCAGAACCGGCGCTTCTTCGAGCTGATGACAGCGCGCATGGCCGAGCGGGGATGGCTGCAACTGGCGTTCCTGACGGTAAAAGGAGAGCGCGCCGCAGCGTACCTCAACTTTGCCTATGATCAGCGCATTCTCGTGTACAACTCAGGTCTCGATCCCCAAAAGCATGGGCACCTCAGCCCAGGTATCGTCTTGCTGGCGCGCCTGATCGAATACGCGATCCAGCAGGAGTATCATACGTTCGACTTTCTGCGAGGGGATGAGGCATACAAATACGATATGGGCGGGCGTGACACCAACATCTACCAGTTGATGATCACGCCTCGCAAAATCGCGGCATGAATGAATGCCCGACGGGATAGTGAGCGAGCGCACACCGTATGCCGTGCGCTTGCCGCCTGTGAGACAGAACTCAGCCGCCGTAGGAATCTACCGTGTTGATCGTCTCGGCGGCGATGTACGGCGGTTTCTCTTCGAGATTCAGCAGCGCCTCGTCCTCGCTGATGATGGTCTGTCCCTGGTGATAGAGGACGTTGTTAAAGGCGTCGAAACGGTAGCGGCGGTTCACCCAGCCGTAATAAGGGTGGTAGAAGACCACATTGAACTGAATGGCATCGTCGTTGAGCAGCGGCGTCTCGCTGACCATCCACACCGGCGCGTATTGTTGCAGGTGTGGTATCACTTTGGCGTCGCGCAGCTCGCGCATACGCTGAATCCGTTCCTCGGCGTTTTGCATCAGCATCCTCACTGGACGGGCAAGTCTCAACCAGATTCCGCTCTCTATTGTAGACGATCGGGGGCACTTCGGGTAGTGATGAGGCAACAAAAACGGCGCGTCCGCTCTTGTACGACGCGCCGCAATCCTGGAAGAAACTGAGTCTGGTTAATGGCCAGCCTGAACAGGCTGATGTGTCTCAGGCCAAGAGGTGGCGACTCCGCTGGTGCCGACGATCTTCAGATATCCGCCGGGCCTCACCAGCAATTCAGGGTTCGTGGTGATGCGCACGATGCGGCGATCTATACTGACATCGGCCCAGCCTCGTCCCACGCGAATGACGCGACCTATACGTGCTTCTGGCGTTTGCATCTTCTCATCCTCCACTACTCACCGTGCTATCACCATTCCCTGGAGAACGACAGTGGGGCTTGACTGCACACAATCGGCAGTGGCAGGCCGATAGAGAATCTTTACTATCTTCATTTAAGCACCTCAGGTAAGTTCAGTCAAGGGTGACATTGGTAAGATGTTAATCAGAGGAGCTTTGTGAGGCCAGTCAGGTGCTG
>AMZC01000920.1_pt1 | contig 18427 bp, 18 predicted proteins | sample 948551 | NCBI WGS metagenome assembly AMZC01 (sample SAMN01120625, study PRJNA171369) | bioreactor sludge metagenome | biome: sludge; isolation source: anaerobic thermophilic cellulolytic sludge from lab reactor | place: China: Hong Kong, Shek Wu Hui wastewater treatment plant | collected... | reverse complement strand
GGAAAGCCGCTCGAATGGGCGGCTTTTGGGGTTAAAAGGTCTGTAAGTGGGATGTATCAGCTCTTGATCGGTGCTGTATAATGAAATAGGGGGTCATCCTCTCTTCAAAAAGGAGGTGGATATGTACGTGACAATCTTGCAAGGACAGGTTGCCCAGGAAAATTGGGGTGAATTGCAACGCCAGTATGAGATTGCCTGCAAAGCAACTCCCGAAGGGCTGTTACAAACTTTCCTGGTGCAGGACGACGAGCAGAAAACGCACTGGCAGATCATCACCTTCTGGAAGAATGAGGAGGCATATCATAAGGCCCACGAGGAAAAGAAAACCGAAACCTGCGTTTTACTGTTTTGCAATGCTGGCACAGTCCCGGAACGTCGGCATTTCCACGTACGCCGGGGCCATCAGCGGGTATAACTCGTTGCCAGCCGCCAGGCTTTTCATGGGCGTTCTATGGATTCTTAAAAGAGGAATCGCTATTTTGCCAATATAACCGGGTACCAGGTTGTTTTTCTAACTTAGGTTACTTTCACAGGATGGGTGAGGATTGCCCATCCGAAGAAAACTGGTGAACCATCCCTTTGTGCAAGTCATCAATAGGTCTGTTTTTTACTCCCCAGACACAAATCCGATTTGTCAATCGCATTTGTGACGAATTGCCCCAATAACACAGATACCCTACACGTGACAAAGAGCCATTTCATGTGTATAAGCGTTAAGGTTATTCTTTGCCCCACAGGCATGGAGAGTCAACATGATTAATTTTCTGATTGCAGTGGGTATTCTGACCTGTGCCCTGCTGGCAATTAGAGAGAACCGGCTGCTCATTTCGGCATTATGGCTTGCCCTGACGAGTGCGCTGGTTGCCTTTCTGATGTACCAGCTTGGCGCGGCTGAGGTTGGTGCAGTGGAATTGAGTGTGGGAGCAGGACTGGTTACAGTCCTCTTCGTCTTTGCCATTAATATCACCGGCGGTGATGAAATCGAAGGGCGGATTCCCATCCCACGGCCGGCGGCCTGGATTGTGGTGGTGGTTACCCTTTTACTCTTGTCCTGGATGATCCTTCCCTCCCTTCAACTGGAACGATATTTTCATACACTCGCCCGGCAAGTTGAAATTGCCGGGTTGTTTCGTTCCATCCTGTGGGGAGACCGCCAGGTTGATATTCTCCTGCAGATTGTGTTGATCTTTGCCGGGGTACTGGCGGTGCTGGGTTTGATCGGCGACATCCATGAAAAGGAGAAGGAGAAGGGAAAATGACCTTCCATCTATTAAATATTGCGATTGTGGTAGTACTTTCTTTGATCGGGATTGGGCTTTATGGCCTGATGATTGCCCGGAACCTGATCAAAGTGGTGGTAGGCCTGCAAATTGCCACCAAGGGGGCCATTTTGGCCTTTGTGCTTGCTGGAAGACTTGCTTCTCAGGTAGATGTGGGTCAAAGCCTGGCATTGACTGTGATTGTTGCCGACACTATTGTTGCGGTGGTGGCACTGGCGCTGGCCGTTCAGGTACGGCAAAAATTTGGCACGCTCAATATTGAAGCCCTGAAAACATTGCGGAGGTAACGCATGGTTTCTAACCTGATTCTTCTCGTGATCGGGCTTCCATGGATCGGGGCACTCTTTGTCTGGTGGGTAGGCGATCATCAGCCACGCTGGCAACATTATCTGGCGATCGGGTTTTCGGTGGCAGCTGGAATCGCCGCCCTGGCGTTGCTCCCGCTCTATTCGTCTCAACCCGGATTAATCCTCTCCGTCGGTGGAGTGTTTGGTGATTTCTCTTTTGTCCCCGATGGCCTTGGGGTCATGCTGGCGGCCATCGCGACCGTGATCGGAAGTCTTGCAGTTATTTTTTCGAAAGATTACATGCACGGTGAAGCGCAGCTTGGCCGTTATTATGCGCTGGTATTATTTTTTATTGGTTCGATGGCCGGGCTGGTTCTCACCAGCAATCTTTTCCTCATGTTCCTGTTCTGGGAAATTACAGCTCTTTGCTCTTATGCGCTCATTTCGTTTTACAATGATGACCCGAAAGCTGTGGCTGGCGGAATTAAAGCGCTGGTAATTACCCAACTGGGCGGGATTGGCCTGCTGGTGGCCGCTGTACTGGCATACAGTTACCTGGGTAGTTTTGACCTTTCTGTATTATTAAAAGATGCCAACCGATTACCGGCAAATGTGCTGGGAATTTTAGCCTTTGGTAGCCTGATCGCCGCGGCGGCAAAAAGCGCCCAGTTCCCTTTTCAGACCTGGTTGCCCGACGCGATGGAAGCCCCGACGCCAGTGAGCGCATTGATCCATGCGGCAACGATGGTGAATGCCGGGGTCTACCTGCTGGCGCGTCTTTATCCGGCCTTTGAGAGTGTTCCCTTCTGGCGTGATGCGGTCATGCTGGTTGGGGTTCTATCGGCGTTGATGGCGGCCTTGATGGCCCTGGTGGCTACCGACCTCAAGCGAGTGCTGGCCTATTCCACCGTGAGTCAGCTGGGATATATGGTGTATGCGGTGGGGGCCGGTGGTGTGCTTGCCAGCCAGTTTCATCTTCTAAGCCATGCTATCTTCAAGGCTCTTCTCTTCCTGGGGGCAGGGGCGGTTATCCACAGCGTGGGGACACGCGATTTGCGTCAAATGGGTGGATTGAAAAAACAACTGCCTTTTGTCTGGCTGGTGTTTGGGGTGGGGGCTCTGGCTCTGGCCGGTTTGCCGGTTCTCAACGGGTTCTGGAGTAAAGAACTGATCCTGGAGGCAGGGTTGAACGGAGGGCCGCAGTGGATGTTCGGGGTGATGGTGTTCAGCGCAGGTCTAACCGCCCTGTATACTTTTCGGTGCGTATGGCTGGTGTTCTATGGTGAGCCGCGCAGTCATCTCCATGCGCATGATGCCGGGACGGCGATGAAGGCGGCACTGGCTCCTCTGGCTGTAGGAGCCCTGCTTTCCTGGCTTCTGGTGGGTGGGTTGAGTGAAATGCTGGCAGTTACCTTGCCCTACCACGAGATTCATTCCCTCACTATTGGTGAAATGGCGCTGGAAATATTCACTGCACCGGCTACCTGGATAGCCCTGGGGGTGATTGCTCTGGGGCTGGCAGCCTGGTGGTGGCGGAGCCGGTTACAGTTGTTCACCGAGGCACTCCAGGGGGTTGGCCGTGCGGCTGAACAAAGCTTTGGTTTTGAGGCGATCAATCGTGCGGTACTCGCCCTGACCGCTCAGGCAGCTGAAGATTTGCGTGGGCTGCAAACAGGCCTGTTAAATTGGAACATCCTGGCAATTGTTACCGCTCTGGCGGTGGTGATTGCTCTACTAGCACTGGGAGCATAAACACATGGAAGCAAAAACAGCCTTAACTCTGCTTTTGGCTTTACCGCTAATCGCTTCGCCTGTGATTTACATCCTGGGCCGGGTAGAGTACCGATTCCTGTACAGGCGGATTGTGGCAGCCCGCTGGCTTTGCTTGCTGGTTTTGGGGGTAACCTGGTTTCCTCTGTTGCAATTACGGGTGCCAGTTCTCGAGGAAGGTGCGGTTCTGTGGCCCATAGGACGAATTGTTTTACAACTGGATGGACTGGGCTTTTTCCTGGCGGTTACTGTTCTTGGCCTGGCGACCCTGGTAACCATTTTCTCTTTCCAGTATGTGAAGGGTGAACCTGACGAAGAAAAGTATTATGCACTGCTGTTGGCGATGACAGCTTCGATGATTGGCCTGGGGTGCACACGCGATCTTTTCAACCTTTGGGTCTGGTTCGAAGCTATGGCTATTACAAGCTATCTGCTGGTCGCCTTCCATCATGAACAGAAAAGCTCGCTTGAGGCGGCAGTCAAATACCTGGTACAGTCGGCTGTTGGTTCGTTACTGGTGCTCCTGGGTATTGCCCTGGTCTTTATGCTGACATCTACCCTGGATCTGGAGTCGATTCGCCCGTTGATGGCCAATTCGGGAGCTGTTGGGCTGGCGGCCGGTGGACTGGTCATTGTTGGTTTTGGAGTAAAAACCGCCATGGTGCCCATGCACACCTGGTTGCCTGATGCTCACTCCCAGGCGCCAAGTGGAATCAGCGCCATGCTCTCTGGAGTCGTGATCGAGTGTGGGCTGGTGGCAATGCTTCGGGCCCTGGGTGGCCTTGCCGAAGCCAGCCTGGCCTGGGGAGCGTTATTGCTCTTTTTTGCGGCGCTCAACATGCTGGTTGGCAACCTGATGGCCCTGCGGCAGACCGAGGTCAAGCGGATGCTGGCCTATTCCAGTGTGGCGCAGGTAGGGTATATGTTGTTCGGTTTCGGGGTGGCCATTTCTTATGGCGTGTCCGACGGTGCCGCGGGCGGGTTCTTTCATCTATTCAACCACGCGATGATGAAAGGACTGGCCTTTCTGGCTGCGGGGGCCTTGCTTTATGCGCTGCATCTTTCTCAAGGCAGGCACCAACCGCTGGTGCTGGATGATCTGAATGGCGCCGCCCGGCGTTACCCGATCACTGCGTTTGCGCTGAGTGTTGCACTGCTTGGCTTGGGTGGGTTGCCGCCACTGGCAGGCTTCATGTCTAAATGGCAGATTTTTGTCTCCGGGGCTGAGGTGCGCAGTACCCCGCTGCTCTGGCTGGTGATTTTTGCCGGGTTGAACAGCGTGCTCTCGCTTGGATATTACGCTCCGCTGGTTAATCGTCTCTACCGGCGCGAGCCATCCTCAGTGGTGCTTCAGGGGCGCCCCATTGCCATTTTGATGGGGGTGCCTCTGCTGTTGATGAGCCTTGGAAGTGTGGCTGTAGGAGTCTGGCCAAAGTTACTGTCCTGGGTTACCTACCCGGCGGCGCTGGCATTGTTGCGTTCATTTGGCTTTCATTAGGAGGGTAGATAATGGACTTTCTGGTTTCTCCTCCGGTTGCGTTTCTGATTTACATTCCTCTGGTGCTGTTGATTGTGTGGTTTGGCAAGCAACTCGCTGGCCCCGAAAAGCCTTCTCCTGAGAAGAGCCAAATTTACAGCTCTGGAGAGGAGGCACCCAGTTATATCGCTGCTCCTGGCTACATGCCTTTTTTCCTGGTGGCGCTTTTTTTTGCCATTCTTCATCTGGGTACGCTGGTGGTGGGGTTGAGTGATTTTTCGGCAAGTTCGGTGATCTTTGCCGTGGGCTTGTTCATCGGCTTAATCGCCTTATTATTGGGGTAAGTAGAGGCTAAACTGGAGGAATAAATGGAATTTTCCCCTGATACTCCATGGCAGAAGGTGTTGGATGCGGTTCGCCGCTGGGCAAGGATCAATTCACCCTGGGCGATTCACTATAATAGTGGGTCGTGTAATGGATGCGATATTGAAATTCTGGCCACGTTGACTCCACGTTACGATCTGGAACGGTTCGGGGTGAAATTGCAGGGGAGCCCTCGCCACGCAGATATTCTGATCTGCACCGGGCCGGTTACGCGGCAGTCTCGTGAGAGGTTATTGCGCATATATGAGCAGATGCCCGACCCGAAATTTGTGGTCGCAGTGGGATCGTGTGGGCTTTCTGGGGGGGCCTTCCGGGGGTGTTACAACATTGTGGGTGATATCAGCGAGGTAGTACCGGTGGATGTCTTTATTCCGGGCTGTCCACCACGTCCGGAGGCGATTATCTTTGGCATGGTGAAACTGCTCGAGAGTCTCAAGAAAGGGAAGGCTGAGGTTGCCACCGTCAGCGAAGGAGCGCATGCCTGATGGACTCAGAAGAATTAATTCAAACCGCAATGGAATTGCTGGTCCCATGGGCGCTCAAAGTAAATCGGCCTGAAGGGAACCGGCTGGATGTTTTCGTCGAGCCCCATCACTTAAAAGAAGCGGTTAAGGCGCTGGTTGAGACCCAGTGGGGGTATTTTTCCGCGTTGACCGGGCTGGATCAGCCTCCTGCTGAAGACGGAGCAACTGAAGGGCATATTGAAGCGCTTTATCATTTCTGCCGCGGACCGGTGGTACTCTCAATTCGAACGAGCGTGCCTTATTCAAACCCGGTTATCGAGAGCATCTGTGATGTCATTCCTTCTGCAACCCTGTATGAAAGAGAGCTGATGGAGATGTTCGGGGTGGTGATGCCGGGAACCCCAAGCACGGATCGGCTTTTGTTGGCCGATGACTGGCCGGAGGGGGTTTATCCTCTACGTAAGTCATTTACAGGTCTTGGGGAGCAGAAACTGGAGGAGACGGATGGAAACGCAGCGTAAATTTATTGTGCCGATCGGGCCGCAGCACCCGGCATTGAAAGAACCGGGGCATTTCCAGTTTACGGTGGATGGCGAAATTGTCACCGATGCTTCGGTACGCCTTGGATATGTACATCGAGGGATCGAAAAGGGAGCCGAAAACCGGAACTGGACTCAGAACCTGTACCTTTTTGAGCGTATCTGTGGTATCTGTTCGCATGTTCATGCTACCGCGCTGGCGATTGGTGTGGAAAGACTCGCCGGTGTACAGGCTCCTCCACGTGCTCAGGCAATTCGGATTCTGATGGCAGAACTGGAGCGTATTCACAGCCATCTGCTCTGGCTGGGTGTGGCCGCCCACGAAGGAGGTTTTGATACGCTGTTCATGTATTCCTGGCGCGATCGGGAGATCGTGATGGACCTGCTGGAGAGTCTGAGCGGAAACCGGGTGAACTATTCGGTTAACCTCATCGGCGGCGTGAAATTTGACGTGGAAGATAAGCATCGAGATGCCATTCTGCGCGGTCTGGATACTCTGGAAGAACGTACTCGGCATTACCTCAATGTGGTGACGACCGATCGAACTTTTCTGGCGCGGACCCGCGGTGTGGGAACGATGAGCCGTAACCAGGCGGAACTGTTTGGAACAGTTGGACCAACAGCCAGGGCATCGGGTGTGGCGCGGGATGTGCGTGTGGATGCTCCGTATGAGGCATATACGCTCTTTCCGGTCAACCTGGTTACTGATGAAGGCGGAGATTTAATGGCGCGCTTTGTGGTACGCACTAAAGAATTGTTCGAAAGCTACCGCCTGATTCGGGAAATTCTCGATCATCTGCCTTCGGGTGAGCTTACGGTGCGTGTTCCCCGAAAAATTCCCGCAGGAGAAACGGTGAGCCGTGTCGAGGCTCCCCGTGGAGAGTTGTTTTATTTTATCAAGAGCAACGGTGGAGAAAAACCAGAGCGCATTAAAGTGCGTACTCCCAGCCTGTGCAACTGGGCTTCGGTCATGCAGGTTGCCGTTGGGCATAAACTGGCTGATATGCCGATGATTCTTTCCGGGATTGACCCGTGTTTTTCGTGTAATGACCGGATGGTTCTCATCAATCGGGGTTCCAGCTCACAGGTCTGGAGCTGGGACGAACTGCGGCGATATGGGATTGAGTATTATAAAAAGCTATGAATAACCTCACCGTGCATCCTCTCATTGCTCTTTTACTCTTCCCAGGGGGGCTGTTCTTGCTGGGAGGAGGATTGCTCTACGAATGGATTGATCGGAAGCTGGTCGCTCGCTTCCAGAACCGCCTTGGGCCGCGGTGGTTTCAACCTCTGGCTGACCTTGTAAAACTGCTAGCTAAAGAAGAAATTACTCCGCAGGGAGTCAACCGGGCGCTCTTTTTCATCCTGCCGGTGATTGCTCTTGCAAGTGCATTGACGTCTGCGTTATATGTGCCGATTGCCGGGTTTGTGCCGGCGTCTTCCTTCCGCGGAGATTTGATCGTTACACTGTACTTACTCTCCGTGTTAACGCTTTGCCTTGGGTTGGCGGGCGCCAACACGATGAACCGTTTTGCTTTGATTGGAGCTACCCGAACGCTAACCCAGCTTTTCTCGTATGAAGCGCCTTTCTTACTGGCACTCCTGGGGCCGGCGATTGTGACCAAGTCGTGGCAGATCATGACGATTAATTATTATGCCCAGCAACATACGTGGATGGCCATCACACAACCCATTGGCTTTGTGGTGGCTCTGGTAGGGTTGATGGGAAAACTGGAGCTGCCTCCGTTCGATGCTCCGGAAGCCGAGACTGAAATTGTCGCCGGGGCTATGACGGAATATTCTGGCCGGGGATTGGCGCTTTTCCATCTGGGAAAAAATGTCGAATTGTTTATTGGTCTGACGATGGTGGCGGCCTTCTATCTGGGGGGGCTGGCCAACCCTCTGGAGTTCCTTGCGAAGACTCTCGGGTTGCTGGTGGTACTGACGGTTCTGCAGTCGCTCTTTGCCCGCTTACGCATTGATCAAACCGTGGGGCTATGGTGGCGAGCCGGGGCACTCCTGGCTTTGGTTCAATTAGTGGTAGTTTTCCTTTTGCGCTAAGGGAGGTAAAAAATGAAGTTTAAACTCGGGACGATGCTGGGTGATGTCATTCGTTCTGCCTTTAAATCGCCTGCCACAGAACGATACCCGTTTGTGCGCAAAGAAGCTCCAGAAAGGCTCCGTGGAAAACTTTTCTGGGATCCGGCAAAGTGCACCGGTTGCCAGTTATGTGTGAGAGATTGCCCTTCAGAAGCCATTGAGCTGATTGTTCTTGACCGGGTAAGCAAACGTTTTGTCTTGCGTTATCACCCCGATCGATGCACGTACTGTGCTCAATGTGTGGTCAATTGTCGGTTCAATTGTTTAAATATGTCCAGTGAAGAGTGGGAACTGGCGGCAACCGGGAAAGAACCTTTTACGGTATATTATGGCAGAGATGAAGATATCCAATTTCTCCTGGAGAAAATTGCTCGCGAAAACGCTGGAGAACGCGTGGAGTGCCCGGAATGAGCGGGCACGGATTGCTGTTGTTGGGATAGGGAATGAGTTCAATGGGGATGATGCCGCCGGAGTTCTGGTGGTGAAAATGCTCCGCCGTGAATTGGCCCGCGTTGTGGGCCGCGAGAGCCGGGCAAGTGAGATGGACAGCCCGGTTTTTCGTTTGGATAACGCTGTTCTTATCGAGGCAGCAACTGCGCCGGAAAATTTCACCGGTCTTTTACGGCAAGAGCAACCCGCACACATTTTGCTCCTGGATGCTACCTGGCTGGATGCTTCACCGGGGACGATCGCGGTGATGAAAGCACATGTGGCTGGAGGAATGGGAGCCTCGACTCACCTTCAACCTCTGGCTACCCTGGCGGGTTTTCTGGAACGTGAGCTTGCTTGCGATGTTACTCTGGTGGGGGTTCAGCCGTTAAATTTAGGCTTTGATGCGCCAGTATCTCCTGCTGTAAGGCGAGCTTGCCGTTCACTGGCCACCTTTTTTGCACGTGTTCTAACCCGGATGTGACAAAAATCATTCTGCGATGGGTAGTTTTTGCGCTTGAGTGTCATCAGGAACGGCCTACAATTCTAGGCTATGCTTTTTAATCAAACTGACAAGAGGAAAGAGGATTAAAGGATGACCATGGAATTGACCGCCCAGGCCGACCTGGAGAAAAAGAATGCCGCGTTAAGCTCGGTGGTAGCTGCGGTCATTTTAACCACCTTTAAAATCATTGTAGGAGTCCTGACGGGCAGTCTTGGAATCCTGGCTGAAGCCGCTCATTCCAGCCTCGACCTGATCGCTGCCCTGGTGACCTTCCTGGCGGTTCGGTTGTCTGGGAAACCGGCAGATGCAGAGCACCGGTACGGGCATGGAAAGATCGAGAACCTCTCGGCGCTGTTCGAGACCCTTTTGCTGTTGGGCACGTGTGTTTGGATTATTTCCGAAGCGGTGCAACGGTTATTCTTTAAGACCGTCGATATTGAAGTATCTGTATGGTCTTTTCTGGTGATGGCGGTTTCGATTGTGATTGACTTTACGCGTTCACGTGTCTTGTATCAGGCAGCAAAAAAACATAACAGTCAGGCATTAGAAGCCGATGCCCTGCATTTCAGCACGGATATCTGGTCTTCAAGTGTGGTCATCCTTGGTCTGATTGGTGTCCTGATCAGCGAGCGCATTGGTGGGTTGGGGTTCCTCAAGCAGGCCGATGCAGTGGCTGCACTGGGTGTGGCGCTCATCGTGGTGTATGTGAGCATCGAACTGGGAATCCGAACCGTGAGGGCATTGCTGGACACCGCCCCTCAGGGTGCTGTCGAAAAGATCAAGGCGGTGGTCGAGAGTGTCCCGGGTGTGATCGATTGTCACCATATTCGTATTCGTCCATCGGGTCCCTCATACTTTATTGATGTGCATATTCTGGTGGATGGTTCCTGGACGCTTGATCAGGTTCATCATCTGACGGAACAGATCGAAGAGAAGATTCAATTACAGATGCCCGATACGGATATCACGGTTCATCCGGAGCCCGTCACCACATAATTAATCAACGGTAGAGAGTCATGGTGGCCCGGTAGAATAATCTGCCGGGCCATTTTATTCGAAAGGATGTTTGAACCCCGGGTTGACGAAAGAGGCCCGGTCTTACTTTCCTTATGGTAAACTTTTCCAAGAGGTAAGAATATGCGATGGATTCGTGAAATAACCCCTCAACCAGAGCAGAACCGTCTTTACCGGCAAGCTCTGGTTTTAACTCTGGGCGGGAATGTTTTTCTGGCGCTTATGAAAGCGTTGGTGGCGTATATAAGCGGGAGTGTGGCCCTTTATTCGGATGCGGCGAACTCCATTTCGGATGTAGTGTATTCGTTGTTCATGGTTTTTGGCCTGTGGTATGCCCAACGCCCACCCGATTTATCCCATCCCCAGGGACACAGCCGGTTTGAACCGCTAATCGGCCTGATGGTTACGGTCTCTATGGCGTTTGCCGGGTATGAGGCGGCCCGCGCATCGATTCAACGCTTCCTGGCAGGAGGCCTGGCTGTTGAACCGGGTTTACCGGCGCTCGTGCTTTTCGTTAGCGCGGCAGTTAAAGTGGGAATGTTTTACCGGATTCGTTCCTTAAGTAAAAAGCTTGCCAGCCCCACGCTTGCGACCACTGCGCGGGATAATTTGAGTGATGTTTTAACCTCAGGGGCGGCGCTGGTGGGAGCAGTCGGGTCTAAATGGATTCACCCACTGACCGATCCTATCGGGGGTGTACTGGTATCATTATGGATCTTTCGCACGGTTTTCAAAGCAGTGCGAGAAAACCTGGGTTTCCTCACCGGGCAGGGGGCCGATGAAGCGTTGCGGCAACAACTGGTGAAAGTGGCTGAGGGGATTGAAGGCGTGCAAAGGGTGCACCACCTGATGAGTGAATATACGGGGCCTCGTCTGGTGGTTGATTTACACATCAATGTGGATGGAGAGATGAGTGTGCATCGGGCGCATGAAATTGCCGACGAAGTCATTCGTCGGCTGGAAGAGTTTCCAGAGGTTGACCGGGTTTATGTGCATATTGAGCCGGATGGGGTCGAGTGACCACCGCGAGGGCTGGCTTCGTTTCTTAAAAATAATAATCAAGGTGAGAAGAGTACGTGTTGCATGAGGAAGCGCTCGGTCTGGTGCAGGTAGCGAGCGATATTTTCACTTTTTCTAAAACCATGCCCTTCTCCTTCAAATACCACATACTCATGGGGTACTCTTGTGCGGTTTAATGCTGCAACAATCTCTTCGGATTGAGCCGGTGGAACGACCCGGTCCTCTGAACCCTGGAAAATGATCAGGGGGTCGCGGATCTTCTCTGCATGAAAGGCTGGCGACCAGGCATGGTAGCGGCCAGCGGCCTCGGGGAGAGGTCCGACCAGGCTATGGGTGTAATGCTGTTCGAATTTATGGGTGTCCATATCAAGGGTAAAGAGGTTACTCACACCATACAGGCATACCCCGGTTTTAAAGACACCCGGATAACGCGCCAGAGCATTAAGCACAGTATAGCCCCCTGCACTTCCCCCTTTGATGACACACCGGGATGGATCGGCCAGAGAGGCTTTACCCAGTGCTTCTACACAGCTAATGGCATCCAGCACATCGGCATCTCCCCAGCGTTGGTGCAGGGCATTGCGGTAGGCATGCCCGTAGCCGGTGCTGCCCCGGTAATTGACTTCAACATAGGCGTATCCGCGGGTGGTAAAGTAAGCGGCTTCGGCGGAGAAGCTGACGACTGCCTGAGAGGTTGGGCCGCCGTGGATATTGAGTATGGCAGGGGGAAGGCCGTCACCTGAGAAGTCAGGATGAGTGGGAGGATAATAGAGGCCATAGGCTTCGGAGCCGTCCGGCGTTGGCCAGTGTAGTAGTTGAGGGGCAGGAAAGAATTCAGGCGAGATCGACTCACTGCCGGAGCGGGCAGCGATTTCAAAGGTATGCCCGTTCCAGACGATGATTCGAGGGGGAATAGAAGGAGCCGAAGCGATCATGGCGAGCAAACCGCCGGGAGATACTGCGAGTTGAGAGAGCCAGGTGTAAGGTGCGGTTGGAATGGTTTGCAGGGTTCCATCGAGCTGGATTGAATGCAAGCTGGCAAAACCCCGTGAGTTCTGGATGAAATAGAGCATACGGGAGTCCGGGCTCCATCCAAGATGACGCTGCCCCTGCTTCCAGGCTGGAAGGCCAATATGAGCTTCCCTTCCTTCAAACAGCAGGCGGCGTTGATGCTGGTGAAGATCATAAAGAATGAGGTTGTCCCATTCCTCCCCTGATTCAATAAAAGCCAGCCAGCGGCCATCGGGAGAAAAGGCGGGCTGTGTGGCAGTGTGATCCATGAGACTAATAGTGTGGGCCTGGGTTATTTGGGGAATAGAGCCATCCAGGTGAGCCAGCTGGATGCGTGTGGTGTCCCAGGGCATATTGGGATGGTTCCACTCAACCCAGGCGAGCATCCTGCCTGAGGGATGCCAGGCTGGTTGCATGTAAAAATCGGCTCCCCGCGCCAGTTTTACTGGCCATTCCAGGCCGTCAGATCTGACCAGAGCCAGGCAATCCTCAATGCCATCGCTGAAGACATACGCTACCCATTGACCATCGGGTGAGAGGGCAGGTGAGGCCACCCCTCCGAAGGCGGGGGTGATTGCAGTTGGCTCAGCATATTCCAGCGAATGACGAACCAGGCGGCCGGATTTTTCGGCGAAGATGAGCGTTCCATGGTGCAGGGTAAACTCACCTCCCCCGTAGCCAACACCCCCTCGAGGAATGAGGTTGTCCAGCAGATCACGCGGGGCATCTTGCCCTGAACGGGCTACAAGCATGGATCGATCGGAACGCCCTTCTAGCCAGACGAGTGTATCACTGCTGGAATCCCATTGAACTTCTTCAAGGCGGTTTCTTTGACCGACAGACTCAGCCGAGATAGGACTGGGCCAGGTTCCGTAGGGTTTTTGTTTTTTCATACAGGGACTCTTTCGGAGAGGGTAGAAAGAATTCGGGCGCTTTGCGCCCGGGATATCGTTATTTCTTTTTCTTCTTTTTCTCTTTTTCTTTCTCTTTACTTTTTTCTTTTTCTTTGGGGTGGGGCTCTTCTTCCTCTTCTTCAGCCTCTCGCAGTTCTTTGGGTCTCCAGATCTGCACCAGTTCACCCACGGATTCGCCGTTAATCTCTTCCCAGTGAGAAATTGGGAGACTGATATAGGCCACTACGCCTGTGGGTAAGGCTTCGATTCGCCCGGTGATCAACTGTAAGAGCGATTCTAACCCCGGGTTATGACCAATAACCATGACCCGTTCGTAATCGTCAGAAAGCCGTTTTAATTCATGGAGGTACGCCTCGGCCTCGGCCAGATAGAGAGAATCCAGAGCGAGGATTTCACCCTGGTATCCGGTTTCTTCGCTAAAGATTTGAGCGGTCTGGGTGGTACGTACAGAGGAAGATACAAGGATGACCTGAGGAATCAACTCTTTTTCCTGAATGATATCGGCCATCATCCGTGAATCGCGCAAGCCGCGTTTCGATAAGGGGCGTTCGTGATCCTCAAGATCTTTATGTTTCCAGCTGGATTTTCCATGCCGCATGATCAGGAGTGTTTTCATACGCTATGTCCCGTGAAAATGGAGAACCAGGATTTTCGTTAAGCGAAGTATATCACAGCAGAATGTTAACAAAGGTTAATGGTGTCACTGAACAATTCGATTGAATGGAGGCGACTAAAAAAACACGGTATCTGGTATGAAAATGAAAAGAACCCCTCCAGGTTGAATGAGGGGTTCTCATGGCTTTTTTATAGAGGTTTTTATTTTTCCGGCGCGCCTGCCTTGATCCAGTCGATAACGATCTGTAATTCGCTGGCAGATAACTGGATGAAATGCGGTTTGGTCTGGCTTTGCGCAGTAACCAGCAGGCTTTGTTCCGGTTCACCCGGAACGACCAGAGCGCCATCTTTGCCACCAGCCATAATGGAGGCATAACTGGTGAGGTTGACTCCTTTTTGCCCGCCGGAAGCATGGCATCCGGAGCATTTTTTCAGAAGAGGGGCAATATCTCTTTCATAGGTAGGATTGCTGGCAACAGGAGCAGGCTCTTCGATTGGGCTTTCATCTTCGGCTGGCACCGGGGTTGGCGCCGGCGTGGGGGTGATGTTAAGCCCGAGGATTTCGCGCACTTTGGGGGCATCAAACCCTGCGAATTTCCAGCTAGTACCGTGACAGACGCTATTGGAACAGAAGGATGTGTTGCTCACTCCGCCAGCATCTTCCACTGTATGACAGCTGGCACAGGACTCATCAAAGGCTGAACGATGGCGGTTAATCCAGTTGCTATCCTGGTGGCTGGATGGTTCGGGGCCACGGCTGATCTCAATGCGGGTGGCCAATTCGTTTTGAGTTGAAACAACCGGGATAGAATGGCAAAGGTTGCACTCCAGACGGATAGCTTCATTGTCTTTTGTGAGGTGTTTGCCGTCATGACAGCGGAAGCACCCCGGAGAGTCTACATGCTGGGCATTATCGGGATGAGTTTGCCAGTTAACCTTTTGATCGGGAAAATTAGTACGCTGGTATGCCGTTTGCAGAGCGGTAATAGCTGATTTGACCTGTTCCATATCGGCCCGAGTGTTCTGGTAGAACTGTTCCAGGCTCGCTATGGCGTCGAGGGCTTCTTTTTCAGAAGGATAGGAAACGCTCAGGATTTCTACAGCTTTCTTCTTGATCCCGGGAATCTCTGGAGAGATCTGACCGCGCGCCAGCATAGAATCTACCAGGCTCTGCGGGTTTTCGATCCGGTGGGCGGTGCGGTTGTGACAGGTAATGCAATCCATCTGTATCAGTTGACCCGATGGGATGGAGGCCGGGTCGAAATCGGATTCGACATCCACGTATTCAGTCCGCGTACCGTCTTTGTTTTCTACCACCACGTACGGAATGTCTTGCTGCTCTTGGTCTGACGCGTAATAATAAACCGGGTTTTCGATATGCCAGTGAATGCCATACCCCAGGCCTTCGCGGCTGGTACCTCCGCCGGTTTTAACGACCAGGTAGGTGTAGGTAAGGGTATTGGCCTCATCTTCAGCGTAATGTTTGATTTCTACCAGAGAATCCTTTGAAAAGGTTTCAGGTTTGTGGCAATTTTCGCAGGCCTGACGGGCAGGGGCCATATTTTTTGCCACGATGGGATATTCATAGGTGTTAAAAAGCATGGCGGTGCCAGTTTGCCAGGAATAACGCACCTTACGCCCAATCATTACATAAAGGCGGTCGCGTCCCATGTGGCAGTCTTCGCAAGAGACGATGGCGTGAACGGAATCCTGGTGGGTAGTGTACTCTGGGGGCATGGTGTGACAGGTGAGCCCACAAAAAGCAGTGGAATTGCTTTCCTCCCAGGCATAATTGGCGATAACGAAGAGAAGAATGATCAGGAAGGCAACTGTAATCAGGGGGAGGATTCGAAGTATGACTTTGGAATCAGCAGGAGGGAAGAAAAAGCGTTTCAATGCCTGGAGAAAACGTTTCATGATGCAGATTCACCTCGATGAAAGGAACTTTACTTCTTGGTAAATTTTATCACTAATCCGTTTTTAATGTTGAAAAGTGATCTGATTTCTCGCTTTACAATCGCGTTACAAAAAGAACACCCCGGTCATTCCGGGGTGTTCAAGTGCGAAAGATTCCAGGTTACGGGCGTTTAGCCTTGGTCAGGTCGACAGGCACCTTGGTGCCCAGATCCTGGATTGAGTCGTATAGCGCCTGAAGCACATACTTGGCGTTGTGGACATACGCTCCCGGGTCTTTTTGAACGTACTGGTAGTTGTACGCTGCTTTGAGCAGGCGCGGGGTGAAGGCGTTGTAGGCAATGGGGCCATTATCACCCACATCTGCTTTACCATCGCCATCGGCGTCGACGAAGAAATAGGGGTAAGCCGCCGGGTTGTAGACGATACCCTTGCCAGCCACATCTTTGGCGTAGGCCTGAATGGCGCTGTAGAGCATCTCGGCCATGGTGTCAACCTCGCCCTTGAGGCCTTCGGTGACGTCGCCGTCACCGTCGTAATCCTCTTTCGAGTTCATCCTGATCTTGGCCGGGTCATCAACCCCATGGCAACCGGTGCAGGCATCCACTTTTGGAGCGAGCTGGTGGGCATCGTGGCAGGAGGTGCAGGTGTTGAGGTTACCCTCGTGCTGGAAGCGACCGGCGTATTCCTTGCCAGCATACTGATAGATACCCTGAGCCTCACTACCGAAGAGCGTTGCACCTGCGGCGAAGTAATGTACGTTGCGGAAGCGGATAGCTTCGCTGGGAGTATCGGCTGCAGCGTCACCCAGAGCTTTGTTCACTGAGACAGTGGACTCGCGCCCCTGATGGCAGGCCAGGCAAAGATTGGAGGCATTGCCCTCACCGAAGGTGAGTTTCGCGCCGCTGGGGAAGGTTACATCGTTGACCACGTAGTTGGCTGGCCATTCAGCTTCGTTGTGGCAGGTGGAGCACATAAAGCCATTCGAGGCTTTATTGGTGATATTGACTCCCTCTTTAATAAACTGAGGCAGCCCAGTGGCCGTGTGGCACTTTGCACAGGTACCGGGGACGTTGCCTTCCTCGGCATCCCAGTGGCGGAAGGCCTCAGTATTCCCTGCGAAATGCCCGGCGTCATCGCGGTGCATCTTGCTCATGTCGATCGGCTGGCTGAGCTTGGTGTTCAGGTCAGCGAGTGAATCATAGAGCAACTGGACGATGTATTTATTGCCGTGGGCAAATGCGCCTGGATCTTTCACGGAGACCTGGTAGTTATAGGCCGCCTTGAGCAAGCGTGGGGTCCAGGTGGAGTAAGCTACCGGGCCGTTGTCGCTGGTATCCGGTTTACCGTCACCGTCAGCATCGGCAAAGAAGTAAGGATAGGTTGCCGGATCGTAGGTAATGCCAGTACCAGCCACTTCTTTGGCATAAGCCTGAATACCGCTGTAAAGGGCAGCCTGCAGGCCTTCAATTTCACCCGCCATGCCTTCGGTCACGTTACCATCACCATCATAGTCAGGGGCGGAGGAAACCATGCGTACCTTCTTCAGGTCATCCACGGTTTTTACACCCTCATGGCAGAGGGCGCATTCCTGAACCTTGACTTCCAGGGTGTGAGGGTTATGGCAGCCAACGCAGGTGTTGTACCCCTCGACATGGTCGTTCTTGGCGTCGTAGGCCTGGCCGTCGTACTGGTAGCCACCCTTGACCTCGGTACCATAAAGGGTGATGGCAGCGGCGAAGTAGTGAACGTTGATGAAGCCGAAGCGCACTTCCTGATCGCCCTGTTTAATGGGGGCAACCACGGCGTCGGGATCGGTCGCGTTGAATTTTGCGATCTGATCATCGACCTGAACTTTGGTAGCGCGGCCCTGGTGGCAGACCATGCAGCGCGCTTCAGGCCCGAGACCAGAAATGGTGACTCCCGAAAGGAAAGAAACGCTCGAAAGCTTTGCCGTGGCTTCGTTATGGCAGGCAGTGCAGGTAATGGTTGTGCCGATAGGAGCGGGTTTGTCCACTTTACCGGCTTCACTACCATCGGCACCCAGGAAATCGAGGTAACCGGTGGTGCTATGGCAGGTAGCACAGGCAACTGGAACCGACTTGTCTTCGGTGTTATCCCAGTGCTTGAAGGCTTCGGAGTCTGCCGCGTTGTGTGGTGAGGCAGCCCATTCTGCCTGGAAGGGGGCCTCGGGGCCGGCTTCCGGGGTTGGGCAGGGCTGCGGCGCGGGGCAGGTTGGGGCCGGGGCCTGGGTAGGTTGCTCGGTGGCGCTGGGAGTAGCAGTTGTGCAACCCGCAACAAGCAGGCTCAGACCGGCAAGCAACAAAAGTAGATAAAGTATTTTGTTTGACCGATATTGCATAATGTATTCTCCTCGTCAAATGGTCCTTGGGAAATAAGAAAAAGCCAGTTGTTCTACCCGATAAATATCACCTCCAATCTGATACCATGTAACTCGAATTTTAAGACCGTTTTCATTTTATATGATAACCGAGATGAGAGCAAGTTAAAAATGTCACAATTTCCATAAGCAGACAGGCTGGTGAGAGAGGGGAGAGCAGAACGTTGGGCACTTAAAAAGGAATCAATCCTTATTTTTGAGTTCGGGATTCAACTCTTGACGGATGGAATGGGAATGGTATAATGTCTTACAGCGATGCGGGGTAGAGCAGTGGCAGCTCGTCGGGCTCATAACCCGGAGGTC
>AMZC01000761.1_pt1 | contig 18612 bp, 16 predicted proteins | sample 948551 | NCBI WGS metagenome assembly AMZC01 (sample SAMN01120625, study PRJNA171369) | bioreactor sludge metagenome | biome: sludge; isolation source: anaerobic thermophilic cellulolytic sludge from lab reactor | place: China: Hong Kong, Shek Wu Hui wastewater treatment plant | collected... | reverse complement strand
TAGAATACGCCCGTCGTCGCGGCGGGTGACGGCGGCGGTGACGTCGTAGTGTGGCGTGCGAGGGCGCGGTTGTCTGACGGGGCGGGACAGGTGCGTGCCGTTGGCGAAGGCGGCACACTGCGCAGTCAGTGGGCATTCCTGGCAACGCGGGGTCGGGGCGGTGCAGATGCGCCGTCCCAATTCCATTAGCGCCTCGTTCCACGCGCCCGCCTGTCCGACGGGTAGCAACTCTGCTGCGAGATTCCACAGCTTGCGCTGAGTACGACTCTGAGTCACATCGTCGGCAATGTCGAACAGGCGGGTGAGCACGCGGATCACGTTGCCGTCGAGCACGGGTGCCGCGATGCCAAAGGCCAGGCTGGCGATCGCGCCAGCGGTATAGCGGCCAATGCCCGGCAGTTTCTGCAACAGGACCGGGTCGCTGGGGAATTGTCCGCCATATTCGGCAGTCACGAGTTGTGCGGTGCGATGCAGGTTACGCGCCCGGCTGTAGTAGCCCAACCCTTCCCATGCCTTGAGCACAGCGTCGAGAGGGGCTTCTGCCAGCGCGTCTATAGTCGGGAAGCGCGCCATGAAGCGCTCGAAGTAGGGGATCACAGTGGCAACCTGCGTCTGCTGCAACATGATCTCGGAGACCCAAACGGCATAGGCGTCTCGCCTGCGCCGCCAGGGCAGATCGGCCTGATGCGCAACGAACCAGGCGAGCAAGGCTTCGTGCAGGGGAGTGGGATCGGTGAGCATCATGTCTCTCGTTTCAAGACGCTGTATCGGTTGACGTCGCCACTGTGCCCATCGGCGCGATAGGTGAGCACTTCGCGCAGGCCGGTGACCTGAATCAGGGCGGCGTGTTCCTGGTCGTCTACGTAGTGGCAATAGCGCAAGGCCCGCGTGCCGCGTCGCCAATCCAGCAGATAGTCCCCAGGTTCGACGCGCCATTCGGGCGGAAAAGGCACAATACGCTGGCGAAAGCGCTCGTATTCATAAAAACGCCAGGCGGTGAAGACCAGTAACCCACCCGGTGCCACGCGGGTTGCCAGGGCGCGCATGAATTCGCGTCGGTTTTCGTGGCCGGGGATGTGATGCAACATGCCGAAGAGCACCACCAGATCGTAGGTGCCGGACGGCAGCGGCTCGCTGAGCACATCACGCAGTTCCAGGTGGGCCGCGTGGCCGCTCAGCGCAGTTTCCGCGAAGCTCAACAGCTCAGGGTTGCTATCCACTCCGTAATACGTTACGTTTGTCCCCAGACGTTCGAACAGGAAAACTCCGAAACGCCCATTGCCGCAGGCCACATCCAGTACGCTGAGCGGGGTGCTGAGCAGAGGCAATAGAGTCTGCCAACCAGGCCAGGGGGCGGTGCGGGTCTGGTCGAAGTCGGCAGCGGTGATCTGGTAAAATGCACGGTTGAGCGCGTTCAGTCGCGCGATCGTTTCTGCGTCCACAGAGCACTTAGCGGTTGGGCAGGCATTCGGAATCTATCATGGGCAAACATTACCGTCCACCGGTTGAACTTGAGAATTATCGAGGCGCGCTGCTGGCGATCTTGCAGGAAGTCGTGCGCGAACCCAATCTGACACCGGCGCGTCTCATTCAGATTCTCAAGCAACATCCCAGGGATGGGCAAGGGTTATTCAATAAGAATGACCTGATCCACGCCTACCGGCACCTGGCAGGGACAGATGGGCTGCCTCCGTTCGACCTGGAAGTCCTGGCCCGGCTGCGCATGAAGCCCATCCGTACCATGTCCGGCGTGACGCCAGTGACAGTGCTGACCAAGCCCTACCCATGCCCCGGTGAGTGTATCTTTTGCCCGAACGATGTGCGGATGCCCAAGAGTTACCTGGCGCGTGAACCAGGGGCGCAACGGGCAGAGCAGAATAGCTTCGATCCCTACCTGCAGGTCTACTCGCGCCTGAGCACACTCTACGAAACCGGGCATCCCCTGGACAAGATCGAGTTGATTGTCCTGGGCGGGACGTGGTCATTTTACCCCGAAACCTATCAGGTGTGGTTCGTCAAGAGGATGTTCGATGCACTGCACGACTTTGGCGCAGGCATTGACCGCACGGACGAAGTGCGCGCGTTGTTGCGGCAGGCATCACAGTTGCACCCGGAACGGGCAACTCCGGTGACGCTGAACGGAACCGCGCTCGATCGCACCTACAATCAGGTGGTGCAGCAAATCTATCGCCAGGAGATGGCACGTTCACGCGAACTGGCGCAGGCGGTGGCGCGAGGGGAGCGTCCCCGCACGGTAGTGGACGAATATGCGACCTGGGAAGAACTGGCCGACGTGCAGCGCCAAAACGAAACTGCGCCGTGCCGCTGTGTGGGGCTGGTGATCGAAACGCGCCCCGACTATCTGAGCGTGGATGAGGTGATCCGCATCCGACGGCTGGGGGTGACCAAGGTACAGATCGGTGTGCAGAGCCTGGACGACGAAATCCTGCGCAAGAACCGGCGCGGCCATACTGTCGCCATGACGCGGGCAGCTTTCCGCCTGCTGCGGCTGGCCGGGTTCAAGATTCACGCGCACTGGATGCCGAACCTGTACGGCTCGTCACCAGAAGCGGATATGGCGGACTATCAGCGCCTGTTTTCCGACCCCGATATTCGTCCTGACGAACTCAAGATATATCCCTGCTCGTTGATTGAGAGCGCCGAACTCATGCAGGTCTATCAGCGGGGGGAATGGCGGCCCTATTCGCACGAGGTGCTGCTGGACGTGCTGGTCAACTGCTTTCTGGAGACGCCGGAGTATTGCCGCCTGACGCGCGTTGTGCGCGACATTCCTTCGACGGATATCGTGGCGGGAGACATGAAGCCAAACTTCCGCCAACTGGTCGAAGCAGCGTTGCAGGAGCGCGGACTGCGCAGCCCGGACATCCGTGGGCGAGAGATTCGCGGCAGGGCCGTAGCGCCGGAAGCGCTGCATCTGGACGAGCTGTGGTACGAGACAGGAGTCAGCCAGGAGGTCTTCTTGCAGTACATCACGGACGACCGGCGGATCGCTGCTTTCTTGCGCCTGTCGTTGCCTGCAGCGGCACCTCTGTTGCCAGAGTTGCAGGGAGCGGCCATGATCCGCGAGGTGCACGTCTACGGGCAGGCGGTATCCATAGGTGAGAAGATGCAGGGCAGGGCGCAGCACAGTGGACTGGGCACGCGCCTGATCGAGCGGGCGGTGCAGATCGCCCGCGAGCGCGGCTTTGCGCGGCTGGCGGTGATTTCGGCGGTGGGGACGCGGTCGTATTACCGCGAGCGCGGCTTTGAAGACGGCACACTCTATCAGTTTCGGCCTCTGCAATGACCAGAGTTGCCGATCACCATGCAACTTGCAGGACACTTTCGCGTAGTCATTAGCGAATACAGACATCACCTGTTCTCCCGCTGAGGAGGCCATGAAACCCGCCAAACCATCCTCACCCCCAGAGTCTCAGCATCCCGCCGCCCCGGCAGGACGCCCGCTGCGTAAAGAGACCCCCCGAATGGCAGCCCCGCGCGGATGCTGGGCTACCTGCGCGCTGTTCGGCGGCGCGTCGCTGCTGGTGTTGACGCTGGTCGTCGCCTGCATGGCGCTGATCATGACGCTGCGGGTCGCCGATTTCCTGGGTGATCCGGCGCAAAACTTTCTGGCGATATTCGGTTTTGAGAAGGACGCGACTCCTGTCGTCACCGATAGCCGGACGATTGTACTCAGCGTGCAGGAGCTGGCTTTGCTGGAGACGGTGCAGAGCGGCATCGTGATTACCAAGACCGTGGTAGACAGCGGTGCAGCGCCCGATGCCGAGCTGCAGATCAGTTACACTGGCACGGTCAAGGCCGGAATAGACCTGGCGACGATCGCCGAGGATGACGTTTCCGTCACAGCGGGCGGTGCGGTCAGGCTGATGCTCCCGTCCCCTCGTATTACCTACTGCGACCTGGGCAAGCCCGAAGTACTCGCCTGGACATGCCGGGGCTGGGCAGGCCTGCAGGATTGCAGTAGCCGTTACGAGCGGATGCAGAGCGAAGCCTACAACCGCGCGATGGGCGACCTGCTCGAAGCTGCCCAAACCATGGATTTGTTGGGGCTGGCCAGGCAGAACGCCGAAGCGACACTGTACGACCTGCTGCAGAAGCTGGGGTTTGCCAGCGTCACTTTCGAGGTCTCCGACGAGATTCTCTCTCCTGATCCCTCGTGTCAGCCGGACTAAAGGCGGGCGTTCCACGTTTCGGTGGCGTATTGTGTGGCGCGCAGCTCGGCGGCACGTTCATATTCGTCGTCTGTCAGCTCTGTTTCCTGCAAATCCAGGCCGAACACGCGCCGGAAGCCTTCGGCCATGGCTGAAGCGGCTTCGCGCCAGGTAACTACCCGCCCCAAGGCCTGTTGCAGCGTGGTGGCGCGTTCGAGCACACGCTCGCGCGCGTGCTGGCGTTCCTGTTCGCTGGCGAAGACCAGCGCCTCGCAGATGCGGGCAATATCTCCCCAGAGCGGCAGAGTGCCATGCTGTAACACTGCCCCAAACTTGCGCACCTGAGCGCTGCCGATCAGTTTCTTACCGCCTACGGTGATCTCGTAATGGCTGGGCACCTCGAAGCAGACCGGCCCGCTGGCGTTGTGATGTCCGTCAGCGCGTCTGTCGGCTTCTGGCGACACACCCAGGATACGCAGTCCCTCGACCAGAGCAGCGCTGAGACGGCGATAGCTTTCCACGATCCCTCCGGCGACAAGGGGATCGTCTGCGGCGAGAGCCACGCTGTAGGTGAGTTCATCGGTGTGCAGGATAGCCCGTCCCCCGGTCATGCGTCGCACGAGGTCCCAGCCCGCCAGAGTCAGGCGTGCGAGGTCTACGTCCTGGATGGATTGCATGTAGCCCAGCGACAGGCAGGCCGGTTGCCAGGCGAAGAAACGCAGGGTGGGGGGGACACGGTTGGCAGACACAGCTTCCATGATGGCCTGATCAATGGCCATGTTCATGGGGCCATCCAGAGGGTCAGTCAGTAGTAGCCGCCATTGTGCGCGAGTCATGCTATATCTAGCTCCGAAGGTGGAATTGCGTCACAAAGCAGCAGGATTCTAGCACATTGAGGCTTCAGAGGTTTAGGGCTACAATACGCGCATGAGGCTCAATGGGAGCACGTGATGACTTCTGACGACCCGATTCAAACCCAGCCCCATCTCGATCCCATCCCTGCACCCAAACCTGGGGGCAGTTCGCGCTCGTCTGGTGGGGGACACTGGTATAGTTTCCCTGGCGCTCCGGCTGCCATGCCGGTATCCGAAGCAGAATTGCGGCGGTCGCGGCGGGGGCGGCGCGTACGCGACCGTGTCGAACGCCGCAAAGTGCGCCGCGAACTGGGGGCGCCCGATGAGTGGGCGTGGGTGATCATCGCCTCGGCGTTGCTGGGAATCACTATCATTTCCAGCATGATTGTGTTCTTCCTGCTGCAGGCCACGCGCGGCGCTGAAGGGACCGTGGCGACCAGCGCTCCGCCGGTCGAACCGACGTCGGTGCTCTATGGGCCGGGGGGCATTCTGGAAGCGTCGGGCGATATGCCGGTCGGCGGGATGCTGGGCAACGGCGAAAGCATGATCATCCGCCCCTGGGACGGCAAAGAGCGGTTCACGGTGCTGGTAATGGGTATGGACTGGCGTCCGGGTGAATTTGGAGCGTCGGTGCGCACCGACACGATGATACTCATCAGCCTGGATCCCAAGACCAACAGTGTGGGCATGCTCAGCATCCCGCGCGATCTGTTCGTTGACGTGCCGGGTTATGGGCCGCAGCGCATCAACACCGCCTACAGCGCCGGTGAGTTGGAAGGGCCGGGAGGTGGGCCGCGCCTGGCCATGCAGACGGTGCAGTACAACTTCGGTATCCGCGTCAATGAGTACGTGATGGTGAATTTCGAGACGTTCATCCGCATCATTGATCTCATTGGCGGAATCAATATCGAAGTGCCCTACGACATCTACGACCCGCTCTATCCCGACATGAATTACGGGTATGATCCTTTCTACATCGAAGCGGGCTGGCATCAGATGGATGGGGCCACCGCGCTGAAATATGCGCGCAGTCGTCACTCGACGGACGACATCGATCGCAACCGTCGCCAGCAACAGGTGCTCTACGCCATTCGCGACAAGGTGCTGGCTTTTAACATGATCCCGGAGCTGGCCATGCAAGCGCCCACCTTGTGGTCGGAGCTGAGCAAGGGGATTGACACGGGCCTGTCGCTGGAGCAGATTCTGCAACTGGCGTGGTGGGTGAAGGACATTCCCACTTCGAACTATCGCAGTGGGGTGGTCGGCTGGGAATACGTCATTCCGACCAACTGGCAGGGCCAGGATATTCTGATTCCCAACCGGTCCAAGCTGGGACCGCTGATGGCCGAGGTCTTCGGGCCAGATTACAATCAATAACGTCGGGCTACACTGTAGCCGGAAACACAGAAGGGAGCATGTCTCCCTTTTTTGTGTGCGCGGACAGAGTTGGGACAACGTTGCACTGTCGGAGCAAGTTTGCATGGATGCTTTGTTGCAGATCATTGAGACCCTGCGGCAACGTCGCCGCGACCTGACACAGCCCTATCATGTGCCGGGCCTGTGGATTGATCATCAAACCACCGCGGCGCGTGCCGTCAACCCTTATGATTTCTATCGCTCCAAACTGGAGTGGATCGCTGCGCAGCCGCCACGCCCGTTGGTGCAGGGGAATGGTAACGGGGATTGGACGCAACGGGCCATTGTCTACAACATGTTTCCGCGCGTCACCGCGGCTTATGATCATGCTCACGACGGGACATTGTCTATCGGCCCCTCTGCGGATGGTTGGCGCGAGACGGGTACCCTGCTCAAGAGCATTGCCTTGCTGCCCTACATTCAGAGCCTGGGTGTCAACACGATTCACCTGCTGCCGATCACGGCGGTGGGACAGGATGGCAAGAAAGGGACGCTGGGATCACCCTATGCCATCCGCGATCCCTACGTGCTGGACGAGAATCTGGCAGAGCCGGCGCTGGGGTTATCCGCCGACGCGCTCTTCGCCGGGTTTGTCGAGGCGGCGCACCGGCTGGGTATGCGCGTGGTGATGGAGTTTGTGCTGCGTACGTCATCGAAGGACGGGGCGTGGATTGGGCAGCATCCGGAATGGTTCTACTGGATTCGCGCCGATGTGCCAGACCGGCAGCCGGGCAGCGCTGATTCAGCTACCTACGGGAACCCCCTCTTCTCAGGGGCGGAAATGGCAGCGATCAAGGCCAAGGTTGCGGCACACGATTTCTCTCAACTGCCGCCCCCGTCGGGCCAGTACCGGGCCATGTTCACCCTGCCGCCGCGCCCTGACCGGGTGTGGATGGAAGAAGGACGCTGGCTGGGCGCGTTGGACGATGGTACCAGGGTGCGTATCCCCGGCGCGTTCACCGATTGGCCACCGGACGACAATCAGCCGCCGTGGACGGACGTCACCTATCTGCGCATGTACGACCATCCGGATTTCAACTACATGGCCTACAACACCATCCGTATGTATGACGAGCGGCTGGCACGTCCGGAGAACGCGGTCGCGGGTCTGTGGGATGCGATCGCGGGCGTGATCCCGCACTATCAGCAAACCTTTGGGATTGATGGGGTCATGATTGACATGGGCCATGCGTTGCCCAGGCCGCTCAAACAGCGCATTGTGGCTTCGGCACGGGCCATCAATCCGGATTTCGCCTTCTGGGACGAGAACTTCGTCATCGGGCAGCAGAGCGTAGACGAGGGATACAACGCCGTCGTGGGTTACCTGCTGTTCGACTTCCACCAACCGGAGAAATTGCGCGCTTTTCTGAACCGGTTGGCCCATGAGCGGCTGCCGTTGCCGTTCTTTGCCACGGCGGAGAATCACAATACTCCGCGGGCGGCGGCCCGTCCTTTTCCGTTGCAGTACGTGCACTTTGCCCTGGCGTTGAGTGTGCTGCTGCCAGGTGTGCCTTTCATTCACAGTGGCTTCGAGCTGATGGAGACACAGCCCATCAACACAGGACTGGGCTTCACAGACGAAATGATTGGCGCCTATCCTGCGGAAAAACTGCCGCTGTTCAGCGCCTGGGCGTTCGATTGGACGCGCCCCGACAACCTGGTGAATTCGGTGCGCTATGCACTGCAGTTGCGGCAGAAGTACGTAGCCCTGCTCAGCGACCCTGACCCAGCCACCTTCTTTGTCGGCTATAGCGAGAATCCGGGCTTCCTGATCTTCGCGCGGCAGAACGCTGAACACACGCTGGTCGCCGTGGCCAGCGCGACCTTTGAGGCGCGAGAGGACGGGCGCGTCTACCTGCCCGTCTGCCAGTGCGCGTTGGCTCCTCTGTGGGGGACTGACGTGACTCATGTGGGGCACGGCGCGGTGCATCTGGATGTCAGCCTGGGGAACGGGCACGTATTAATTCTGGAGGGTGGGCCGGAGTTCCCGCGCCTGCGCAAGTGAAACAGCAGCCCTGCAGGGCATCGCATAGCCCGTCTGCAGGGCTGACTGTCTGTCGCAATGTTAGCTGATCAGCGGCTTGAGCAGCGCCAGAACGTCCTGGTAGATGGCATCAATGGTACGGTTGGCATCCACGCTTTTGACCAGACCGGGACGCTCGCGGTAATAGGGCATCACGCTGGCTTCAACCTGGGCGTGGTCGCTCAGGCGCTTTTCGATGACTTCAGGGCGGTCGTCGGGACGGCCTTCCTGCCGACCCATCAGGCGCTGGCGCGAGACTTCGAGGGGAAGGACAAAATCCACCACCAGGTTGAGCTGCGCGCCCAATTCCTGCAACAGATTGTCCAGCGCCTGGGCCTGGGCACGGGTGCGCGGGAACCCATCGAAAATGGCCCCCTTGCTCACATCTGGTTCAGCCAGCCGCTCGCGTACCATGCCGATCGTGATTTCGTCGGGCACCAGAGCGCCCCGCGACATATACTCTTGCGCCTGCAGGCCCAACGGTGTCTGGTTGCTCAGGTGCTGGCGGAACAATTCGCCGGTTGAAATCTGAACCAGGCCAAGTTCAGCCGCAACACGTTTGGCCTGAGTGCCTTTGCCACAGCCGGGCGGGCCAAAGAAGACCACGAATGCCGGTGTCATTGCAACTCCTCGCTGTCATACGGAACAAGAAACGCGCTCAGCAATTCTAACGGATGCTGTGATAAGGACAAGGATCATAATAGCCGTAGCTGAGGCGAGTCCTGGTCTTCGATCGCGGAATCGGCATCGCGACGCTGCCGGTACGCTTCGATCTCGGCTTGCGCCCAGGCGACGATGTACTTGAGCGAAGCCCGCCAGGCAGCGCGTTGTTCGCGCAGGCCAAGTTCACTGCGGGCGTCGTTCACAATTTCCTCAATGCGATCCCGTCCCAGGGTTGCCAGCACCAGGGGGACGAACAGGCGATAGTTGCTGATAGTGGGTGCGATGCAGGAGTCCGGGCAACCTACCTGGCGCAGCGCTTCTTCGAGCGCCTGCTGGTCGAACACATCCGGACGCTTGGGCATGGGCGCTCTCCTCTTTGTGACTGATGGCCGTTGACCGTAGTGTATGCTACCTGGAGGGCGGAGAACAAGTTGGGGGAAGGCAAAGAAGAAGACCCGACCTGTTGGCCGGGTCTTCAGTGGCGACGGTGTGATTTGAACACACGACCCAGGGCTTATGAGTCCCCTGCTCTACCGCTGAGCTACGTCGCCGAACTGGAGAATATTATAGCAAGAGTTGTGGGCGCGTCAATGGTTTGGACGGGGATTTTTCGCCCAAATCTCGCTCAACGGATCACTTCCCAGGCCAGGTGCGATAGCTCCGGCGCGATCAACTTTTCCCAGGCCAACCTTACGGCATCTGGTGAGCCAGGGGTCGAGACGATCACCTTGTTGCGGTAGACACCCGCGGTGGCGCGCGACAACATGGCGGCTGCGCCTACCTGCTGATAGCTGAGCATGCGGAACAGTTCGCCGAAGCCTGGTAGCACTTTCTCCAGCTTGCGACTGAGAGCGTCGTAGGTGCGGTCGCGCGGGGAGATACCGGTGCCGCCGTTGAAAAGAATCACGCGAGCCGGGCCGTTGACCAGTTCCTCCAGCACATCGTTCACCTGCTCGACTTCGTCTTTGATGATGCGATAGGCTACCACCTGATGACCGGCGCTGAGGATTTGTTCACGCAGGTAAGCGGCGTTGGTGTCGGTCTCTGGGGTGCGCGTGTCGCTGACGGTAACGATGGCGATAGGCACCGGGCCTTGCCGGGCAGCGATTTCTTTGTGATGGGCGCTGCTGGACATGGTAGATGATACTCCTGGGGCCGTGTAATCCTGGCTCGATGATAGCAGCAAGAAATACACAGAGGCAACCGGACGGCTGCCTCTGTGCGCAAATCTGTCTGACAGACAGGGCTAGACGGTGAGCATGTAGCGATCCACTTCCCAACGCGAGACGTGAATGCGGTATTCGTCCCATTCCGCACGCTTGGCCCGGTCGTAGACGTGATAGATATGTTCGCCCAAGGCGCAACGTACGACTTCGTCTTTAGCCAGCTCGTTGAGAGCTTCTTCGAGCGTGCCCGGTAGCACATCTACGCCATTGGCTTCCCGTTCGGCAGTCGTCCAGTGGAAGACATCGTCCGTGACGGGCGCGGGCGGTTCCAGCCCACGTTCGATCCCATCCAGTCCGGCTTCGAGCATCACCGCGAAGGCTAGATAGGGGTTGCAACTGGGGTCGGGGAAGCGCAACTCGACGCGCGTGGCCTGTTCGCGGCCCGGTGAGTAGCGCGGCACACGGATCAGCGCCGAGCGGTTGTGCTGCGCCCAGCAGACGTAGACCGGCGCTTCATAGCCGGGGGTCAGGCGTTTGTAGCTGTTGACCGTAGGCGCTACCACCGCCGCCAGAGCGCGGGCGTGGGCAAGCTGCCCGGCCACGAACTGACGCGCCAGTTTGGAGAGGTGAAACTCACCGTTGGGGTCGTACATCAGGTTCTTTCCGGTCTTGATGTCGGCCAGGCTCTGATGCACGTGCATCCCACTGCCGTTGATGCCGAAGACTGGTTTCGGCATGAACGTGGCGATCAGGCCGTGTTTCGCGGCGATGCCCTTGACCGTGTACTTGAAGGTCACGGCGTTGTCGGCGGTGTGCAGGGCATGTTCGTAGCGGAAGTCAATTTCGTGCTGACCGATGGCGACTTCGTGGTGAGCCATTTCGACGTGAATGCGCAGCGCCAGCAGGGCACGGCTGATGTCGCTGCGCACACGCTGCGCCTCGTCGCCTGGAGAGAAATCGAAGTAGCCGCCTACGTCGTGCGGCACCGCTTCGTGCCCGTTCTCGCGAAACAGGAAGAACTCAAGTTCCGGGCCGGTGTTGTAGATCAACCCTAGCTTTTCGGCGTGCGCAACGGCGCGCTTCAACACGTAGCGCGGATCACCTTCGAAGGGCGTGCCGTCCGGATTGTAGACATCGCAGATGATGCGGCCACGCTTGCCCAGGGGATCGTCCAGAGTCCAGGGTAGCACGCGGAACGTCACCGGGTCCAGCCGCAGGAACATGTCCGATTCCTGGATGCGTGCAAAGCCCTGAATGGAAGACCCGTCAAACCAGACTCCACGCTCCAGCGCTTCTTCCAGCCCAACGTCCTGGATGGTCACACTCTTGGTCACACCGAAGATATCGGTGAACTGCAGGTCAATGAACTTCACCCCTTCCGCTTTGACTGTTTCGAGAATGGCCTGGGCTTTGTCGTCCATCACGATACTCTCCTGTGTGTGGCATAGCGTACATGCCAATTATAGTGACCGCAGCAACGCTGGCGATAGCGTGACTTGTGCATTGCACACAAAAAATCTTGCCGCTACATCTCATTTCTGGACGATCTGTTCGGGCGACTGGACAGAAACTAGGCAAACTGCACAACGCCCTAGTCGGCCAGGCTGTCCAGAAAGGCCTGCACACTGCTGGCGGAATTGAGCGTGACGCGCTGGGCGTCGCGGTCAATCCGTTTGATCAGGCCAGACAGCACATCCTTAGGCCCCAGCTCGATGAAGGTGTGGACGCCCAGGGCGCGCATGGTCTGCACGGATTCCGTCCAGCGCACGGTGGAGGTGAGCTGAGCGCCCAACTCGGAACGAATGGCCTCCGCTGATTGCAACGGCGCAGCGTGCACGTTGCCGATCACCGGCACACGCGGTGACTGGAAGGGCACGGCAGCCAGGGCCTGCTCGAAGTCGGGCACAATGGCGGCCATGAGCGGCGAGTGCGAGGCAACGCTCACTGCCAGAGGGACGACGCGCTTGGCCCCCTTGGCTTCAGCCAACGGGATGGCCTGTTCGACCGCAATCTTGTCGCCCGAAATCACCAACTGGCCAGGACAGTTGTCGTTGGCGATGACCAGCGGTTGGCCTGTGCTGGCACTCACGTCTGCGCAGAGGGCGGCCAGTTCGTCTCTTTCCAGGCCGAGGACGGCGGCCATGGCTCCTGGCGCACGGACGGTCGCTTCCCGCATCAGCCGACCGCGCTCGCGCACCAGCCGCAAGCCGTCCTCGAAGGACATGGCTCCCGCAGCAGCCAGCGCGGTCAATTCACCGAGGCTGTGTCCGGCCATGCACAGGGGGGTGAGGGCCGCACCACAGGCGTCTTCCAGGATGCGCACAAGGGCTATGCCCATGACATAAAGCGCCGGCTGCGTGTTGAACGTATCGTTGAGGCTATCGGCGGGGCCTTGAAAGCACAGTTCGCTGAGAGAGAAACCCAGGATGGCATCGGCCTGATCGAAGACCTGCCGTGCCTGAGGGAAGGTCGCAATCAGATCGGCCCCCATGCCGACCTCTTGCGATCCCTGACCAGGAAACACCAGTGCGGTAGTCTGCCAGTCAATCATCGTGTATTCCCCGCTTTCCAGACAGAACAGGTGAGGTCGCTTGTTGCAAAGGCAAAGTGCACCCTGGATTCATAACGCAAAGAGCCGTGCAAGGCCAGGCACGGCTCCCAGGACCCAAAAGGGTAGGTTGTTGGGAGAAATGACTACTCTTCGTCTTTCTTGACGGAGATCACCTCGCGCCCGCGATACGACCCGCAGTGAGGGCATACCTCGTGCGCCGGCTTGTACTCACCGCACTCCTCGCACATGACAAGGTGACGGGGGGTCAGGTGATCGTGAGACCGACGCTTATCGCGGCGGGATTTGGACATTTTTCGTTTGGGCAGCGGACCCATGCGAATTCTCCTTTGGCCAAGCCAAGGTCCGTCCAGCAGGCCGGACAACGGGGAGAATTATAAGTGCCGCCCAGGGCGCTGTCAAGGCTATGCTGCCTGCATTTCAGGCTCCTGGTTGAGAAGGAGCCTGGATAGGCACTTCAACTTCCTCGACTGCGGGCACTGCTGCAGACGGCTTCGCAGGTGCCGGGGTGGATCGTTGTTGGGGCTGCTGCCTTGCTTCACGATCCCTGAGCAACTTGGCGATGCCATTCTGAGCCACTGTCAGATTGTATTGCAATTGCTCTTCGAGCGAGCGCAGCACTTCCAGCACATAGGCATCGGCTTCGGCGCGGATGTTCTCTGCCTCGCGGTATGCCTCGTCAATGATGTTCTGGGCCTGAGCGCGCGCCTTCTGCACGATGGCGTCGCGCTCGACCATTTCATCGCTGCGCTGACGGGCAAGCTGCAGGATGCGGTTGGCTTCTTCATTGGCCTGGGCGATCAGCCGGTCGCGCTGATTGATCAGGCGCGAGGCTTTTTCGATTTGCTCCGGCACCGAAATGCGCATCTGGTCTATGATTTCGAGCGCCCGCTCTTCGTCTATCAGGGTGAATTTGCTCAGCGGAACGTGCCGCCCCTCGTCTATCAGGTCTTCGAGCCGGTCTACCAGATGTTGAATGTCCATGCCCTGCCTCCTAAACCTGCGTCGGCGTCAATCTTCCAGGCTGACCATATAGGAGGAATTGGTCCCTCGCGCTCTAAGCTCTGCGAAGCGCCGCTGCAGAGCCTCGACGACATGCGGCGGCGTCATCGAAGAGACATCTCCCCCCAGCGAAGCGATCTCTCGTATGGTGCTCGAACTGATATGCAGGTGTTCCTCCGCCGCGATAAAGGTGACGATCTCGATATCGGGCGCAAGGCGACGGTTGGCCAGCGCCATACGGAACTCCAGCTCAAAATCAGAAAAGACCCGCAGCCCGCGCACGATGGCCTGTGCGCCAACTTCACGTGCATAGTCTACAGTCAACTTGTTATATGACGCAACTCGGATGCGAGGCTCGTCTTTGAGCGATTCGCGTACCAGAGCCACGCGCTCTTCTCCGCTGAACAGATCGGGTTTGCCAGGGTGCACGTACACGGCAACGATGACTTCGTCGAACAGGCGAAGCGCCCGGTGGGCGATGTCGATGTGGCCATAGTGAATCGGGTTGAAAGAGCCAGGCAGAACAGCACGGTAGATGTGATTGTGACGCATGGTATCCTTCTCGGTCTGCGACGTGGGATCGCGGATTACGCTCAGCTAATGTCTCCCCGGCGCTCGGCCAGGGCAGCAATACGGCGGGCCAGGAGGAAGTGCTCCGGGCGCGCCAGCGATGGATCGTCTGCGTAGACAGTGCGGGCTTCGCGCTGTGCCAGCTCGACCAGGTGCGGATTCATCAACTCCGCCAGGCGGAATTGCCCGATGCCGCTCTGTCGCACACCCAACAGGTCGCCAGCTCCGCGCAGTTTCCAGTCGATCTCGGCCAGCCGGAAGCCGTCGGTGGTCTCTTCCAGGGCGCGCAGGCGTTCGGTCGCTTCGTCGCTGGGCGATTCGGTGAGCAGCAGGCAGAACGAACGATGCTCACCACGGCCCACCCGCCCGCGGAACTGATGCAATTGAGCCAGCCCAAATCGCTCGGCGTGTTCGATAAGCATGACTGTGGCATTGGGCACATCAATCCCTACTTCGACGACGGAGGTGGAGACCAGCACCTGAATATCGCCACGAGCAAAAGCGGCCATGGTGTCTTCCTTTTCCGTGGCAGACAGGCGGCCATGCAGCAGGCCCAGCCGGAATTCCGGGAAGATGTCTCTCTGCAGCCGCTCGAACTCGTCCACGGCGGCGCTGGACACTTCGTCGGGGTCGGTGCTCTCCACCAGCGGATAGATGATGAAAGCCTGGTGACCTTTCTGCAACTGTGCGCGGATGAAGCTGTAGGCACGCTCGCGCTCGTTGGGCCACAGAATGCGCGTCTCCACGGGAGAACGTCCCGGCGGCATCTCGTCAATGAGGGTCAGGTCCAGGTCAGCGTACAGGGTCAGAGCCAGGGTGCGCGGGATGGGCGTGGCAGTCATGACCAGTAGATGCGGATTGGTGCCCTTGCCCCGCAGGGTAGCGCGCTGTTCCACACCAAAGCGGTGCTGCTCGTCAATGATCGCCAGACCCAGGTTGGCGAAAGTCACCCCTTCCTGGATCAGGGCATGCGTCCCGACGATCACCTGTACAGAGCCGTCGGCCAGACCACCGTAAATGTCCTGGCGCTCGGCGGGCGGAGTGTTGCCCGTCAGCAGGCGAATGTGGGCGTGCTCACAGCCGGGAAAGGCGGGCAGCAGACGAGTGACGTTGCGAGCATGCTGCTCGGCCAGGATGCTGGTGGGAGCCATCAGCGCCGCCTGCCTGCCGTTCACGACTGCCATAGCCATCGCCAGCGCAGCGACGACGGTCTTGCCGGAGCCAACGTCACCCTGCAACAGACGGTTCATTGGAATGTCGCGGGCCAGATCGGCGCGAATCTCGTCCAGGGCGCGGCGTTGTGCACCCGTGAGGGCGAAGGGGAGCGTTGCCAACGCTTCATTCAGCCATTCGTCGGTGACGGTGAGCGGCTGACCGGGCACCGCCTGCCAGTCGCGGCGAGCGGCCATGACTGCCATCTGGAAGACGAACAATTCGTCGAAACTCAGGCGCAGGCGAGCCTGTTCGAGATGTTCTGCGGTGTCCGGGAAGTGCACCTGTTCGAGCGCCCAGCTCAATTCCGGAAAGCCCGTGCGTTCCAGCACCGCTTCCGGCAGATAATCGGGCACGGCTGCACCGTAGTCATCGAGCGCCTGACGCATCAGACGGCGCATGGTGCGGGCCGATAGCCCTTTGGTCAGCGGGTAGACCGGCACGATCCGATTGGTGTGCAGGTGTTCGCGTTCCAGCAGTTCCCATTCAGGGTTAGTCATGGAAGGCGCGCCGCGGAAACGCTCGACCTTGCCACTGAGCACAACCATGCTTCCGCGCTTGAACTGCCGTTGCAGCCATAGCTGCCCGAAGAAGAAAGCGTGCAGAACGCCTGTGCCGTCTTCCAGGGTCACATGCAGGTAGGGCCGTCCCCCGCGCCCTTGCTTGCGGGCGATAGACTCGATTTCGGCCACGATGCTGACGGTCTCGCCAGGAAGCAGACGGTTGAGGGGGCGCATCCGGGAGTAGTCGTTGTAGCGGCGGGGAAAGGTGAACAGCAGATCGCCCACTGTGGCGATCCCCAGCCGTCCCAATTTCTCCGCCATCTTGTCGCCCACCCTGGGCAACTTGACCACAGGAGTTTGCAAGGCCGCCAGACGTGCGGCAGCCTGTTCGGGCGAGAGAGATTCGCGGCGACGCCGGCGAGCTGCTGGGGCAGGGGGCGATGGCGCGGCGGCAGGTTGCGGGGTTCCGGATGCCTGCGCGGGCGGTGCAGCCGTTTCAGCCAGGGTTTCTTCTTCAGTGGACGTAAAGTCCGCCATTTCCTGATCAGCGGGAACCTCCGGCCCGCCAGACTCTTCGGGAATCTGCGTGGGGGGCGCGTCAATCACCTGAGGGGCGGGGATGCGCCCGGTAATGCGTCCCAGCATATACTGGATAGCTTCGGCTCGTGCCGCAGGGACGGTTTCTCCGTCGTAAGCGCGTAACAACTTCACCAGTTCCTCGATGAGCTGATGGTGTTCGGGACGCCTGGCCTGCTGATGAGCGTCGCGCTGCCAGTTGGCGGCGAAGGCTCCCAGCCCGCCGATCACAGCGGTATTGCGATAGCCGGTCTCTTGTTCGAGTTTGAGAATCTTGACCAGTGTTTCCAACGCCGAGGGCATGGGGTTATCCTATCCTGCACTGCGGATGACGGCTGCACCCAGGCCGTGCGGCCCGACGTGTACGCCGATCACCGGAGTGACGTTGACTCGCGGAATCTCTGAGTTGGGGGACAGGTCGGCCAGCGCTTGCGCCAGGCGCTCGCCCCCCTCCGGGAAGTTGGAATGCATCACAGCCAGCCGATCGAGCGGCGCGGCTGCCCGCACCAGGTCAACCAATGTGCCGAAGGCGCGCTGAGACGTGCGGGCGCGTGTGACCGACGAAACCACGCCGTCGTACAGCCGGATGATTGGCTTGATCTGGAAAAGCTCGCCCATGGCCGCTTTGGCCCAACTGACACGCCCGCTGCGTTTCAGGTACTCGAATGTGTCCAGCGCGGCCCAAACTTCGACGCGGGGCAGAGTCTGGCGGATGTCCTCAGCAATGGCAACAGGCGACAATCCTGCTGCCGCGCGTTCGGCAGCCATGAGCACCAGCCATCCCAGCCCCATGCTGAGGGTGCCGCTGTCAATGAGGGTCACCCGGTCGGGGGCAGTTTGTTCGGCGGCCAGGCGAAACGTGTTGAAGATGCCGCTCAGCTTGGATGGGGCGGTCAGAGCAATGACGTGATCGGCTTCGGCCAGCGCTTTGCTCATCACTTCCAACACCTGTCCAACAGGCGGCGCAGAGGTGGTAACGGTCTCTTTGTGGGCGGTCAGCCGTTCATAGAAGGTCGTGCGGGTCAGTTGCACGCCGTCGTCTGCCAGGCTTTCCAGGCCGAAGTGCACGTAGGTGGGCACGACGCGGATATCGTAGCGCTCCAGCCAGGGGCGAGGCAGATCGCAGGTGCTGTCCGTCATGACCAGAATGCGCGTCATAACAGCTCTTCCCCGGCTTCGGCTTCTTCCTGCACCACGACTCCATAGCCATCAGGGCCGATCAGAGCTACCAGGCTGGGCTGGTATAGCACTTGCGGGAAAGAGCGGTCTGGAAACTCCATCGCCAGATGCTCCAGCAGCAGACGAGTTCGTTCCGCGGGAAGCAGCGCATTGGTCAAGATGACCAGATGTTGCAGTTCGGAGAACTCGGCTACGAACTCGATGAGTTTCTCAATCGCCTGAGCCTGCGAGCGTACCTTTTCCATGGCGATGAGTTCACCATTTTCGATGGTGAGAAACGGCTTGATGTCGAGCATGGTGCCCAACAGGACCTGCGCTTCGCTCAGCAGGTTGTTGTGGCGCAGGTAGGTGAGGGAGTCCACGTAGAATACCGAGTAGACGTGCGGCAGCAGGGAGCGAATCAGATGCACGATGTCGTCCAGGGTAGCGCCGTCCTCGGCAGCTTGCGCGGCCTGTTCCACCAGCAGGGCCAGTCCCACTGAGGTGGTCGTGGAGTCCAGCGGCACGATGTCGCAGCGCCCCAGCAACGCTTTGCTGGCACGCAAAGCGTTCTCCCACGCCTGACTCATGTGACGCGACATGGTAATGGCCAGTATCTGGTCGGTTTCACGGTTGAGGCGCTTGAAAACCGCGGTGAAATCGTCCGCCGAGGGAGCCATCAGCCGGGCTGGAAATTCGGTCTGGCGGACAAGCTGGAAAAAGGCCTG
>AMZC01005834.1_pt1 | contig 18633 bp, 11 predicted proteins | sample 948551 | NCBI WGS metagenome assembly AMZC01 (sample SAMN01120625, study PRJNA171369) | bioreactor sludge metagenome | biome: sludge; isolation source: anaerobic thermophilic cellulolytic sludge from lab reactor | place: China: Hong Kong, Shek Wu Hui wastewater treatment plant | collected... | reverse complement strand
AGTCCATCTCCAGGGCGATCTGCTCGGCGGTCGGTTCGGAGCCAAGCGCCTGCACCAGGTCACGCTGAATGCGCATCAGGCGATTGATCGTCTCCACCATGTGCACGGGGATGCGGATGGTGCGCGCCTGATCGGCAATGGCGCGGCTGATGGCCTGGCGAATCCACCAGGTGGCATAGGTGCTGAACTTGAAGCCCTTGGTGTGATCGAACTTCTCCACGGCACGCAGCAGGCCGATGTTGCCTTCCTGGATCAAATCCAGGAAGTTGATGCCGCGCCCCATATAGCGCTTGGCCACGCTGACCACCAGGCGCAGGTTGGCGCGGGTGAGCGCCTCAGATGCCTGCGGGCCGCGCTCGGCAGCCTGGGCAAACTCCTGCTCGGCCAGCGCGTTAGTCCGCGCCCGGTCTTCCTGGAGCCAGGCGCAGAACGTCGCGTGATCGGCCCAGGTGCCATGTTCCAGGTAGTGCCCGGCCAGGCGTTGCTGGAAAGGAGCGGGGATGAGATAGAGCGCCTGAAACACCTCGAAGAGGTGCGCAGCGACGCGGTTCCAGGTGTCGTCGCGCCCCCAGTCGCCCTGTTCCAGGTATTCGCGGACGTAGGACGGCGACTTGCCGTCCCAGTTCGCGCGCAGGTTCTGCGCTTCGCCGATCAGCAGATCAATGACGGGCGTCTCGATATTCAGCGTCGCCAGGATGCCCGCCATCTTCTCCCAGTTTTCGAGCAGGTGCGCATAGAGCGCCGCCAGCACGTCGGCGGGTTCGGCCTCCTGGGGAAGCTGCTGACGCACATTGTTGAGCAGCGTACAGGCTGCCATTTGCGACGATAGCCATGTCTCGCGGTCGGGGTCGAGCAGTTGCACCTGCCCGATCTCCTTGAGATACATGCGCACGGGATCGTCGGCCAGGATGGACGTTTCCAGGCGAGCCAGGTCCACATCATGGCTGATGCCGTCCAGCTCGGGTTCGTCCAGGTCGACCAGGTCAACGTCCGCCCCTTCGTCGGCGTCCAGGTCGAGGGCCTCGCCTTCGTCCACCAGAATCTCGACGCCCAGTTCCTCCAACTGATCGAAGACCGCCTGGACTTCGTCGCTGTCGGGGTCGTCGAAGAGCGCCAGAACTTCGCTCTCGTTCAGCCGCCTGGTGCGGCGTCCCTTTTCGATCAACTGTTCGATCGTCTGGGGCCTGTCGTTGTCTTGCCTGTTGTGCGATACGTTAGCCATGATCTCCAGGCATCTTCCCTCAGCATGGGTTTTGCCAGCGCCGACGGGTCACCAGGATGGTGATTGCGTTTTGACCCTGCTCAGTGCTTTGGTGAGGATCAGGCGGGCGCGGATGTTGGCCCGCAGCGCCTCGTGATAGCCCGCGCCGGTCAGATCGCCGCTGAGCAACTGAGCATCCTGCTGCAAGAAGTAGAATTCGTTCCATTCACGCTCCAGGAAGCGCAGCCGCAGAGCCAGCACTTCCCGCAACCACACACGGATATCCGCTTCGGGTTGGGCATTGAGGCGCGCCTGTTCGCGCCGGATCGAGCGCAATTCGGCACGCAGTGGTCTGGGCAACGCCTGTTCCAGTTCCTCCTCCGGAGCGACGCGCAACTCCTCAACTACCTGCCGCAGTTCTGGGGAAAGATGCGCGTAGAAATAGTCTACCGGCTCCATCTCGTGCTGATACAGCGCCTGCAACAACACCCGGAAGATGGCCTGATAATCCGGGCGGGTGAAATCTTCTGGTTTCAGCGGAGCCAGCACCTCGCTCAGCCATGCTTCACCGTTTTGCAGTTCGCGCAGCAACCGGTTGGCCGCGTACAGACGCTCCGGCTGTTCGAGCAGCAGGCGCAGGCAGAAGCCTTCGCGCAAGGCCGAGTGTCCTGGTGACCTCCCGGCCCGCACCGCCGGGGCCGGACGTTCGGCCAGGCGACGCTGCTCGCGCACGGTGGGCACGGCGCGCACTCGCTCGGCCCGCCGGCGTTGCGTCCACTGCAACAGCGTGCGCTCGTCTATGCGCACCCGCCGCGCCAGCGCCTGAATGTTGCCGCTGCGCTCGATGTCGCTTTCGGTGAGAGTCAGCAGCGGCAACAACGCGCGCGCCGCCTGTTCGCGTTCCTGATAGGATGACTGCGGCGTCAGATGCGCTGTGCCCCGCTGAATGACGTATTCTGCCACCGGAATGGCGCGTTCCAGCAGCTCCTTCCAGGCTTGCGGATTCTCGCGGATCAGGTCGTCGGGATCGTGCCCCTCCGGCAGCGTGATCACGCGGATATCCAGCTCCAGAGTGCCAGTGTAGCGCATCACGCCGCGGGGATCAAAAGTCACCGCGCCGTCGGTTTGCAGGGTCTCGCGGGCGACGTTCAGCCCGCGCATGGTGGCCGTGGTACCGGCCACATCCGGGTCGAGAGCCAGGATCAGGCGACGGGCGTAGCGGCTGAGCTGCCGGAGCTGATCTTCCGTCAGCGCAGTGCCCATCTGCGCCACCACGTTGGCAAAACCGGCCTGATGCGCCTGCAGCACATCCATGTAACCCTCGACGATGACCGCCGTCTCGGTCTCGCGGATGGCGCGACGCGCCCTATCCAAGCCATAGAGCAGCCGCCCTTTGTCGAAAAGGGGGCTTTGTGGCGAATTGAGGTACTTGGGCACGGCGTCTTTCTCCAGGGCGCGCGCCCCAAAGCCCACCGTGCGCCCGCGCGCGTCACGGATGGGGATCATCAGCCGGTGCCGGAAGCGGTCGTAGACGTTGCCCTGCTCATTGCGAATGGCAATGCCCGCCTCGACGATCTCGTCCTGCGTGTAGCCCAGCATCTGCAGATGCTGCATGGCCTGATGCCAGTCGTCCGGCGCATAGCCCAGTTGAAAGGCGGTGACCGTCTCTGCCCGCAAACCGCGCCCGGCCACGTAGGCGCGCACGGTCTCAGCCGCGGGCGCTTCCAGGAGTTGCTGATGAAAGAAGCGAGCCGCTTCTTCGATCAGCCCTTGCAGGCGCTCGTGTTCGGTGACCTGTTGTTGTTGAGCAGGGGTGAGCGGGGTCAGTTCGACTCCTGCCCGCTTGGCCAGGTTGCGCAACGCCTCGCCGAAGTCCCAGCCCTCGGCCTTCATCACGAAGCCGAAAACATCGCCCCCTTCACCACATGCGCCGAAACACCGCCAGGTTTGCGTCTCCGGGAAGACCACAAACGAGGGCGTCTTCTCGTGGTGGAAGGGGCACAGCGCCTTGAAGTTGCGCCCCGCCTTTTGGAGATGCACATAGCCCGAAACGACATCCACGATGTCGAGCCGGGCTTTGACCTCGTCAACGACAGACATGGGCTGGCAGTTTCAACCGACCGAATGCTGCGAAGGTGCTTGGATTATATGCTCCAACAGGGGCGGCTGCAACCGCTTCGCGCCCGTAACGCGACACGGGGTATAATGGGCCTGGGGCCGGAGAGCTGTTCCCGCTTCAACAGCCATAAATTGGCCTACCCTGCGTATAAGAGAGGGGGCGCTGCGATGGGCCAGACGATCCTGATCGTGGACGATGATCCGGAGGTGCGCGACCTGCTGCGCGAAGGAGTCTTCGCTGGCGACGAATACCGTGTGCTGGAGGCCAGAGACGGCCCGGACGCGCTGACTTTGCTGGGGCAGGAAGCGCCCGACCTGATCTTGCTCGACCTGGTGTTGCCCGGCCTCAGCGGCATGGACGTGCTGGTCGCCTTTGGTTCGCACGGGGTGCAGGCACCCGTGATCGTCATGACCGAAGACCGCGACCTGAGCGCCGCAGTCGAGGCATTCCGGCTGGGCGCAGCGGACGTGGTCGCCAAACCGCTGCGCGAGGCCGAGGTAGCCGCGGCTGCCGATCGCGCGCTGGCACAGGTGCGCATGCGGCACGAGCGCGACGCGCTGGTAGCCGAGTTGCAGGCAGCCAACGAGCAACTTTCGGCACAGGTGACCGCGCTGAGCACGCTGCACGACATTGGCGAATCAGTAGTGGCCCTGCGCGACCTGGAGAGCGTATTCAACCGCGTGCTGGAAGCGGCGCTGGCCCTCACCCATGCCGATCACGCCATGCTCCTGTTGCGCGACGATCGCTCCGACTCGCTGATCTTGCGGGCGGGCCAGAACCTGCCGCTGGCCATGCTCGACCGGCTGGGATCGGCGGTGCGCGACGAACTGGCCGATCTGGTGATGCAGTCGCGCGAGCCGCTGGTCGCCAGTGGCGACGGTCTGCGTCGCTTCAAAGCGGGGCGCGATCGCTATGCCGTCGCCTACATTCCCCTGACCGTTCAGTCGGCAGCGATCGGCGTATTGGCAGTGGGCAATCATCAGTCGGCGCGCGCGTTCGATCAGGGACACGCCCGCCTGTTGAAGATACTGGCCAGCTACGCAGCCATGGCCATCGTCAGCGTGCGGCTGTCGGTGATGCTCGATCAGCGCAGCCGACAGTTGGCGCAGGCCCAGCAGGAACTACACGCCTGGCAGATGCAACGTCGCGAATGGTTCCGCGAAGGCTTCGCCGCCCTGCGCCCGCCGCTGGAGACAGCGCAGTCGGCGCTGGTCTGGCTGGAACAGAACGCCGCCGATCTGCCCGTCGAGGTGCTGACGCTGCACCTGACCGACGTAGCGGTGCGCATCCGCGAGGCACTGGCTCACCTGCGTGCGCTGGAGCAGCCGCCTGCCCAGGCCGAATGACTGTTATTCTCCGCTCGTAAAGGATGAAGCGCCGTGACTGGAGAACGTATCCTGCTGGTGGAAGATACGCCTGAACTGCGCAGTCATCTGGCCGATGAGGTATTGCGTCCAGCCGGATACGACGTGATCACGGCGCAGGATGGCGCAGAGGGCTTCACCCTGGCCCGCGACCTGGAGCCGGACGCGATCATCTCCGGCTACGAGATGCCGCGCGTCAACGGACTCTCCATGCTGGAAGCACTGCGCGAAACCGGCATGCAGGTGCCATTCATCCTCATGACCGCCGAAGGCTCCGAGGCGCTGGCCGTGCGGGCGCTGCGCATGGGCGTCAGCGACTATCTGATCAAACCCTTTCACGACAGCGAGCTACTGCAAGCCCTGCAGGACGCGCTGCGCCGTCACTGGACGCGCCGCATCACCGATCAGGTGCCGGAGCAGTTGCTGCAGGCCAACCGTCAGCTCGAACAACGCCTGCGCGAACTCGACACACTGGTGACCATTGGCAAGCGCGTCACGGGACAGCTCGATCTGGCACAGGTGCTCAGTCAGGTGGTGCAGGCCGCCGTCGAGGTGACCGGCGCGGAGTCCGGCTCGCTGATGCTGGTCGAACCGGGCACCAACGAACTGTATCAGGTGGCCTCGACCGGCGAAGCGCAGGACGCCGGCGCGTCGCTGCGCCTGCCTATTGCCGATAGCCTGGCGGGCCGCGTCGTGCAGACGCAGCAACCGCTGGTGCTGGCCGGTGACGAACTGCAGAAGATCAAGACCAGCTATCTCTTTCGGGCGCTGGCTTATGTCCCCCTGCTGCTCAAGAACCGTGTGATCGGTGTGCTGGGGGTGACCACCCGCCAGGAAATCCGCCCCTTCGAGCATCACACCATCCGCCTGCTGGGCCTGATGGCCGACTTCGCCGCCATCGCTATCGAAAACGCGCGCCTGTATGCCGCCACCGAGAAAGAGCGCGACACGCTCAATACCATCCTGCGCGACACGGAAGACTCGATCATCGTGGTGGACAACGACGGCAAAGTCCTGTTCGTCAATCCCGCGGCGTGCCGCACCTTCAACCTCAGCGCCTCGCGCACGCAGGGGCGACCGCTGGCTGAGGTGATCGATCACCGCGAGGTGGTGGAGCTGTTCGACAAAGAGGCGCGCAGTGGCCGCAGTCGGCGCACCGAGATCGCCTTGAGCGACGGGCGCTATCTGCACGCGCAGTTGACCATCGTGCGCGGCGTGGGGCGCGTGGTGGTGATGCAGGACATCACACACCTGAAGGAACTGGATCGCATCAAGAGCGAGTTCGTCACCACTGTCTCGCACGACCTGCGTTCGCCGCTGACCTCGATTCTGGGCTATATCGAGCTGGTCCGACGCTCCGGCCCGCTCAACGCGCAGCAACAGATGTTCCTGGACCGCATCGTCTCCAGCGTGCAGTCCATCACGGCGCTCATCTCCGACCTGCTGGAACTGGGCAAGATCGAGGCGGGGTTCGACGAGGACCGCGAGCCGGTATGTCTGGCGAAGGTCTTCCGCGACGCCATCGAGACGCTGCGTCCTTCATGGGAAGCCAAACGCCACACGGTGCAGGTGCGCCTGCCCGACGACGCCCCCCCCGTGCTGGGCAACCCCCTGCGCCTGCGGCAGGTGGCCAACAACCTGCTGGAGAATGCCATCAAGTACACGCCCGATGGCGGGCAGATTCGCGTGATGCTGGAGACGGAAGGCGACTTCCAGGTCGTGCGCGTGGCGGATACGGGCATTGGCATCGCCCCCAAAGACCTGCCCTATATCTTTGACAAGTTCTACCGCGCCGACGAAGCGATCGAACATTACGACGGCACAGGGCTGGGTCTGTCCATCGTCAAAGGCATCGTGGAGCGGCACAACGGGCGCATCTGGGTAGACAGTCAGGTGGGCCAGGGGACAGTTTTCACCATCATGCTGCCCAATCACACGTCGTCGGCGTAACTTCGCCAAACAGGAATGGTGCACAAACGACAGGGGGCGGGTCTGCAAACCCGCCCCCACGCTTTCCTGTCGCGCTACATCAGTCTATTGCGGTGGATAGCCGGTGGACGGCAGCAGGCTTACCGCCGAAACGACCGCCTGCGCCCGATCGAGGATGACCGTGCCGCCCGCGCCATCGGGCACGGGGATGGTCGCCTCGTTGACGAACTGCCCGTCCAACGGACTGCTGATCACGGTAGTGACGATCTGCATCTCGACGGTCTCGCCGGGGGCGATGCTGTCTATGGTGAAGGTCACCGTCTGGCCGGAGATGCTCACCGTGCCCTTGGAGGTAGTGGCGCTGTCAATGCGCAGGCCGTCGGGCAGCGTGTCCACCACCGGGATATTGGTGGCTGTGCCACTGCCGGTGTTGGTCAGCAGGATCGTCCAGGTGATCTGCTCACCGGGCAGGCCGAGGCCGCCGGGTTGCAGCACACCGACCTTGCTCAGCGCGGGGTCGAACAGGCTCAGCAGGGGGGCACCGCCCGGCCCGTTGACGGTGAGCGTGGCAGAAGCGGTGTTGTCCGCCGGGTTGCTGTCTACGCCCACGCTACCGGTGATGGTGGCCGTGTTGGTGATGGTCTTACCCGCCGTGCCGACCTGCGGATAGGCGCGAATCTGCAGCGTGGCCGAGCCGCCCGGCGGCAGAGGGCCGATCACCCACTGCCCGCTGATCTCGCTGTAGCTGCCCTGGCTGGCGACATGCGACAGATAGGCCATGCCATCGGGTAGCAGGTCGTCCACCGTGGCCGCGACCGGTTGCAACGGATCGTTGTTGGTGGCGGTGAGGGTGTAGACGACCAAGTCGCCTTCGTTGGGCGTGGCGTTGTCCACAGTCTTGGTCACGCCCACGTCGTGCGTGACGTTGGCCTGCAGGCAGACCGTCTCCGCGCGCAGGCTGGGGACATTGTGATGGTGCAGCAGCAACACGCACGGCGGGTTCGGCCCCTCGTAGACTGACCAATCGTAGCGCACAGGGACGGAAGGGCCGTTCATGTCCAGCCAGAGCGGCGCGCCGGGGTAGTCGTTCACGCCGTCGGTGGAGAAGTCCACACCCTGGGCCAGCACGTTGTAGGTCATCAGGTTGCTGACGTCTACCAGCGTGCCGTCCAGGTACCAGCTTGCCACCCAGAAGTCGAAAGTGGCGTCGGTGTCGTCCAGGCCCAGCAGGCCCGCCCATGTGCCCATGAACAGCACGTTATTCTGGAAGGGCACCGTGTCATAGAGGTCTGCTTCGACATCATTGACGTAGTCCCCGTACCAGGACGACGTGCCCGCGCCCAGGTCATCCACAATGACGATGAACACGTCGTTCGAAGCGCTGAAGAAAGGTGTGCCCAGGTTCCAGTTCCAGATGCGGTAGTCGGGGTTGCCGTCCTGATCGGCATCAATGTAGACCTCGAACCACACTTCCTCGGAGAGCGACGACCAGTTACCGTAGGTCGAAATGCCGAAGTACAGGCGACTGTTGTCGTAGAGCGTGCCGCCCAGGTTGCGCACGGCATTGTAGTCGCTGGTAACGCCCACGTATTGCAAATCGCCGGAGTCGTACACGCCTTCGTAGAACGGATCGTCTTCGCTCTCGTCATAGAGTTCGAAGGCGGAGACCAGCGAATACTCGGCATAGGGCGGTGCGCCGCCAGTGAGCACCCCCTTGCCCGCCATGCTGATGGCATCTACGCCGGTCATGCCGGTCAATGGCAGCGGATCGGTCGTCGCCTGCAGCGTCGAGGCCGGGCGCACTGCCGCGTAGATCGGCACCCACAGTTCCACACCCTGCGCCGCGTTCTGCAGGCGCAGCAGGCCGGACTCCTCGCTCAGCCAGTGACGCGGGAAGCCATTCTGCGTCTCGGCGACGGTCGGATCGTGGCTGTGCGGCGCGTTCCAGGTCGCGTGATCGGTGATGTTCAGCGTCACCTGCACGGTAGCCGTGCCACCCGCGGGCACGTTCACCGTGCCTGGCGACACGCTGACGCTCACGCCGTTGATGTCCGCCAGCGAGATATAGCTGGCATCAAAGCTGATCGCCGCGCTGCCCTTGTTCTCCACCGTGACGTTGCGCACCAGGGCCGCCGGGGCGCTGGCGTCAACGATGCCGAAGGACACGCTGACCTGCTCTGGCGCAGCGGCATTGTAGGCGATCACATTGCTGGAGGAGGCGTTCGCCAGGTCGAGCCGCCCGACGCCCGCCCGCGCCGGGCCGTAGATGGGCGGTGTCTGATTGTTGCCCTGGTAGAGGTGATGGGCAGCGGTGTTCATCACCAGCGCCTTGATCTCGGCCACGCTCCAGGTGGGATGCAGTTGGCGCAGCAGCGCCACCGCGCCCGTCACATGGGGTGACGCCATCGAGGTGCCGCTATAGGAAACGCTGCCATCGCCCGTGCCCAGCGCCGTCGAGGTGATGCCAAAACCAGGGGCGGTGATGTCCGGCTTCAGGCCCACGTTTGCGCTGTCCGGCTCGCGCTGCGGCCCGCGCGACGAGAAGCTCGCCAGCGTGTCCGCTGTGCCGCCGTAGACGATGGTGTTGTCCATGTGCACGGTCACGCTGGCGCTGCGCAATGCCTGCCCGTCGGCATACTGGATCATCACCGAGGGGATGGTAATGGTCGGGTCGGAACCACCCAGGCCGCCGAAGGTGCCGGTCGCCGAGTTGGCGATGAGCACGCCTACCGCGCCCGCATTCTGCGCGTTCTTCACCTTCTGGGTGAAGGTGCAGGTGCCGCGATCGATCAGGGCGATGTTGCCCGCGGTGAAACCGACGAGCGCCTGACAGCCGTCGGTCGCTGCCCCCACCCCATCATTGACCAGTTGCAGCGGCGCGGTGACGTTGTAGACCGCCGGGCCGAAGCTGGCTGCCGCCGCCTCGTAGATACCGATCAGGGCGGGATTCGAGGATTGGGTCACCTCGATGCCCAGGCTGCCATCTACCGAGGCAGCCACGCTGATGGCCCAGTCCGCAGTCGCCGGGTCGCCCTGGATGAAATAGACATCGCCGGAGTTACCCGCGGAAGAGACGACCACCACGCCGGCCAGTGCGGCATTGTCCGCTGCCTCGGCCCAGCCGATATTGGGATCGCCGAAGTCTCCGCCGACGGACATATTGACCACATCCACGCCGTCGAGCACGGCCCGTTCCAGGGCCAGAATCGCCGCGGCCTCAGAGACGTAATTGGACGCCGAGCCGATCTTGTAGGCGTAGAGCGTCGCCTCTGGCGCAACGCCGGGGCCGATATCCATCGTGGTGAAAGGCGTTGCCGCGTTCCACGGGCCGGGGTAGGTGGCCCCACCCAGCACGCCATAGCCTGCCGCCGTACCGGCCACGTGCGAGCCATGGCCGTTTTGGTCGTAGGGGTCGGCGTCGGGGACGAGCGCCGGGGACGAGACGGGGTGCCAGCTATCGCCCACGAAGTCGTAGCCGCCAGCGATCTTGGCGGTGGGGAATTCGCTCGCTTCGGGCATGCCGTCGCCATCGCCGCCGAAGTTGACGTGATCGTAGTCAATGCCGGAGTCAATGATGCCGATCGTCACGCCCTGGCCTGTGTAGCCCGTGCCCATCGCCCACAGCGCAGGCGCACCGATAAAGGGCACGCTGGTCGAGTTGTCCAGCTCGACGATGCGCTCTGGATAGGCTGCCTTGACGCCGGGCAGGGCACGGATGGCGGCCAGTTGCGCCCCGTCCGCACGCACGATCACCGCATTGAGCACGCGCTTGCTGGCACCCACAAGCTGATAGTCTATGCCAGCGCTGCTCAGCGCCCCCAGCAGGGCCTGCTGCGACGCCCCCACGCGGCTGACCTGTGCTTCCATCGCCGCGGCGGCCTGCGCCTGACTCATGCCGGGGCGCACGCCCGCCGCGATGGCCGCGGGCGTCGTCAGTTCGACGATGACGTTGACCAGCCCCTGTTTGGCCACGTTGTAAAGCAGCGGATCAGTACCCGCGGGCACGACTTCGCGCAGCGGCGTATCGAGCGTGCGGGAAGCAGGTTGGGCAGAAAGAGGAAACTCGGTGAGCTTGCGCGGTGCGCCCGGCCCCTGCGCCTGCACCGTCGCAGGCGGCACCAGCCAGGACAGGCTCAACACCACGATCAGGCCGACGAACAAAGCTCCTTGCAAAAGTGTCTGGCGCGTCTTCTGGTTCATGAAACCCACCCTTGGTACGAAAAATGGCTCATACAAAAGCGCTGACGAACGCCGGGATGGCAGTGCTCGCAGCGAGAAGTACCGTTCAGCAGGATATCAGGCCCGTTATCCCCCCTTTCTGGCTCGCAAGAATGCTGCCGTTGCAGACAACGACTGACCGAAGCCAGTCATCGTCCGCCCGCCGGTTCAGTAGACCATCGCCCCATCGGGCCTGCCGGGCGCGACTGGCGCGACGGGAAGCGGTTTGGCCGGAGTGAGCGGCCCTGGGACGGGCGCGTTCTCCGTCAACTGTCCAATGCGCAGCGGGCGCACGGCGATCACGCCGGGCAGGGCACGGATAGCGTCCAGGTGCGCCGCGTCCACGCGAATCAGAATGCTGTTAAGCGTCCATTGCGTGCGGCCCAACACGGTAGCGTTGATGGGGGGAGCAGTGAGAGCAGCGAGGAGCGCGAGTTGGGCAGCGTCCAGGTGTTGCGCATACTGCGCGGCCAGCCGTTGGGCGACATCATCGGGCAGGCGCAGCACTGTTTGCGCCAGGGCATAGGCTCTGGCTGCCGGAGGATCGCTCAGTTCGACGGCGACCTCGACCTGGCCTGTGCGCGGCAATGCGCCTTCGCGCGGCCCGATGGCAATCCCCTGCTCGACGAGGGGCGGCGCAGGCCAGGGTACGGCTGGTTTCGCTACGCCTGGGATGGGCGTAGGGGTCGGCTCTGCGCCCGCGTTGCTCAGGCGCGCGCCACTGCTCAGCGCTACCAGCAACAACAAGCCGGCGGTAGCGCACTGCAACGCCCGGCCTGCAGTTGCAGATGCCCGACTCATGGCGACCCCACGGTCTCTCCTGGTGCTCTGGCATGACCAGAGTACCAGCGAACACCCTGCCTTATTCTAATCCGATCGCCGGGCCTGTCAAAACGTTGGTTTGTGATCTTTATACGGATACAGCGGACGATCACCAGGATTCTTAGCACTATGTGCAACTGCTCAGAGGAACAGGTGGCAGTAAGGCCATTCGTTGCCGGGCGCTGCCAGACCAGCCCGCAACGGCGCTTCGACCAGCCCTTGCAGAGCGCGGCCTACCTGAGCCATGTCATGCAGCCATGTGCAGTGAAACCCCGCCTGCCACAGCCGGTACAGCGCCCCGCCCCACACCGGGTTGAACCGCAGCACTGCGTCGAGCGCGTCTGTGTCTGCGGAGCGGCGGATGAGGGACAGCGCTCGTGCCGCCGTCTCCGCCTTGACCTGCGCGACGAAGCGCTGCAATGCCACTCCTTCGCAGGGGCCGAGCACCAGCCGGACACTATCGGGCAGCACCACGTAGCCCCACAGACGGCCCGGTGCCTCCAGCGCGCAGCCGTTCAGCGCGGCGCAGATCGCCCGCGCCAGATATGGCTTGGCCAGCAACGGCGCTCGCCCGACGACGGTGAGCATGACGCTGGCGTGTAGCAGCTCGTCCATGAGAAGACGCCGCTCATGACAGGCCGACGATCGAACCCTGACCGCAAGTGTAGTGCGTCGCGCGCGCCCCTGCCAGCCCGACTGCTTTCAGCAGTGTGCCGACGAAATCAAGACTGTCCGGCGAAACGGGGCAAGGTCAGGGCGGGGGATGAGGGCAAAAAGTGCATAACACGCTCACCGCTGCTCAGGGCACAAAGGCGCTCTGCCCTGACCTGCCTATTGCACCGCCGCCAGCAACTCCTCGCGCGTGGTGATGCCGCGCATGGTGCGCAGGAAATCCTCCAGCGAGGCGCTGCGGGCGAGAATGCGCTCGATGGCCGGGCCGGTGGGATCGGCACCGCCCGCGCCCGGCTCTCCCTGATACCCGCCATAGAAGGCGAAGTATGCCTGATTCAGCTTGCGAATGGGGTAGCCGTGCCGGGCGAACTTGCGCTGTTGCGCAGCCATATAGACTTCCGCCGCCTCGACCATTCCCTGCCACAGCAGGAAATCCACGCGGGCGCGGGTAGCGGCCATCTCGCGGGCGAAGTCGAAGGGAGGCGGGGCGTCGGGGTTGTGAGCAGGAGCGGGCGTCGCCGCGGCCATGTCCTGCGGGGGAGCAAGGAACGACGGATATTGCGGGATGGGCACGTCCGGGTAGTAGCGCGCGACCACGCGCTGCGCCACGGCCCGCCCGAAGAAGGTCGCCGTCGTCTCGTTGATGATGCGCGTTGCGGGCCGCGCGTTGTATTCCCAGCCGAGCGGATAGAAGACCAGGTAGTGATGCGCCCACTCGTGCGCGGTAACCTCGAAGACGCGCGCGAGCATGGCCGTCGGATTGCCGGACGACGGCTCGACGATCATGGCCGGGTACAGGCTCAGCCCGCCCAACGGCACCACCAGCGAGGACACGTTCAGCGCGGCGTCAATGCGCGCTTCGAGCGCCTCGCGCTCTTCGACGGTCAGCGCGTTCACGTCCACATTGGCGGCGACGGTGATACGCTCGCGCGGGGAGACGATGAGCGCCATCGGTGTCTCGGTGAAATGCATGGCGACAGGTGGCAACACCTGCCCCAGCACGCCGAAGCCCTCGTCGGCCAGCACCGCCGACACCTGGCCTTCGATCAGGCTCTCCACCAGCGGCTGATCATTGCGCAGGCGAGCGCGTAGCGCGTCGCGCTCGGCGCGCAGCGCGGCAGCGGCGCTCTGCGGGTCGGAGACGCTGGGGTCGGCATAGAGCTGCTCGATGCGCCGTTCGAGCGCCTGCACGTCGCTGAGCGTCCGCACGTAGTTCAGCACCAGTGCCCGCCCGCGCTCGTCGGACAGATAAGGGGCGACACCCAGCACGGTCTGCCCCAGTTTGCCCCACAGCGCCTCCACTTCCCAGGCGGCGTAATCGAACAGATAGGGGCGTGCCAGCGCTGTGACGCGCGCGCTCAGCGATGTGTCGCGCACGGCTCCATCGCCCAGAGCGACGATCAGCGCGACCGTCAGCGCCAGCCGCAGCAACACGATCCACAGCGCCCCCAGGATACGCCGGGCGCGCCGCCAGAGCCGTCGCACAGCGGCGATCGCGGTCTGCGCGGTCTGCACGGCGCGCCAGAGCAGAGCGATGGGCATGTCAGACGGACTCCTGGCCCGCGAGCGCGGCGTCTCAGCCGCCTTTGGCCGCGACGCGCGCCTCGAAACGGGCCTTATCTACCACGAAACGTTCGTGCGTGCCCGCGCCGATCTGTTCCACCTCGTCGTGTGCTTCTACGGCGAAGATCAGCCGCCGCCCGTCTACCTCGACCAGCCGGGCGGTTGCCCGCACGGTCATGCCCACCGGCGTCGCGGCCAGATGGCGCACGTCCAGGTGCGTGCCGACAGAAGTTTGCCCCGCGGGCAGATGCCCCTGCAGCGCTGCGACGGCTGCCCCCTCCAGCAGGGCGATCAGAGCCGGTGTGGAAAAGGCCCGCACATTGCCGCTACCCAGCGCCGCGGCGGTGTGCTGCTCCTCCACGCGCAGGCTCACCTCGCCGGTCAGCCCTGGCGCGAGTGTCCCAGGGGTGCTGTCACTCATAGACTCACCTCATCAGATCAGTACCTGTCCGCTACAAACGCTGGCATTATGCCCCGGCAGTCGCCGGATCGACAATCCATCCTTCCAACGGATCGGCGTCCGGCGGCACGCCATACCCGGCCTGTCCGCTGGCCCAGGCCGCCTGCACGGCGCACAGCAGCGCATCGAGGCGGTCGCCGCTGCCGTCGTTCAGCAGAGTTTCGGCCAGGTCGCCCGGCAGGTCGAGCGCAACGCCATAGAGATCGTCGCAACGTTCCCGCAGCCCGGCCAGCAGATCGCGGCGGGCGTCGCGCTGAGCCGGAGTCTGCCGGGCTGGAGAATCGCTCTTGTAAGGGCGCTTCCCGATCCACCGACGCGCCACCAACGCGGGATAGGCTTCCAGCGCTATCCGTCTGTCGCCGGTTGGATGGCAGGGAATGACCGACACGCCCGCCGCCAGCAGGCGCGGCGCGCCCGCCCAGAACATGCGCCCCACTGGCACGCGATGCACCATCAGCGGGCTGCGCGCTCCGGCCAGCGCGTCAGTGCGGCGCAGCGGGTGTTTGTCGCCGGGAGGGCGGGCGTCGCGGTAGGCCTGGAGCGCGGCCAGAAACTCATCGCGGCTCAGCGTTCCCACGCGGGCCACCATCTCGGCCCAGCTTGCGCCCCAGCGCAACGCGCGGATCAGCGAGACTGGTTGGCCGAAGGGGAAATCGAAACCGGCAACCCAGGGACCGGGCCGCGCCAGAAACGCCTCGAACGCGGCGAAATCGGTCAGCGCCTCGATGCGCTGCAGGCGTAGCACGCCGCCGGAGAGGGCGCACACCGCGCAGGTGATCGGCTTGCGCGGACGGGGAGCGCTGCTGAAATCCACACCGAAGATGAGCATTGAGCCGTCAGCGGTCAGCTCTCAGCCTTCAACTGTCGTCTCTTGGTGACCGCTGACGGCTGAAAGCTGCTCGTCCCTCTCACAGGTTGGGTACCAGATACGTTTCCAGAGCGTACAGCGCGAACAGCGCCAGCGCTCCGACGGCCCCCAGCGGCAACCAGTGCGCGAGCGGTCGCCGCCCGACCAGCAACCCCGCCCAGCCAGTCAGCCCGGCCCCGACGACGAACGACAGCGGCACCAGCGCCGGGTAGAGATAGCGCCCCTGGAACTGCACGAAGCTGAGGTTGTAGAAGGCGAAGGCGGCGGTCACCAGGACAATCGTCGCGGCGAAGAGGATCAGCACGTCGCGCCCTGGCCCGTCGAGCGCCAGTGGAAAGCGCACGCGCCAGGCATGAACGATCGCGCCCGCCAGCAGCCCCAGCGTGATCACCCCCAGGACGCGGTATACCTGACCGGGCAGCGGCACACTCATCCAGCCGAACTGCCCCCAGAAACTGTGAAAGGTCGTGCGGAGCAGGTTCTCCAGGTACTGCCGTTCGCTACCGCCAAGCACCACCTCGATGTACTCGTCAGTGCGCATCTGCCCCACCGTGACCGTGTCGTGACGATCCAGGCCGGTGAAGTCCGTCCCCCCGTAGACGTGCAGGTTGCGCCCCCACCACAGACCGCCGAGCAGGAGCGCGGGCACGATGACCGCGGCCAGATGTGAGGCGAAAACCCGTCGCGGCCAGCGGGCGCGTCGCCCGCGCAACAAGACGGCCAGCAACGCGATACCGGCCAGGAAGTAGATGGTCGTCTTGGTGATCAGCGCGAGACCGCTGAGAACGCCAAGCATCACCGGAGAGACATACCGCGTCCCGCGCAGATAGACAATCACGGCCCACAGCGTCAGCGCGGCGATCAGTTCGGCCAGGGCGTCGTTGTTGACGCTGCCCAGGATGCTGAGGTGTTGCGGCAGGAAGGCGACGAAGCCCGCCCCGCTCAGGGCCAAACCCGGCTGTGCCGGTGACGCTGTTCGCAGCGCCCCCCAGGTCGCGATCACCACGCCCGCGCCCAAAACGACGGAGATCAGCCGCAGCGCCAGCAGATCGCCGCCGGTCAGGCCGTAGATGGGCGCGGCCAGCAGGTAGTAAAGCGGCGGCTGATGATCTTCGTACTGAATCGTTCCCAGGCGATCCAGCAACTCCGGGGCAAACTTACTCGCCTTCAGTTGCTCCTGATACTCCTGTTGCCAGTCGCCCGGCGCGATCACCGGCAGACGGCCCTCGTCGGCGATCTGCCGCACATAGTTATAATGCGCCGGTTCGTCGGGAGCCTGCCAGTCCGGCGTACGGACCGCGTACAGGATGCCCAGCAGCAGGTACGCCACCACGATGACGGCCAGGGCCGCCCCTTCAGCGCGACGATTCATGCGACTTCCTCTGGCAGTAGGAGGCGGGCCGGCTGGGACAGGGTCGCAACCGCAGAGGTGCAGAGGGCACAGAAGGAGCGCTGAGACAAAGCGAGAGCGGAAGGCTCAGTGATCCACCCAGCGCTAACACGCCTCGTTGCCCCCTCTCCGCGTCGGAGAGGGGGCGAGCCAGGCGAAGCGAAGCTGGAGATGAGGTTAACTGAAGCGAGCCAATCCTAACGCTTGCTCTAGCCATGTCCGCCCATGAACCACGTGTGGAGAGGGGGCGAGCCGGGCGAAGCGAGGCTGGGGGTGAGGTAAACAGGCGGAATTCGCAAAGTCCACCTGGGATCACTGCTGTGCCCTCCGGCGTGTGTATCCACTCAGCCCCACAATGCCTGCAGGAAACGCACCTGTTCCAGCTTGTGATGGCTGCCGCCCCCTTCGTGATTGTTGTAGGGATAGATGCGAATATCCTTGGGGGCATTGATGTAATTATACGCGGCGAACACGGTCGAGGGCGGGCAGATCATATCCATCAACGCCGTCGAGTACAGCGCGCGCGCCTGACTGCGCGCCGCAAAGTGCATCCCGTCGAAGTAGGACAACGTGCGGAAAACGATCTCGGTCTTGTCGCGGTGCACGCTGAGGAAGCGCACGATTTCCTGGTAGGGATGCTCTTCGGTGAGGCCGATGGCCCGCCGGAAGTGACACAGGAAGGGCACATTGGGCATGGCCACCGCCAGATCGGGCACCAGCCCGCTGACAGCAATGGTCAGCCCGCCGCCCTGACTGGTGCCAGTAGCCGCGATGCGCGTCGCGTCCACAGCGGGATGGCTGCGCACCGCCTCGATGGCGCGCACGGCGTCGGTGTACACGCGGCGATAGTAGTAGGTGTGCGGGTCGAGGATGCCCAGGGTCATGAAGCCGGGCGCGTGAGGGCTGCTTCCATCGGGCAGATCGGGGGTGTCGCCCGGTTGCCACGCGCCCCCCTGCCCGCGCGTGTCCATCACCAGGTAAGCGAAACCGGCGTTGGGCCACAGCAGCCAGTCGTGAGGAAAGCCGCGCCCGCCGCCATAACCGATGTACTCCACCACACACGGCAGCGGCCCTGTTGCGCCGCGTGGCACCATGAACCACCCTTTGACCGGCTGACCGCCGTAACCGGCGAAGGTCACGTCGTAGGTGTCTACCAGCCGCAGCCCGAAGTCAACCGGCGCAAAGTGCGCCGCCAGAGGATGCTGCCGCGCTTCCTGCAAGGTCTTTTGCCAGAATACGTCGAAGTCCTCTGGCTCTTCGCGCGGAGGTCGGTAGACGCGCAGTTCGTCCAACGACAGATCGAAGAACACCACACCCTATCTCCTTTTTGCAGGTGCCAGCCAGATAACCGCCCTCAACTGTAACACGGATGGTCCTTTTACGCCGGAGGGAAACAGAGCGTGGGTGCATGCGAAATGTGTCAGACTGTTTTGCCGCATTCCGGTTTACCTCACCCCCCGCTCAGCGCTCACATACCTTGCTGACCCCTCATGTAGCGCAAATTCCCCTAAAAAAAGATAAAGGCGGGGACGCCAGTACAGCGCGCCCCCGCCCGTATCGCCCCTCTAGGCCAGCGCCAGCGCTTTGCTATCCACAATGCGCCGGGCCAGCTCGATGAAACTGGCCAGCGGCATCGCGCCCAGGTCTTCGCCAGTGCGCAGCCGCACGCTGACCGTGCCACCAGCCACGTCGCGGTCGCCAGCGATGAGCATCCAGGGCACCTTTTGCAGCGTAGCCGTGCGAATCTTGGCGCTCATGCGGTCGTTGGAGTCATCCACCTGCACGCGCAGACCCTGCGCCCGCAACTGCGCGGCGACCTGCCGCATATAGTCCAGGTGCCGGTCGGCGACGGGGATCAGCACGGCCTGCACCGGCGACAGCCAGGCCGGGAACGCCCCCGCGTAGTGCTCGATCAGCACGGCGACGAAGCGCTCCATGCTGCCATAGAGCGCACGGTGAATCATGATCGGCTGATGGCGCTCGTTGTCCTCGCCCACATACTCCAGCTCGAAGCGTGCGGGCAGGTT
>AMZC01002801.1_pt1 | contig 18753 bp, 13 predicted proteins | sample 948551 | NCBI WGS metagenome assembly AMZC01 (sample SAMN01120625, study PRJNA171369) | bioreactor sludge metagenome | biome: sludge; isolation source: anaerobic thermophilic cellulolytic sludge from lab reactor | place: China: Hong Kong, Shek Wu Hui wastewater treatment plant | collected... | reverse complement strand
ACGATCTCCACCAGCCGGACGTCGTCATCTACGATGGCCACATGCCACTGCTGGTAGGTGCTCCCCAAGTTTTCCCCCGCAACTTACCCGCTGCTGCCCGCCCGCTGGCAGGTCGATCCAAGGCATGTTAAGATACCGCGTGTCAGTTGTCTGACGAATTCAGTGTAGCACACTGCTGCCTGAGCGCAAACGGAGATGGCCGGTTTGCACATTGCCCGCATCGCCCGTCAACGCCGTCACCGCCGCCGCACCCAGGGACTCACCGCCCCGCGCGCTCTGCGCTGGGGCATTGCCCTGCTGCTGGCGCTGGCTGGTATCGTCACGGCTTTGCTGGTGATCGCCGCGCTGACTCTGTTCGGCATCTACACCTACTATGCGCGTCAGCTTCCGCCGGCGGAGCGCATCACCGCCGCCGAAGAGGAAGCCTTCCTCACCAGTGTATTCTACGACCGTTCCGGCCAAAATGTATTGTACGAAGTGATCGATCCGGCGGGCGGCGACCGGCGTTGGGTGGACGTAGACACGCTGCCGCAGTATTTCCTGGACGCCACGGTGGCCATCGAGGACTCGTCGTTCTACGAGAATCCGGGGTTCGATCTGCGGGGTATGGCGCGCGCCCTGTGGAGTAATCTCACCGGCGGGCAGTTGCAGGGCGGCAGCACCATCACGCAGCAACTGGTGCGCAATGTGCTTTTCAGCGAGGAGGAGCGCCGCGCCATCAGTTACGAGCGCAAGGTCAAGGAAGTGATCCTGGCCTCCGAAATCTCGCGCCTCTATACCAAGAAGCAGATTCTGGAGTGGTACGTCAACACCAATTTTTACGGCGGCTGGGCCTACGGCATCGAGGCCGCCGCGCAGCAATACTTCAGCAAGCCCGCCCGCGACCTCACCCTGGCCGAAGCGGCCATGCTGGCGGCCATCCCGCAATTTCCTCTGCAGAACCCCATTGACAACCCGGAGTCGGCCAAGCTGCGCCAGGAAATTGTCTTGCAAACGATGGTGCGCGAAGGCTACATCACGCAGGCGCAGGCCGACGCCGCTTTGCAAGAGCCGCTGATCGTGCGGCCCTTCACCGACCGTTTTCACCTGATCGCGCCGCACTTCTCCACCTACGCCCGCGCCGAGGCCGAGGCGATCCTCAACGACCTGGGGCTGGATGGCGCGCGGCTGGTGACGCGCGGCGGGTTGCGCGTCTACACCACGCTCGATGTTGACCTGCAACTGCAGGCCGAGTGTGTGGCGCGCGCCCAGGTGATGCGCCTGGATGGCCCCGATCCCACGGTCACGCCCAACACCAGCGCGGGCACACCCTGCCTGGCCGCCAGCTATCTGCCGCCCATTCCCGCCGAGATGATCGGCGTCGAGCGCGAGGTGACCAACGCCGCTGTGGTGGTGTTGCGCGCCGAGACGGGCGAAATCCTGGCCATGGTGGGCAGCGTGGACTTCTGGAACGAGGGCATCCAGGGCAGTTACAATACGGCGCTGGCCCAGCGACAGCCCGGCTCGGCCTTCAAACCCATTGTCTATACGGCGGCATTTCTGCAAGGCCCGCTGCCCGGCTATCCCAACGGCATCACCGCTGCCACCATGACCTATGACGTGCCGCTGACCTTCGACAACGGGGGGCAGCCCTACACGCCTGTCAACATAGACCGGCAGTATCACGGGCCGGTCAGCGTGCGCGATGCCCTGGCCAATTCCTACAATGTGCCGCCGGTGCAGTTGACCAACATGATCGGGTTGGGGCCGGTCATCCGCACGGCGCATCGGCTGGGCATCAGTTCGCTGACACAGACCGGTCGCTACGGGCTGGCACTGGCGCTGGGCAGCGGTGAAGTCTCGCTGCTCGACCTGACCTACGCCTACAATGTGTTCAACACGGGTGGGTATATGGTCGGTATGCCGGTGCACAAGGATCAGCTCATCCCCGGCTTCCGCACCCTCAACCCCACTGCCATCCTGCGCATCGAGGACGCCGACGGGCGCGTGCTATGGCAGTACGGCGAAGAGACCAATACCTATCAGCGACGCCTGATCCTGGAACCGGCGCTGGCCTACATCATCACCGATATCCTGTCCGATGCGCAGGCGCGTATTCCGGCCTTTGGGCAGGGCAGCCCGCTCGACCTGTCGCGGCCCGCCGCGGTGAAGACTGGCACCACCAACGACAACCGCGATAGCTGGACGGTCGGTTATACGCCGCAGATCGTGACCGGTGTGTGGGTGGGCAACAACAACAACCATTCGATGACCGATGTCACCGGCACGACGGGGGCTGCGCCGATCTGGCACGCGCTGATGGAGTACATTCACACGCGCGATTCCCTGCCACCGCGCGAATGGGAACGCCCCGCAACGGTAGTCGAGCGCGTGGTGTGCGAAATCTCTGGCCTGCTACCGACCCGCCATTGTCCACAGCGCCGCGAACTGTTCTATGTGGACCCGCAGCGCGGCATTGACACGCAGCCCACTCAGGCGGACACCTACTGGAAGAGCTACAGCGTCAACCTGTGCACCGGGCGACTGGCGACGGCTTCCTCCCCGCCCAGTTGCGTGGAAGATGTGGTGTACTTCGACTATCCGCAGGAAACGCGCGCCTGGGCACGCGAGACCGGGCAGCGCTTCCCGCCCACTGAATACGACGACATCAACGCGGCCTCGCCTTTCAGCCCGGTGACGATCATCTCGCCAACCATTCAGGCCCGCGTCCGGGGGGTGGTGGAGGTACGCGGCAATGCCACCGCCGACGATTTCGCTTACTTCCGGCTGGACTATGGCGCAGGGCTGCAACCGGACGTCTGGTTGCCCATCGGCCAGGCGCAGACGGTGCCGGGGCGGGGCATCGTGCTGGGCACCTGGGACACCACTGGCTTGAGCGACGGGGCGATCTACGTGCTACGCCTGACGGTCGTGCGAGCCGACAACAGCGCCGAGCGCGCCTTTGTATCGGTCACGGTAGACAATCAGCCGCCGCAGGTGACGCTGATCGAGCCTGCGCCGGGGAGCCGTTACACGCTTGGCCAGGACGTTCACGTCCCTCTGCAGGCCGAGCCGGAAGACAACGTGCAAATGGCCTATGTGGAGTTCTATCAGGGCGATCAGTTGATCGCCACCAGCGAAGAATGGCCCTATACTGCTCGCTGGGCGCTGGGCGAAGCGGGTGAATATGAGTTCTGGGCAGTAGCCTATGATGCCGCTGGCAACCGCGCCGAATCCGGGCGCGTGACGATCATCGTCGAGGGCAGCGGCGAGTAGGGGTCGCCCGGCAGGAGAGACGATTCGATGTCCCCAAGCTGGCACAGCCTGTACATGGCCGATGTCGCGCCAGAAGCGGTGAGCGCGGCGCTCGTTAGCGTGCTCAGCGGACACCGCTATACTCCCTACGATCCGTTCCCCGGCGGCGCGGGCACTCCGCCTGGGCTGACCGATCTGGTGCGGCTGTTCGTCGCGCCCGCCCAGGAGGGTTGGGTGCGCGTATTGGGGGCGCTGGATCCAGCGCTGTGCACGGAACTGAGCGCCGCCCTGAACAGGCCGGTGCTGATCGCCTGGCTGGACGAGAAAAGCGGCGGCTTCGCCCTGGCGACGGGCGACGCCTTTCGCGAGACACCCGACGCCCTTGTGCCCTATCTGCGCTCCGGTTTTGCGCTGGATGATCTGCGGCGGGCCTGGGCCGGCGAAATGCGCGCCGACCCACTGTCGGACGAGGCGCAAGAGGGGCAGCCGTTGCCCCCTGCGCTGCGTGACCTGGCCGAGCAGCAGGGCGTTGACCCGCACAAGGCAGGCTCGTTGTTCGAGCAACTCAGCGATCGCCTGTTCGGGGGACTGGCCGGGCAGGCGGGCGAATCAACCGCCGAGCAGGAAGCCGCCCGCGCCGTGCTGATGGGTGGCGGGCGCAATCCCTGGAATGGTCTGGCCGGGGCGCGGGTGCGCGCCATCGCCAGCCTGCTGACATTGCCCGCGAATTGGCGTGAGCCGGATTGGGACGCGGTGCGCGATGCCTATCACGCCTATCGCATGCGCGAACGGTACCCCCGCATGACGCCCCTGCCGGGCGACCGGGCAGCGCTGGCCGCCGTGCCAGATGCCGCGGCCTATCGGCCCGTGTTCATGGGGCGGACGCGCGCGGAGGGATAGCGTGGCCGAAAGCGATCGGGCGCGTTGGGATCGCCGTTACACCGAACCATCCGACCGTCTGCAGCGCGGGCCAAATCCCCTCCTGGAGCGTTACGCGCCGCGCGGAGAGGGTCTGCGGGCGCTGGAGCTGGCCTGTGGGCTGGGGCACAATGCGCTATGGCTGGCGGCGCAGGGGTACACGGTAGAGGCACTGGACATCAGTTATGCGGCGCTGCGTCACGCGCGGGCCGAAATGCTGCGGCGGGGAGTGCAGGGAGTCAATTTCATCGTGGCCGATCTCGACGAATTTCCCCTGCCGCGCTATCAATACGATCTGGTGCTGGTCTTCCGTTTCCTTGACCGGCGTCTGTTCCCGTCCATACGCGAGCGGGTGCGGCCCGGCGGCCTGGTGATCTATCAGACTTTCAACGTACGGCACCGCGCCCATCGCCCGTCGTGTTCGCCCGAACACATGGTGCGCCTGGGCGAGCTACCCACGTTTTTCCCTGGCTGGGAAGTTCTGGAGGCATGCGACGAGGGCACATTGAGCACTTTCGTCGGGCGCAAGCCCGCGGCGGGGTAAGCGCCAGAGATCGTTCACGACAGGGAGCAGTCTTCAGATCAGGAACGTGCAAAACCCATGCGCCAGGCCGTCCTGGTGAATGTGCCTCCGGGATGACCGCGATCGCCGGGGGTGCTGCCTTGTACGATGCCAACACATGGGAATGGTGGGCGAATGTGTATGGAATCAACCTGGTGCTATGGTCGGTAGATACTGCTACTTCATAGGATGTCGAGCGGATCAGGAGGCCGTCACACGACATTTCGAGGCCCTGGCAGAAGAACTCGCGCACAGAGGCCACAGAGTCATTGTGATCCGGGAGGGGCGCAGGGTAGCGATCGTTGAGAAGCCGCAGGGCAATCCTGCCATTCTGGCCTGGCCTTCTCGCTGGCCCACCAGCCCACCAGACGTGCGTTTTCTCTATCGCCTGATCCGCCGGGAACGGCCTCATTGCCTGATTGGCAATTTCGGCACGGCCAACCTGATGATCACCATGGGCTGGCTGATGAGAGTGCCATACCGCGTGGCGTGGCACCGCACCATGAGCACCGCCGTGTTTGGGGACTCACGGTCCCCATACAAGACGTGGTGGCGAGAGAAGCGCAGAGAGATCGTCTACAGACTTGCCACTCATGTGGCCGCGAATTCGCAATCGGCTGCGGCGGATGCCCAACAAGTCTATCATGTGCCGCCAGACAAGTGCTTCGTTTTTTACGAGTCCCTGGCCGACCCGCTGCCGGGCCTGCCAGCAACTCCTCCCAACAATCAACCCACTGCCATCTGCGTAGCGCGGCTCGCCCCCATGAAAGGCCAGGACACGCTGATCCGGGCCGTTGCCTTGCTCCAAGAAGACTTTCCGGCGCTCAGGGTGGAATTCGTGGGCGACGGGCCGCAACGCCAGGCCTATCAGCACCTGGCCCGGCAACTCGGCGTGGCCGATCGCTGCACCTTCACGGGTATCGTCCCGCACCGCGAGGTACTGACCCGCATGGCTGCTGCGACCGTCTGTGTCATGCCCACGCGCAGCGAAGCTTTTGGCCTGGTCAACATCGAAGCGCTTGCCGTCGGCACGCCGGTGATCGCGTCTTGTGTAGGGGGTATCCCGGAGATCATCCGCGACGGACAGGAAGGCTTTCTGGTACCTCCGGACGATCCGCGCGCTCTGGCGGACAGGCTGCGGATAATCCTGAGCGATCCTGTCCTGCGCGCCCGGATGAGCCAAAACGCCCGGCAGCGTTTCCTCGACCACTTTGAGTTGCGCACGGCCATCGCCAGGGAAGCTGATTGGTTCGAAGCCCTCGTCGGCAGCCGCGAACGTTGAGCGCCTGGACTTGAATCTGGCCCTGAAGAGTCTTGACCTTGCTCCGTCTTAGCGAACGGTCTTGATTTCGTCGGCATACTGCTGTTCGAAAGCCGCAGGGCTGACACGGTTCAAGGACGGGTGCAGCCTAACTCCCCCGCAGTGCCAAACGGCGCGCAAAATCCGGCCATTCGTCCCCCTGCTCTGGCTGTCCGCCCGGCGCGCAGAAGCGCTATAATGGGGGCGAGCACACTCCCCCTTCGCCGATCACGCCGCCTGGCGCAACACACAGTGAGGAGCATCTATGGAAAGCAACAAGCTGTACCGGATCAACGAGTTCGTCAGCCCGGCAGACAGGCGCAGCCTGGTCGTGGATACCAGCGCTGGATTGGCCCTGGGCGCGTTGCCCGGCCTGGAGCATTTCGCCGAGGCGGTGGCGCCGATCTTGCCGCTGGCCGACGGCATTGTCACCAGCCCCGGACAGGCGCGTCGCCTGAGCAACCGCACCCGTGCCGACGCCGCTTTGCTCGTCCGCGCCGACTGGACGAACGCCCTGCGTGGGGAAGACTTCGTATTACCGCCCGAAACCATCTTCCATATCCCCCTCCTCGAACCCGCCGACGCGCTCGACCTGGGCGCGAGCGCGCTGGTGGCGCATGTGCTGCTCGGTCATGAGGAGCACATCGAGGCCGGCTGCCTGAAGAACGTGGTGCAACTGGCGCTCAACGGCACGCCGCTGAGCCTGCCCCTCATCGCCGAGGTAGGGGTCACCGGTCCGCGCGTGGTGCTGCGGGGCAAGGCTATCGAACTGGGCGTCTCGTACAGCATCGAATGCGGGGCAGACGGTGTGGTCGTCCCCTGGCCGGGCGCGGAGTCGCTGCGCACCATCCTGACCATGACCGCCGGGCTGCCGGTGTGGATCAGAGCCGATACGCTCGACCCCGCGGACGCGACGCTCAACGAAGCGCTGGCGATCGGCGCAACGGGGGTATGGCTGGGCGCAGAAGTCTTCGCGACGCCCGATCCGGCGGCGACGCTGACCTCGTTCAAGGCGCTGGTGCACGGCGCTGTGCCGCAGACGGCCTAGGAGGTGTGCGATGAAGGCAGGTCTGCAGGCCCGCATGGATCGCCTGTTCAACCGGCACGGTGACGGGCGCGCAGTGTGCGTCGCCGCCGATCACGGTTACATGAGCGACGTGACGCCCAATGTGGTCAAGCTGCGCTCTATCACCGAAGCTGTCATTCGCGGGGGCGTGGACGGCATTCTGCTCAGCCCTGGCCAGGCCATGCGGCTGGCTCCGCTCTTCCAGGGGCGCGATGGCCCGGCGCTGATCGTCCGTGCGGACTGGATGAACATGCCCCGCCTGGGCACGTCCAACGTCGCCAACGCTGTGCCGCAGCGCCTGCTGCTCAACGAGAAAATGATCACAGCGGAGCAGGCGGTGGCGTTGGGCGCGTCGGCCATCACCATCTATCTGTTCGTCGGCTACACCGACGAGATCGAGGCCGTGGGCGGCGTGGAGAAGTGCGCCCGCTTCGTCAACGAGTGCCGCCGCGTCGGATTGCCGTGCATCATCGAGCCGATCGCCTATGGGCGGCAGGTGACGGGCGCGAACATCGTCGAACTGCTCACCCTGGGCGCGCGCGAAGCCGTCGAGATCGGCGCGGATGCCCTCAAAATCCCCTATACCGGTGACGTAGATACCTTCCGTCACCTGGTGGAAGTGGCCGAAGTGCCGGTGCTGGTGCTGGGTGGCGCGCGTTCCGACAACGAACGCGACGCGCTGGAACTTTACGCCGAGGCGCAGGAAGCGGGCGCGGCGGGCTGTCTGATGGGCCGCAACGTGACCAAGTCGCCCGACCCGCAGCGCCTGATCGAGCAACTGTGCGGCATTGCGCACAAGGGCTGGACGGTGGACGAGGCCCTGCGCGGTGAGCGCTGGGATTACGTGAAGCTGAAGGCGCACCCGGCCAAATGCACTGGCTGCAACCTGTGCGTCGTCGCCTGCGTGGGCAGTCACGACAGCGGCTACGGCACGCATCTGGCCCGTCTGCGCATTGATCCGGGCCGGGACGCCGGGCAGTTCAAGGTGATGTTCTGCACGCTGTGCAAGAAGTGCATTGACGTGTGCCCGACGCAGGCGTTGCGCTGGCACCCGCAGAGCGGCGCGGTCGAGTTGCTGGTCGAGCGCTGCGACAACTGCGGCAAGTGTGTCGAAATCTGCCCGACGCAGGTCATCGTCCATTCAGACGAGGGCGTGCGCATCGTCGGCAGCGGCACACCCGAAGCGCCGGAGAAGGTGCTGCCCTGGTACCCCGTGATCTGCGACCTGTGCGGCGGCGAGCCGGAGTGCGCGCGCATCTGCCCGACCGGAGCTATCTTCGTCGAAGAACGAAAAGCGTTCAACCCGTTGGCGGAGTAGGAGAGAGCAACCCCTATGGACCTGAAACAACGCGCATATTGCGACCGCATTCTGCGGGTCAACCTGAGCACTGGGACAATCAACACCGCCCCGCTGCCCGCCGAGGCCATGCCGCTGGTGCTGGGCGGCAAGGGACTGGGCGCGTGGCTGTTGTATACCGAATTGGCTCCGCACACCGATCCGCTCTCGCCGGACAACCTGCTCATCTTCAGCAACGGGCCGCTGACGGGCACCACTGCCCCCACAGCAGGGCGTTTCTGCGCCACCACGCGCAGTCCCGCTACGGGCGCATATCTGGACAATTACAGCGGCGGCTACTGGGGGCAGATGCTCAAGTACGCCGGTTACGACGCACTGGTGATCAGCGGCGCTGCCGACTCGCCAGTGATGCTGGTCATTGACAACGACAGGGTCGAGCTGCGCCCCGCCGATCATCTGTGGGGCAGCACGGTCACTGAGGCCACAGCGCGGCTGCGCGATGAGTTCGGCCACGACTGGCAGTCGCTGGTCATCGGGCCGCCGGGCGAGCAGTTGCGCAACGTGGCGGGCATCTTCAACGAGACGCGCGCCCTGGCCCGCGGTGGCGTCGGCGCGGTGATGGGATCGAAACGGCTGAAGGCCATCGTCACGCGCGGCAACCGCCCCGTGCGCGTGTTCGACAAGGCGAAGTACGAACGGGCGCTGCAACTGGCCTTCCGCGCCGTGCGCATGTCCAGCAAGACGACCCTGCTCTCGCGCGAGGGCACGGTCAACATCCTGGAGATCATCAACGTCATGGGCGCGCTGCCCACGCGCAACTTCCAGCAGGGGCAGTTCGAGCTGGCCGACGAGGTCTCCGGCGCGGCCTTCCGCGAACACAACTGGAAGAAGGATTACGCCTGCTTCGGCTGCCCGATCGCCTGTGGCAAGTGGACGGTTCCCCTGGAAGACGGCAAGACAATCGAAGGGCCGGAGTACGAGACGACTTTCGCTCTGGGGCCGAACTGCGCCATCGGCAGCCGCGAAGCGATCATCCGCCTCAACTGGTGGTGCGACGAGTACGGCATGGACACCATCAGCGTGGGCGGGGTGATCGGCTTCGTCATGGAACTGTATCAGCGCGGGCTGATCAGCGCTCAGGAACTGGACGGGATCGAGCCGCGCTGGGGCGACGGGGCCGCCGCCGAGGCGCTGGTGGAGAAGATGGCGAAGATCGAGGGCTGCGGCGAGTGGCTGGCGCAGGGCGTGGCCGCCATTGCCGAGCGCTACCCCGAGGGCAAACCCTTCGCCATGCACGTCAAGGGGCTGGAAATGCCCGCCTACCATCCCAGCGCGGCCAAGGGCACGGCGCTGGCCTACGCCGTCTCGGAGCGCGGGGCGTGTCATCTGCGCGGCGCGCCGCTCGGCGAACTGTTCAGCGGGGCCGCCGATCCGTTGACCATCACCGGCAAGCCGCAACTGTTCCGCGACACGCAGGCCGACACCGCCGCCTGGGACAGCGCGTGCCTGTGCCTGTTCCCCGGCTATGGCATGACGCTCAAGGAACTGTGGCAACTGGTGGTGGCCGCGACCGGTTTCGACTACCCGACGCCCGCCGATCTGCAATTGCTGGGCGAGCGCGTCTCGACGCTGGCGCGACTGTTCAACGTCCGCGAGGGCTTCAACCGCGCGCACGACACGCTGCCCGCCCGCAATCTCAGTCAGCCGATGGGCGGTGGACCAGCAGCCGGGCACGTGGTGGAACTGGAGCCGATGCTGGACGAGTATTACCGCATCATGGGCTGGGATCAGAACGGCATCCCCACGCCCGAACGGCTGCGCGAACTGGGACTGGCGGCGCTGCTCGAACCCGCCGCAGGCTGAAACCCGCCTGGTCGGCAGAGCAAGGATTCATGAACCACGGAGGGCACAGAGTACACGCAGAGGGAAACACAGAGAGATGATTCAAAATCCCTCTGTAGGGGGGCATGCAAAATTGTCAGTGACCTGCTTGACACGGGAGCGTTTACCTCACCCCCAGCCTCGCTTCGCTCGGCTCGCTGTCCTCTCCATGTATGGAAGGGGCAGCGAGGCGCGTGAGCCGAGCGGGGGTGAGGGAAACCAGAGCGTGGCAAATTGGCTGACACATTTGCACGCCCCCCTCTGTGCTTTTCTGTGACCTCTGTGTTTTCCGTAGTGAACTTTGCTCCATCCCATTGCTGACGGAGACCGCCCCGCATGGCTCACGACGAACGCGCTCTTTCCGCCAGGCGATCTGTCTCCAGACCAGTGGTGATGCTCGCCGCCGTGCTGGGCGCGGCGCTGGTGTGGATCAGCACACCGGGGGGCGTCAGCACGTCGCCGGATGCCTGGAACTACTTCGCCGCCGCCCGCAACCTGCTGGCCGGTGAGGGCTTCACCCGCTACACCGGCGAACCGTTCGTGCTCTGGCCACCACTGTTCCCGCTGCTGATCGCCGCCTTGCTGAGCCTGGGCGACCTGGCCGGGCAAACGCTGCACCTGCTGGACGCGCTGCGCCTGGTCAATGTGATCACCTTCGCCGCGACCACCGTGATCGCCGCGGCGCTTCTGCGGCGACTGTTGCGCTCTCCCTGGCTGGCGGCGCTGGCAACGCTGGCGGTCGCCCTGGGCTATCCGCTGGTCTACGTGGCCTCGTTCGCCTGGTCGGAGCCATTGTTCGTTCTGCTATGCCTGGGCTGCCTGGTGATGCTGGATCGCGCCCGACAGACACCTGCACTGCGCCCTGTGATGGTGGCCGCTGTGCTGGGGGCGCTCGCCAGTCTGCAGCGCTATACCGGCGCGGTGCTCATCGGCGTGGGGATCGTCTGGCTGCTGCTCGACGCAACCGCATCGCTCCGTGCCCGCGTGCGCCGGGTATTTGTCTTCGCGGTCGTTGCCGCCGGGCCGCTGGCACTGTGGTTGCTCTACAATCAGGCCCGCGCGGGCACGTTCACGGGTGAGCGCGCCCCCTCGACCCGTCCGCTGCACGCCAACGTGCGCGCCGTCTACGACCTGACGCTGACCTGGCTGACGCCGAAAGCGCCGGGTCTGGACTGGCAGATCGCCAGCCTGATCGCGGCGGGCGCGCTCGGCGGAGCGCTGATCGCCCTGATCGTCCGGCGGCGCAGGAAGACGCTGACCGCCCTGGGCGAGTACCGCTGGTTGCCGCTGGCGCTGTTCGTTGCGGGGTATGCCGGTTTCGTGGTGATCAGCGCCTCGCGCGTGCAGTTCGACCCCATAGACGAGCGCCTGCTTGCCCCGCTCTATCCGGCGGCCATCGGCCTGGCGTTCGTGGCGTTCGACCGCCTGCTGGCCTGGCTCGCAGCGCGCACCGGCAGGCGCGCGTTCATGCGCCTGGGCGTTGCCGTGGCGACCCTGTGGCTGCTGCACCCTCTGGCGCGGCTGGACGACAACCTGGCTACCCTGCAGGACATCTCCAGGGCCTCGCAGATCACTTACGAGACGTGGCGGCGCTCCGACCTGATGCGCACGGTCCGGGCGCATCCTCCGATCGGGCCGGTGCTGACCAACGCCCCCCTGCACCTGCTGGTGCATACCGGCGTGCCCGTCCGCGCCGTGCCGGAGACGCTCGATGGCTGGAAGACGCTGCTGATGCAGTCGGGCGGCGATCCCCTGACCGTGGTGTGGTTCGAGCCGATCTCCCGCTGCGATTGGGGGCGCAGACATTGCGTGACGACCGATTACACGGTAGAAACGCTGGCGGCGCAGTACACCCTGAGGCCCGTGATCGTGACTTACGACGGGGGCATCTACACGGTCGGCCATGCGAATGAGCATGTGACGGGGCCAGCCCCAAGGGGGGCAGCGCCTATACTGGTAGCCGCTCCTGGGGAGTAATGAGAGCGTGGCATTTCTGGGGAATCACCGTACCGTTCGCGGGTCTGCTGCAGCGGGTGTGCTCCTGGTCGCCGCCCTGCTGATCCTGTTCTCGATAGCCCTCTCTACCGCCGGTTTCCACGGGCGGAACTATCACGTGGACGAGGAGAATACCGTACACGCTGGCGTCATGCTGAACGCTGCCGAGACGGCGCAGTGGATGGGCGAAGGGGGGATTCACCCCGCTGGCTGGCGCATTCTGGGCGTGTACTGGGTGAAACTGGTCGGTGTGACGGAAGAGGCGACGCGCTGGCTCTCTGCCCTGTGCACCATGTTGGCGCTGGCCCTGGTCTATCGCCTGGGAGCAGACCTCTTCGACCGGCGGGCAGGTCTGTATGCCCTGTTCCTGCTGGGCACCGCGCCCTTTGCGCTGTTCTACATGCGCGAATTTCGCCCCTACCCGACCCTGACTCTGGAGACGGCGGGGCTGCTGCTGGCTTTCCTGCGCTGGCTGCGCCGCCCGCGCTTCAGCTACGCCCTGCTGTTCGTGCTGTTCGGGATAGCTGCCCTGCAGACGCACTATTTCGCCGCCTATATGATGGTCGGCCTGGTGCTCACCTTCCTGATCCTGGCCCGCTGGGAGCGGGGTCTGTATCTGCGCGCCTTCGGTCTGTTCGCTGCCATCGCCCTGTCGTTCACTGCCTGGGTGCTGCCAGTCGTTCACGGCCTGCTATACCGTGGCCCCAGAGGGTACACCCTGCCCACCAACTGGGACACGCTGGCCATGGTGCACGACGAGTTGCAGATCGTGCCGCACGCGCTGGGGCAACTGTTGCTGATCGTCGCGCTGCTGCTACCCGTCGGACAGCACTACGTCAGTCGGCGGGGAGATCGGGTCTTCCGCTTCGGCCAGGAGTGGCGCAAAGGCTACCTGCTGATCATGCCCGCCGTCGTGCTGCTCATCGCCTTTGGCCTCAACGCCTGGAAAGGCAGCCTGACCACCCGCAATCTGATCGTGCTGTTGCCACCGCTGGCGGTGTTGCTGGCATCAGCGCTGCGTCGCCTGCCCTGGCAGGCACAACTGGCCATGGTCGCCCTGATCACCATCCCCGCCCTGACCGACTTCCGCGTCTATCGCGAGGGCTGGCCCTACAAAGAAATCGTGGCCTTTGTCACGCCGCACTATCAACCGGACGATCGCTTCCTGGTGACTGGTATTCACGAACCGCGCCCGCTGGCCTTCTATCTGTTCGACCGGTTGCCGGTTCGACCGGACAAGCGCAACATGTTCTTCGTGGGCTATCCGGTCTATCAGCTTCGGCGCATCGAAGACCTGGATCATCTGATCCCGACGCCAGAGCCAGACGCGCTGGCGGAGTTCGCCGATTCGCTGGCAGGTGCGCAGCGCCTGTGGTACCTCTACGGCAGAGAGGATAGAGCGCTGATCGATCCGTTCCTGGCGATTCTGCAGAAAGATTTCGCCCTGTACCGTATCGGTCAGGCGACGACTGACATCACCTACCATTTCCGCGAATATCGCCGCCTGCCCGCCGACCTGCGCGACCTGGCGCACTTCGGCGAGACCATCAGCCTGCAAGGGTGGAACCTGCCCGGCGGCGTGAGCGTCCGCGCCTGCCAGCAGGTGCCCTTCGAAAGCTGGTGGCACGCCCTGGCCGCCCCCGAAGCCGACCTGGGCATCGGCCTGGTGCTGGCCGACGCCAGCGGGCAGGGCGTCGCCAGGACGGATGCCGAGCCGAGCGGCGCGCGCACCCTCGACTGGGCGGCGGGCACCTATCACCTGGACGGGCGGACGTTGACCGTCCCCTGCGACCTGCCGCCAGGCGACTATCCGCTGCTGATCGGGATGTTCGATATGCTCAGCGCCGAGCCGCTGCCGGTCTACACGCCCGACGGTGCGCCGACCGGCTCGACCCTGTATTACCTCACCACCCTGACGGTGACGCCCTGACGCGCCCCGTCGAGCGGGTACGCTGAGGCCATGCCCCCAGCGTGCGCGCGATTGGGGTATAATGCGCACACAAGGGGGTAGGGATTCCCTTTTGCGCTGATCAGCAGACTTGCCACGCAGGCGCACATCGCCGCGCATGGCGTTGCCATCTGACCTATGGATCACGACGAAACCCGTCCACTGGCGCGGCCTCACGCCATCCAACCGCCCTGGCGCAATCAGCGGCAGTTCGTCGCCACGCTAGGGCTGATCGGCGTGGTGGGGTTGATCATTGCGGCGCTGTACCTGTTCCAGACCTCGCGTAGCACGATCTCGGCGCGCGAACTGGAGGCCATGACCGACTACCGCGCCCGCCTGCAACAGGAAAACGAGCGGCTGCGCGTGGAGATCGCCGAGCTGCAAAGTCTGCCGCGCGTGATGACGCGGGCTGCCGAGCTGGGCTTCCGGCAGGCGAGCGACGACGAAATCCAGTACATCATCGTAGACGGCTACCGCTACGACCGCCCTGCCACCCCCCCTACGCCCACGCCGACCCCCACGCCCCCCAGCCAGGTCTACGACGAGACGTTGGGTGGCTGGCTGCGCAAACAGTGGGATAATCTAAAACGCCAGTTCCAGGAGTGGCAGAACGAGTAGCGCTCAGGGGGCAGGACACGACCATGAACCGCGACGAAACCCTCAACCGGCGTCTGACCCTGCTCAGCATCGTCTTGATCGGCATCAGCCTGGTACTGCTGGCGCGTCTGCTGTCGTTCCAGTTCCGCATGAATCCGGAGATCAAGCAGGCGCTGGAAAACCAGGCACGCAACCGTTACCAGCAAACGGTGGAGGTCTTGCCCGCACGCGGGCAGATTTTCGACCGCGACGGCTACCTGCTGGCGACCAATTCGTTTGAATACCGCATCGGCATCAGCCCCAACCAGGTGGTAGATCGCCAGGACGTGGCGATGAAACTCGCTCCGCTGGTGGGCCTTTCCGAAGACAAGCTCTATCGCCTGCTCGAACCGGACGCCAACGGTCAGTTCCCGCCCTATGTATTGCTGGCGAGCCGGGTCAGCGCAGAGGTCGGGCAGGCCATCGCCGACCTGGACATTGACGGCATCATCATCGAGCCGTTGCCCATCCGCATCTATCCGCAGGGATCGCTGATGGCACAGATCGTGGGCATCTTCGCCGGTGCCGACGAGCGACACACCGGCCAGGGCTACTATGGCGTCGAGGGCTATTACCAGACTCTGCTGGCCGGGCAGAGCAAGCGCGTCACCAAGAGCAATATCCCCCTGCTGGAAGAAAGCCAGACCAAAGCGATGCGCGTGCGCGACGGCATGAGCCTGATCCTGACCATTGATCGCGACCTGCAGTTCCTGGCTCAGGAAGTGCTGACCGGTTTCCTGGAGAAAGACCCGACGGCCACCGGTGGCACGATCCTGATCATGAACCCGCGCAACGGCGAAATCCTGGCCATGGCCAACTACCCTCCCTTCGACCCCAACGATCTGTCGGAGGAGAACCTGAAACGCGCCCGCAACCCGGCCATCGCCGACGTTTACGAACCCGGTTCGGTGTTCAAGGTGCTGACCATGGCGATTGCGCTCGACCTGGGCACGCACGACCTGGACTGGTCATACTACGACCCCGGTTGTTTCGAGGCGGGCGGCGTGGCGATCTGCAACTGGGACCGCACCTCGCACGGCAATCCGGACTTCGCGCAGGTGTTCATTGATTCGCTGAACACAGGCACGGCCACCATCTACAAGGAGATTGGCCCGTACAAGGTCTATCCCAAGCTGCGCGAATTCGGCATCGGCAGCCCCACCGGCGTAGACCTGGAAGGCGAATCGCCGGGCATCCTGGTCGAGCCGGGCGACCCCAACTGGAGCGAAGCGCAGTTCCTCAACAACAGCTACGGGCAGGGTGTGTCGGTGACACCGCTGCAACTGCTCACCGCGGTCAATGCGATCGCCAACGACGGGCTGATCATGCAGCCGCACATCGTCAAGGCGCGCATTGATGGCGGTCAGGTGATCGAGACGCAGCCCGCCGCCATTCACCGTCCTATCAGCGAAGAGACCGCGCACAAAGCGCGCGACATCATGGTGCGCGTGCTGCGCGAGAGTAAAGAGATCGAGTTCGAGTTGCCGGGCTACACGGTCGCGGGCAAGACGGGCACCGCCGAGATTCCCGCGCCCTACGGTTATGAGCCGTTCGCGCCGGGGAACTCGATTGCATCGTTCATCGCCTTCCTGCCCGCCAACGATCCGGTCGTGTCTATCCTGATCAAGCTCGACCGCCCTTACGGTTACTGGGGCAGTCTCACCGCTGCGCCACTGGGCGCAGAACTGTTGCAACGGCTGGTGGTGCTGATGGAAATCCCGCCGGACGACGTGCGCTATCAACTGGTGGCGCAGGGTGGCAGCCCGCTCGCCCGCGAATATTGATAAGGGACACCCTCAGCACTGACGATCGCCGCCCGGCGGCAGGCCGAGGGCGGCGCGGGAGAAGTGTTGCATGAGTCAGGCCGTGACCCCCTATGACGCCCATATCCTGGTAGTAGCTGGCACCGTGCCGGATTACGTAGTGCTGGCCCGTCAACTGGCCTTCATGGGCGTCATTCATTGCGAATGGAAGACCAGCGGCTGGCAGGTGGTGCAGTTCGCCGACACCCTGCCTCGCCTGCACCTGATCCTGATGGACATTCATCTGCCCTACGAAGACCCCTTCCAGACGCTGGCCAAGATGCGCCAGCATCCGCGCCTGCGCGACACACGCATCGCCGCCATTTCCACCAACGGCGATCGCGAGGAAATCGCGCAGGTACGCGCCGCCGGGTTCGATGGCCTGCTGCGCAAACCCTTCGACCCCGATCAGTTCCCGGAACAGATTCGCCGTCTGCTGGCCGGAGAAGCCGTCTGGCCATGAACGGCTATGTTGCGGGGTGAAAGCGCACAACACGTTATCGGCAGTTCAAGATCGCCGAGCCAAGCGCGAATGCCCCACTCTGTAAGGGTACGCACAAAGGTTGTCAGCGCCGGATGGCCCTCATCCCCCGCCCTCTCAGCCCCGCGACAGCGCGGCAAACCGTCTGACACGCTTTGCACGCGCCCGCTCTGTAATCACCCCTGGGCAGGGGCGCGGCTTTGGCGTACAATCGCCGTGTGGGATGCGCCCCGCAACGACCGGGCGCGATAGCGGCACAATGCGATCTATCCATGACACCCGAACTCCCTTTCGCCCTTAGCCTGGGCGCGATTACCTTCCTGCTCACCGCCATCTGGGGCGACCCTTTCGTCGAGATTCTGCGGCGGCTGCGGCTGGGCAAACAGATTCGTGAGACAGGGCCGCAAAGTCACCTGGCCAAGACGGGCACGCCCACCATGGGCGGCGTGTTGATCCTGGTGCCGGTAGTGCTGATCACGCTGGGGCTGAACCTGGCCCGCCTGATTCAGGAGACGGTGACCGGCTCCAGCATCCTGCTGCCGCTGTTCGTGTTGCTGGGCTTTGGCACGCTGGGAGCTGTAGACGACCTGGAAGGGATCCGGGGTGTGCGCGAGCGCGGCGAAGGGATGCGCGCCCGCACCAAGCTGGTTTTTCAGATCGTGCTGGCGGTGACGGCGGCGGCGGTGATGGCCTTCGTTGGCGGCGGTTTTCAGAATGCCAACGGCGTCTATATCCCGCTCTTCCCCACCTTTGTGGACATCCCGCCCCTGCTGTGGATTCCCATCGCCGTTTTCATCATCGTAGGCACCAGCAACGCCGTCAACTTCGTGGACGGCCTGGATGGCCTGGCCGGGCTGATCACCGCCAGCGCCTTCGCCGCCTATGGGGCGATTGCCCATCTGCAAGGGCAGGCGTTTCTGGTACAGTTCTCCTTCATCATCGTTGGGGCATGCTTTGGCTTCCTGTGGTACAACGCCCATCCGGCGCAGATGTTCATGGGCGATGTTGGCTCGCTGGCGCTGGGCGCCGCGTTGGGCACGGTCGCGCTGATGACCGGTCAGTGGCTGTTGCTGCCGATCATCGCCATCATCCCCGTGGCGACGATGCTCAGCGTCATCCTGCAGGTGGCCTACTTCCGGCTGACGGGCGGACAGCGCCTGTTCCGCATGACCCCCCTGCACCATCACTTCGAGCTGGGCGGCTGGAGCGAAACGCAGGTCGTACAGCGCTTCTGGCTGATGGGTATCCTGGCCGCTATGCTGGGCGTAGCCCTGGCGCTGCTGCGCTGACGCTCGCCCCTGGGTCCTTGCTCCCCCGCGCGTGCACAAACGTAGCATTCTGTCCGCCGAGTGTCTACAATGGGATGTGTCACTGTGGCTCGTGCAGCGGGAGCGTCAGCGATGGTGTGTGCCGAGACAATCGTCGAGCGGCTGCGTGCGCAGGGCGAGCGCCTGACCGTGCAGAGGCAGTGGGTGATCGAGGCGCTGTGTGCCAGCGGGGAGCACCTGACTGTGCAACAGGTGCAGCAACTGCTGGCCGAGCGCAGCCCGGCGCTCACCGAGACCACTGTCTACCGCATCCTGCAATGGCTCAAGGAGCGCGGCGTGGTGGCCCAAACCGACCTGGGACAGTC
>AMZC01001496.1_pt1 | contig 18967 bp, 13 predicted proteins | sample 948551 | NCBI WGS metagenome assembly AMZC01 (sample SAMN01120625, study PRJNA171369) | bioreactor sludge metagenome | biome: sludge; isolation source: anaerobic thermophilic cellulolytic sludge from lab reactor | place: China: Hong Kong, Shek Wu Hui wastewater treatment plant | collected... | reverse complement strand
CTGTTATCCCCTCTTCTTTTTCCGGGGGGCAAAGAGAGCAAGGCGGTGACTATCGCGCCGGTATGGAACAGTATTTTGGAACAATTGACAAATAGGCTAGGCGTTGTATAATCAAACCCATCGTGAGGCATTGGGGGGCGGATTCGCCAACCGACCCCGGAGGACAGCCTTCTGTTTTGGAGCGCTGTCTCTGGCTTCACAGGGGAGTCTCTGTCCATCCTAAATCCCTGCAAGGATCGTCAAAAGGAGGAGTGTTCGTATGAAATCCAGGTTTGTGTATGCTGTTTTTGCATCGCTGTTGGTGCTGGCGTTCGCGTTGACCGCCTGCCAGCCTGCTCAGCAGGCCACCACTCAGGCGCCGCAGGCGCCGGTGGAGCCAACGGCAACCACTGCCCCGCAACCTACCGCCACGGTAGCCGAGGCAACCCCCACCGAGGCCGCTACTGAAGCTCCCAAGCCGTTGTGGAACAAAGAGCTGAAGCAGGCCATCGCCGCAGCCATTGACCGTGAGGTCATTGTGGACCGCGTCTTCGAGGGCCGCAACACCCCCGCTTATCACATGGTCCCGGCGGATTATCCCTTCGCCACCGAACCTTTCCTCGACAAATACGGCCAGCGCGATCTGGAGCTTTCCAAGAAACTGCTGACCGATCTCGGTTATACGCCGGATAAGCCTTTTACCTTCGACCTGTGGTACCCGCCGGAGCATTACGGCACCACCACCGCCGATGTGATGCAGATCATCAAGGAACAGCTTGAAGAGACCGGCCTGATGAAGGTGAACCTCAAGAGCCAGAACTGGGCCGAGTACGTCGACAGCTTCGTGGCCGGGAAACTGCCCGTCTTCATTTTGGGCTGGTTCCCAGATTTTGTTGACCCCGAAACCTGGTTGAGCCCCTTCGCTTCCTGCGAACAGTCTCCGGGGAACGGCGTTAACTACTGCAACCCCGAAATGGACAAGCTGCTGCTTGAGGCGGCTTCTACCACCGACCACGACAAGCGCGCTGAGCTCTACAAGCAAATCGGTGAGCTGTACGCCGAGGAAGTTCCCACCATCCCGCTCTTCTGGGAGCCCGAGTTCATCATCAATCGCCCCGGCGTAGAGGGCATCAAGATTGGCGCGCCCTTCGAATTCAACTATAACATTCTCAGCTTTGGCCCCGATGCCAAACCGGCTTCCGGTAGCACCGACACGATCATCATCGGCTCCACCGATGAGGTCAACAGCCTGGATGCCGCCGATGCCTACGCCACGCATGACTGGGAGATCATCAAGAACACCGGCATTACCCTGATGAGCTACGTGCCCGGCACGGCTGATCTGGTGCCCGGTGCGGCTGCGGAACCCCCCACCATCAGCGAAGACGGCAAGACGTACACCTTCAAACTGCGCAGTGATCTCAAGTTCGCCGATGGTACGCCCGTAACTTCGAAAGACTACCTCCGCGCCTGGGAACGCCTGAACAAGCTTGACGGCCAGGTGAAGGGTCTGATTACCGGGTACGTGGCCAACGTCACCGCTCCCGATGACCTGACTGTGGTTTATGAGCTCAAAGCTCCGTTCGCCTTCTTCCCGGCGCTGGCGGCGACTGCCCCCTTCAACCCCGTTCCGCCTGATTTCCCCGATGATAAGATCGTGCAGTTCCCCGAAACCCTCAACGGCATCGGCCCTTACCGCATGGTCTCGCATAAGGTCGGCGAACAGATGGTGCTGGAAGCCAACCCCTACTACACCGGTGCGGACAAGCCGAAGATCAAGACGGTCATCATCAAATACTTTGCTGACCCGACCACCATGGCGAATGCGGTGGAGAACGGCACCATCGATATTGCCTGGCGCACGGTTGGCCCCGTGGAAGCAGTGCGCCTTCAGAGCGTTCAGGGCCTGACGGTGACCACCATCAATGCCCCGGCGCTGCGCTACCTGGTCTTCAACCATACCTACATGGTGGGTGGCGGCCAGTAATCCGGGCCTGTAAACCTCCGACCTGGCGAGTCGGGGAGGCGATTTCCGGATGAGCCTGATCCCTGTGGGGGCGAGGGCGACCTTGCCCCCACAGCCATTTTTCCGGTGGCCTGAAGACAACGGCTTATCTTCTCTGGAGCGTTTGCATGTCCGCTTCTCTGCGTAATTTTTTGATCACCCGCATTCTGTTAACTATCCCCATGGTCTTGATCCTGATAACCATGGTGTTCATCATCATGCGCGTTTTGCCGGGAGACCCCATTCGATCTCAGCTTGGCCCCAAAATCAGCGAGGCACAGGCAAATGAACTGCGCGAACGGCTGGGATTGAACCGCCCCCTGTATCAGCAGTATTTTGACTTCCTCTGGAAAATGATCCGGCTGGATTTTGGCACCGCTCTGACTCAGGGAGAACGGCCGATCAAGGATGAGCTGGGGGAGCGGCTGCCAGCCACGCTGGAATTGACCATTCCATCCATGTTGTTTACGGCCACGTTTGGCATCCTGCTGGGGGCATTTGCGGCCAAAAACCGTAAGAAGCCCATCGATTTTGCCATTCGATTGTTCAGCATTGTGATTTATTCCATCCCCATCTTTTTTATGGGGTTAATTTTCCAGATTATTTTTTCCGTTCGGCTTCCCATTCTTCCGCTGGCCGGGCGGATGAATACGCTTCTGTTGACTTCGTTTAAGCCGATCACCAATTTTTACGTGATCGATTCGATCCTTACCGGCAACTGGCCCGCGCTGGGTTCGGCGCTGGCGCACCTGGTGATGCCTTCGGTCACACTCGGGCTGGCGCTGACGGGCGTATACATCCGGCTGACGCGCATCAATATGATCGAGATGCTGCAATCCGATTTCATCACTGCGGGACGCGCGCGCGGCCTGCCAGAGCCGCGGCTGGTGTACCGGCATGCCCTGCGCAATACCTTCATCCCGATCATGACCCTCATTGGCCTGGAATTTGCCATCCTTCTGGCGGGGGCGGTGCTCACTGAGACTACCTTCTCCTGGCCGGGAATGGGGCGTTACCTGGTGGAACGCATCCAGCTGCGCGATTACACCGCCGTACAGGCTACCATTGGCGTTTTCGCGCTGTTTGTGGGGCTGATTACCCTGGTGATGGATGTGTTGTATGCATTCATTGACCCCCGCATCCGCTACTAGGTACCTGAAAGTGAGGATTCACCATGCAACAAGATGAAAAGTCACCTCAGATGGTGCCCCAGTGGCAGATCGATATCGACCAGGCGGGGTTTGTCCGCCGTCTTTTGCTGGCGCGCAAATGGTACGGCGGCGACTGGTGGTTTGTGCTGATCAGCGCCATTTTGCTGCTCTTTGTGATTATTGTGGGGCTGTTTCCCCAGGCGTTTGCCCCTTACGACCCGCGCGCCGAGGTGGGGCCTTCCCTGCTGGCTCCTGGAGAAGTGCCCGCCGACTTTGTACTGGCCGTGCAGAAGGGCAGCGGGGTGGAATCGCTCAAAGATATCGGGCGTTCGTCGAACAGCATCGGCTTTGTGGTGGGCAGTGCGGCCAGCCAGGCTCTGCGTGAGGCGGTTGACCGGTTGAATAAGTCCGAAGAGGCACAGCGCGAGGGCATTCGTTATCAACCGCGCCCGCGCCGGTACAACACCCTGGAAGAAGGCCTGGCCGATCTGGATGCCGGTAAGCTGGATGCTTTCGTGGCCACCCCGGCTGAACTTGAAGCAGTGGCAGGCAAATATGCCAACGTCACTGTGCTGGAAGGCGGCCTCAATGAAGCGCGCACACGCGGCTTCGTGCTGGGCACCAACCAGATCGGTCAGGATATCCTTTCGCGCATCATCTGGGGCACACGCATTGCCCTGATCGTGGGGCTCAGTTCGGCAGTGATTGCCTTTGTGATCGGTGTGCCGCTGGGGCTGGTCAGCGGGTTTATCAGCGGCCCCATTGACCGTTTGCTGACCCTGCTCATGGACAGTCTTTATTCCTTCCCCGGCCTGATTCTGGCCATCTCCATTGCGGCGGTGCTGGGACCGGGGATTGGCAACATCATCATTTCCATTGCTGTGCTTTACATTCCCACCTACTTCAGGGTGGTGCGCGGGCAGACGCTTTCGGTGAAGCAGGAATTGTATGTGGAAGCGGCGCGCAGCCTGGGCACACGCCCGTGGGATATTCTCTGGCGGTATATTTTCCCCAACGTCATCCCATCGGTCGTGATTATTTTCTCGGTCAATGTTGCCGATGCCATTCTCACCGAAGCCGGTCTGAGCTTTTTGGGGCTGGGCCTGCCCCCCGACACCCCCGACTGGGGGATCGATCTCTCACGGGGCAAAGATTATCTCCAGCGCGCCTGGTGGTTGATCACTTTCCCCGGGTTGATGGTCACCCTGGTGACGCTGGCCTTCTCAATGCTGGGAGAGAGCCTTTCTGAAATCCTCAACCCCCGCCTGGCGGAGTTATAGCCATGAACGATCGTGATGAAATCCTCGTTCGAATCCGTGACCTTTCAGTGACCTATCACACCCGCCTTGGGCCGGTGAGTGCGGTGGATCATGTTTCCTTCGATATCCGCCGCGGCGAAATTCTGGGGCTGGTGGGTGAAAGTGGATGCGGGAAGAGCACGCTGGGTAAGGCGCTCCTGCGGATGATCGCACCCCCGGCTGAAATTACCAGCGGTCAGATTCTCTTCGAAGGGGAAGATATTCTCACATTCGATGAACGCCGCCTGCGTGATTTTCGCGGGCGCAAGGCCAGCATGATTTTTCAGGATCCGATGACTTCGCTCAACCCGGTGCAGCGGGTGGAAGATCATCTGGTGGAAGCGGTGGAAGTCCATGAGCAGAAAGTGGATCGCGCGAACGTGCTCGAACGGGTGGCTACCCTCATCGAAAGGCTGGGCATTCAAAAGCGGCGCATCCACGATTATCCGCATCAGCTCTCCGGCGGGATGCGCCAGCGGGTGATGATCGGGCTGGGGCTGGTGCTCAATGCCAACCTGATCATTGCCGATGAAGCCACCACCTCGCTGGACGTGATCGTGGAGGCCAAGCTGGTTGACCAGCTGCGCGAGATCCGCGACCAGTACGGGGTATCGATCCTGGTGATCACCCATAATATTGCGCTGGTGGCCGAAATTGCAGATCGGGTGGCGGTGATGTACGCCGGTCATCTGGTGGAAATGGGTTCGGTTTACCAGATTTTTGATCATCCCCTGCACCCCTACACCCGCGGACTGCTGCGTTCGGTGCCGAGCATCAAGCTGGATGATCAGGAAGAGCTTTATAAAATGGCGGGTGAACCGCCCAACCTCACTCACCCGCCTTCGGGTTGCCGTTTTCATCCCCGCTGCCCCGACCGGATGGGTCTTTGCTCGCAGTCTCAACCTCAATTGCGCGAGGTTGCCCCCGGCCACTGGGTGCAATGCTGGTTGTATCAGGATCACCCCGAAAAAGAATCGCCAACCCTTGAGGTGACCGAATGAGCGAGGTCCTTTCTACTCCCAAAAAAACCGAGAATCTGGTTGAGGTTCATCAACTGAAGAAGTATTTCCCCGTGCAGAAAAGCTTTCTCGACCAGTTCCTGGCCGGGCGGGTTGATTACGTCCGGGCGGTGGACGGGGTGAGCTTTACCATCCGGCGGGGCGAAGCCTTTGGGCTGGCCGGTGAGAGCGGCAGCGGAAAGTCAACCATCGGCAGGCTGGTGATCGGCCTGGAGAAGCCCACCGCGGGGCAGGTTTTATTTGACGGCATTGACCTGGCTTCACTGGATGCCGAATCACTGCGCCGTTTGCGCGCACGAATGCAGGTGATCTTTCAGGACCCGATGGCCTCGCTCAACCCGCGCATGTCGCTGGGCGAAGCGGTGATGGCGGGCCTCAAGATTCACTTCCCCGAGTCCGCCGATTCGCATCGTGAGACGGCCATGAAAGTGATGGAGCGGGTTGGCCTGACACCCCCCCAGTTCTTTTTCAATAAATTTCCTCACCAAATTTCTGGCGGGCAGCGTCAGCGGGTGGTCATCGCGCGTGCGCTGGTAACCCATCCGGAGCTGGTGCTGGCCGATGAGCCGATCGCCATGGCGGATGTTTCGGTGCGTGCTCTGTTGCTGGATTTGATGGTTCAGCTGAAGCGCGAATACAATCTTACCTATCTGTTCATCACTCACGACCTGGCGACGGCCAAATACATTTGCGACCGTATCGGCATCCTCTACCTGGGCAAGCTGGTTGAGGTGGGCGAACTGCGAGAGGTGTATGCGCATCCGTTGCACCCCTACACCCAGGCGTTGATGGCCGCTGTACCGGTGCCCAACCCGCACGAGCGCCGCACGATGCCCATGCCTGAAGGGGAAATTCCCAACCCCATCCATCCCCCTTCGGGCTGCCGCTTTCATCCACGTTGCCCCTACGCGCGGGCTGAATGTTCGACAGTGGAGCCAGAGCAGCGCGAGTTACGCCCGGGGCACTGGGTGGCCTGTCACTTTGCCGAGCAATTCATGGGATGAACCGTACCCTGTCCATCAGCGGGCGGGCTATATGGCGGGGCCGGATATGCTATCCGGCCCTGTTTTCTCCGGGGGTTCCGGGTGAATGTTCCCGCTGAAGGCGCTTCGCCTGTATAATTAACTCCATCATGCAAACACAGGCAGTCCCCCTGGAACGAATTGTCATTCTGGCCTATCCTGGTACGCCCGAAGGCCCCGAGCAGGCGCATGAGATCGCGTCCTTCCTCAAAGAGCAGGGTGTACGCCAGGTGGCGGCGGGGAGCTTCCTCGATCGGCCGCTCCTGGAGCGTGTGGAAGCGGGCGAATTTGACCTGATGATTGCCCTGGGCGGCGATGGCACCATGCTGCGTGCCGGGCATCTTTGCGCCCCTCTGGGGATTCCTCTGCTGGGGATCAACCTGGGGCGGTTCGGCTTCCTGACCGAAATCCAGCGGGGGGAGTGGCAGGCGGGCCTCACACGCCTGCTTGATGGGCAGTACCGCATCGAAGAACGGATGATGCTGCGCGCGGAGCATTTTCGCAACGAGAAGAGCCTTGGGCACTGGCAGGTGATCAACGATGTGGTGGTGTGCCGTGGGCAATTCGTCAGGCCGATCAGGGTGAAGGCCTGCATCGATGGCTACACCCTTACCCATTACGTGGCCGATGGGGTGATCGCGGCCACAGCTACGGGCTCCACGGCGTATGCGCTGGCCGCCGGTGGGCCGATCATGCCGCCTGAATTGCGCAACATCCTCATTATCCCGGTGGCGCCACACCTCACCATGGATCGCGCCATTATCCTTTCGGAGGGCGCTCAGGTGGCCTTTATTACCTATACTGACCATGAAGCCGTGATGAGTGTGGACGGGCAAACGCCCATCCCTCTGCTCAATGGTGATGAAGTGCGCGTGGAAGCCAGTGAGCTTTCGGTGCGTTTTGTGCGCTTCAAAGAAGCTGGTTATTTTTATCGGAACATTACCGCCTATATGGAACAAAACCCCTCTGCAGGTAGCCGCTGATGAGCATTCCCCCCTCTGACTCCGCTCCGCTTTTTTGTTACCGTCACCCCGACCGTGAAACCATGCTGCGCTGTGCGCGCTGTGAGCGCCCCATTTGCGCGGAATGTGCTGTGCTGACCCCTACCGGTTATCGCTGTAAGGAATGTGTCCGTGGACAGCAGAAGGCCTTCGAGACGGCCCTGTGGCACGATTACCCGGTGGCTTTGTTCCTGGCCATGGGCCTTTCGCTGGGCGGGAGCTTCATTGCCGGGGCGCTGGGCTTCTTTACCATCTTCATCGCGCCGATTGTCGGGGTGTTCATCTCTGAGGCAGTGCGCTGGGCGGTTGGGAAGCGCCGTTCACAGGCGCTCTACAGGCTGGCGGCGGCTGGCGCCGCCGTTGGAGCATTGCCCCTGCTGGGGTTTCATTTGATCGGTGTGATTGCGGCGTTAAGTGGCGGCGGCGGGCTGGGTGGCCTCTGGGGGCTTCTGTGGATGGGGTTGTATGCCTTTCTGGTGACCAGCACCACGTTCTACCGGCTGAGCGGCATTCAAATCCGTTGACGAGATTATGTTGACTGAACTGCGCATCGAAAACTTTGCCATCATTGACCGTCTGGAATTGTATTTCCGGCCCGGGCTGATCACCTTTACCGGTGAAACGGGGGCGGGCAAGTCTATCATTCTGGATGCGATCGCTGCGGTGATCGGTGGTAAAGCGGATGTCACGATGATCCGCGCAGGGGCTGAGCGCGCCCTGGTGGAGGCCAGCTTTCACCTCACCCCTGAGACTCAGGCCGACGTTCAGGAACTTCTGGAGCGTGAAGGGTTGCTCGATGAGCCTGATCAGCTCACCCTGAGCCGGGAGATCAGGCGTGAAGGCCGCAGTGTGGCGCGCATCAACGGACGGGCGGCCAACCTTGCTCTGGTGCGAGAGTTGGGGGCGCACCTGGTAGATATTCACGGCCAGTCAGAACACCTCTCGTTGTTGAATGTACGCCAGCATATCCACCTGCTCGATCGCTTCGCCGCCTGCCAGCCTGAGCTGGAGGTGTATCAATCGATCTACGGGCAATTGCAGGGTGTTCGCCGTGAGTTGCATCGCCTTCGCCTGGCCGAGCAGGATGCCGAACGCCGCACCGACCTGTTAACCTATCAGCTGCAGGAAATTGAAGCGGCTCACCTCAAACCCGACGAAGAAACCGCCCTGCGCCAGGAGCGCGATCGCCTGGCCAATGCCGAGCACCTGGCGTCCAGCGCACAGCAGGCTCTCGCTCTGCTTGACGAAGGCACGCCCGATGCTCCCGCACTGACCGATCTGGCCGGGCAGGTGCTTCAACTGGTCAGCGGGATCAGCCGAATCGATCCAAGCCAGCAATCGCTCACCGAACAGGCCGACACCATTGCCGAGCTGGCTGGCGACCTGGCGCACGAATTACGCTCGTACCTCGATCAGATCGAATTTAACCCGCGGCGGCTGGCTCAGGTGGAAGAACGCCTCGATTTGCTGATCAAGCTCCAGCGGAAGTATGGCGGCTCGATCGAGGCGGTGCTGGCTTTTGCTCAAAAGGCCCGCGAAGAGCTGGAGACAATCGCCCACGCCACCGAGCGTATTGCCGAGCTGGAGGAAAAAGAAGCCCGCCTGCTGGAAGAGCTTGGCCGGGCGGCACTGGCTCTTTCTGAAAAGCGCAAGGAGGCCGCCCGCCGCCTGGAAGAGGGTGTGGAGCGGGAACTGGCCGAGCTGAGCATGGCCGGAGCGCGGTTCTCGGTGGACTTCCGTACCGAACCTCTCCCCGAAGGTCTGCCCTGGCCGGGAGGAGAGCGGGTGGCTTTCGATGCTACCGGTTGTGACCGGGTGGAATTTCTCATTGCGCCTAACCCGGGAGAGGGGCTCAAGCCGCTGGTAAAGATTGCCTCAGGCGGTGAGACCTCGCGCCTGATGCTGGCTTTGAAAAATGTGCTTGCCCGGGCCGATTTTATCCCCACACTCATCTTCGATGAAATTGACCAGGGAATTGGCGGCCGGGTGGGCGGCGTGGTAGGTGAAAAGTTGTGGATGCTTGGCAGGCGCCATGCCGTGCTGTGTGTGACGCATCTGCCGCAGCTGGCCGCCTTTGGAGACCAGCACTTCAGCGTGCGCAAGCTGGTGAAGGGGGGGCGCACGCTGACCCAGGTAAAGCCCCTGGAGGGTGCGGAACGTCTGGAGGAACTGGCGCTGATGCTCGGCGGCCCGGGCGAGGCAAACCTCAACGCTGCCCGTGAAACCCTCACCTGGGCTCAGGCTCGTGCTCGCCAGTTGCAGGACCGCTGATCATGAACGAACCGGTGCGCATCCTTCTGTTAGGCCCACCGGTAGTATTCAGGGGCGAAACCAGGGTAGAGATTCCCCGCCGTGAAGTGCGTGCTTTGCTTTATGTTCTGGCCAGCCAGGATAGAGCAATTTCAAGGGATGAGCTGATTGGCCTCTTCTGGCCTGATTCGTCTGAGGAGCTGGCCCGCAAGCGCCTGAGAGAAACCCTCACACGGCTCCGCCAGGCGCTGGATGGGGATCTGCTTGAAACCTCAAGCGAGCAGGTCTGGTTGAAATCAGAAGGGCTCTTTGTGGATGTTCGCCTGTTTCAAAGACAGGCAGAGGAAGTCTCTCTGCCGCTGGCCCAGCTCCCGGCTGCCAACCCCTTACCTGCACCTGTTTACCAGAAGATCGAAGAAGCCGTCAACCTCTGGCGGGCGCCGACCTTCCTCGCCGGGGCCCGCCTGCCGGGTTCGGTCTTGTTAGAGGAGTGGCATCGTCGCCTCGGCATGGAGCTGGAGCACCGCTACGGAGTGTTGCTGGAGCGGCTGGCTGACCATGACCTGGCGCTGGGAAACCTGGAAAAGGCGCGGCACTGGCTGGAGATGGTTACAGCCATCGATGCGCTCAATGACGCTGTCCATGAGCGGATGGTGCAGGTGTATGAGAGACTGGGGGATTTCACCGGAGGATTAAGTTACCTGAAAAAGGTGCGTGCTCTGTATCAGCAGGAAGGGCTGGATGAAACGCCCGAGGTGCTGGAAAGGGCCGAGCGGCGCTTTCGACAGGCGTTGCTTTCGCCGCGTGAGCGAAATGCGGCGGTGTGGTCTTCTGAGCGCCTGCCGCAGATTCCCCTCTTCGGACGGGAGGCCGAACTGCGCCTGCTTCAGGCTGGCTGGCGCAGGGGAGGGGTGCTCTTCGTCTGGGGGGAAGCCGGGAGCGGTAAGACACGCCTGGTGCGGGAGCTTTATCATTCCATCACTCCATCGCCCCGTTTGATGGTTGCGACAGCCCGTCGATTGGAAGGCGGATTGCCTTTTCAACCTTTCATTGAAATGCTCCGTTCTCAGGTGGCTGCCGAAGAGTGGCGCGAATTGCCCAAAACCTGGTTGAGCGTGCTGAGCCTGTTGTTGCCCGAACTGAAGGTGATGTTCCGTGAAATCTCGCCTCAGGAGGTTGCGCCGTCCTTTGCCCCCTCCTTGATTTTTGAGGCGCTTCACCAGGCGTTGCTTCTCTTCAGCCGGGGGCGGCGGCTTTTTTTCTTGCTGGAAAACGCTCACTGGTGCGATGAGACCAGCCTGACGGCATTGCTTTACCTGAAAGATCACGGGTTTTTCAAGCAGCGTGGGGTACTGGTGGTCACTGCCCGGGTTGCGGAATCTACCCCGGCCTTTTTTCGATTTGCGTCTCAATGCTCGGAGGGTGAGGCCGTGGATGAAGTGCGCCTCCTGCCGCTTTCGACGACGGCAGTGGCTCAGCTTGCGGCCTTTGTCTGTGGCAGGGAGCTTCCGCCTGAGACGGTTGAGCGTCTGAAGGAGGCCTGTGGTGGCAACCCTCTTTTCCTGCTCGAAAGCCTGCGCGGATTACTGGCATTTCCGTTTCTGTTGCAAGACCCCGCCAAGCTGACTTCTCTGCCTGTATCGGGGAGCTGGCAGGCGCTGGTTCGTCAGCGTTTGCAGGGGCTTTCTCCCCGGGCGGAGCATGTGTTGAGTGTGGCGGCGGCCATTGGAACGAGCTTCAGAGTGGACGTGCTGGAACGCGCCTGCAGCCTCGCCGCGGAAGAAGTACTGGCCGCACTGGAAGAACTGGAACGCCTGTACCTGATTGTGGTGCAGTCGAGCGAAACCCTGATTCAATATGAGTTCGTTCAGGAGCGTATCCGTGAGGTGCTTCTGCAAGAGATGAGCCCGGCCCGCCGCAGGCTGGTTCATCTGCGCGTTGCCGAGGCGCTCAAGAAGATGTTCCCGGTGATGGATTCGGGGCTGGCGGCAACCCTGGCCAGCCATTATGAGGAAGCCGGTGAAGGCGCACTGGCTTTCGGTTACTGGCTGGAGGCTGCCCGTTACGCCCGGCGGTTGTCTTCAGCACCGGAGGCAAGGGCGGCTTTCCAACGGGCGGCTCATCTGCTGGATGCGCTCGGGGGGCAAATTCCGGACGCGCAGGTGATGGAGCTCTACACTGCCTGGATCGAGTACGGTTTTGACATGGCTCAGTCTTCTGAAGTGCGTTTTGCGGCCGAGGCTTTGCTTTCTCAGGGGCAGGCGCGAGAGAATGTGGCCTTGATCCGCCGTGGATGGCTGGGGCTGGCGGTTGCCGCGGACCTCTGTGAGGATGCCGATGAAGGCCTGCGTGACCTGGAAGCGGCATTCCCTTACCTCTCGATCAACCCGGATCCGTCTGACTGGGGGCGGTATTATTATGAGCGGGGAGTGTTCCTGGTACTCAGGCATCAATACCACGAGGCTGCCCGGGAACTTGAATATGCTCTGCGTTTGCTGGAGGATTCCAGAGACGCCAGGCAGATAGAATGGTGTCATAACATTCGCTATCGGCTGGCGATGATTTACCAGCTCATCGGCCTGCCGGCGAGGGGTTTCGAGCATGCCAGCCGGGCTTACGAGGAAAGCCGCCTGACTTTTAACCGGCTGGGCAGTCTGCGCGCTCTGACCAGCCTGGTGGCGGTGGAGTTTTTCCGTGGGCGTTTTAGAGAGGCGCTTCAGTATGGCCTGACGGCGCTGGATATGGCCAGGGCTACGAGCAATCCACGCCTGCAGGGAACGATTTTTACGTTTCTGGCTCAGGCAGAGATGGCGCTGGGGCACCTGGATGATGCCTGGCAACATGCGGTTGAAGCGGGTGACCTGGTGGAGGGGCTGGCATTTGGGCGGGTGCGCTCACAGGCGTGCATGATTCAGGGAATGATTCTGCACTGGCTGGGTGATCTCGAACGGGCTGAGGGGCGGTATCGAGAAAGTATCGAAGGTGTGCTCACGTATGTTTCTGCAGACGCCATGCATCGGCTCGGTTTGCTGCTGGTGCAAAGAGGGCGGGTGGAAGAAGGACTGTCGTTCATCGATCAGGCGGTGGTGTTTTCCCGAGAACATGATCTGGGGGCATTCTACCTGGCGGGACTGCTCTCTCGCGCGCGGGGTTTGTACCTTCTCGGCCAGGGGGAGGAGGCGCGTGGGCTGGCGTCTCAGGTGGCAGCCCGGGCCATCGAGCGGGAACTGGTTTGGTACTACCAGCTGGCTTACTGGCTCCTCTCGGAGATAGCCCTGTCAAACGGACAGGCCGATGATGCCCGCCAGAAGGCACTGGCTTTGCTGAGCCAGATTCCCGGCGGAACAAGCCCGCTGGTTGAAGCTGCTGCTCTGCGGCTGGTGATTCTGGCCAGTCAGAATCTGGGGGTTGATTCCACGTCCTTTTCAACCCGGTTGCAAAGCCTGGTTGCCCGGCTTGAGGAACGGGCCCGCTCTCCGGCTCTGGCGGAGCTCTTTCAAAAGCGTAAAGCAGATATTCTTGGAGGGTAGCTGCTTCTGCCCCACGATCAGGGATGGGTTTCTGGCAATGTTTTGTCAACGCCCCATCGGTACAATGAGGACAGTACGACAACCGATGATGGGGCACAAGCAATCAGGGGACTTGTGCAGAAAGCCGAGCGCGAAGGAGGGGGGAATCCTTTTGCGCTCGGCTTTTTAGGTTAAGATCCAGCGTTTTCCGGGCCGGTTCAGTCAACCGCCAGATGAGCTACGGTAACGCCATCTCCGCCTTCTTTCTCCAGGCCGTTTTCCCAGTGCTTTACATGGGGAGAAGCGCTAAGAGCTTCGCGGATCACCTGGCGGAGTCTTCCGGTGCCTTTGCCGTGGATGATGCGCACAAAGGGAAGCCCAGCCAAGTAGGCTGACTCGAGGTAGCGATCGAGGGCTTCGAGGGCATCTTCGGCGCGCTGTCCCCGCAGATCAATTTCCATTCCTGGAGAGGCGTAGAAGGGGGTAGTGGGGCGTAAGGCCGCACTGGCGAGGGTGGTCTTCCCTTTTGCCTGCGCTGGCCGGGGTTCTTCGGTGGGGGTGGGCTCCAGCTCCCCTTTGCGAAGCAGGTCGGTGGGGCGGGCACGCACACGCAAATTGCCCACCTGGACTTCTACGTCGCCTTCTCCGATGGCGGTAACCACCCCATCCATCTGGATGGAACGCACACGTACTTTATCGCCGGGCTGGAGGGCACGCCGTTCGGGGCTTTCGGGCACGGGCTGCCGCACGACCGGTTCCTGTACCTGGTTCAGCAGGGATTCGGCGCGTTCCTGGAGGGGCCTGAGGGCTTCCAGGGGCTGGCGGGCACGCAGGAGCTGGCGGCGCACTTCTTCTACCTCGCGCCGCAGGGCTTCGGTTTCTTCTTCGGCCTGGGCTCGCACTTTTTCAAGGAGTGTTCTCCGCTCGTCTTCGATCTTTTCCAGACGTGCGGCCAGTTCGGCCCTGAGTTTTTCGCTTTCGCGCTGTTCTCGCTCGGCTTTTTCGCGCGCCCTGCGGGCCAGTTCGCGCTGGCGGTGGATCTCGTTGAGCAGGTTTTCGGCGCGCAGTTCTTCCGGGCTGATCTCTTTGCGGGCGTCTTCGATGATTTTGGGGTCCAGCCCCAGCCGGGCGGCGATGGCCAGCGCATTGGAGCGCCCCGGTAGCCCCAGGGTGAGTCGGTAGGTGGGGCGCAGGGTGTGCAGGTCGAACTCCATGCTGGCGTTGATCACCCCGGGGGTGTTGTGGGCGTAAAGTTTAAGCTCGGGGTAGTGGGTGGCGACCAGGCTGGGGATGCGCCGCTCCACCAGGTCGGCGAGGATGGCGCGCGCCAGGGCCGCACCTTCTTGCGGATCGGTGCCGGCGCCCAGTTCATCGAGGAGCACCAGGGTGTGATGGTTGGCGCGGCGCAGGATGCGCACAATGTTTTTGATGTGCCCGGAAAAGGTGGAAAGCGACTGTTCGATGGATTGTTCATCACCGATATCGGCAAAGACGTTCTCGAAGATGCTCAATGCCGAGCCTGACCGTGCCGGGATGTGCAGACCCGACTGGGCCATGAGCACCAGGAGGCCCACGGTTTTAAGGGTCACGGTCTTCCCGCCGGTATTGGGCCCGGTGATGACCACACAAAAGGTCTGCTCATCCAGTTCGAGATCGATGGGCACCACACTGGCCGGGTCGAGCAGGGGGTGGCGGGCCTGGATGAGTTGAATGGTACTGCCGGGGTGCTCGCGCGTGGTGGGGCGGTAAGCCACCAGGAGGGGTTCGCTGGCGCGCAGGTCTTCGGCGTATCTGGCACAGGCCAGGGCGAAGTCGAAGCGGGCCAGGGCATCAACCAGGCGCCGGATAATTTCGATATTTGCGCCGACGAGGTCGGTCAATTCGGCCAGGATGCGCCGTTCTTCATCGCGCTCAGCCAGCTGGAGCTCGTGCCATTCGTTGTTCAAATCCACGATCGCGAGGGGTTCCACAAAAAGAGTGGCGCCTGAGGAGGATTGATCGTGCACGATGGAACGCACCTGGCTTTTGAATTCGGAACGGAGCGGGATGACGTACCTGCCGTTACGCTGGGTGACCAGGGCTTCCTGCAACATGGGGGCGATTTTAGGGTCGGTGACCATCTTTTGCAGGCGTGCCATGAGGCGTTCGTAGGCGATGCGCACATCGTGACGGATGCGGGCGAGTTTTTCGGAGGCCTGGTCGAGGATTTCTCCCCGCTCAGAAATGGCGCGGGAGATGGCGTCGATAACACCGGGAGGCGGAGGAAAACCAGCGGCGATTTCGGCCAGGTGAGGATACTGGGCGGCGGCGCGCTCAAAGGTGCGTGTCAGGGTGCGCGCGCTGATGAGCGTGTCTTTGATGGCGAGCAGTTCCGAGGGCTCCAGCACGCCGTGGCGGGCGGCGCGCTCGGCCAGCGGGCGGATGTCGGTGGCTCCGCCCACCGTGAGGTCGGGGTTGAGGCTGAGCAGCAGGCGAGCTTCACTGGTGGTTTTTTGCAGGCGCAGGGCTTCTTCCAGGGTCTTCACCGGATGAAGATTGCGCGCCAGCTCAGCCGAGGCGCTGAAAGAAGCGTATCCGGCCAGCCGCTCAAGCACTTTGGGGAATTCCAGGGTGACGGTGGTTTTTTCGTCCATTGCGGGTCAAGTGTACCATGAAGTGCGATTCCGGTGAGGCTGGGTATGCTTCGGGTTATAATTTGTAGGGAAGGCAGGCAATCGTATTTTTCCGGAGGAGGTGGCTGGCTATGGGTACATCGGGTCCTCGTGTGGTGCGCGCGCCCCGCGGCACGCAGCTTTCCTGTAAATCGTGGCTGACCGAAGCAGCTTACCGCATGATTCAGAATAACCTCGACCCCGAAGTGGCCGAAAAGCCTGAGGAACTGGTGGTTTATGGGGGGCGCGGTCAGGCAGCGCGCTCATGGGAGGCTTTCGACGCTATTCTGCGTTGCCTGCGCGAGCTGGAAGACGATGAAACATTGCTGGTTCAGTCCGGGAAACCGGTGGCGGTGTTCCGCAGTCACCCGGATGCGCCGCGGGTGTTGATTGCTAACAGTAATCTGGTGCCGCACTGGGCCACGCAGGAGCACTTCGATGAGCTGGCGCGTAAAGGTCTGATGATGTACGGGCAAATGACGGCTGGCTCGTGGATTTATATTGGCACACAGGGCATTTTACAGGGGACGTATGAAACGCTCGGTGCGCTGGCGCGGAAGCGCGGCTGGGGGTCACTGCGTGGGCGCTTTGTGCTCACGGCGGGCCTGGGCGGTATGGGCGGCGCCCAGCCGCTGGCTATCACCATGAACGAGGGAGTCGGGTTGATTGTGGAGGTTGACCCGGCCCGGGCGCGCCGTCGGCATGAGATCGGTTATGTGGATGTGGTGGTGGATACTCTGGAAGAAGCCATGACGCTGGTGGAGGAGGCCAGGGAACAGCAACGCCCGCGTTCGATTGGGCTGATCGGTAATGCCGCCGAGGTGTACCCCGAGCTGGTGCTGCGCGGCGTGGTGCCCGATGTGGTTACCGACCAGACGCCCGCGCATGATGTGCTCAGTTATGTGCCGGCCGGGATGAGTGTGGAAGAGGCGGAGGTGCTGCGCCGTCATGACCCCGTAGAATACGAAAAGCGTTCACTGCGTTCGATGGCACGCCATGTGGAGGCGATGCTCGAATTCCAGCGCCGTGGCAGTGAGGTGTTTGATTATGGCAATAATCTGCGTCAGCGGGCATTCGACCAGGGGGTGAAGGATGCGTTTGCCTTCCCGGGGTTTGTTCCGGCGTATATCCGCCCGCTTTTCTGTGAGGGCAAGGGGCCTTTCCGCTGGGTGGCGCTTTCGGGTGACCCGGAGGATATTTACCGCACCGATGAAGCGGTGATGGCGCTGTTCCCTCAGGATGAGCATTTGCAGCGCTGGTTGCGGATGGCGCGCGAGAAGGTGCCCTTCCAGGGGCTTCCCAGCCGAATTTGCTGGCTGGGGTACGGCGAACGCGCCCGCGCCGGGCTGAAGTTCAATGAGATGGTGGCGCAGGGTATCCTGAAGGCCCCAATCGTCATCGGGCGCGATCACCTCGATGCCGGTTCGGTGGCTTCACCCAACCGCGAGACGGAGGGAATGCGCGACGGCTCGGATGCGGTGAGCGATTGGCCGATTCTCAATGCACTGATCAATACCGCCAACGGGGCGACGTGGGTTTCATTTCATCACGGCGGAGGGGTGGGGATTGGCTTCAGTCAACATGCGGGGATGGTGATTGTGGCCGATGGCACTCCTGAGGCTGCGCGACGCCTGGAACGGGTGCTCACCAGTGACCCCGGGATGGGTATTGTTCGTCATGCCGATGCGGGATACCCCGAGGCGATTGCCGCTGCACGGGAACACGGGGTGAAGATCCCCATGCTGGAGTGAGATGCGCGCCGGGAGAGTGATCCTTTTCTTTTTGAGCATTGCCCTTGGGGTGGGGGCCGGGTTGGCTTACGGCTGGGTGTTCAGCCCGCCCCCGTACCGTGACCTTGAACCTGCCAGTTTGCGGGCCGATTTTCGCGCCGATGCAGTGTTGATGGTGGCCGAGATTTACCAGGCAGATGGCCACCTGCCACAGGCGCTGCGGCGACTCTCGATCCTCGCCCCTGATCGTCCCCCGGCTTTGCTGGTGGCTGAAGCGTTGTTGACCGCACGCGAGCTGGACTATCCCCCGCCAGACCTGGAAGCGCTCTCGAACCTGGCGCGGGCTGTTCAGGCGACGGGCGGGGAGCAAACCCCTCCCCTGCAGGAGACGATGATCGTCCCGGAGGGCACGCCATGAACGAGGAGCGGCGCGGGCACTGGTACCTGCTTACGGGATTGGTGTTGGGACTGGCGGTGGGGCTGCTGGTTTCGCTGGTGCTGAGCCCGGTGCGCTATATCGATGCTGAACCGGCGGCGCTGGCGGAGCGTTATAAAAATGAGTTTCGTCAGTGGGTTGCTCTGTCCTATCAGGCAGATGGCAATTTGCCGCGGGCTCGCGAGCGGTTAAACCTGTTGCAGGATGCCGACCCGCGTCAGGCGCTGGCAGCCCAGGCTCAACGGGTGCTGGGGGAAGGCGGTTCACCGGATGATGCACGCGCCCTGGCCGCGCTGGCCGCAGCGTTGAGTGGTATGGAGCAGGTGGCGGTTTCTACCCCGGCAGGCGGTGACCAGCCCACCCTGCCGCCCCTATCCGAGACGGATTTACCCCCTGCCGAAGCGACGCGCCTGGCTGAAGCGGCAGTGCAGACCCCCACGCCTCCCCTGCTCACACCCACACCGCGCGCCACTTTTACCCCGCGGCCCTCGGCTACCCCGCCACGCGTGCTGGATGCTCCCTTTGTGCTGACGAACCGGCAAGAGGTGTGTGACGGAAGCCTGCCAGAGGGCCGGCTGGTGGTGCTAGTGACCGGGCGCGATGGCAACCCGCTGGCGGGTGTGCCCATTTTAGTTCTGTGGGGAGAGGGAAAGTCTTCTCTCTTTTATACCGGGCTGGCGCCGGAGATCAGCCCGGGGTATGCGGACTTTCAGATGGAAGCCGGGGTGAGCTACACCCTGCGCGTGGGCGAAGCCAGCGAGGCCGTGGGCGGCCTTTCGGTGCCAGGGTGCGGCGGCGCCTGGCGCGTGGAGTTCACCGAGGGGGGAGGGTAGGGGGAAGAAAAAAAGTTCTATAAAGCGACTTCCTCCCTTAAGGTATCTGTCCTAAAGCTGGTGGGTTTTGAAAAAAGAGCAAG
>AMZC01000645.1_pt1 | contig 19067 bp, 17 predicted proteins | sample 948551 | NCBI WGS metagenome assembly AMZC01 (sample SAMN01120625, study PRJNA171369) | bioreactor sludge metagenome | biome: sludge; isolation source: anaerobic thermophilic cellulolytic sludge from lab reactor | place: China: Hong Kong, Shek Wu Hui wastewater treatment plant | collected... | reverse complement strand
TTTTTGGGGAATTTTTATTGACAATAACACATTTATATGCCAATTCAACATCGTCAAATATTTCAACGGTTACACCCAATTCTTTAAAATCATTAATTATAGGATTTAAGCTCATCTTGCCGACTTGCAAATCCGGCATCATTATTGCCCAGTATTTCCATCCTGCATCTAATATTTTTTGTTTCCAATTTTTTTCTGCCCACTCAAGATCTGCTTTTCTAAGAGCGGAGCTGTTTCTGTCATCCGACAGCCACTTTTTACAGCCTTTTTTTTCAAAATATTCAGCTCCGGTTGTAAGTAGATTTATTAGCTTGTCACCATATATAAACTTTTTGAACTTGTGATGTATTATTTTAGTATCCGGATAGTACCATAATGTTGCATAATCGTTATCAAGCAAGATTTCCATATTTACATTTAGTTTGTCCATTGATAACCTCCTTGATTGCCATTATTTTGATAAGGATATGATATTTTTTTAATAATGCAATGTTTAAATGAATATCGTCATAAAGACATAACTAATTTACATAATTTTTTCGATCGGGTTGATTTGTTTTTTATTGATTCGGATAATTAATGGCTGTTTGTAATTTGATGAATTACCAGATATGTATAAAATAAATATATTATGAAAATATGTCATAAATATTATCAAATCCAGCATCAACTTAAAAATTATATAAAAAATTGGAACATACAAGTTCAATGAATCTGAATGAAATGTTAAAAATTGTCCATAAGATTATTAATATCATTATAAAAATATGTGAAGCCTTATTAATTTTAACATTAAAATTTGGTATGAGGAAAAGTTTTAATTCATACATTTATGATAGTTAACAACAGTTAGGTTTGATTTTATTTAAAAATTAAGTTATATTATTGTATGTAAAAAAATAGTGTTTATAATGAATATCTTTATGTAAAAGGAGATAGGCAATGATAATAAAACCGAAAACCAGGGGATTTATTTGTACTACGGCACATCCGGAAGGATGCAGGCAAAATGTTCAGGAACAGATAAATTATATTAAGAGTAAAGATCCGATAAAGGGCCCTAAAAAAGTTCTGGTAATTGGATCATCAACGGGATATGGATTGGCTTCAAGAATAACCGCAGCTTTCGGTTGCGGAGCCGATACTATTGGTGTGTTTTTTGAAAAGCCCGCAGAAGAAAAACGTACAGCTACAGCTGGCTGGTATAACATGGCAGCCTTTGAGGAAGAAGCCAAAAAAGCGGGATTATACTCAAAAAGTATAAATGGAGATGCTTTTTCCGACGAAATCAAAGAGAAAACCATAGAGCTTATAAAGAAGGATTGGGGAAAGGTTGATCTCATAATTTACAGTCTTGCAGCACCAAGGAGAACTCATCCAAAGACCGGTGAAGTATTTAATTCGGTTATAAAACCTATAGGAAAACCTTATACAAATAAGACGGTTAACTTTCATAACGGAGAAGTATCGGAAATAACAGTGGACCCGGCCACAGAAGATGAAATCAGGCAGACTGTTGCAGTAATGGGCGGAGAAGACTGGGAAATGTGGATTGAGGCTCTTAAAACTGCCGGGGTGCTTGCAGATGGAGTTATCACAGTTGCATTTTCATACATAGGGCCCGAGCTGACTCATGCTGTATATAAAAACGGTACAATAGGAAAAGCAAAAGAGCATTTGGAAGCTTCAGCAAAAAACATTACAAATTTTCTCAAAGATATTAACGGAAAAGCCTATATATCAGTCAACAAGGCTTTAGTAACACAATCCAGTTCGGCAATACCAGTGGTCCCTCTCTATATATCACTCCTGTTTAAGATAATGAAGGAGAAGGGAATTCATGAAGGATGTATTGAGCAATTATACAGGCTTTTTGCTGAGAGGTTGTATGCCAATACTTTATTGTTGGATGAAGAGGGCAGAATACGCCTGGACGATTTCGAAATGAGAGAAGATGTTCAGAATGAGGTTGCAAGGTTATGGAGTTCGGTAAATACGGAAAACATTGAGGAAACAACTGATATTAAAGGATATAGGGAGGACTTCTTCAAGCTCTTTGGATTTGGGCTTCCCGGAATTAATTATGATGAGGAATGCAATGAAAAGGTAGATATTCCAAACATTATTTAGATTATTATGAATCCCCTGTTCTTTAAAGTCAGAAAGAACAGGGGATATTACTGTCCTTATATTCTGAAATCTATAATGTACGCAAAAATTCCCTGTCGTAGTTTGTCGAAATTTTAATGTTTTGTTTTCCATTCTAAGCGAATGTGTAGTAATAAATTCAATATCTGATTTGAATTTAATTCTAATGTTATAATATAACTATTAAATTAGGAGGTAGATTTATGCAATTTCTGATAGTTCTCATTCTAATTCCAGTGATTGTATATTTATTCCTAGCTCGAACGCAATATCTTGAAAAAAGTATATATGAAAAAATAGAAGCACACGGTGGAAAAGTGATAAGTATTGAAAGAAGAAACTTTTTTACAGGTATCGGGCCATTCCATGTGGTTGGAAAGAATAGAGTTGTATATAGAATTGTATACGAAAAAAATGGTGTCGAAAAAGAAGGATGGGTGAGATTTGGTGGCATTATGGGACCGGATTGGAGATTGGATGAATAATGTATTCATTTTTAAGGTTACCGGATTTATAAAAAGATTTTAATAGTTTGAAAAAGGACTAAGGGCAAGAACCAGTGAAGAAGAAAGTTTAGCAACTTCTTGTAATACAAATAAGAAGGCTAAATATAAACGAAAACCACGAGCAAAGCTCGTGGTTGTAAATGTGAGAATTTTTAAAATAAATTTATTTAATTGAAAACTGCATTATTTAAAATGCAATTTAACAAGAGAGGTTATCAAAAATGGATGATTAAAGTTTAGCATATAATAAGCAATTTTTCAAACGCCACATTTTGACTATTTTACATGTCTTTCATAAAGTCTTGAAACAAAATCTTTACAATATTTTTTAATAAAAAATAAAAAAACATATTGAAATTTGGTTTAAAATGGTATATCATATTTATGAGAGATGGAAAAAATATCTAATTAGATTAAAATAATACAGAATATGTATAATAAAGTCCGAAAATATTTATGTGCTGAAAATAATTTAATGATTCTTACTGTACACATTTATATCTCAATATTTTTGGTGAAAATATTTGTATTCTTAGTTAAAATACTTACGAAATTATGTACATTGTATCATAGAAGCAAACGACATAATTCGAGTTTTTATAAATTCAATGTACCCTGTTTTCTGATACTCAAAGCCATAATTTAAGTCTTGTTTGTTCCTGAGAAATTTCATCATATCATTTAATAATTTATTTGCCTTATTATGTTTTATTTGGTGTATAGAGTTTTCAAAAATTGCGTAAGTCAGCTAAAATTAGCCTAAGTACAATCAATTTCTTTGAAAATTAAATTAATATGAGTTTAAAAAGTATACAATCTTTTGCTATTATAAACGTCTATTAAAGTAAAAAAGTCTGATGTGAAAAGTATTTTGCAATTTCATTTCTGTTACAGTTTGCCCATAATGCAAGGGAGGGGTAAATTTGAAAAAGTGGAAGAAGTCTCTTTATACCTATGCAGTTGAATTCAGTGAAGAAATAATTTTATATAATAGCTTTATGGGTGCAATAGCACGAGTACCTAAGGATAAAGCGGAAAAGGTAAAGAATTTTTTAAACTACGGTATTGATGATAATGATTTGGAAGATTCCCTTGCGTTGGAATTATGCATGCAAGGCTTTATGGTTAAAGCTGATATTGAAGAGCAAAAGTATGTCAGGTCAATATTAGAAAAAGAACAGGACAGTACTTTAGGGCTTACCATTATGCCCCATGAAGGCTGTAATTTTAGATGCGTATACTGTTATGAAAATTTTGAAAACGGACTTATAAAACCAAAAGTAATGAAAGGAATAAAGTTGTTTGTTAAAAAGAAAGTTGAGAGAGGAAATTTTTCAAGAGTTACTTGTTCATGGTTCGGTGGAGAGCCGCTTTTGGCCTATGACGAAATTTTAGAGTTATCTGATGCCTTTATACAATATTGCAGTGAAAACGATGTCAAATATGTAAGTTCAATGACCACCAATGGTTATTTATTAGTTCCTGAACGGGTAGAAAAACTAATTGAACGAAATGTACTGTATTACCAGATTACTCTCGATGGACCTGAAAAGGTACATAACAGGAGTAGAAAGTTGATTGGGGGAAAGGGAACATACAGTACGATAATGCAAAATTTAAGATTGATGAAAGAATTTAATAACCGGGAACTTACTGTAAAAATAAGGGTGAATTTTTTCCCCAATTCATTGAAAGAATTGGAGGATTGGATAAAATACGAAATAGCTCCGGTTTTCTCGATGGACAAGAGGTTTATGTTATCCTTCCATCCCGTTAGAAAATGGTGCGGATGCAATGTAAGTGACAATGAGTACTTTGAAGACCGTACTTCTTTATCCGAATTCATTACACACTTATACAGAGTTTGTATAAAAATGGGGCTTTCAATTCAAGATGTCCGTAATTCTTTAGATCCCCACGGAAATGTATGTTATGCCAGCAAAAGCAATTCAATAGTAATCGGTTCAGACGGTATGCTATATAAATGTACTGTTGCTTTTGATAATCCCGTAAATAATATTGGAGTGATTAATCAAGACGGTACATTGAATCTTAATCGTGTAAAGCTGGAAATGTGGACAAGGGATTATGCCGATAGAGAGGAAAAATGTTCAAAATGCTCATTCTATCCGTCTTGCCAAACCAAAAAGTGTCCGCTGTTATCAATCAGTTTCGGAAAACCTTCATGTCCAATTATATTTGATAGTATAGACAAGTTTATATTATCAACAGTGTATTCCTAAAAGAGTTTTACTTTCTTTAGGAAAGTGATATATTGAAATATTTTCCGCCTGTATAATTTTAAGGAGATGATATTTATGTTGGTTAATTTTGATGAAATGAAAAAAGTCGATACTCCGGCAATCAAAGGTGCAATAACCCTGTGGAACACAAGATTGGAGGCTATGAAAAAGGCTGAAAACATGAAAGATTTGATTTGTTACTTAGGAACACCAGTTGAATGGAGTGACAATTGCGAGGGCAATGTTTAATGTGAGTGCCAAAAAAAGCGCTTAACCAAGAAATATCAGATCCTGGAAGTCAAAAATTATTGTATGTTTTAATTTATCTAAGAGTCCCCCTTATTGTTATATGAAAAATACAGGCGGAAATTTCTATTTTTTCATTTTAGCTTCAACAGTATTAATACAATTTGGTTTGAAAATAAATTTTGATTTTTAATTTGTAACAAGAAAACTTGTTTATGAATAATATGCTAATGTAAATAATCTAAAAGGAAAGGATTGGTTTATTGATGTTTGGTAAAGGCGGAATATTTGATAATGATGAAATTTTATGGTTTATTATTTTGTTCCTGTTGCTGTTCTTCTGTAGACCATACGGCCCGGTAGCAGGCGTTGCTGAATGCTAAGCTTATAAATATACCATATTTTTTGTCGTGAAATATCCTATTTTTCTTATATTTATTATGCAGATATGTTATATTATTTGTTTTTTGATTACTTATTTGCTTTTCAGTAAGGATTTTTCACGACTATTAAAATGCTTCAGAAGAGTATTTTGTATTAAAAGTTAATAATCGAGGTAAAGGTTAATAATCGAGGAGAGAATTCCTCGATTATTTCTTTTGTAGAATAATAGCAGAAAATTTTTTGTTGTTTTCTAATATATCAAATATTATGAAATTTAGACAATGCACAACAATATATGATATAATTGTTAATACAAAATAAATGAAAAGTTTTACATTTTTATAGACCGAAATTGTTAAATGATGTTATAATAAAAAGGTGAGAATTTTTTGAGAGGAGTAGTTTGCATATGAAAAAATTTGTTATAGGTTTCATTTTAGGTAGTCTTATCACAGGAACAGTAGGGGCAGCTGCTCAATACATTTTAACGCCAATAACTTATGATATCACAGTTAATGGTAAGAGTTTGAAGGATGAGCAGTATCCAATGCTGAACTTAAATGGGACAACCTATTTGAGCCTTAGAAAAACATGTGAAGCGGTAGGGGCAACACTTTACTGGAATGAAGCAACAAAAACTGCTGAACTGACAACAAATAATAATACTTCAAGCGTTGAGGTAACTTCGAGCGGAAGTGTTATAATGAAATCCGAACTCTTTACATTACGTGAAGAGCCTATAATGTATGTAATACACGATAATGAATATTATATAGAAATTTCTGCTTTTGCACAATACTTATCAGCTGATGCTAGTAACGTGTACATAAAAATACCCGGTAAAGCGGATTTGACATTACCTAAACAAGAAGGAAGCGACAAGTTAAAGACAGGTAAAACTGTAATTGAATACTTGAACTTTACTTATGTAAGATTAGCTGATTTGAACTTAACAACAGAATTAAAAGATAATGTTTTGTGGTTAAAATAAGCCCCTATGAGATCAAACTTGATGTTGATAAAAACCGGTCTACTTAATGGTAAACCGGTTTTTATTGTATATTGATTTGCTCTTTGATTAATTTTAATTTAAAATATAAAAGTAAACAGGAGTTTTTGTTTATGTGAAATAATTGCTTTGATATAAAAATGCTTTGTTAATATAAGGGAGGACAGCGGTGGCTGATAAATTGTGGATATGGATAGTGCCTTTGATATTTTCGTTTATTTATTGGGTTTTATCATTATTTAAAGGTATATTGTATGATAAATTTATATTTAAATTCATAAGATATGAGAAAAAAATATTTAGACGACTATATTATCTTTTTTCACTAGCCTGGTCGTTCATTTTTTTGTATGGATTTAGAAATGAAATATTAAATTTAAATTTAGCCGGCCCAAACATGGGCAATCATTGGAATTTTATTTGTGTGTCTTTAATAATATTGATTTTTATTGTAGTATGGGATTTCTTATTTATATCTTGTAAAGGGATTAATGCCATAATATATAAAGATGTTAAAATATCAGCAGAAGAAGCTGAAGACATAAAAATCACCGAAATAATTGAAGATAAAAACTTTAAAACCTTAGATAATATATTAAATGCTCAAGACTTGTTAGTGCGTGAAATGGAAGAGTATGTTGATTATTATATAGAAAATGATTTCGATGAAAATACTATGTATAAAGATTTGGTTAAAAAGTATGAAAAAACCAGGAAGGATATAAAAATTTCTATGTACAAAGCAGATATGGAAGGATATAAAGAAATGCAAAAGGATTTAAAATTAGATGACGCTAAATTATCAAGCATATTATATTCTTTACAGTATAATAGAGTTTGTTTTCCTGAAGATTCGGATAAAGATATTATATATGCAATTATTTCAACTTGTGGTAACGGGGATTATATATTTGTATTGGAATCTGATTTTTTATACAAAAATGAATTTATTGTTATTCAAAACATCATACATATTTTTGATTTGTGTTATGAATTGGAATATAGACGAGCAAATGATTTATCAGATGTATAATATTTGAAGTTATCCTTTGTTTCTGGTATAATTAAATTGAGTGGAAGGGTGATAATTATGTCTAGTGTAAGAGAAAGTAATTTTCAACGTATTGGTAGAAAAATAGCCCAAAAAAGAATTGAAAAAAAATCAGATGCTTGTAAAAATCCGTTTAACACATTTTCAAATGATATAAAAATGAATCATGATAAAAAGGCTGAAAAAGGTAAGAAAATATTATATGATAAAATTTTAAGCAGAGTTTAACTATATTTCTGACGATTGCTATAACTAAGGCACAGGTTTTAACCTGTGTTTTTTTGCGGTAAGTTTTGAGAAAATAGTCTGCACTTATCGGTGAAAGCCTTGTATTGCTGGTAGTATTCAATTATAATTAATAATGAGTAAAAAAATTCTATGCTGTTACAAATAATTTTTAATTTTTTTATTTACAAATACAAATGATTGTGCTATAATATGTATTCGTTATCGGGGTGTAGCTCAGGTTGGCTAGAGTGCTTGCTTGGGGTGCAAGAGGTCGCTGGTTCAAGTCCAGTCACTCCGACCAAAGCAAAAAGCGAGTTGTATTTTCACAACTCGCTTTTTGCTTTATATTTTGTACATGATTTGTACCCGAATTCCAAACGGATTTTTCAAAAATAAATACTGTGTAAAAATTTGCTGTTCTGTTGAAATTCCCTAATACCAATTATAATAGATTCTTTTCTTTCTGTTTTACATTTTTCCATTACCCATACTTTAAAATTTGATTTTTTCAAGTGCATTTCAAAATCCGGAACTTATATTATAGTTTTCGTGCTCTTAACCACAATTTGTTTCGTTCTTTGCTCGGAGGAAATATAAAATTTAACAGCATAAATCATAATTTTAATGAATAAAACATATATTGATTGTTGATAATTAATAATGAGCAATTTTATTACAATTTATAAAATTAAAGCTAATTTAAGGGAGGAAATAATATGTTAAGTAATGAGGCAACACCAATAAGTGAGCCTCCAACGTTAAAAATTCAAAGAAAAAGCAAAAAGACACTGATATTGGTATTATATATTATATTTGTTGTGCTTGTGTCTTTAGGAGTCAATAATTATTTTATTTATAAATGGTTTAAAGACACCAGAACGAAATATGAAGATACATTTTTAAGGATTCAGGCTGTGGAAGAAGAAAACAGTAGATTAATATCTGAGAAAAATACAATAACTTATGAATACAACATGCTGAAAGAACAAATAAAGCAAATTACCGAGCAAAATGAGCAAATGACAGCTTTACTTGAAGAAATCAGGATTAAAAATGATGAGCTGATGGAAAAGAATAGACAACTTGAGGAGCAGAACAAGGAACTGGTACAAGACAATATTGAGCTTCAAAACACATTGAAAAAGGCAGCTTCAGTGGGAATAAAACCCCAAAGTTATACTGAATTTAAGGGATTAAGTACACGGGGTTCTATAGAGCGTGGTCAATATCTCGGAAAATTTTTGGGAACTGCCTATACTCCATCTGCTTCGGAATGCGGAAATAACTTGGGAATTACAAACTCAGGAAAACCGATAATACCGGGAATATCTATTGCAGTGGATAAAAATTACTGGCCTTTCGGTACAGTATTCTATATAAAAGGACTTGGATATGCTGTAGCTATGGACACCGGCAGTGCAATTAAAGGGAGAAACAGATTTGATTTTGCTGTGTTTGATAAGAATTTTGCGAAACAGCTGGGATCAAGTTATTGGGATGTTTATCTTGTAAAAATGGGAAACGGAAAGGTTGAAGACATATCTCTTTAGCTATTTGTATAACATACTATTCTGAACGCATCCACAAAGTACTTTGTACTCATTTTACCACTACTCTTATTATCCTTTGCAGCTATTAATCGGATGTGAAATTCGGCATATAAAACATTTTATATGTTTACTGAAAAGATACTTATTAAGGGATATTTTAGATACGAATATAAAGGGAAAAGGTTTATATAAAAAATAAACACTTTTCCCTTGTTTTACGTCTTCAGATCATAAAATATTTGATTTATTTTTTTATTTGAAGTAAAATTAAAGAAAAAATTCAAAAATGAAATTTATAACAATAGCACGTTTATAGCTGAATTTGCGTCCATATCGATTTGTTGTACATATTTTGTGCAGGTGGTCATTTATGATTATTACTTCTTTTGAAAAGAGTAGCAAAAATAAGGATATGATTTCGGTGTTCATAGACAATCAATATGCTTTTTCACTCCCGGAAGAAGAATATTTAAGGCTTGGTCTTTATGAAAAAAGCGAAATCACAGAAGAGGAATTGGGCTATATAAAGAGGGAAGTATTGATAAAGAGTGCTAAATCTAAAGCGATAAAATATGTATCATTAAAATTGATGAGTGAAAAGGAGTTATATAGCAAATTACTGTCAAAGGGATTTGATGAAGAGATATCAAGAATTGTAGTAGATGATTTGAAAGCCTTAGGTTACATAAATGACAAAATTTATGCTCAGAAATTTGTTTTTGAACGAAGTAAGCTAAAACCAAAGTCGAAAAAAATGCTTAGGATGGAATTAAGCAATAGAGGAATTTCTGACGATATTATTGATGAAGTTCTGGACAATTTTGAATATGATGAGATAACAGTTATTGAAAGGCTAATAAAGAAAAAGTTTGGGAAATATGATTTAACAGATCCTAAAATTGAGAAAAAGGTATTTTCTTTTTTGACTCACAGAGGTTTTTCCTATGAAAACATCAGACATGGACTTTTAAATATTTGTAAAGATGAATAAAGAATTTATAAAAATTTTCAGTATAAAAAATTGCATCTTTTAAATAGTGCGGACTAATATTTAGTTATCTTTAATTATAGTAGGAGGAAATTAAAATGGATGAAGCTGAATACAAAATCGAAGAAATAGTATTTTGTGAAAATTGTCAGGATGATGTAAAATATGAAATTCGCAGTGAAATTATAAAAATTGATATGGAGGATATTGAGTTTTCCTACGAGGCGCTTGTTCCCTATTGCAAAGAGTGCGGGGAAGAAGTAAGTGTACCGGAAATAAATGATTTAAATATAATCCGGGCATACAAAGCGCAAAAAGAAGCATTAGAGAACAGAGAAGAGTTTAAATAGGTGATAATTCTCCTATAATTGCAATAAAATAAATAAAAACAGGTAACTAAAAATAAACCTGTTTTTTTGTGTTCAGAATTGCTTATTTTATTATATTATTGAAATTAAAAAAATTGTGAATTATAATACAGAGGTTACTAATATATAGTTTTTCTAATCTGATTAATAAAAGCATATGATGCTAAAAAGAGTAAATTGCGGACTGGACTTGGAACGGAGGAGAGAAATTGGATCTTATTACAATAATATTAACGGCTTTAGGGCTTGCAATGGATGCTTTTGCAGTATCCATATCATGCGGAATTTCGGATGATAAAAACACATCCAGTAATGCACTTAAGGCGGGGGGTGCGTTCGGTTTATTTCAGGGAGGAATGACTACATTAGGGTGGCTGGCAGGTTTGTCCTTTAGGGTTTGGATTGAGAATATCGATCATTGGGTTGCTTTTTTGTTATTGGGAGTTATTGGGGCTAAAATGATTTGGGAAGCCTTTGAAGATGAAAACGAGTGTATTGCGCTTACCAGTTTTAAGTTACTTATAACGCTTGCCATTGCCACAAGTATAGATGCTCTCGCAGTCGGAATCAGCTTTTCAGCTTTAAAAATAGATATATTATTACCTGCTCTGTTGATAGGTATAATTACTTTTGCTTTGTCTTATTTTGGAGTCTTCCTGGGAAAAATGATAGGATGCAATACCAAGTTTAAAAAGTATGTGGATGTTTTTGGCGGTATAATACTTATAGGTATAGGTTTGAAAATTTTGCTTCAGCATATGTTATGATAATGATTAAGATTTAGTGGTTTAAATTTGATTTAATAATTTAAAAGAATTAGAAAACATACCTGCGATAAAGTACGCAGGTTTTTTTACGTCTATTAAGAAATTACAGTTAACATATTATGTGATACAAGAATAATATATTACAGAAAGCTTGAGATGAAAGTTGGTAATTTATGTATAAAGTTATGATTGATCCCGGCCATGGGGGGAAGGATAAATCGAACATTGGGCCAACTGGCTTTGTTGAAGCTGACGGAGTATTGGATATATCCCTTAAGTTAAGAGATGAACTGCTTGCAACCGGCGCATTTGAAGTTAGACTTACAAGGGAAACCGATACTTATTTGGGAGTTAGGGAACGAGGCATGATGGCTGCACAATGGGGAGCCGATTTATTTATATCGGAACATACAAATGCTACCGGTCTGGCTAATAATACCAGTATTAGAGGTACTGAAGTTTATTCAAGCGTAAAACGAAAGGATGATGCTCTTGCAGCAGAAATGTCAAAGGCAATAGCCCAAGCAATTGGAACAATAGACAGAGGTGCAAAAAAACGTGAAAGCACTGTAAATCCCGGTGAAGATTATTATGGAGTAATTGATGCGGCTGCTGACGGAGGAGTTCCGCATATTCTCCTAATAGAAAATGCTTTTCACGACCATAGGGAAGACGAAGCATTGCTTAAAGATCCTGCAAAAAGATTGGCTATAGCCAAAGCTCAGGCTGACGTTATATGCAGGTTTTTTGGTGTCTCAACAGAAGGGGATAATAATTTGAACTGGAAGCAAAAAATTGTTCAGGAAGCTTTGGATTTAGGATTAATAACGGATAAAAACTGGATAGACAAAGCAGATGAAATGGCAACCATTTGGTTTGTGTGTGCTGTTGCAATAAATGTATATAAAAAATTAAAGTCATAATTATGTGTTTATAAAAGCATTAGTATGGAGGTTTATATATGACGGAGGCTGTAAAACCTTCATCTTTTTTTTTTATTCCGATAAGATTATGGTTATCTTGATATATGAAATACTATTTTTTAATATTGTATTGTAGGCGTATTATATGTATAGCATTGAGGAATACGTTTTCAAAAAGGTGGGAAACCGATGATAAAAAATATAATATGGGATAGACTTTATGACATTTTTGCAGATATATATATAAAATTAAATTTTGTCAATCCCATTGAAACAGGCAGAATAACAGGCAATTTATTTGTTGTCAGAACAGGAACAGCAAATTTTTATATATATAAAAACGGCAAATATTTAATAGCTTTTGACTGCGGATATGGAAAAAGTCAAATAAAGCGGGAACTTCTAAGTTTGGGTATTAAACCTGAAGATATTACCCATTTGTTTTTAACTCACTCGGACTTTGACCATGCCAAAGGATTATCGGTATTTGAAAAAGCAGAAATATATTTATCTTCCGATGAGGAACAGCTGATAACAGGAAAAAAGGCAAGAAAATTTGGCATTATCTACAACTTTAGAATAAAGCGTAGATATCATTTGCTTAATGATAACGATATAGTTACTGTTGGTTCGACAAAAATAAAAGCTATAGCTACACCGGGGCATACTACAGGTTCTATGTCGTACTTAATCGATAATGAAAAGATATTGATTATTGGTGATGCTTTTAGAATTATAAAGGGAAAAGTTTATCCCATAAAACTTTATAATATGGATTCCAAAAAGCACAGGGAATCTATTAGAAAATTAGCATATATTGAAGATGTAAAATTGGTATGTACGGGACATAGAGGATATTACGACAGGTTTGACGATGCAATAAGACATTGGAGATAGTTCAGTTCCTGTCTCTTGCCAATTTGCCTATCAATATATTTTTTAATTCCTATTCAGAAAAATTTTCAAAATTTTTATCCATAATTTTAAATTTCATACTATATAGTTCTATCAATTTTAATATAAATAAAAACATTTAGGTATGTAAAAAATAAAAATTACGAAAAGATGCTTTTTAAACTGAATTGCTGTTTGTTAAATTATACATAAAATTTAAATTATATATGCAATAGCAAATGCTATAAAAGTTACAAAGGTGAGAGCAGTGGGCTTTAGATATAGAAGAAGCATAAGAGTAGGTAAAGGAGTAAGACTTAATATAAGTAAAAAGGGAATAGGGGTGAGCGTTGGGTTTAAGGGTGCCAGAATCGGTGTTGGACCAAGGGGGTTAATACGAACTTATTCGATTCCTGGAACTTCTATTTCTTATATAAAACAAACCTCTTTCAAATCAAAAAGAAACCGTAGCGGCTCTATTAGATCAAGTAACTCTGATACCGGTAATTTCAGTAGCAATAAGGCTTCAAGCGGTGATAAAACTTTTTATTTCCAAAAGCAAAAAACAAATGAAAAGAAGTGGCTTGTACTAGGCATAATATCGCTGTTTTTTGCTTTTGTTAATCCCGGATTCATTGTTTTTCTTTTGTTATTCGCTTTCCTATATTACAGAGGATTAAATAATCCTGAGAACCGATCAAAAAAGCTGTATAACAAGGCTTTGGAACTCTTTTTAAATAAGAAGTTTTCAAAGGCACTAACCTTATTGCAAAGGTCTGTTGAATATTTTGAGGATAATATCTTTTCACACTTTATATTGGCAATTATTTATCACGACCAAAATCAATTTGATCAAGCTATACGTCATATTGATAAATATATTAGTCGGAACCCGAATGACATAGCGGCTAAATTTATTAAAGCCGATTGCTTTTTTGAATCTCAACAATATGAATTGGCCATTGATTTACTGCAGTCATTCAAATTTTACAGCGAAGAATATGAAATAAATCGGATTCTGCTACTCGGTAAATGTTATTTTAATTTGGAAAAATACGATATTGCCATTGAACAATTTAAAAAGGCACCAATAATGAAAAAGAAAATTAATGAGGATATATTGGAGTGCAAGTATTGGCTGGGAGTTTCTTATTATAAGACAGGAGACAAGAAAAAAGCAAAAACTCAATTAGCAAAAGTATATGCGGAAAATTCCAATTTTCTTGAAGTAGAGAAGTATGCTGAGGAATTAGGTTTGATATAAATTGTTTTTTTAATAATAAATATAATTAAACGAGACAGAAACCTGCATTAATGTAAAGTTCTAGTTTCTGTCCCGTTGCCAATTAATCAATAATTATAATTAGATGTCATGACATTTGGTGGAGTGTTAAAATATCTTAGCCAATGGCACCCCATAATTCAACTTCTCCAATATGTACATAATCATCGCCGACAACGCGGTTTACATATATTCTGATAATCTTTTTTTCGACAGGTGTTTCAAATACTGCTTCGTCCCAATTTCCGCCAATATCCCTTCTTTCAGGAACAATAAGCTGATAAGTGCCTGACGCATTGTCCAAATCATCTATCGAATCTGCTGCTTCCACCCACCAGTTGTTTCTATCAATATCTGAATATCCGTTCTGTCCTAAGAAGACTTTTAGTTTTGATAATTTTACCGTTGTATCCGACGGAAATTCAATCTGAATGTATGCCGGATTGATGGCGTCGGTGACATATACAGTATTAATGTCATCATCAAACGCATTGCCTAAATTGGAATAATACACACAGTCAGTACTTGTTATAATTGCATTTGACAAGTCAAGTTTACCGTCGGTAACTACATTTAATTCAATGCTGTCGGAATATAATCCATATGCATCTTTTGCTCTTACTATGTAAGTGTAGGATTTTCCAATCTCAATACTTGTATCTATATAGTTCAAGCTCGATGTTTGTCCGATTATCTGTCCATCTCTTAAAATATCATATCCTGCTATGTCCATGGAACTGGGAATTGCAATCCAATCCAAAACAACAGCGTGGTCTATAATTGAATATGTAAGCGCTTTTACTACACTTCCTGGCATTGTCTTGACAAGTATATTGCTTGGTGGAGACAACAAACCCGATACATCTTTTGCTCTAACGTAAAATGAATATGTTGCTCCGGGAACTAAGTTCCTTATGGTGTAAATTCTGCTATTAGTTGTACCTATTAATTCAAAGGTGTCTCCAAATAACTGGTATACGTTGTAACCTACAACTTTAGAGTCATCACTGGATTCTTGCCACGACAGCGTAAGATCCGGGCCTGACGCTGTACCCATTAGACTAGCAGGTGTTGTAGGAGGAGTATTGTCAACTTTCAGTTCGGTGGTATAATAGTGGTGAACCTCCGCCAAACTCGACCAACTGCCGTTCCATTCATAATCATTTGAACCTAAAGCAGGTGCATAAGTAAACTGCATTCCAAGAATTCTTCCAGGATTTAATCGAATTCCCGTAATTATATTTGAGGAAGCTTGGATATTCCAATACGAATAGCCAACACCCGGTCCGAGATCTTTTGTAAATTTGCAAGTCATAGTGTAGTAACCCTGTTCATCCGGACCTGTTACAGCAAGTTGTGAATCCTGTATATCGTAGTATTCTCCCAGTCTGACTTTTGAAGTTGGCGAGTCGGGATTTAGGTAAATCACTTTATTTCCTCTTAATGTTTGGTAACAATCTCCATAAGCTAACTCTGTTTGTTTTACACTATTCCAATCAGTAGTCCCGGATTCTGCAAAAACTCCGTCGGTTTCCCATGAACCGTTATGACCGCTACCATCAAGTGACATCCATACCTTTATCATTTTATTGGAACGCACTCCCAAATAAAGATAGTTATCATCCCAACCGGAATAAAACTCTGCTTCAAGCGAATCGTCGTACTGGAACGAAGGTATTGATGCAAGCTTTGTCCAACTGTCATCGATAGTTCCGTCAATTTCCGGTGAAGTATGGAATTTATATATTGCAGGGCTGAAATCACAAAATGGAGTAGGGTCTTGACCGTCCGGTATTCCATCTCTGTCTGTATCGTAACTTAAAGGATTTGATCCCATGTATATGCCTGCACAATATTCCTCAAGGTCGTTAAGGCCGTCTGAATCAGAGTCTGCTGCAGCAGCACTTGTTCCGAACCTCTCCTCATCGATAACAAGTCTTGAATCCCTATCAGCCATTAAATCTTTATCTTTATCCACAAATTCTATATATCCATCATGCATACTGACACGCTTGTCGAAATCTCTGAATACTCTCAAAACCTGAGCCATTCCGTCAAAATCTTCACCGGCAACAAATTCATATCCTTCCTCAAGAGGATAAGCCCATGGGAAATGGTTGAAAATCATATAATATCCGTCATCTTTGTATAAAGCCTCTAAGGCATGTCCAATTTCATGGACAAAAAGCCAAACTACATGGGAATATAATATACCGTTGTCGTGGTCCTTACAATATGGACTCATGGTAGAATTATACGGATAAAAACCTAATCCGTAGTGAGTGTCTCCCAAAATTGAAGGGCCACCCCATCCTCCGCCACCGTTGTCCATTTCTTTTGCAATTAGAAAAAGCAAATCAAATTGATATTTTTGAATTCCCCTTGACTCTAAATCGCTCTCTATAACGCCCATATCCGGTGGTGTGCTGCTTGACACTACAGGGCATTGCGAATTTATCACAAAGAACGTAGGTTGAATGTTAAGCCTTCCCTTTGAATTTCTGTAGAAGAATTCTACACCTTTGTAAACTGAATTTATTGCCCTTTGAACATCTATGCCGGGAGAATAAATGGGAACAAGAAGTCTGAAATTTGTTACAGTACTAAGATTTGACTTTGTCGTAGATAATGTTGTTGATACTTCGTGGGAGAATTTAGAAATTATTGATCCGTTATTGTCAATCGCTGCTACTTTGTAATAGTATTTCATGCCTGGAGTGAGGTTATAATCAGTGTATTCAATGGTATTGCTTCCATAACTGCATGTAGCATAGGCTATAGGTGTTGAACTGTATGTACCGTTTGATGGTTTTCTGAATATTGCGTAACCTGCAGCGGCAGGATTGTTTACATTATTCCACTTAAGTGATGCAGTTGAATAATAGCCCGTAACTTCCAAACCTTGTGGTGCTTCAATATAGTCTGAACCTAATGCATTTGTTTGAGAAAAGGAAAAAAATAAAATCTGGGCAATTAATAAAGTGACTAATATTATTGAGTATGATATTCGGTTTTTTGTCTTCTGCATGATACCATCTCCTTCGATGCAAATTTCCGGCCAACCATGGAGTCGATCAAAGTTATTTACAATGTTATCTACCTCCTTAAATGAAAATTTGATATATATCAAAAAATTTTCTTCGATATGGAATAGTGGCATTTTATATATTACCATAATGAACTATTTATGGAAATACTGTAAAAAGTAATTTTGTGTTAATTTTACAAAAAATTTTTTACTTTTATTGTCTAAAAGGCTAATTTAAAGAAATACAGGACTATTGGAGAGTTTGAAAATTTTTATTATGGGAGGATTATATATTTATATGTCGATGATGAATGCAGTATAATGATGCGGGAAAATAAGACAGACAAAACGGGCAAAATATATTGGAATAGAACAATGGAAAAGAAAAGAAATTTTGCACCAGAAAAAGCAACTCTTACACACTTATAGCCATATAAAATATTATTGCGAATTTACATAGTTTTCTACTTCTTTATCAACTTCTGTCTTCAACTCATTATAAATTGTATCAATATTATCCTTAAGGATATCATTTACTTTCTGAGGTATGTAAGGGTGATTATAATTTTCAAAATAGTCATAATATTCATGATTTTCATATATGTATAAATTATTTTCTTTCTTAAATCCAACTTTAGCTAGCCTTGAGTGAGCAGATTCAATATTACCGCTTTTGTCTACCCATTGAGAAACAATCCAGGAGTATACATTTACGTTTTCAGATGTTTCTACTGTATCAATAATTCTATACTTTCCAGTAAAAAAATCTCCCGCAGAACCCAGTGACGATTCTATCTTATTTATATAATAATCCATGGCTTCATCTATAGTTTTTCCGCCATTAATCTTTACACCGTCATCGTTCCTTGTAACTCGTGGCAGTTCTGTAACTTCTGGTGCATTTTCAAGTGTGTTTGTTGTATTACTGCAAGAAGGTAATAGAATAACTAAAATAACAGTAAGTGTTAAAAATTTGAATATTTTATTATTCATTTCTTTCACTTCCTTAAATTTTATCAGATATATCATTATTAGTAATTATAAATATATTTTTGCTGTTTGTGAATATAATTTAAAATAGTATGACAATAAATAACAAAACTTTTACAATTATCATGGACTAATTACTATTTCCATTATGGACTTATACTGGTAAATTTGTTTTTTATAATCTACTTAGAATTAACAATATAAAAATTTCAATGGTTAGGAAAGGTAAAGGCTTAAATTATCAAAGGATAGATCGCTTTTTTTGATATTAAAGATGGGAAATACCTTATCATAAAGATTGTGAAATTTACAATATAAAAAGCCCAACTAAAAATAGTGGACTTTATGGCTATCAAATTGGCTATCATATTTTATTTTAGCTGGTGCGAGGGAAGGGATTTGAACCCTCACAACCTTGCGGCCACTAGAACCTGAATCTAGCGCGTCTGCCAGTTCCGCCAC
>AMZC01000288.1_pt1 | contig 19209 bp, 14 predicted proteins | sample 948551 | NCBI WGS metagenome assembly AMZC01 (sample SAMN01120625, study PRJNA171369) | bioreactor sludge metagenome | biome: sludge; isolation source: anaerobic thermophilic cellulolytic sludge from lab reactor | place: China: Hong Kong, Shek Wu Hui wastewater treatment plant | collected... | reverse complement strand
AATTTTACACTACTACTTAAGACTATAACCTCCCCACCCCCTCCAAAGAGCAATCAAAACATGTAATAGTCAGCCACTACCACTGACAAATAATTTTAAAAGGAGCTGACTAATATGGTGAAAAACAGAGCCTATTACAAAGAGCTGTATAAGGACTATCCTGATTTAGTGACACTTGAACAATTTCGTCAAATGCTTGGAGGTATCGGCGACACCACTGCACGTAAGCTAATAAGAGCCAATCGAGTCAAGCACTTTTACATCCGGGGTAGTTACCTGATTCCGAAGAAAAGCGTTATCGACTATGTGTTGAGCGACCACTACGCTGAATACAAGCACTCACTAAAGGTTCAGGTATGATGGCGAAAGACCTTACAGGCGGTTTTATCCGACCTGTAAGGTCTTTTGTTCTACGGCAGTTTCAGAATTAAGGGCCTATGATAAAAACATCATAGGCCGAAAGCTAAAAACCCCTAATATATTAAGGAAGAAATTTTTTAAGCAGGAGCATTTTATCCGCAGCTCCTGCTTTTCATATTAACCTGTCAGCAGTATCATAGCCATTATACCCTCCGCATCTCGACCGTCAAGGAATTTTTCAAACTCTCTGACAACTGTTTTTAACCTTGCTTCTGCGTAATCTTTCGTAACGCACAGCCAGTCATTATACTCAATTGAAGATGCTGTATTGCTATCCCAGCAATACTTCCAGCCTGCGGGCAATGGTCCCAATATTTCGCAAGATAAACTGACAGCAAGAGTTAAAGTTATCTGTAAACGGTATGTATTTGGCTGGTTTTCTGCGAAGTAGAACGTCAGCATTATAGGGTTGAGACCCAGATTATCGAGTCTCTCGGCTATACCAGCCAAGACCGCATCCAGTAGCACTTGACGGTATGTTTGACATGTATGTTTACTATCTACGATTTTTCTACAAGTCAGGCAGTAAGCCCTTAAAGTTTGGACGTCCAGCACATCCATAGCCTACACCCCCGTGAGTAGTAGCATCGCTTTTACTGCTGCGGGGTCCTTTTTGCTCAAGAACTTCTCAAACTTCCGTGCAACAGCACGTACTCTTTCTTTTGCTCTTGCCCCTACATAGCACTCAAAGTCCAAGTATCCGAGCATACAGATTTTATCCGTCTCCTCATCCCATCCATAATACCAGCCTGCGGGTAAATCCCCCAGAACTTCACAGTTTAATTGCTGATTTAGGGGGATATGTATTTTGACGCAATAGACGTTAAAATCAAAGCAGTTGAGGTCGTAAGTTGCTTCAGCAGGCTGTATGCCGAGATTATAGAACCTATCGACTATACCCCGGAGTGGACCATCAACGGTAACGATGTGTTTTATCGGACAATCATGAGTAGTGAGGTTCCGGGTCCATTGTTTACAGTGCACGCAGTAAGGCTCTCGGATAAAAGTATTTTCAATAAGTGTAATAGATGTATCCTTTTGGCTCACCTTCTTACGTCATTTCTTACCAATACGACAGCAGCATCAGAGCCTGCACAGCATCGCAATCTCGTGTATCCAAGAAACCCTCGAAGTCTTTTATTAGCTCGTTGATTCGTCCTTGCAAACTTTCGCCATCAAAGCCAAAGTCATACCATATTTCCTCATAAGCAATGCTGTTTAGCTTGATTTTATCCGAGGCGTCTTTTTCCCAATGGTATTCCCAGCCTGTGGGTAAATCCCCCAGCACCGGCTGACACACTTGACTTTCAATCTCAATTTGCACCGTCAGCAGGTATTCAATTTCGTCGTCGCTCTGTTTAGTAGCGGTCCAAACTGCACAAGTTGGTGTAATACCCATATCATAGAGCCTGTCAACAATGCCAGTCATCTCCTTATCCACGGCTGCGATTTTATCGGATGGACAGGGGTGATTATCACGTAGATGCAGTGGCACATACTCCCGGCACTCCAAGCAATACAGTGTTGATTTAATCACACTTAACGACCTCCCTTAAATCAGTTTTATTGGCTTTTATTCGTTGCACTCGTAGATTGTACGATACTTATAAGCTGTCTGCCTGCTAATACCACACAATCGAGCAAGCTCAACGAGTGTCAGGTCTCCGGCCTTGTATTTTGGATAGTGCCGGATGAAATTAGCAGGCAGATTATCCAGCGATGTTTTAGGTCGGCCTATCTTAACACCTTTGGCCTTGGCATTTTGCATACCACTCTTGACCCTCTGGCTTATCAGGTCAGCTTCCAGTTCGGCAAATACTGACCACATCAGCAGCATCCCTTTTGTCATCGGGTCATTTTTGCCGCAGTCGATTACAATGCTGCCTATTACAAGTTTTATCTGCTTTTCTTGTGCCAAATCAATGATTTCGCATAGCTCTTTCGTAGACCTTGAAATCCTTGAAACCTCGGTTGTGCAGATGGTATCACCGACATCTAATTTCTCTACCAGTCTCGACCATTCAACTTTATTTGGTTTGCGTCCGCTTACGTATTCCCAGTATATGTTTTCGTCTTGCACTCCGAGTTTGCGTAGTTCCCGTCTTTGCCGGTCGATGTCCTGTCTGGTCTCGTCAGTTGAACATCTGCAATAGCCGTATATCGTTCCCATAACACCAACCTCCCTTAAAATAGTCTGTGTCAAAGAAAAGGTTATTTTAATTTCTTTGACAATTGCTCTTTTCCGCTAATCTCGAAACCCTTGTAAAATCAATATTTTCATTTCTCACCAGCGTCGATTGTATCGGGCTTCCCTGTGTAAACGAAAAGAGTTCTTTTATTTGACATAAAATTACCGTACTCTAATACCTATAGTCAATAGCCTTTTTCAAGTTTTATCCGATTTTATCGTGTTTCCTGCGGCATTTAGTTTTTACCTTTTTATCAAATAATTTATATAAAATTCCTTGCGGGCAACTATCGAGTTCGCTTTTGGAGTATTGACTTTCTTAAAGTGAATAGAAACCTCTGGAATAAAAAGCTAATCAATTCTTGCAATTGTTCGCACGTTGGAATATAATAAATCTATGGACTTCTGAAACGGAGGTGTATATAATGGAATATTTATCCGCAAAGGAAGTAGCTGAGAAGTGGAATATCTCAAGACGGAGAGTTCAGATACTTTGTGAGGAAGGCAGAATAAAAGGAGCCTTTAAACTCAGTGATGTTTGGGTCATACCCAAAGATGCTGAAAAACCTGCAGACAGACGTAAGGCTAAGAAAAAAACAGTGAATGGAGAGGCAGATAAATTAGTGTCGGGGGATTGATTATATGAGGCCACCTAAGGTTTTGGATAATAAAAAGTATAGGGTTATAGATGAGTTAAAGGCGGAATTACGTAAAGGTTCAAAGCTATCAGTCATATCAGCTTACTTTACTATCTATGCTTATGCAGAACTTAAAAAAGAGCTTAGCAAGATTGACAATATGAGGTTCATTTTTACTGAGCCTACTTTCGTACATAAGGATCAAGAACTTATCAGGGAATATTATATAGAGCGTAATCCTGAAAAAAAGATATCTGGCAATGAATTTGAAATAAAGCTTAGGAATGAAATGAAGCAGGCGGCCATAGCCAAGGAATGTGCCCAGTGGCTAGAAAAGAAAGCAGAGATAAAATCTTTAAGACAGGCAAATCCTGCTCAGCCAAGACTGGTTTATATAGAAAATCCTGAAGATAATGTTTCAATAAACGGAACTGTTGACTTTACTTCAGATGGCCTAGGCATTAGTCCTTCCAACAGATTGGACAGTAATATGTGTTTATATGGTAAGGACTATACTATTGGTTTTTTACAAGCCTTTAACGAACTTTGGGAGGACGATAATGCTGTTCAAGATGTAAAAGATAAGGTTCTTGAGCAAATGCGTATCCTATATAAAGAGAATACTCCTGAGTTTATTTACTTTGTTACTCTTTATAATATCTTCTATGACTATCTTGACGAGCTAACCGAGGATAACATTGTTAAAAGTCGTACAGGTTTTAAGGAGACACAAATTTGGAATAAGCTTTATAAATTCCAGAAAGATGCTGTTATGGGAGCCATTGATAAGATTGAGAAGTACAATGGCTGTATTATCGCGGATAGTGTTGGGCTTGGAAAAACCTTTACTGCACTGGCTGTAATCAAATACTACGAACTCAGGAATGATAGGGTTCTTGTACTCGTACCCAAAAAACTTCGTGAAAACTGGACTATTTATACCCTGAATGATAAACGCAATATTTTTTCAGCTGACAGGTTTAATTACGATGTTCTTAACCACACTGACCTTAGTAGGACAAGCGGTTACTCTGGTGAAATTAATCTTGCCACATTAAACTGGTCAAACTATGACCTTGTGGTAATAGATGAGAGCCACAACTTTAGGAATAATCCACCGGTGAAAGGACGTGTGACTCGGTATCAGCGCTTGATGAATGATATTATAAAATCCGGTGTTAAAACAAAGGTGCTTATGTTGTCAGCAACCCCTGTGAACAACCGGATGAATGATATCAAGAACCAAATCGCTTTTATAACTGAGGGCAGGGATGATGCCTTCAAGGACGTGGGTCTGGATAGTATTGAATTTATTTTAAGAAAAGCACAAACCGTATTCAATAGATGGTCTGAGCTGCCTGAACACGAAAGAACAACTGAAACCTTTGTCAATATGATGGATACTGATTATTTTAAGCTTTTAGATACGGTAACTATTGCCCGTTCCAGAAAGCATATAGAAAAATATTATAACTTAGAGGAGATAGGCAAGTTTCCAACCAGACTACCCCCTGAGAACAGATATCCGGCAATTGATGCAAAAGGCGAGTTCCCACCTATTGAAGATATCAATAGACTTATAAAAAAACTTACCTTATGTATCTATTCACCTTTGGCCTATGTGCTTCCTGAAAAAAGAGCTGCTTATGAAGATAAATACGATATGGTAGTAGGCTCAAATAATAGTGTTTTTAGACAGACGGATAGAGAGCAAAGTCTTGTCGGTCTTATGCGTGTTGGTATATTAAAGAGATTGGAAAGCTCTATCAATTCCTTTGCTTTAACCGTTGAAAATATCCTCTATAAAATAGAAAAGGCTATCGAAGCCGTAGAACAAATGCAATTTGACTATGATGCAGAATTAGATATCAATGATATTGATATAGACGACCCAGAGTTTGACAGCCTTATGTTTGGCAACAATGTAAAGGTATTACTCCAAGATATGGACCTAATAAAGTGGAAGCAAGATCTATTGTTAGATAAGGACAAGCTGGAAACTATTTTATTGGAAGCTATGAATGTTACACCTGATAGAGATGCAAAGCTACTAGAACTTAAAACCCTTATAGAAAACAAAATTCAAAATCCAATAAATCCTGAAAACAGAAAGGTTATCGTATTTACGGCCTTTGCAGATACAGCCCGGTATCTATATGAAAATCTAGCCGACCACTTTGCAAAAAGAGGCATTTATTCGGCTATTGTAACAGGTAGTGGTGATAATCATTCCAACTTACCTATACCAAAGGGACTTAAAAAGTCCATTAAGATGTCAGATATAAATACTGTATTGACCTTGTTTTCTCCTATCTCCAAGGAATGTTCAAAGGTTTACCCCGAAGTTAATGAGTATATAGATATACTTATTGCAACGGACTGCATATCTGAAGGCCAGAACCTTCAGGACTGCGATTATCTAATAAATTATGATATTCATTGGAATCCAGTTAGAATTATACAAAGATTCGGGCGTATTGACCGTATAGGTTCGCAAAACCAATCTATTAAGCTGGTAAACTTCTGGGCTACCAAGGACTTAGACGAGTATATAAACCTCCAGCAGCGTGTCAGAGGTAGAATGGTTTTATTAGATGTGTCTGCCACCGGTGAGGAAAATATTATTGAAACGGATTCTAATAAAGAGATGAAAGACCTTGAATACCGTAAGAAACAGCTTCAAAGGCTACAAAATGAGGTTGTGGACTTAGAAGATATATCGGGAGGCATATCGATAACAGATCTGACCTTTAATGATTTTAAGATTGAGCTTATGGAATATATGAAAGCCAATAGAAAGCTTTTAGATGAGGCGCCAAATGGAATGTATGCTGTTGCAAAGATAGACGAAAGCGTAAAAGATACTATAAAGCCAGGAGTGATTTTTACCCTTAGACAAGTCAAAGGGAAACAACAAAGCAAAGAGCAGAACCCTCTATTTCCCTACTATATGGTTTATATCGCAGATGATGGGGAGGTAAAGTTATCTTTCCTTCATGCTAAGAAGATATTGGATTATTATAAAAAGCTATGTTCCGGTAAAAACGAAGTGTTTAAAGAGCTGGTTGAGGAGTTTAATAAAGAGACCAATGATGGTCGTAAAATGAAACATTATTCCGATTTGTTGGAAACTTCTATTGAAAACATTATAGGCAAGAAGCAGGAGATTGGAGTGGCCAGCCTCTTTAGCAAAGGAGGTACCACCATGCCGAAAAGAACCTTTGATGGTATTGAGGATTTTGAACTGATTACATTTTTGGTCATAAAGGGTTTGGGGGAATAGCTATGGATGATTACAATTTTTTGAACATCCCTGATAGCTGCTTTATTGGTAGTACAATATACAAAAAGCTCTTTTATGAAAATGCTAATTTGTCTTCCAGTGATAAGCATTTGTTTACAGATATCATAAACAAGATAGTATGGCTCTACTGCCTTAAACCTGAAACGATAAATATACCGGTTTATAAGGATGAAGTAAGAGAATATCCGGAGATTGAAGTTATAGAAGTTATTTTAAATAAAGAATATGGGCTTAACAGAATAGCTGAGATTATTATGAGGACTATCCCCTACCCTATGCTACTGATTTTTAAGTTGGAAGATAAAATACGGTTTTATATGGCTCACCAGAGGACAAACCAAAGTGACAGCAGCAAGAATACCATTGAGGAATTTATCTCTACTGACTGGTTAAGGAATGATAGTGATTTATTCGCTAAGCTTGATATAAAGCAAATGAGGTTTACAAACTTCTATACACTTTATAGTGATATAGTTGACGCTATCAGTATTTATAACCTATCAGCCATTATGCCGACAGATGACACTGTAACTGGTGCCAAGGCAAGAGAACTCTCAGCAAAGATAGAAGATATAGAGCAAAGAATTGCAAATCTGCGGTCTAAACTCAAGAAGGAAACCCAGTTTAACCGCAAAATGGAGCTAAATATAGAGATTAAGAGATTAGAACAGAGTAAAAATAAATTGCTTGGAGGCGATGACGAATGATAGAAACAACTCTTACGGGAAAAACCCCGGACATAGGGGAAGAAAATATCAAGAAGTTAATGACCATGTTTCCTGAAGTTGTTACAGAGGGAAAGGTAGATTTTGAAAAGCTGAAACAGGTTTTAGGTGAATATGTAGATGATAGTAACGAACGTTACAACTTTACTTGGAACGGAAAAGGACGAGCCTTGCGTTTATCTCAAACACCTTCACTAGGAACACTACGACCATGTAAAGAGGAAAGTAAAGACTGGGATACGACTCAAAATCTATACATAGAAGGCGATAACCTAGAGGTATTAAAGCTCTTACAAAAAAGCTATTATGGCAAAGTTAAAATGATATATATTGACCCACCATACAATACAGGAAAAGACTTTGTATATAAGGATGATTTCCATGATAGCATTGAAAATTACAAAAGAATTACAGGGCAAGTAGATAGCAATGGCAAGGCAATAAGCACAAATGCAGAAACTAGCGGTCGTTATCATACTGACTGGCTTAACATGATGTATCCAAGACTTAGACTCGCAAGGAACTTGCTTACTGATGATGGTGTGATTTTTATTAGCATTGATGATAATGAGGTGCATAATTTAAGGAAGATTTGTGATGAGGTGTTTGGAGAAGATAACTTTATTAGTATATTATCTGTAGAAAACAATCCGAAGGGTAGGAAAAATTCGGCATTTGTATCAGTTAGTTCAGAGTACTGTGTTATATATACCAAGAATAAAAATAATGCATACTTTATTGAAAATGTACCTAAAAGAGCAAGTGATATGGTTCAAGATGAAGAAGGAAATTTTGTCCATAGTAGCGGAAAAAGAGTATTGGTTGGAGAAAACAGTTTTAACAAATATGTGACAAAAGTCGATTCGGATAAAAACTATTCTGTTTATTATCGCGCAAAAGATAAGCAGTTAGTTATAAAGCGAGAAGAGTATGGTACTGTTGACCAACAACTAATAGCTGAAGGGTATGTTAAATATTATTCACATTACAACGGACGTTTGGTGGAAAACACATATACAGAGAGTAAATTCCGTGAATTGTTTGAAAAACGAGCACTTGAATTTTCGCAAGACAAAATATATGAAAAAAATTATAGTGATACTGTTAGAATTAAAAGTCAATTAGTTAATCGAGAGTATGAGGCTATAGTCAGAGGAAAGAAAATGAAATACAGTATGGAACTAACAACAACAGGGGCAGGAACTTATTTAAAAAACTTATTTAAGCTTGCAGAGTCACCTTTTCCTGCTCCAAAGAATGTCGGTTATCTTAAGTTATTAATCTCATTGTTTGAGAGCGAACCGTTTATAGTTCTTGATTTTTTCTCTGGTTCAGCTACCACAGCTGATGCCGTAATGCAGCTTAATGCTGAAGATGGTGGCAACCGTAGATTTATTATGGTACAGCTCCCAGAGCCAACGGATGAAAATAGCGAGGCCTACAAGGCTGGCTATATGAATATTTCTGAGATAGGCAAAGAGCGCATTCGCCGTGCAGGTGAAAAAATCAAAGAAGAATATAAAGATAAAGAGAATATAGAAAACCTTGATATCGGCTTTAAGGTGTTTAAGCTTGACACTTCTAATATCCGAAAATGGCAGCCGGATTATGATAATTTAGAGCAATCTTTAATGGACTATGTGGACAATTTTGTGGAAGGCAGGACGGAATTTGATGTTGTTTATGAGATAATGCTTAAATATGGTCTTGACCTGACTTATCCAGTTGATGAGTTTACGATTGCCGGTAAGAAAGTCTATTCTATTGGCTATGGCATGCTGATGATTTGCCTTGATAATGAGATTACAACAGAGGTTGCGAAGGGGATTTTAGCAAAAGTAAAAGAATTATCACCGGAAAGCAGCAGAGTTGTATTTAAGGATAATGGATTTAAATCTGACAGTAACAAGACCAATATCAAGGAAATTCTTAAATCTGGCGGAATTGAAGAATTTATAACTATATAGGGAGGTATGGTCTAAATGAAGCTGAAATTTGATAAAAACCTAGAATACCAACAGCAGGCCATAGCTTCCGTTGTGGATTTGTTTAGAGGCCAAACGCCTATGCATACTAATTTTACCGTATCAGCTTATAATGGACAAATAGGCCTGTTTGATACAGAAAACGGTATAGGCAACAGGCTTGAACTGGATGAAGAAGAGATACTTAAGAATTTGCAAGAAGTTCAGCTTAGGAATGGCCTGCCACAAACAAAGTATCTAAGAGCTAGTGAATATGACTTCGATATAGAGATGGAAACCGGTACAGGTAAAACCTACGTTTACTTAAGGACCATCTTTGAACTCCATAAAAACTATGGGTTTTCCAAGTTTATTATTGTTGTTCCCAGTATTGCAATTAAAGAAGGTGTGTATAAGACCTTACAGATTACAGAGGAACATTTTAAGGAATTATATGATAATACAATTTACCACTACTTTATATATGATAGTAGCAAACTGGAACAGGTAAGAAGTTTTGCGGTAAGCGATAATATCGAGATTATGGTTATAAATATTGACGCTTTTAGGAAGAGTTTTACAGACCCTACTAAGGAAACTAAGGCTAATATTATTCATAGGACAAATGACAGATTAAACGGTATGAAGCCTATTGAGCTTATTCAGGAGACCAGACCCATTGTTATTATAGATGAGCCACAATCTGTAGACACGACTCCTAAAGCCAAAGAGGCTATTAAGTCCCTAAATCCATTATGTATATTTCGTTACTCAGCTACTCATGTGGAAAGGCACAATCTGGTTTATAAGCTGGATGCAGTAGACAGCTATAATTTAGGTCTGGTTAAGCAGATAGAAGTTGCTGGGTTTACAACTAAAGACTACCACAATAAAGCTTACTTGAAGCTTTTATCTGTAGACAATAAAAAATCTCCTATAACAGCCAAAATAGAGATGGATGTCAAAGATAGAAAAGGTGTGGTAAAACGAAAAGCGGTAACAGTCAAACGTGGAGATGACCTTTATGAAAAATCCGGAGGGCGTGATGTCTATGAAGGATATATTGTCAGCGAGATTTATTGCGAAGAAGGGAACGAATACGTTGCCTTTACAAGCAAGCCGGATATTCTACGTATAGGTAAAGCTATAGGAGATGTGGACGACCTGGCCATAAAAGAACAGCAGATTAGAAAGACAATAGAGGAGCACTTAGATAAAGAACTGGTATTAAACAAGCTGGGAATAAAAGTGCTGAGTCTGTTCTTTATTGACCGTGTGGCAAATTATCGCTACTATGATGAAAATGGGAATCCTCAAAAGGGTATCTATGCAAAGCTCTTTGAAAAACATTATAACGACCTCATAAGACTGCCTAAGTATAATACGCTGTTTAAAGATATTGATTTAGATACTACAGCCGAAGAAGTTCATAATGGCTATTTTTCAGCGGATAAGAAAGGTGTCTTAAAAGATACCAGCGGTTCTACGCAAGATGATGAGGATACTTACAACTTGATTATGAAAGACAAGGAACGTCTTTTATCTTTTGATACTAAACTTAGATTTATTTTCTCCCACTCAGCATTACGTGAGGGCTGGGATAACCCCAATGTGTTTCAGATATGTACCCTAAATGAAACACAGAGCGAGGTTAAAAAGAGACAGGAGATTGGCCGTGGCTTACGCCTTTGTGTAAATCAGGATGGAGAGCGTCAGTATGGCTCATTTATCAATACCTTGACAGTTATCGCTAATGAAAGCTACGAGGAATTTGCAGAGGCATTACAGAAAGAATACGAAACCGAAAGTGGTATAAGATTTGGCATTGTTGAAAATCATCTGTTTGCCAACATTCCGGTAAAACAAGAGGATGGAAGTATTAGTTATTTAGGGCAGGAAGCTTCTGAAGCCATATTTAAAGCATTTTTAAACAATGGATATATTAATGAGAACGGCGAAATACAAGCTGAACTGAAAACTGCTATAAAAGACAACAATTTAGTTGTACCAGAAGAATATGAACATGTAAAAGCAGAGATTACAGCCCTTGCCAATAAAGTATGTAGTGGTCTTAAAATTAAGAATAATAGTGATAAAAGAACTATTAAGCTTAATAAGCGGGTTTACCTTGATCCTGAATTTAAAGAATTATGGAATAGGGTGAAGTACAAGACTACCTATTCTGTGGATTTTGATAGTGAAAAGCTCATTGATAAATGTTGTCATGAGATGCAGAGAAGCTTATCGGTAAGTTCTCCAAAGCTTATTTTTACTAAAGCAGGCATTGATATAAGTGCAGGTGGCGTTGTGGCGGAAGAATCAGATAGATATGCTGTTGCTTTGGATAACCAACAGGAAAATCTGCCTGATATTATTGCCTATCTTCAAAATGAAACCAATTTAACCAGAAAAACCATTGTGGAGATACTGATAAGAAGCAATACTCTCCACCTTTTTAAGAAGAACCCTCAAAAGTATATGGAGCAGGTAGCGCAAATTATCACTGCTAAAATGAGGTTAATGATAGTTGATGGCATTAAATACACGAAGATAGGTAACGACGAATATTACGCACAAGAACTTTTTGAAAGTGAGGAACTTATAGGCTATTTGTCTAAAAACATGATGGAAAGTAAAAAATCAGTATATGAATATGTGGTATATGATAGTGCCAACGAGGAGAAGTTTGCCAGAAGCTTTGAAAACAATAGCAAAGTTAAGTTGTATGCAAAACTTCCCGGCTGGTTTACCATACCCACTCCCTTAGGCAGTTATAATCCTGACTGGGCTGTACTAATTGATGCGGACGGCAAGGATAAACTGTACTTTGTACTGGAAACCAAAGCTGATACTATGTTTGATGCTTTGAGACCAACGGAAAGAGCTAAAATTGAATGCGGGAAGAAACATTTTGAGGCTTTAGGTACTGAAGTAGGATTTGAAGATATAGATAGTTTTGAAGGATTTATAGAGGAGAAAGTAGTAGTAAAGTAGTTCTTTTAACAGGCGCTGCAATATTTGATAAAACAATAGCATAAAAGAATTATTAGATGAATTGTGAGTTTCGTCTTTATTGAAAATTAATCCTTTTTAAAGTCATATAAATATCCCTTAGCAGTCTATTTTGCTAAGGGGTGTTTTTTAACCATTATTTTTCGAGCGTAAGCAGCCCTTCACAAGGTTTTTACAAACCGAGTCGACCAAAACTCAAGACTATAATTGCAAAGCGATTGTAAAGCGATTTTAAGCATTAAAAACAATGTATAAGCGTGTTTTATACGGTCGTGTCAAGATAAGATGAGTATTGCCAGAACCTTAACTATGTTGTGTAAATAGTTCAAGTTTTTGTCCCCTCATCCTTTAAATTCCCAAAAGGTCGGCTGGCTCATCTTAAACTATTCTAAATAGATTACGGGCTATGGTATTGAATTTTATAATCACATACACCTAAAACAAATATTTAACTCTGGATTTTAGCATCGTTTTATCCGTCGCCCGCAATAAGCCCAATATGATGGGAAAACCACGGAATTTTTAAATTTATTTTTTGGCATATCACGGATTTCATGGAACCAGTGGATTATCATGTAGGACGAAAAAACCAGCAGGTTTTATTGACCGTTTGAGTTTCGATTAAAGCCGTTTTAAACATCAAGTTACCAATAAACCTTACAATTGAGGGATTTTCCGGACGGACGATAACACAGACGATTAGGCGGGTTTCTAATCCAATCGTAGACATCGGCATTATCTTCGTACACACGCAATGCGTGCGTAAAGATTATTGACAAAACACGCATTGCGTGTGTACAAAAAATTCAAGGATGTGATTATATGTCTCGAATTCGTGAAGTGCGTAGACAAGCAAAGCTTACGCAAAAACAACTTGCAGAGCATTACGATATACCGTTACGCACATTGCAAGACTGGGAGACGGGCAAACGTAAGCCACCTGAATATATAATTAACCTACTATTGCGATGTATCGCTGCCGACTTTAGCGTAACCCTGGAAGAAAAGACGCAAAGTAACACTGATAAAAAATTTTCGCTTACCTATATTGACGGAACTCCATTAAACACAGAAGATGAAATGTATGTAATGGCTGAACGAGAAGCTAAAAAGCTGGTATTAGTTAATAAAGACAATGGGGTTGAAACATACCGTTGTTCTAATGGATTTACCTTTAAAGTAAAAGTCATGAAGCGTAAATAACTAAAACCTCATCCGTAGTAGGATGAGGTTTAGATTTTTGCTTTGAATTTGATAACAAATCAGGTCTTGCAAATATTTATAATGGTCAATTGCAGGTGGAGGTACCAAGAGTGAGTGTGGAGACAGAGGGGCTTATGCAGGCGATTGTCGTAAGCCCGTAACGCAGGTTTTATCGGGCGTAACCAAATAGTTGACGCACTCTGCGTAAGGTTGTCTTGACGGCATTTTCGTCCACATCAGACCCGATAAACTTCCGCCCAAGCAGCACTGCACAGACAGCAGTAGTACCCCCGCCGACGGTCCAGTCAGCTACGGTATCTCCGGGGTTTGAAAACCGTTCTATCAATTCAGAAATCAGTTCTTCCGGTGCTCCCCACTCATGGTAGGTTTTATCCGTAGCACTGCTGCTATTAGGTCGATTTATGTAGTCTGATACAATATCGCCGTCGTAAGTCCCCTTGACATACCAAAGCACAAACCTGACCTTGCTCTGTATTTTTAGCCTGCTTACGGACGCAGGAGAGCCTTGCGGCAACGGGCATGTCAGGAGCCAGTGATAGCGTAGCCTTTTATTCGCTGATAGTGCATTTATAATATCAGGCAAGTGGCTGCCTCCGGTAAGCACGAGTAGGCTTCCGCCGTCACGCAATTTATCGGCTGCGACCCTGCTGATACCTTCGCATATGGGGATTGACGTCCTATCCCAAGGCGGGTCACAAATACAAAGGTCAATGCTTCCGTCCTCAATCCAATCAAACTGTTCAACGTGCCTAACGTCAGCGACCCTAATATCAACATCGTCCAAAGATATAGTTACCCTTGCGTCTTTACGCTGTTGTCTTTTTTCTCGTGCTAAATAAGCCTGTGCAACGCACGGGCTTTTTATCTGCGGGTGAGCCTGCATATAATCAAGCACTTCAATGTTTTTGATGGCTCGCAGTCCCCGGGGATTTAATGTTTCCAGCAATCCTTTATTAGCCTGTATATACGGGTGGTTCATCCACTCGTTATCCGCTGTATTTGACAAGTGGTCGAATCGACCACTTTTTTGCATTTCCTTACGTACTCGACCGACCGTGCTATGTGATACTCCAAGAGCTCGTGCAATGCTTCTATCCGATAGATTCCAAGCAGATTTGAGGTACTCCCTAATCTTTATTTGTTTATCAGTTAATTTTGCTATGCCTATCACCTCCCATACGCAGATTTTAGCATAACTTGCGTATATTAGGCCAGTCCCAATTATTAGGCCGGTGTCAAGTTTTATTCGCAGGAACCCCCGCAAAATCAGGCCTCCCTCAAAACATCCCAAAACATAAGGGTTCCGGAGGTGATTTTATGCGGGATGAAGTTCCAAACAATACTATCAATGTTACATTTGCGGACTATCCAGATGTATTGGATGTGCAGCAAATGAGCCAGATGCTTGGCATCAGCACCAAAACTGCCTACAAGCTATTGCGGGCAAACAACATTCAACATCTAAAAATCGGTCGAATCTATAAAATCCCGAAAATTAGCGTGTTACGTTTTATCGGCGTTGCTTAATCGTAAAAATCCAATGCGTTATACGTTGTTGGCAGCCAATAATATCGGTATACTATAGCTTGTCAGTGGTAGGTTGGCTGCTATCAACTAAAGGAGGGGTGAGTTTTATTATGATAGCAGGACACTTGCGTGAGAAGAACGGATACTACCACATAATACTTAACTGGAAGGACGGTGATGGTAAAAGACGGAGCAAATCAATTAGCACGGGCCTGCCTGTAAAGGGCAATAAGAAAAAAGCCGAGGCTATGTTATTGGAGGCTCGTAAGACTTTTAAGCCGGAGGATATTGCGTCAGGTAAGAACACTCCGTATCACGTCTTTTTAGACAGATGGCTAAAGGACAAGATGAACGACTTTGACGAAGAAACTTACGCAGTATACAGCCATAACGCCAGAGTTTTTATCGGTCCTTACTTTAAGAGCTTAAATTTGCAGCTCCACGAGATAAGGACCTCAACACTGGAAGCCTACTATAACCATGAAAAGACGAAAAACCATGCGTCTAAAAAGACCATCTTGCAGATACACGAGATTATTACATTATCGTTAAACTACGCAATAGAGCTTGGCTGGATTGAGAGCAACCCAGCAAAAGGTATTAACCCTGCGACAGATGAGGTGTCGGTTTTATTCGTGGACTTTTTATTGGAGTGGTTGGAGATGATGCGGACCAGAGTCAGGGAGACCACATACGCATCCTATAACAGTGGCATCAGGCAGAGCATAATCCCCTATTTTATGGACAAAAAGCTGACACTGACCGATATTGAGGAAAACCCCAAGTATTTGCAGGACTTTTATCAGCACGAATTAAGTAAGGGACTGTCGCCTAATTCGGTGTTAAGACGTCATGCCAACATTCGCAAAGCCTTGCAGCACGCTTTTCATCTGGGTTTAATTAAATCTAATCCAGCCGACAGGATTGAGCGTCCTAAAAAGCAGGATTACACTGCATCCTACTACACCGATGAGGAGCTTGCTAAACTTTTCAAGGCTGCAAAAGGTGACCCCTTGGAGTTACCCATAGTTTTAGCGGCTTACTATGGTCTGCGTAGGAGCGAGATAATAGGGTTAAGGTGGGATGCGATTGATTTTAACCCAGATGACCCGAAAATAACAATACAATTCACAGTGACAGAGGTCAACTTTGGAGACGGGCAAGGCAATGTTATTATAGAAAAGGAGGGAACCAAATCAAAAGCCAGTAAACGCACGTTGCCGCTGGTCAAGCCAATCGCAGACTTACTGTTGCAGAAGAAAAAAGATATAGAGAATAACAGGAGGTTATGCGGTAGTTGCTACAATGGCAAATACTTGGACTTTGTTCACGTTAATGAGATAGGAGAGCGAATGAAACCAAACTATATATCACAGCATTTTGCACTTTTACTGGAGAAACATGGGTTAAGGAAAATCAGGTTTCATGATTTACGACACTCATGTGCGAGCCTGCTATACGCAAACGGTGTAAGTCTCAAGCAAATACAGGAGTGGTTGGGGCACAGCGATATATCCACGACAGCCAACATATACACTCATTTAGACTATAACAGCAAAATTGCTACGGCAAATGCAATCCTGCCAGTTTTATTCGACCAGCAGGAATCAACTGATGAATTAGAGAGATAAAAAAAAACCCCTTACACAAGGGGACCAACGCTGTCTTTTAATTGGTGCCGATGGTGGGAGTCGAACCCACACTCCCTTCCGGGAACACGATTTTGAGTCGTGGGCGTCTGCCAGTTCCGCCACATCGGCACGTTAACTATTTAGTTTTATCCGACCACTTACACACCCGAGGAAATTGGAGGGATGCTGTGGAGGGATATTCACTTATCATATTCGCTGAAACCCAGATTTATCAAGGTTTACAGCTTATACGAAAAACCTTCACGCATTGGATTTTGAGTCCAGTGCGTCTGCCAATTTCACCACTTCGGCGTGTTGCTTGATTATAATAACATATACATAAAAATAAATCAAGAGTTTTTTTAAAAAATTTTTTAAGGCCGGGTAAAAAAATTTTTAAAATTAGTATTGACATATAATGAATTTGCTTTTATAATGATTAAGTGTTCGGGAGATACGAAATATGCGCCATTAGCTCAGTTGGTAGAGCAACTGACTCTTAATCAGTGGGCCTGGGGTTCGAGTCCCTAATGGCGCACCAGATATGAAGAAAAGACATCCACTTTAAAAAGCAAACGAAAGTGGATGTTTTTATATATTGATGAATTACAGTGCTTGTTAAAATTTTTATTCTCGGTATTATTTATTCAGTAAGAATTTTATTAAACACTTTTATTGTGTAATTTCCTATTTTTAATGAAATTAGTTGCAATTCATGATTTTATCGGATTTTTTTCTTCTCAAAAAGGTTTTGAAATACTAACATAACCGTTACATTTCATAGGTTCTTTATACTTGTATTTGCTTCATATAAGACTGAATCTTGATTCTATCATTTCTTAAATACCTTCTGAGTTAATTTACATTTGCCTTTCTTGTTAATTGAATATCAAATACAGTTATGAATCGATTTTTCATCGAAAAAGCGAATTTAAAGGTTAAGGGGAAAATTAACTAATATCGGTAATGAATATAAAAATATATTATCAAGAAGGATTTATAAATTATAAGTCGAAATATGTTGTTTATACACAGTACGGAGATTATTGGAATGTCTGATATAATTTGTGATAGTAAAGGATAAAAACATTTTTCAAACCGATTAAGATATGGTATTTTACATTAAAGCAATGAGTTAAGATGATGAGGAAAATATTGTTTAATTCAAATTTGTTGATTAAATACTGAATAATTATTTGAAATTGAGAATGAACGTTTAAAGCTTTGCAAATAGAAAATTGTCGTTTAAGAGTTTATTGACAATACAAACTGAGTAATGAAAAGTAAAATTTAAGAAGGTATAATAAAAATAAATAATTAAATGTTGAAAAAATAACAAAAAGGAAGGTAATTATGAAGAAAACAGCAATAATAGTGATTGCAATATTGCTTATGACCGGATGTTCTGCGCGAAATGTACATAAAGAGCCGGATAAAACTACTGTTGCACCCGTTTTAACAACCGGAAAGGAAGAACAAGAATTTGCAACGCAGGAGCCTGGTGAACAATTGACAGCTCAACCGCAAACAACGGATAAAAAACAGTCAGCTATTGAAACAGAATGGTTTGAAGGTGCTATAGGAAATTCAAAGATACACGCAAAGTTTGAGTTTTCTGATAAAGATGTTTACGGGGTGTATTATTATGACCAATACAAAACAGATATAAAACTGGAAGGCTCTATTTCGGATTTTGCTGAAATGAGAGATTTTCAAACCGTTTCCCTTACAGAAGATACGGATAAAAAAGGTAATATTGTTGGTTGTTTCAGATCGAAGGATTATTTTCAAGGGTACTGGAAAAGCGGAGATGTTATATATCCAATGTATTTAATTAGAGAAGGCTCGGATATAACTTCTCCAAAGCCACCTAGTGCAGAAATTATGAAATTTGACGGACTCTGGACTGGCAAAAGCTCAAACTATTTTGCCGGCTCAGAAGCAGATATAAAAGTATTGTTCGATGATTTGATTCATTTTGAATTAAATGCTTTCAGCGGAGCTAACAGTGGATGGCTAAGCAGTTTTGCCATTGTAGAAAATGGTTCTGCAAAAGCAGTATTTAAGGATACCACCTATATAGGAGATGATGAAAATGTTTTTTTTGAGTTTAGAATAGAAAATGACTTATTGAAATTAAATTCAAATAGGTATGATTATGGATGTGGAGCAGGTGTAGGATTTGATTCCGAATATGTGTTTGGGAAGAAAGAAATTTCTATGCCTACGGCATTGGATGTTGGAATAGTAGAAACTGAAGAACAGGAAAAAGTGTTCAGAGAACTTGTTGGTGACCGATATGATGATTTTATCAGTTATACAGTATATGTGGGCTACTCTGAAGTCATGATGGATGGAGAAAAAGTGAAAGCCGGAGCTTCCTTTTTGAGAGGTGCACATGGAAATTGTTTTTATATTATCTCTCCTAAACATATATATGCAGCTATTGTTGGTTTTAATGAGATATATTATTATACGAATTATAAGAAATATGCAAATAAAATTCCTGAACCCATGGCAGAATGGGCAAAGGGTATAGATAAGATAATATATAAATCAACTTTCGCACGTGAATA
>AMZC01000316.1_pt1 | contig 19232 bp, 17 predicted proteins | sample 948551 | NCBI WGS metagenome assembly AMZC01 (sample SAMN01120625, study PRJNA171369) | bioreactor sludge metagenome | biome: sludge; isolation source: anaerobic thermophilic cellulolytic sludge from lab reactor | place: China: Hong Kong, Shek Wu Hui wastewater treatment plant | collected... | reverse complement strand
CCAGCCTCTGGACGCGCGGTGTAACCCTCCACCACGCGCTCGGCTACCCCCTGCCCCAGCACCAGCCGCCCGGCCATCACGTCGTGCAGGGCGTGAAGCAATTCCTGCTCCGGTGTCGTCTTGAGCACGTACCCGTGCGCTCCCGCCCGCAACGCGCGCATGATGTACTGGTCCTCGTCGCGCCCGGTCAGCACCAGCACCTTGATCTGCGGCCAGGTCTGGCGGATGCGGGGCAGGATATCCAGCCCGCTGATACGGGGCATGTTGAGATCGAGCAAGAGCACATCCGGCTGCGTCGTCTCCAGCAGCGACAGGGTCTGCTCGCCGTCATCGGCCTGCCCCACCACCTCGAATTCGTCGGTAGCCGCCAACACCATCGCCAGGCCCATGCGCAACACACGGTGATCGTCGGCCAGGGCTACGCGAATGCGCTGCGTGCGCGTCGCCGCCGAAGTGTCCTCCTGCGACTCCAGTTCGCTCACCGTCACCGGCGACGCACTAACCGTGACCTCTGCCGGTGAAACGCTGGCCGCCAGCGCCTCGGCCATGTCGCGCGCGGTAGCAAAGCGCTCCTCTGGCCGCTTCGCCAGCGCCCGCAGGATGACCCTTTCCAGGGCGACCGGGATGGCAGGATTCAACTCGCGCGGCGGACGGGGCTTCTTCTTGACCTGTTGCAGGAGCAGCAGCCCGATATCGTCGGCATCGAAGGGCAAGACACCCGTCACCAGTTCGTAGAGCACGACTCCGGTCGAGTAGATGTCCGTGTGATGCGTCAGCGGCAGCCCCTGTGCCTGCTCCGGCGACAGATACGCCGGCGTGCCGATGATCCGTCCGGCGACCGTCAGCCGTTTGGACTCCCCGCTGATAGCCAGGCCGAAGTCCATGATCTTGACCTGACCTTCCGGCGTGATGTGCACGTTGGCGGGCTTGATATCGCGATGGATGAGACCCCGGCTATGTGCGTAATCGAGCGCCAGACAGATCTGGCGACAATACTCGGCGGCCAGCGCTGGCGGCGCAGGGATGAAGTCGCTGAGCGGGCGACCTTCCACGTGTTCTACCACCAGATAGGGGCGCTCAGCCTCCAGGTTGACATCGTAGATGGCCATGATGGCAGGGTGATTCAACTGAGCAGCCGCCAGCGCCTCGCGCTCGAAACGTCCGCGTGTCGCGCTGTCTACTTCTGGCAACAACACCTTGATGGCGACGACGCGCTGCAGCCGCGTATCCTGCCCGCGGTAAACGACCGCGGTTGCCCCCTCGCCGATGCGCTCCTCGACCTTGTAGCGCCCCCCCAGGGTCTGTCCGATCATGTGCTGCTCATTTCTGCTGCGGTGAATTCGCAGACAGTGTACAAACGAGCGAGTATCTTCGCAAACGGCTATGGCCTGACGGGCAGCAGAATTTGTCAGTCCAGCGCAGGGGATATACAGTCTACAGGCGAACTCGCACGCATCGGAGGGATGATTTTATGCGCCGGATGGCGATTCCGCTCGCCCTGAGTCTGGCCTTGAGTGCCTGCGCCAGTGTGCAAGACACCCGCGACCAGGTGAACACCGTCAACCAGGCCGTTTCCATCTTGCAGGCGGTAGACGATCACAACGCCTGGGAACAGGTGAATGGCGCAATAGACGACCTGACCGCCGCGCAGAGTCCCTATGCAGCGACGGCCTCCCTGGAGGCCGCGGGTGTCTCGTTAACCTGGCGCTGGCAGGTAGACAGCGACGGCGATCAGCAGTTGGACATCAGCGCAGGCGACAGCTACCTGCTACCAGCACAGTCCGCCGTCGTGTATCGGGTGGATGCGGCAGGGGATCTATGCCTGGTAGACAGCGCGACCGCTGCCTCATTGCGGGCGGGATTGCCGGAGCTGCTGGCGCTCGGCGACTTCCAGACGATGAGCACGCGAGCGCTGACTGTGTCAGCGGCTCCCCAGGACATCACTGCCGCTGGACGCGACGCGACGCGCTACGAATTACGCTCGCGCCTGCCCGATGCAGCCGATTTGCTGGATGCTTACCAGGATGAGCACGCCCCGCAAGCCCTCACTGCGGCGAAGAATTTCTCTTTCTCCGGCAGCATGACCCGTGACGACGAGACCGGCGCGTTGCTGGAACTGACGATCTCGGCCACAGATAGGGCCAGGGGAACGCAGACTTCCCTGCACTTCGCGGTGACGCAATGGGGCGGGGTGCCCGACGTGCCGCTCCCTGACGTTGCGGCCATCATCCCCGCCTGCCAGTGAGGATCGCTCAGGGCACCTGCGCAGTCAGGGCGTAGATCGGCCCCTGCTCGTCCAGCACGAAGACGTAACGTCCTTCCCCCGGCCAGGCCAGGTCGAAGAACTGCGCGCCGTCGGGCAACCCCATTGCCCGGCGATCGGCCCGCTGCAACACCGGTGTACTTCCGGCACCGGATTCCAGAAGCTGAGCCAGGTTCCACAGATAGAGTTCGCGCCCTGGGATGGGCAGGGTGAGCAACAGTGTGCCATCGGGCGCAAAGACGGCGTTGCGGCACGCCTGTCCTGGCAAGGCCAGCGAGGCAACCTGACGACCGGTGTCTGCCTGCCACACCCCGACAACTGGCTGTGCGCCGCATCCCACCAGCAGTCGCCCGTCGGGCGAGAAGGCAAGCTGACTGGAGGCAGCATGGCGGGCCAGAGGGATGGTGAGCACCTGTTTCCCTTCCGGCAACGACCACACCTGAACGGAGCGATCCGTCGCCAGGGCAATCGTGCGCCCATCGGGCGAGAAGGCCGCCCGCGTCGCCACCTCCTCGACCTCGAACTGATCGGCATCTACCAGCGTCAACACTGGTTCGCCCGCAGGCACCGCCCACAAACGCACCCCGCGCTCGATTCCGATCGAGAGCAGATAGCGTCCGTCCGGCGAAAACGCCAGGAACCCCACCGCCTCGCGGTGCGCCTGAAAATGGGCCACCTGTTCCGCCTGCGGCACGCGCCACAGAGTGACCGCACCGGTTTCGGTCCCAAAGGCCAGCAGGGAGCGGTCGGGCGACTGCACCACCGGCCCGGCGGTGACAGTGCGGTAGCCGGAGAAGCGCCCTGTCTCCTCCAGGGCACGCGGCGGGGCCAGCGACACCCGCCATAGCTGCACTTCTCCGCTCCGGCTGACGGTGATCAGCGTCTCGTCGTCGGGGCCGAAGAACACATGGCGGGCGTCCACCTCCGTCTGCACGAACAACGCTTCGCCGTTGGCCAGGTTCCACACCACCAGCAGGCCGTCGGCGCTCGCCGTCGCCAGCCATGCGCCGCTCCCGGAGAGGGCCAGGTCATTGACCGTGCCTTGAGGCAGGCGCAGCACACCGCTCACCCGCATGATGGGATGTTCGGCCCCGATGGGCACCTGCGCACGTTGCCAGGGCACGCTGAATACTGTCGGTGTGACAGGGCGAATGGGCTGCTGATCGCTCTCCCCGCAGCCAATCAGCAGTCCGGCGAGCAGCATCGCCGTCAGCCCGCGTTTGCATCTCCGCCAACCCCTCTGCAGACCCTTCTTCACCAGGCCGCGCCTCCTTCATCCCAGGCCGCTTCAAGACTGCTGGCGGGCGCTCGCCCACCGCTACATTGACTTCAGAGCGGGCCTTGTGTACGCTACACACACCAGACTATTGTAGCCGACTTCGCGCGCGCCGCCTGTGCCACCTGGTGCCCGCCCTGCCAACTACCCAGGACAGGATCATGACTGACGCCGAACTCGCCATCCTCAGCATCATCGCCGAAGGGCCAATTCACGGCTACGACGTGCAGACCGTCATCGCCGAGCGAGGGATACGCGCCTGGGCGCAGATCGGCGTCTCCTCTATCTACTACGTGCTGGAAAAGCTCGAACGCCAGGGCCTGATCGAAAGTACTGTCACTCAGGATGCCGACGACACCGCGCGCCGCCTGTATCGGATCACTACGGCGGGCATGGGCGTGTTGCAGACGGCCATCGCCGACCTGATCGGCACGCCGCGCGAACACGCCGACGAATTCGAACTGGGCCTGGCCAACCTGCCTACGCTGCGCCCCGATCAGGTTCGCACGGCGCTCACCGCCTATCGCCAGGAACTCGCCTCCCGCCTGGCACAGGCCCGCGAGCGCCGCGCCGCGCTCCTGGCTGCGCAGGCCCCCTTTCACATCGAGGCCATGCTCAGCCATCGCGTTGCCCTGCTCGAAGCAGAACTGGCGTGGATCGAGAGTTTCGTCGCCGCCTGGGAAGCGCAAGCTCCGCCAGACGAACCGACGGCTGTCGCTGCAGGACCCGACGAGGTGCCGCGCATGAAGCAACTGATCCTGCCCCACGATCCAGACTCGCCGCACCGTCGCCCGACCCGTCACGCCCGCAGAACGCCGCCTACCCTGTTGCCCGTTTCCGCCGCACCGCCGGCGTCTGACCCCACCCCTGCTCCTGCCGACGATGCAATAGATGAGCATTCCGCCGAACGCTGAAGCCGGGCACGCAGATTCCATGAAATCATACATCGCTGTACAATAGAAGCTTACGTGTTCCTCATGCGTGGCAGGAGCGCTCATGAGCAAACCGCCTTTCATTCTGTACATTGACCGCGACGAGATTCGCCGCAAACGTATCTGGCGGGCGCTGACGCGGGCTGGCTGCCAGGTGGCCCTGGCGGTGACTGCCCTCGATGGCGTTGATCAGGCCCGCCGTGCCGTACCCGATCTCATTCTGATCGAAGGAGACCTGCGCGATCGGCGTGCGTACAACATCGCCGCCCGCCTCCGCGCAGAGCCAGACCTGGCCACGGTGCCGATCGTGGCCCTGACTTCACCGGGGCATGTGCCCCCGGCCCATGCGTCTACCGGAAGCGACCTCTCCGGCTGGATCGCCGATTCCACCGACGAGCGCGTGCTGGCGGGACGGGTGGCGCGTTACCTGGAAGGCGCGCCCCTGGAAAAGCAGCCCGCGGAACCATCGCCCGAAATGCGCGATCTCGTCACCCGGTTGGAAAGCGACGTGCGCGAACTGGAAGCCAGCAACCGCGCGCTGCGTCGTCTGGATCGCATCAAAGAAGATTTCATTCAGCTCACGGCTCACGAACTGCGCACGCCACTGACCACTGTCTACGGCTACAGTCAGTTGGTGCAGACTTCCCGCGCCGTGCAGGAATTGATGGCCCGCGATCCCGAAGTGCGCGCCTGTCTCGCCGGGCTGATCGACTCCATCGAGCGTCTGCACCGCGTCATTGACGAGATCATCGTCGTCTCCCGCATTGCGTCGGGTCACCTCGACCTGAAGTGGACACCCACCGACCTGGCCGACCTGGTGGCGCGCGTACTGCGCGACTATGGCCCCGTGGCCGAACAGCGCCGCCTGACCCTGCGCAATGAACTCGAACCCATCTCCGAACTGTTCTTCGCCGACGGTGATCTGTTGGAACTGGCGGTGAGCAACCTGCTGGGCAATGCCATCAAGTACACGCCAGATGGCGGCACGATCACCGTGCGCGGGACCGTCAATCCCTACGGCACCGTGTATCTGAGCGTGCAGGACACTGGCATCGGCATTGATCCGGACGAGCAGGAACAGATTTTCGATCGCTTCTATACGGCAGGCGATACCCAACTGCACACGACCAGCAAGACCGCTTTTCGCGGCGGCGGATTGGGGCTGGGGCTGGCGATCTGTCGCGGCATCGTGGAAGCGCATGGGGGGCGCATCTGGGTAGAGAGCGAAGGCTGCGATCCCGAACGGCTACCGGGCAGCATTTTCCACATCGAACTGCCGCTCGAACGCCTGCCACCAGGCACCGTGCGTTGAGCAGGAACTCAGCGCACGGCCAAAGCCGAGAGCCTGGAGGGCGTGCCGCCGCTCCTGCGCACCGTTGGCATAGCCTCTCCATCCCCTGTACAATTGTCGCAGAGGGGAGAGATAGCGCGTGGATACTCAACGCTGCCCGACATGCGGCTACGACAACCTGTCGCGGGCGATTTTTTGTTTCCGGTGCGGGGCACCGCTAGATGCTCCATCCGCGCAGGGCGCAGTACACCCGCGTCGTCGCCCCGTCGAGCAAAAAGTGCGCATCATATACGCCGATCAGGTCAACTCCGCAAGTGGCCAGACCCGATCCAGCCCGTCACTTTCAGATAGCGTCCCCCTGACCTGTTTGCGCTGCGGGACGCGCAACACGCCGTCCGCTGTCCACTGCGTCACCTGTGAGGGGGCACTGACTCAGCCGGAGACTGTCAGCGCCGATACGCTGATCCCGTTTGTGGGCGCGGTGAGCGTCATCGGCAGGGTGCGCACCAACAATGAAGATCGGGTGGGGTTATGGGCACGAAACGGCGTCATCCTGGCCATGATCGCCGATGGCATGGGCGGTGCGGTAGCCGGCGAAGAAGCCAGCCGACTGGCGCTGGAAGCGGTCCAGGCCGATTTCGTAGGCGAGGCGCGCGGTAGCGAAGAACTCGCCACCTTGCCCGACACCGAAGTCACCGAGAAAATGCGCGCCGCATTCCGGCGAGCCAACCGCGCCGTCATGCTGCGCGCCGCCGAACACGCTCAGTTCCAGGGGATGGGCACCACGCTGACGCTGGCCTTCGTCCGCGGCGGGCAGGTGATGGTCGCCCACATCGGCGACAGCCGCGCCTATCTCGTTCCCGGCAACGGGGCGCGCATCAATCAGATCACTGACGATCACAGTTTCGTCGAGGCGCTGCTCGCCGCCGGGCATATCACGCCCGAACAGGCCAGCACTCACCCCATGCGCAATGTGCTCTACCGCGCTCTGGGCCAGGTAGAAGAGACCGAGGCCGATCTCTATGTGCGCGCGCTCTCAGCAGGAGACTGGCTGATCTTGTGCTCCGACGGGCTGACCCGGCACGTGCATGCGCCGGAGATCGAGCAGTGTGTGCGCACCAGCGACAGCCCTGCCGAAGCCGCCCAACGCCTGGTCGCCCTGGCCAACGAGCGCGGCGGCGAGGATAACATCAGCGTCGTCGCCATTTTGATGGAGCGCGCCAGCGATTCCCCCAGCGTAGACGATACAGCCATCGGGCTGTACCAGGTCAGCGCTCCGCCCACCGACGACGATACCGCCGAGCTTCCCTCGGCAGGCGAAGCGCCTTCCTGACAGTCAGCGGTCAGGACAGGAAGAACTCGGTACCGCAGAAGCGGCAGGAGGCCACCCCCTTGCCGCTGAGGGTGATTTCGCCGCCACAATTAGGGCATTTCTGCAACTGCCGCAGGTGCTGCGCGTCGCTGGAGTAGAGCACGCCCTCGTCCCATTTGACGTAGCCGCTGAACACGCCCAGCCCCACCAGATCGTAGACCAGGTTCTTGATCTGGTCGCGTGGGAGTTGCAGTTCCAGAGCCACGTCGTCCAGGCGCACCTGCCCGCGCGTCTGCACCATGTTGAGCAGCTTGCGTTGCCGCGCCGCTTCGACCTGTTCGCGCGCCTGCTGCCCACCGAAGGCCAGCAAGTAGACCCCTGCGCCCACCAGCGGCGCGACCAGCACGATCAATGCCAGGGCCAGGCCCAGGATGCGAGCGGGCACTTCCAGGTCGCTGTTGGTGAAGACCCAGGCCACCGCCAGCACCCCGACCAGCACGCCCACGACGACGAGCACTACCCCTGCCAGGCGATTGAGATTCATGGTCTGTCCCCCTCTTGCCGATTATCCAAATCCCCGGCTGCCGCCGCCGGACCCACCGCCACCGCCTCGCCCCCCGCCGCTGAAACCGCCTGAGCCGGAACTCTGCGGAGTCGAGGACAGGACGCGGGAGGCATCGTTGAGCATCTGCGTCAGCCCCTTGCTCATGGCGTTCAGCCCGTCGGTGAGCGAACGGTTCATGTCGCCCAGGCCGCCCGGCCCGCCCAGTGAGAAATCACCCATCCCGCCGGACTGAGGCCCCCACGGTCGTACCGGCTGCCCTGGACGGTAACCGCCCTGCCATGGCCCGCCCATGTAGGTAGGAAAATACCAGCCAGGCATGGAGGTCAGGGCCGGAGTGAGTTTGCGCACCAGCTCGCTCTGGATGCCGAAAGCGACCGCATAGGGCAACGCCAGTTCGAATTTCTGCGCGGCTTCCTGGACGCCACCATAGTTTTCCAGATTGTCCAGGTAACGCCGAAAAGCCCGCCACTGCGCCGCCTCCTGCGCCCCTTTGACCGTCTTAGCGGGCATGAACTGCCCGACTATCGCCATACTCAGCCCGATCACGCCCACGCTGAGCGGAAGGCACATGATGACTGGCGAAATCAGCGTCGCCGCCAGCGACAGCCAGAATGTCACCGCCGCGACGGCGATGAGCGCCACGCCGCCCCATGTCCACAGGGCGCGGGTTGTCTCCGGCGAGCGCTTGAAATAGCCCTGCTGCACCAGCTCATCGTACATCTGCTTCTTGATGGTGGGAATGTGCTTGTAAAACTTGTTGCGCAGTTGCGACAGGGTAGTCTTGTCGCGGTCGCCGGGGAACAGGCCGCGCAGCAGACTCTGCTCGAAGGGACGCAGGTCGGCGGAGATTTCGCCGGTGCGATGGAAGGTGAACTCGCTGCTACCGAACATGCCAGCCAGCCCGCCCTTCTCCTCCTGCTCGATGACCACATAGCCCCGCCGGGCCAGGTCAAGCAACGTGGCCATGATGTCTTTCATGTCCGCCCGTTCGTCGAGCAAGACCCCCACAATGCCGGGACGTTCTTCCGACGGCGGATCGGTCAGATACTCCGGCACCACCAGCGCCTGCGGATCGCGCCCCCGGCTCTGGTAGCGCACCACGACGAACAGCACACCGCCGATGCTCATCAGGGCGCTCAGCGCCAGAATCAGCAGCGAGACCAGCGGCTGCCATTTGTCCTTGTAAGCGCGCTCGCGGTCATAGGCAGCCTGCCAGGAAGGTTTCTTCATGGCCGGGTCGTGCTCGTATTGCACGCGCACTTCAAAGGCCTGACCGCGCGGCAAGCGACCCGGCGACTGCCAGGTGACGGTGTTCCCGTCCACCCGCTGCGCCCAGGTGTCGGGATAGCTGGCGACCAACTGCGGCGGGCGGTCGGCGGGCATGATCACGCGCACCGTCGAAGCCAGCACCGGAAAGCTGAGATCCCCCGGCACCGCGACCCAGTAGAGCTGATCGCCTTGCTCATAAGAGCGCAATGCGCCATAGACGGTGTAGCGGATGGTGAACTCTCGCCGCTCGCCGGACTGCATGGGGCTGGTGAAGTAGTACTGAATAGTGAAGGTGTCACCCTCATCGCGGGCGCAGAACGTCCCTGCCACTCCCGCGCACGATGCCTGTAGCGGAGAGCGGTTCTCGAAGACCTCCACGCCGGTGATGCGATCCAGCCGGCCCTGGGGAATCTCAGCGAAGCCAAACGAGAACGGCCCCGTTTCTACCGTGATCAGGTATGTCTCGGTGACGCGGAAACGATTGGCCGCCGTGTCTATCTCGTCAATGGTCACATCATAGCGATCCCAGCGCAGGCTTCGTCCGTCCTGCGCAGCGACGGAAGTCAACCCGGCGTTGCCAGACTCGCCAACGACGATCAGCAGGATCAGGCACGACACGAGCAATAGCAGAATGCGTTTCTTCATGGAAACCTCCGTCCCTGCAGGGCGGGAATGGGTGCGGGGACTATTCTACTGCATCGCCCCTGGCCGCGCACCTGAGCGCTGAGATCTTGAGACCGCGCCATCACACCAGCGCCACCCCCACGATATGCGGGCTGACGAAAGGAGGGTACGGAGCGCGAAAAGAGCGCACCTCCACCGAGCGAAACCCGGCGGCCTGAATGGCCGCGCCAGTGTCGCGCGTCAGACGACAGCCGTCGCCGAGAGCGCTCCAGGCGGGGTTGAGGGCGTGCTGCACAGCCAGGGTCAGCGAGCGCGGCGGTGCGGCTACATGCTCCAGGAACAGGAACTGTCCACCAGGGCGCAGCACACGCTTGATCTCGGCCAGCACCTGCCCCTGATCGCGCACCGAACACAGCACATGAGTCGCAACCACGGTATCGAACTGCCTTTCACCGAAAGGTAGCCGCTCGCCCCAGCCAAGCAGGCCCCCGGTGACCGTGCAGCGGACGCCAGGCCAGCGGTCGCGCAGATAGGCCAGCAGATAGCGGTTCGGCTCCAGCAAGGTCACCTGCGTCTGCGACGGATAGAACGGCAGGTTGGCTCCGTCTCCCGCGCCGATTTCCAGCACCTGCCCGCGTGCCCGTGCCAGCAACGGCGCGCGCACCTCGCGGGTCAGCGTGTCGGCGAAGTCGGGCGTGCCCGTGCGGCTGACAAATGTATGATACATCCAGGCGAACCAGCGTTTGCGCAGCGACATCTCGCCTTTGCCTCCGTAGCGCTCCAGGCGGAGCTTTCCCCCGCCGCCTCATCAGAAAAATGCATGAGATTTATAAGAATACACTGATAAAAGTTGACAAGGAGAGACTAAATATCATACAATGCAGAGGAAAAACCAGGCACGACTCACTTTCACCGGTCGCAGACGACCCCGTATTCCCTGATGGTGATTATCGTGATGGTGGTGTAAATTCTACAACAGGCGTGAGGGACAGAGCGGCCCATGGAATATCCAGACTACTACAGCATCCTTGGCGTAGACCGCAACGCTTCGATCAAAGATATCCGCAAGGCATACCGTCGCCTGGCGCGGCAATATCATCCCGACGTGAATCCGGGCGACAAGCAGGCCGAAGAGAAATTCAAGCAGATCAACGAAGCGTACGAGGTGCTCTCCGACGAGGAGAAACGACGCAAATACGATCAGCTTGGCCAGAGCTACCAGCAATGGCAGCGTATGGGCGGGCGTCCCGGCGGCTTCGATTGGTCTAGCTGGATGTCCGGCCAGCCGGGCGGCTTCCGGGTCGAGTTTGTGGACACGGAGGACAGCGCCGGCGATCTGTTCTCCGAGTTCTTCCGCAGCATTTTCGGCGGGATGGGGCAGCCGCATACCAGCACACGCCGTGCCTCCCGGCAGGCCATTCGTGGGCAGGACCTGGAAGTCGTCGCTCACATTTCACTGGAAGACGCCTATCGCGGCACAGAGCGCCTGGTACAGGTTGGCGGACGGCAATTGAGCGTGAAGATTCCGCCGGGAGCGCGCGACGGAACGCGCGTACGCCTGCGCGGCAAGGGGGAGCCGGGCTATGCCGGAGGGCAGCCGGGCGACCTGGACGTGATCGTCAAGGTCAGCGAGCACCCGCTCTTCAAGCGCGAGGGTGACGACTTGTACCTCGATCTCAAAGTGCCGCTCTACACGGCGGTGCTGGGCGGCACCGTGCAGGTGCCTACCCTGGGCGGCACCGTCTCGCTGACCATCAAGCCGGGTACGCAGTCCGGCCAGACGATCCGTCTGCGCGGCAAGGGCATGCCGAAGCTGCGTCAGCCGGGCGAGTATGGCGATCTGTTCGCGCGGGTGCTGATTCAGGTGCCTACCGACCTGAGCAGCGAAGAGCGCACCCTGTTCGAGCGGCTGCGCAGTCTGCGCCCCGGCTAAGCGGGCGCGATGGCCGTTACTTCCAGGGCACGGGCGGCACATAGATTAAGCAAGGGAGATAGAGCATGGGCTGGTATTTCGACGACTTCGAACCCCTCAACGAGCCGGAGCGCGACCGTACGCTGCGCGACCGCCTCACTGGCTTGCTGGTCGGTCTGACCGTTGGCGTGCTGACTCTGGTGCTGATCGTGGCGTTGGTGATCACCACGGTGGGCACTTTCTTTGTGCACGACGAAGCGGCGACTGCCCGCTCAGCAGCGCGCCCGGCTCCGCCCGCCGACCTGCGCAGTGCCAACTACCGCCCCAGCGCCTGGACCGGCCCAGAAGCCAGCCAGGTGATCACGCCCACCCCCCTGCCCGCGGAGATCGTCACTCAGGCCGACGCGGAGAACGCCATCCTGACCAACGTCTATCTGCGCGTCAACCCGTCGGTGGTCAACATCGAGATCGTCTCCGGCGTCCATCGGGCAGTCAACATTGTGGATAGCAGCGGATCGGGCTTCGTACTGGATGGCGAGGGGCACATTGTCACCAATGCCCATGTGGTGCGCGATGCCGAAGAAATCCTGGTGACGTTCTCCGACGGCTACGTGATCAACGCCGAGCTGATCGCTGTGGACGACTACAGCGACCTGGCCGTCATCCGCGTGGACCCGGAACGCGCCCCCCTGGTGCCTGTGGAACTTGGCGATAGCAACACCCTGCAGGTGGGGCAGCGCGTGATCGCCATCGGCAATCCTTTCGGGCTGGCCGGTAGCATGACCGTGGGCATCATCAGCGCCCTGGGGCGCTCCCTGCCCTCGGCGCAACTGCTCGACTCGTCCTACGAGCGCTACAGCAACCCGTCCATCATTCAGATTGACGCGGCGGTCAACCCTGGCAACTCTGGCGGGCCACTGCTGGATTCTTTTGGGCGCGTGGTGGGCGTCAACACGGCCATCCGCACCGAGAACGGCGGTTTTCAGGGCATCGCCTTCGCCGTGCCGGTCAACACGGTGAAGCGCATCGTGCCACAGCTCATCGAGAAAGGCAGCGCCCAGTACCCGTGGCTGGGCATCTCCAGCCCTGATACAGAGGGCGGCTACAGCGTGGCGGCTCTGGCCGACGAACTGGGGCTGCCTGTGCGCACTGGCATTCTGGTCACCGATGTCATCCCTGGCTCGCCAGCCGAACGCGCTGGCCTGAGCGCAGGCACCCAGACACGCACCATCCGCGGCATCCCCATTCCGGTTGATGGGGATATCATCGTGGCCATCAATGGGCAGACCGTGCGCGGCATTGACGACCTGCTGGCCTATCTTGTCGAGAATACCTCGCCGGGCGATACGGTCGTGCTGACCATTGTGCGGGGCGGCGAGACGCTGGATGTAGACGTGAAATTGGGCGTACGGCCCTGAAAGGAGGAGGTCGCGCATGAGCACGGCGCATGACGAACCCTGCTACACCATTGGCGTCGTCGCGCGCATGGTAGACCTGCATCCTCAGACCATACGCAACTACGAGGAACTGGGGCTGGTTGTACCACGCCGCACCGAGGGGAACCGGCGGCTCTATTCACCAGCCGAAGTTGAGCGTCTGCGCAAGATCAACCGCCTGACGCAGGAACTGGGCGTCAACCTGGCCGGTGTTGAGGTGATTCTGCACATGGCCGAGCAGATCGAATCGCTGCAGATGGAGATCGCCGACCTGCGGGCCAGGTTGTCGGCGCTACTGCCCGACCAGGAAATCGTAGAGGGCGGCGAGCGCAGCGTCTGACCCTGTGCCGCAGACAAGGACTGGAATCATGCCTCCCACTCATATCCTGCCGCGCCTGACGATCAACACCGATCTGGCGCATACCATTCTGGTCAGATTTTTGCGCGACGCTGTGTACAAGGTGGGCTTTTCGCGCGCGGTGATCGGGCTGAGCGGCGGCATTGACTCCGCGCTGGCCGCCTACCTGGTGGCCGAAGCCATCGGCCCGCAGAATGTGCTGGCGATCCGCATGCCCTACCGTACCTCTTCGCCGGACAGTCTGGCCGACGCGCAGGCGGTCATTGACGCCCTCGGCCTCCGATCCGACACCGTGGACATCACACCCATGGTTGATCCGCTGCTGGCGCGTTTCCCCGACGCCAACAACGTGCGGCGAGGCAACATCATGGCCCGTATGCGCATGGTGGTGCTCTACGATCAGTCAGCCGCCTTCGGCGGACTGGTGATCGGCACCAGCAACAAGACCGAGACCCTGCTCGGCTACTCGACCGTGTACGGGGACAACGCGGCGGGCGTGCAACCCATCGCCGACCTCTACAAGACGCAGGTGCGGCAACTGGGACGGGCGCTCGGCCTGCCCCCCTCGATCCTCGCCAAGCCCCCTTCCGCTGACCTGTGGGCAGGGCAGACGGACGAAGACGAATTGGGCTTCACCTACGAGACTGCCGATCAGGTGCTCTATCTGCTGGTAGACGAGCGCTACACGGTGGACGAGGTGGCCGCCGAAGGCTTCGAGCGCGACTTCGTGGCCAGAGTATGGCGGCAGGTGCGGCTGAACCATTACAAGCGCACCATGCCCAACGTCGCCAAGCTGAGCACGCGCAGCATCGGGCACGACTTCCTGTATCTGCGCGACTGGGCTGGCTAGCGCCCTTCGCCGGGCAGATCGCTGGAATGGCCTCGCCCGGCCAGTTCGCGCTCGCATGCGCCTATGTCGTCCGGTCCGACTTCGTACACCATCTGCGCATCGCTCTTGCCGTAAATCTTCACCAGATAGCCGATGGCCGTCGCGGGTCGCCCACAGGCTTCGTAGGTCGCGCCGTCCATCACCAGCCCGCCGGGTGTCGCTTTCGCCTGCAGCCGGCTGGCCAGGTTCACCGCGTCGCCCATGACGGTGATCTCCTGGCGGTCGCGCGAGCCAATGCGCCCGATCAGGCAGATGCCCGTCGCCAGGCCGACGCGAGTTGGTAGAACCGGGCGCAGCGCCGCGATCTGCTGCGCGTTGAAGGCGCTCACCCGCCCTTGCAGGGTCAGGGCACAGCGCAACGCCGCCAAGGGGTCTTCGAAGAAAGCCATCATGCCATCGCCCAGGAACTTGTCCACGTCGCCGCGATACTGATAGACCGTCGTCGCCAGCACATCCAGATAGCGGTTCAGGCTCTCCAGCAACACTGCCGGGTCTACCGACTCGCTCAGTCGCGAGAACTGCTCGATATCGGTGAACAGCACGGTGAGCGGCTGTACCTCGACCGTGCTGCGCGTATCCGGCGTCACATCGCCAAACGCCTGGGCTTCTTCCCAGGCCCGCTGCGATACCAGCTTGCGCACCACCCCCTGCAGCCGTTCCAGTTCGCGGGTGCGCTGTGCCAGCGTCTGATACAGCCCCAGTAGCTGCTGATTGTTCTCTTCCAGATAGCGCACCAGCGAGCGCCCGAAGACTGTGTAGGGCGATTCGAAGGCGAGCAGCGCATCAGGCGAACGCTGTACAGGCTGATAGGCCCGCCCCACGGCCTGATCGAGGGCCTGTCGGGCTGCCCCCACCCATTGATCGTCGAAGGTCAGCACGCCTTCATAGAGCCGTCCGCGCCCAAAGGCAATCGCCTTGCGCGTAACCCGCGTCGGCACCTCGCCCAGTTGACGGGTGAGCAGCGCTGCACCGAAGCGCTCGTGATCCACCACGATGAACCATTCGCGAGCCAGGGGCGCATCATCGGATAGCGGTATCAGAGTCACGCCGGGCAGAGCGGGCATGGGTGCGTCGGGCACGGCAAAAATCAATACCTCCTGACACAGCGCCGCCAGCCGCGCAAAGCGGTCAACCTGCGGCAGGAACGACGAGACGCGCTGAAATCCAGCGTAGAACGTCAGCGTCAGCCGGTGCCGCATCACCACATCTTCCAGGCTATGGCTGATCGCCAGCAGCGTTTGCACCGAGGCGGTGCTGAGATCGCGCGGATTGTGGCGTGAAACCAGGGGATACAGCGATAGAGAGGCGAGCGACGCGCTCACGAAGATCGTCTCCTCCCGCCGGAACCGTCCGGCCTCACCACAGCCACCCGTCTTCCGGCGCGGCCTCCCAGCGGACGCGCACCGGGTCAGCGGCGCGACTGCCGCCTGAAGCGGGCGAGCGCCCCGCCTGCTGATGAATCTCGTCGGCAATGGTCCAAATGGCATCCGGGCAGGCACAACGGCGCACCTTCGCTGCCCGCCGGGCCAACCCGTCCGGGCCTTCGGCCAGCCATGCTGCCACCGTGCGCACGACTTCGCCCGCGCCGGGCGCATACGTCCCCAGGCCGTGCCGCACCACGAACCGGACGTTACCATCTTCCTGCCCCGGCACCGCCCCGCTGAGCACCAGCGGCAACCCCGCGGCAACGGCTTCACTGATGGTAGCCGGCCCCGCTTTGGTGACCAGGACGTCAGCGGCGGCCATGAGTTCCGGCATGGAGTGCACAAATGGGGTGATCAGCGTCGGCTGCCGCCAGGGCACCGCCTCCAGCCGACGCTGCAGCGCCCGGTTGCGTCCGGCCACCACGATCAATTGCATCTCCAGGCGAGCTTCGTTGAGCGCCCGCGCAATCCGGTAGACTGGCCCCATGCCGTCTCCCCCGCCCACCAGCAACACGGCGGGCAGGGTTGGATGCAGCCCCAGCGCACGTCGCGCCTCGTCTCTGGCTGGCAGGCCCTTCAGGAAACGCGGGTGGACAGGCAACCCCGTCAGGCGCAGTTGATCAGCGGAAAGGCCCAGCGTCAGCCCGCGCGCGTAAGTGTCCGGCGTGGGCACCAGGCAGCGATCGACCGCGGGGTCGTACCAGAAAGCGTGTGCGGTCACCAGGTCGGTGACGACGGTGACGAACGGCGGGCGCGCCCCGCCTGCCTGCCGCAAGGCGCGCACGGTCGGGCGCGAGAACAGCGCATGCACGCAGACGATGACATCCGCCGGGTGCTCGGCCAGCATACGCCGCAACCCTTTACCCCACAGCCGCCCCAGGACAGCCATCACCACCACTGAGCGATAACGCGCGTCGGCCAGCCAGTAGCCCAGCCCCCAGCTATGCCGCGCCCAGTTCACCCAACGCGGATACAGCTCCGGCAGGTACTTGAAAGGAGGCGGCGTGTAGCGCCGGTAGACATCTACCAGCTCGAAGGAATACCGGTCGGGGTAGCGCTGCTCCATCGCCGCGCGGATGGCGTTGGCCGCCGAACGGTGACCCGCACCCGTATCGGACATCAAGAAGACGATGCGCTGGCGCGACACAGTCTCAGGCTCCCCTTTGCGCCCTGTTCATCAGGCAGACAGCGGTCATCGTCATCGCGAGGCCTCTCCCCCCGAACCTTCCTCCCGCAGCACAGCCTTGACGGCCCGCTCGAACTTGCGACGGGGCAGCATGACGCGATGGTCGCAGCCCAGGCAGCGTAGACCAATATCCGCCCCCACGCGATAGACGCGCCAGCGGTCGCTGCCGCAGGGGTGCGGTTTGCGCATCCGCACCACATCTCCCACACGAACGTCTAACGGCATAACGCCCTCTGCAACTTCCTGTGGAGAAGGTCATCTGTCCACTCCAGGTGCTGCCCGATTATACCCGCTACGGCGGCACCCTGTATCAAAGCAAGCGGCACTTGACACAGTCCGGCCCCCGTCGCATATAATCAACTGCCCCGCACTGGCGGTCAGAGACAGGACGGGGCAGCCGTCCATAGTGTGCAGTCGCTCATCCACAGGAGACAGTCGCATGGCGCGAGTTGGCTACATTGGCCTGGGGATCATGGGATCGGGCATGGCGCGTAACCTGCTCAAAGCGGGGCACACGCTGATCGTGCACAACCGCAGCCGCGCCATCGTCGACGAGTTCGCCCGCGAGGGAGCCATTCCGGCCAACTGCCCGCGCGAGGTCGCCGCCCAGAGCGATTTCGTGTGCACCAACCTGCCGGACTCGCCCGATGTCGAGCAAGTGGTGCTGGGGCCGCACGGCATTATCGAGGGGGCACACGAAGGGCTGATCTACATTGATCACAGTACGATCAAGCCGGAGACGGCCCGCAAGATCGCCGCGGAACTCGCGAGAGTGGGCGTGCCCGCCCTCGACGCACCGGTCAGCGGCGGCGACATTGGCGCGCGCGCCGGAACGCTCAGCATCATGGTCGGCGGCCCCAAAGAAGCCTTCGACCGCGCTTTGCCCCTGTTCCAGGCGATGGGCAAGACGATCACCTGGGTCGGCGAAAGCGGGGCCGGGCAGATCGCCAAGGTAGCCAATCAGATCGTGGTCGCCGGGACGATGGTCGCCATGGCCGAAGCGCTGGTGCTCGCCCAGAAAGCGGGGGTTGACCCGCAGCGGGTCGTGCAGGCCATCAGCCGGGGCGCGGCGCAATGTTGGGCATTGGACAACAAACCACCGAAAATCTTCAAGCGCGATCTGTCGCCCGGCTTCAAAGCCTACATGCAGGCCAAAGACCTCAAGATCTGTATAGACACAGGGCGCACCTATCATACGCCCCTGCCGCTGACCGCCGTGGCGCATCAGCTTTACGAGGCGATGGTCAGCATGGGCTACGGTGAACTGGACAACAGCGCCGTGATCACCGTGCTGGAAGCGCTGGCGGGCGTGATCGTTGGAGGGACCGACACCGCCCCGGCGGATGACTGACATCATAACAGACAGGGACTTCCTGAGGGAAACGCTGTGAGCTTCTCGCCAGAAATCTTGATTGGGCGCGTGATTGGCCTGGTGATCGGCTTCACGCTGCACGAATGGGCACACGCCTGGACGGCCTATCGCCTGGGCGACAACACCGCCTACTACCAGGGCCGCCTCACACTGAACCCGCGCGCTCACATCGAGCCGATCGGCATCATCCTGGCGCTGTTCGCTGGTTTCGGCTGGGCCAGGCCGGTGCCGGTGAACCCGCGCGCCTTCTACCCCAACGAGAAGCGCGGCCTGGTGATCGTGTCGCTGGCGGGGCCGTTGATGAACCTGCTGATCGCGCTGGCACTGGGCGTTTTCGTGCGCCTGCTGACGGCGGGGGGACTGTTTGAGGGTCAGCAGCGCATCCTGGTCAGCAGCGGCGATCTCATCTTGAAGGGTGTGGGGACCGCAGGCGTGCTCACTTTCCTCTATAACGTACTGGGGACGGTAGTGCTGTTCAACCTGGTGCTGTTCCTGTTCAACCTGATCCCGCTCTCGCCGCTGGACGGCTACAAGATCGCAGTCGGCACGCTGCCGCCGCAGCACGCCCGCACGCTGGTCAAATACGAGCGCGAGACCACCCTCGCGTTGATGCTGCTGCTCCTGCTGGGAGCCATGTCCTACGGGCGCTTCAATCTGCTGTGGGCGGTACTCGGCCCGCCGCTGAACGCTCTCTACGAACTCTTTACGGGGTTCTACCCGGTCTTTTGAGCCGATGGGCGCGATCTACCGTTTTCGGCAGGGAGTGCGCGCGCTGATCGCCTGGCTGCGCCCCGTGAATGACGCGCTGGCCCGCCAGTACCTGACGCCGCCCCTCTATGAGCTATACCGGCACATGCGCCGTTCGGAGCGGCAACACAGTCTGCGTGTGCTGCGCGACCTGCTGTCAGCCGGATACACGCACCCCGACCTGCTGACTGCCGCCCTGCTGCACGATGTCGGCAAGAGCCGCGTTCGCTTCTCTCTGCCGGAAAAGGTGCTAGTGGTGCTGGTGAAAGCGAGTGCGCCGCGCCGTTACCGCGCCTGGAGCACCGGCCCAGCGCAGGGCTGGCGACTGCCCTTCGCCGTCAGCGAACAGCATCCTCACTGGGGCGCGGAGATGGCC
>AMZC01003195.1_pt1 | contig 19241 bp, 17 predicted proteins | sample 948551 | NCBI WGS metagenome assembly AMZC01 (sample SAMN01120625, study PRJNA171369) | bioreactor sludge metagenome | biome: sludge; isolation source: anaerobic thermophilic cellulolytic sludge from lab reactor | place: China: Hong Kong, Shek Wu Hui wastewater treatment plant | collected... | reverse complement strand
TATGTGTGGTTTGTATGTTTTGGGAACAGTAACTACAATATATATGAGGAAAAGTTGAGGGCAAAATTTTAAATGCCTATTTCCATAGCTTTGCGCGAAGTCTTTTCGGGGTTCCAGGCATCGTAATAAGATGAACGCCAGAATATTTCTTTAAAGTAAGCCATGGTACGAATGACACGCATGTAGTATCCAGTATAAAGTGTCATTAATGGGACAAAAATAAATAACTTCCATTCCTGACTTCGCCTCTCTGAAAGTGCCATGGAAACAAAAAACTGGATGTAACCTGCTGTTGTATAAATCAAAAACTTAAGGGGTATAATAAACATTAAAAAATCAATATTATTGATAATCAAATTTATAAGATAGAACCACCAGGTCATATCCAGGATAAAATTGTAGAAAATATTGTCGAAAATGGCGAAAAAGTTCGAAAAGTTGAAATTAGCCTGGGGTACAAATACATCGCTATGTTTCCGCATTCTGAAACGGACCAGTGATTTAGACCAACGAAGACGTTGATTGGATAATGCCTTCAAATTCGTAGGAACATTTGTCAGGCTAACTGCTTTGGGTTCAAAACGTATTTTATAACCCAGTTTGCGCATTTTCATGGTAATATCCCCATCCAGCCCTGGGCCAATATCCCAACCACCTAATCTATCGAGTACATCTTTTCTAAAGGCACCAAATGCACCTGAAATGATTTTATAAATTCCCAAGTATGAAGTAACCATTCGACCCACAGAGATGGTTTGCAGATATTCTATGGCTTGCAAACTGGTCAAAATGGAATCGTTATAATTCCTCACTTTCACATTACCACCTACACCCCCCACATTGTCTTCAACATAAAAAGGAATAAGAAGGCGTTCAATAGCATCCCGATCGAAAGAGGTATCTGCATCGACATGGACAACAAACTTTCCTCTGGCATAACGAAGGGCAAGATTAGCAGCACTGGCCTTACCTCCCCTTTCCTCGTTACGCAAATACATGTCGATCATTCCATTTTCTATAAGATTACGGCAAATGATATATGTATCATCATCCGAGCCATCATCTACAATAATAAATTCAAGATTGGTGTAGGTTTGTTCGCGCAATCCTTTCACCAATTTATAAATATGTTTTCCTTCGTTTTTGCCCGGTACAATTACGCTTACCAAAGGGTTTTCAGCTAAAAGTTCATAGCGGGCTCTTTCATATACCTTCTGTTTTCTGCGGGAAGTAAATAACACAACCCCCAAAATGATCAAATCAAAAACCAAAAATCTGGGTGCCTCAATATAAAAGTAATACCAGAAAAGGTTTATTATTCGAATAAAACCCTCATGTTCAATATAATAGAAAAAATCTTCCCAGAATGTATATAACATGCTTTAAGGGTTTTATGGTGTAATTAGCTGATTGATAAGATCGCTATGGTTTTTATCGGAACTAATAGTAACGACTTTTGGAACTAAGTTAAAGGAATAACCAACCAGATTGCTTAGTAACAATTTATGAACTGATTGTCTGATATTTTCGAGCAGGTTTTGAAGCCGGGTTGGTTCGCTGTCGGGAGAAATGATGAGATAGGTATTGTTGTTGACAAAAGAAAGAATATCTGTAGAGAAGGTTGCATTTTTTATAAAATCTGCAATTTCGCCTGCCAGCTTTCGGTAACCGGGGCCCATTCTATTGCGGTCTTCATCGCTCATAGAGAGGATAAGGGAGCCTGCGGAGGATATCCTGCCAGAATTTTTGGCTCTTTCGACTTCGTATTTCAAAAAGATATTGAAAGTAGTAAAAGTAATAAAGCCGGGTAGTTCAAATTCTTCTCTAATTTCCCTACCAAATCCATTGATAGCCGTTTCTTCTCCAATTGGCGTCAGTTCATAGCTATATATCTGCTTATCAATCAATGCTTCTACAGGATTTTTTTTCTGACAATTAAAGCAAAAAGCTTCCATGACAGGTTCCTGGAAGATGTGTGAACAATTTCGGCAGTTGTAAATAATACTGGGTTTATCGTAATCAACACCAATATGCCTCAGCATGCGGTTGCATTTTGGACACACCAGATAATCGCCTGAATGAAAATCATGTTCAGGGCCTACATAAGCGCAAACAAAATGATGAATCAAATTCTCGGTCACCAGGTCGGCTGAGTTGCATTTGGGACAGGTTTCCCTAAAATTGATGAAGCCGGAATAACAATTGCTGCATAAATGAAGCCGGTCAACAAAACGGGGCCTTAAATACTCTTTTTGTATGCCGTCATCCAGAATCTTAAATAACTCGGAAAGGTCTCCGTTTTTATAATGTTCTGATAGAATAGGATAAAAGTAGCCAATATTAGAATTTGGATTTACTACAGGTGTCAATCGTGTTTCGCGTGTATAGAGAAAACGAAGCACCTTCGTCATGATCCTGATATCTGGCGACACAGAATCGATAGCGGCCAGATTTACCTGTTTGTTTCTTATTTTGTCAATTTTACCAATTACCCCTTCAACCTGCAACGAAGAAACCACTCCATCTGAGAGAGATTCAGCAATTGGATCAATATTTTTGTCGATGGAATAAATAAAGATGGGTAGCAAATAAAGGGTTCCTATGAATGATGACCTGCATTGCCTAAGCAAATTAACGCAACCCTGCTGGTCGGTATAGTCAAGGATAAGTCCATCATAAAGAGCTAACTGCCTAATATCAAGCTCATGGTAATGTGAGATATATCCCACCTCCCGGTTGTAGTTGTTAGGCAGCTTAGTTATGATTGCTCCGGCCATGAGGTTTAATTTTTAATATTGTAATGCGCGCTTATTAAAATTTATATCGGGTGACTTTTACGGAGAATTGATAGTAAGGCAGCCAATGTTGGCGTTCCTTCTCATCAATAGGGTAAATTTCAGCAATTACCGTTCTTTCTTTTTCACCGCGAACGGAACGGAATTCGTCTGGGACAAGGTCGGTATTCACGTAAAGGTCTTTAATAATGCCCTTGCCTCGGGTTCCATCGTAAAAACGAAGCCGAACCTCATCACCCAGCTTAAAATATTGAAGATGGTGTTGGGGAATATAGGTTCTGATATATATCTTATCGAAATTAGTAATGTAAAGTGTCACATCTTTTTTATAAGTGATACCATTTACCGGTGTATTTATTTGGGAAATGACCCCATTGACGGGTGAAATATAGTAACGATAAAGTGACTCCAGGCCACCTACATTATTGCTTGCTATTGAAGCCTGAGCCGCCGGTTGCTGCTGTTGTGCCAGCAATTCTTCCATCTGGCGCAGATACATATATAATTGAGATTGTTCCTGACTTTTCTTCTCCAGTTGAACCTTATAATCAGATAACAGCATTCTTTGCTGTTTCAACACAGCAGGTGTATAAACATCTAAATAAACTTCAAGTTTAAGTCTTTCTATTTCCTGTTCGGTTTTCTTTACACGCGTTTTCAGATCGTTAATTTCTATGTTATTAAGTTGAATATTACGTTTGGTCAGGGCAATCTCACGTATAATCCAATCATTGGTTTTTGCAGGTGTACTAACACTTATAGCGGCGCCCAAATCGTTTTCATCTCTGAAATCAGTGCGATATTTAAAAAGTGTATCCCCTACTCTGACGGTATCTCCCACCTGCACATAGTATTGAAGAATTTTCATATCCTCAGCCTCTTTCACATCGAAGCGGTTAGTAATCACCTCTCCATTGGCGGAAGCTGAAATATTTCTCTGAATAACATAGAAAAAGAAACTGGCCAACAGGATTGTAAAAATCAGCAGGTAAATAATTCGGTCCCAATTGGTCTTCTTCTTGGGCTTTTCCTCTTTTATACCCCGAATTATACTGGCCTTATTTTGAAATTTAAACTGTTTCATTGGGAAATATCTTGTGTGGGTTATCTAACTTTATACACTGACCGTTCATCGATGAGTATAAGTCGGCGAAGGTCGTGGATAGCTATTTCTGATGTCATGGAAGCATTAAGCAGTCTGGAAATAAACGATTCCAAGGAAAGGCGATCGGCAAAATCATCAGGGCTTAAGGCAATAATGGTTTTGTCGTGTCCAGCCTGTATCTCCTGGGCAATTTTTCGAATGATAAAATCAAGGTCAGGCTTTTCGTAGGCCATTACGAATACTTTATCGCATATAGCATATATCTGGTTTACTTCACTTTCTTCATAATGCATTGGGATAGAAGCGCTCAATAATATTCCACGGCTATTGCAGATATTTCTCGATTCGTTAAGCAAAGCCAGGTATTGCTGCATATATTTTTCCCTTTGGTTGCGAAAGTCTGGAAGGGTATGAGGCTCTATATCCAGATGAATACCTCTGAAGTTAATATCAGAGAAACGCGCAAGCCATTCACGCATTGCTTCTGGGCCCCGCTCCAGCATTCGATTCTCACCTATCATCAGATGAGTTTTTATTCCCTCGTTTTGAGCCTTGAAGACAAAATCTCTGAATTTATTGATATTTTCAGTACCCGGGGAAACGATAACTTCCCTGATTTCGTTGTTCTGCAAAAAGGCGATGATATGTTCATTCGTCATTTTGCTGAAATACTCCGACCAAATGTAAAGATAACGATAACCATCATATCGCTTTCCCATTTCACTAGGGTCCATAACAGTAATGAATGCGTTTGGGTCGTCCACATCGAGGTAAGTAAATATCTTTAAAAGTTTCAGATACATATCTTTTTTTAAGTCAACTAATTCCGATTCAACTGCAAGCTTTTCTTCCAGTATTTGTAAAACTCGTAGTGGACTAAAACCTTCATCATTAAAATCACGCATGACCATTTCTTTTCTGAGCCTCTCCTCTATCTTCAACTTCTTGAAATAGAAACTCGTGTATTGTGTTTTCTTAAACTGGAATTCATAATAGTGATTGAGTAGCTCATTACCACTTGCAAATTGGTTGATTTCTTGTTCATTTTCAACAATTTTCAATCGCGCTTCAATTTCACTCTGTGATCGACTTTTAAACTTTATGGGCATACTGGCCGATAGCCCCACAGATGCATAATTTTTAATACTATAGGCATCAGGCTGGAGCATATTAAAACGCACAAAAGGACGCAGCACATAATCGTTCCATTTCCAATAATCGGCTTTGTAGCGGTCAAGTTCGAGTTGACGAACCTGCTCACTGGTTTGAGACTGGTTGAAATGTTCAATCATTTTTTGTGGATCAATCGAAAAAAGGGGGAGAAAGTCATACATGAGTGCATCGTCCATAAAAAAGGCGGGCATTTCTTCCCTAAGACGTTGATTGTAGTATACTTGGTTATCTGCCAGTAAGGCCGAAAGCTCACCTGCCTTGCTTTCGAGGTCTATTAAGTTTTCCCAGGGGTAAATGCGCATGAGGTACATCATGCGCGCTATTTTCACCTGCTCATCTACTACTTCCTTCCTACGAAGAAGCAGGTTGGTCTTTTCTTTTTTAAACAGATAGGTAATGTATGCATAGAGGTAGAGATAGGAATTTTGCTTGTTTTCCTGCTGGTATTTCAAGCGAGCTATTTCATTTTGTTTCTCAAGCGATTTGATTTTTGCTCTATTGGCAAACAATCCACTGTTTAGTATGTCCCATTCGATGCCCAAATAAATCCTTCGCAGGTAAGTTAGGTCTTCGTCGCTGATGATTCCCGGTTTAAAATTCTCGGTATAATTACCACCAAGTCTTAAGCCCAAATCAGCCTTGAGATATTCTATCTGTCGGGTGTATAATTCGATAAATGCATCAGCCTGGTTGTTTTGGTCGAATTTTTGGGAGAAAAGAATGCGCAACAATGCCGTGTCTGTCACAGTTTTGCTGGCTACAGGTCTGGCAAGGTATTCAGAAAGCAAGGAGTCTACCTCTCTTGCGATTGACTTCAGATTCAAAGTATCTGCCACCGAATATTGATAAGCTTGCTTTTGGGCCATGGCTTCCTGGAAAATCACCGCAAGGCAAATAACCAGTATGCCCAGCATTCCCATTCTTTTCAGTCTTATGGCGGCCATTTTTTTCATAATTCCAATTTTACGTCTTTCGGCTACACTAATATTGTACCAAAATAAAATTTGTTTTTTATCTGAAAATAAGCAGGCATATTGAATATATCTATCCACATAAAGCAATAACATTTAATGTTTTAATAAAGATGTCAGAATTGAGGATTATTAGTTGTACTTTTAAAAATTCTTCAAAAAGTCACCTGTGATACAATTCTTGGAAAAACGCTCCATAATGAAACGAATAGAGACAATTCAATGATAAACCAAATTTATTAGGTTTGTAAAAAATTTGGAAATGGGTATCAGGATTTTAATAGTAGAAGACGATATAACTTCGGCCAAACTGTTGATGATAGGGCTGCGAAGGCTTAATTATGAAGTTAGTGGACATGCCAAAACAGGTGCAGAAGCCATTAAACTGGCCTCATCCACTCAACCGGATGTAGTAATCATGGATATTAACCTGCCTGGAGAATACGATGGCATTAGAGCTGCTGAAATTATAAAACAGGAAATCGACGTACCCGTATTGTTTTTAAGCGCCAATATTGAAGATAACACAGTCAAACGAGCCCTTGAGACCGACCCGATTGGTTACATAAGTAAACCCTACACTTGGGAATCCATAAGGGTAATAATCGAGGCCGGAGTATATAGGCATAGAGCCGAGGCCAAAATAAAAGAGAAGGAAGAATTCCTATCGGTTTTGCTTTCAAGTATAGGTGACGGGGTAATTGCCACTGATTCGCTGTACAATATTACTTTCATCAATTCATCCGCACTAAAAATCTTAGGACTCGAAGATAATCAACATGTTATTGGTGTGCCTTTGGAAGAAATCATTCGCCTTTACGATGAAGTTACCGGAATCCAACTCCAATTTTTCCTTCACGATGTAGGAGAGGGTGCTATATTGAAAGATGCTATTCTCAAAAATAGGCGCAGCGAAATCATTAATGTCGAATATAGTGTTAGTCGCTTGAAAACCGGGAAAAAAGCGGAAAACCAATTTTTAATCACCCTTCAGGATATTACCTTCCGTAAACAAGCCGAACAAGCGCTTAAAAATTACAGTGAAAAATTGGAGCAACAGGTATTGGAACGGACTGCAGAACTCATGCAACAAAACCTGTTGTTGGAAAAAGAAATTGCCCAGCGTAAGAAATTTGAAGAAGAACTTAAAAAATCGCTGGAACGAGAAAAAGAAATTAACGAGTTTAGAACTCAAATTATAACCACTATATCGCATGAATTCAGAACCCCTCTCACTACGATTCAAAGTTCGGCAGAGCTTATAAGTCGCTTTTTAGAGCAGGAAAATAATATTGAAAAAATCAAAAAACACCTCAGGCAAATTCTCACTTCTTCACGCAATCTGAACGAACTTCTTAGCGATATCCTCACCATAGAAAAGCTTGACAGAAGTAAAGATGATTTACATGTCGAGAATGTTTTGACACAGGAATATTTTTATGAATTGGTTGAACAATATAGAGTTGGAGTTGGGCGCAATCATATCATTGAATTCCAGCATAATGCCATGCCCATGGAAATAAAAACTGACACCAGATTACTCACACAGATTTTAAACAATTTGGTAAGCAATGCTTGCAAATACTCTAACGAAGGGACATTGGTGCTTATCGTAGCCTATTTCGATACAGACTTTTTCAAGATTTCGGTGAGCGATCAGGGGAAGGGTATCACGGAGAAAGATTTACCAAAGATTTTTGAGTCGTTTTATCGCGCCGGCAATGTTGAAAACATTTCAGGAACTGGCCTGGGTTTAGCTATTTTAAAAAGGTCGGTTGAAAGGCTGGGGGGCCAGATTAATGTTGTAAGCGAAGAAGGCAAGGGGACAATTTTCACCGTCACCTTGCCCTATGCAAGTTAACTCTCCTGAATTGAAATCTATCGTGGAGAAACCTGCTTAAATGAACCTACTGTACTGAATTTATATGATTTGCCGTCTGAAGCCGATATTTTGCCGATTACATACACACTTTGATTCCCTTGCGACGGATTTTCAGGCTTGATTTTTATCTTCAATGGAACACGACTTTCAGAGGGTAATTGATTGTAGTATAGGGTAATATTGCGTCCGGCTGTCACAAATACGGCTCCCTCAATATCTTGTTCCGGGGCGCTATATTTATCAGGCAAGAGCAATTTCACTTCAGCCTTACCTTGTAAATCACCTTTATTGAGCTCGATGGAAAGGGTAAATTCTTCGTTCCCGTATACCTGTTCTGGGGCCCAACAAATAGCATCGATTGCACTACTCCCCTCGTTAACCTTTTCCGAAACGATGCTCCCTTTTTTCTCTTTGGCTTCAGTCTGTTGGGTTTCTTTTTCTGCCTTCTGAGTTTTGGCAGCAGTCTCGGTCATTTTTCGGGCTTTCCAGGAGGTGGAAGCCTCATTGCTGGAGGTTTTCTTACCTGAGCGATATTTCTTAATATCAAAATTATAACCTACCCCTATGGAAGTATATTGCAGGACATCATTTTTATTCGTAGAGCCTACAAAAGCATCAAGTTTATCGGAACCAGTGCCCATATATGTACTTTCGAGAGACAGTTTCAGATTATCAGCCAGATTAATATCCATGCCAACTCCCAAGGATATATCCCCTTGTAATGTTCTTCCATTTATTCCGCTGCCATTACCATTCCCCTCGGACCTGATGTACAGATTATTTCTATAATCATACAAATCCGCACGATAGTTCATCAAGCCTAGTCCAGCTATACCATATATTCTGTAATCGTATTCTTCGGTTGCATTTCTGATAAAGGAACTCAAATCATAAGTGGTTTGAATGCTGGTTTCTAATAATTTAGCTTCCATGGAATAATACGTACTTCCCATGTCTCTACGGCCGGCATATTTGCCATTTATTAGCCTGCCTCTAACCCCCCAATTCGGGGTAATTTGGTTGGTCACAGTGAGGCCATATCCCAGCCGCCAATCTCTTGGATAAGGTATGGGGTATTGCGCACCTTTTATCACAACAACGTCTCCATAATAAAACAATGAACCGGCATGTATATCTATTCTCCAATTGCGCAGCAGAGGGCTTGAAAGACTGTCGTTACTTTGTGACCTGGCAACACCCGTCATGAATAAAAATCCCATCATCAAAATACTTAATTGAAATTGCTTCTTCTTCATGGCGAATTTTTATTGTTTTACGAATCCTTTTTCAGAATGATTCATTGATTTCAAAAAATAGACCGATTTCACAAATAAACTGAAAAACAACCAATTAAAAAAATTATCAACAGGCATTTGTTAATAAATGGAAAGATTTGGTTCTTTTTTGAAAAATGTGCGTCTCTCCTTGCTTTATCTAACATCACAGATTGCTTAACAGCTGAAAGTCGTTAAACAAAGAAATCATGCAAAAAGTTTAAACGAATTTATCCTTCCCGGACTTAAGTGATGAAGATTGATAATAAAAAGGGGTAAAGTAGACAACAGGAGTTATAAACCCAACCTCCCCCCCAAAAGAAAAAAAAACCGGATTCAACAATGAACCGGTTTTGCTGAGGGCGGACGATGGGATTCGAACCCACGACTTTCGGAACCACAATCCGATGCTCTAACCGCTGAACTACGTCCGCCATATTTCGGGGTGCAAAGATAGAAACTTTTTAGAATTCTCAAAAATCAGGTTCAATTTAAGTCGATAAAGCTGGCAAAAATCATCCGCGAGGCCAATAAGCTGCCCGGTTGATATCGTCTAATGTCTTCAAAACCATAGGAGGTTTTAAATATTGATCCAGAAAACGGTAAATCTTTAGCCTAATTTCCCGGGCCTTTCGGGTGTCAATACGATCGAAGGAATGACCTCCCTCTACATCCTTAAATATTTCATAATCGAACTTTTTACCCTCAGCCTTCAGGCTTTTAATTAAATGTTCAACCTCAAGCACATTTACGTCATCGTCGTTGGTATTCGTATGAATCAATAAGGGAGTTTTCAGTTTATGAGCATTCCACGCGGGTGAGCGGCGGCGGTACTCTTCGGTATTTTCAGCTACGGTCTGTCCAATATGGTAATCGGCGGAAAACAGGGCTTCGTATGAGGGTCCATGATAACCCATACGGGCAATGAGATCGCTCACGGGAACTCCGGCAAAAATTACAGCATAATCATCGGGATGCTCAAATGCGGCCATTAATGCAATCAAACCTCCATGACTCCAACCCATTATGCCAGTGCGTGTGCCATCCACAAATGGATAATTTTCGACCATATAGTTTCTCGCCGCATGGCAATCTTCAATCTCCAGTCCGCCATAGTCAATACTTTCATAAAATGACCTGCCATACCCTGTAGACCCGCGGTACTCGGGAGCTACTACTATGTAACCCTGTGCCATAAGCTCTCTAATGATGTGGGTATGGTAGGTAGTAAAATCTGCATGCACCCCTCCATGCGGAAGAACAATTAAGGGATATTTCCCCTTCAAATCGATCCAGCGAGGAATGAATATGTAGCTGTAAAATTTCAACGGATTACGGGCTCCTGTGGCATCAGGATTTTCAATCCTGGCTTTGGGAGGTCCGGTAATGTAAACTTTATCTATCCAGGCTACCTCCCCCACTCTTTCAAACCACAATATGTCATCTATCTGCTTCTTCAGTACATCCATTTCGTGATCCAGGTCTTCAAATTTTTTGTTAAGGCTTGTTTGATCAACATTAGGTTTTTGGCCATATAACGAAAAAACAATAAACAGGGATAGTACTATCAACAAACATCTATTCATGGTAGCATCTTTGGGTGATTAGCTCTTCAAAAATAGATATAATGCAGCAAATTTCCTTATGCTTAATTTTGCAGCTTGTTTTTCATGAAAATTCCTGATTCAAAAATTCCTTTGGCCGGGGCAAATATCCGGGATATTGCCAAAACCTTTGAATTGGCAGGGTTTGATTCATACGATCCTGCGCGTATTCTGCTGCATTACTATCGACACAAAAACGCTGATATTGACGCAATTGATTGTTATCCCAAAAAGCTCCGCCAATTGCTGAAGGAGGTCTATTCTACAGATTTGCTGCAACCCCTATTTCATGAAAAATCATCTGATGGAACGGAAAAATGGCTGTTCAGAACTACGGAAGGGTACCCTTTTGAAACCGCCTGGATACCCGACCAAAACAGACAGACAATATGTCTTTCTACCCAATCAGGATGCAAGTTTGGGTGCAAATTTTGTATGACCGGATCTCTTGGGTTTCAAGCGCAATTGAGTGCTTTTGAAATACTTTCTCAGCTTTTAGCCATTGATAAACCTATTACTCACGTTGTGTTTATGGGTATGGGCGAACCCCTCGATAATTATGATATTCTGAGCCATGTAATAGAAATACTGACAGCACATTGGGGTTTTTCACTGGCAGCGCGCTATATTACCGTGAGCACAGTTGGGGTATTACCTACCTTAGAAAGATTAGGTCAAGAGCTTACGTGTAACATTGCCATTAGTCTTCACAGTCCTTTCCCTGATCAAAGGGCTGAAATTATACCTGCTGAAAGACGCTATCCCATTAAAGACATAATTGCGGTTTTAGAAAAAGTAGAGTTTAAGCGCAAACGCAGACTTTCGTTCGAGTATTTGCTCATAAATGGTTATAACGACAGTAAGGAACATGCAGCTGCCCTCGGTTCCCTGATCAGCCATTTACCTGCTCATGTCAACCTAATTCCCTATAATTACATTCCCGGAAAACCTTATAAAACTACGTCGCTGAAAGATGCAGAAACTTTCAGACAGGAATTAAACAAGTATGGGCTGCGCGTTACTATACGAAAATCGAGAGGTTACGATATTTCTGCAGCCTGTGGAATGATGGCTGGCCGCAGTGCATCAACCCATCAGTAGCTTAATCAAACGCAGCTTTAGTTTAGAATAAGGTGGATATTTCACCGGAGGCTCGAACCAAGTACCCTTATGCATAACACTTTTATAGTGAGTAAAGGTACGGAAACCTTCTTCCCCGTGATAAGCCCCCATACCGCTGGGACCGATTCCACCAAAAGGTAAGTACGGATTTGCTATATGCATAATCGTATCGTTTATGCAGCCTCCACCGAATTTTAGTTTATTAATTACTTCTTTTTGCTGTTTACGGGAAGCGGTAAACAAATAAAGGGCAAGTGGTCGGGGTAAGGTTTGCAATTTTGAAATAACATCATGAATATCTTCAAACTCGATAACCGGCAAAAGGGGACCGAATATTTCATCCTGCATAATTGGGTCATCCCAGTTTATATCTGTGAGAAGGGTAGGCTCAATATAGCGCTCTGCAGCATTCGTCTTGCCCCCATAGTAAATTTTTGAGGGATCAATGAGCGAAAGCAAACGATTAAAATTCCTTTCATTGATTATTTTGACATAAGATTCACTGTTGACAGGATCTGGGCCAAGAAGCTTTTCAATCTGAAAGACCATCTTTTGCAGAAATTCATCCTTAATGCGAGTATGTATCAACAGGTAGTCCGGCGCAATACAAGTTTGACCAGCATTTAAAAATTTACCCCAGGTAATTCGTTTTGCAGCCATGGAAAGGTTGGCACCAGGCAAAACTATACAAGGACTTTTGCCCCCTAATTCTAGAGTTACAGGGATAAGGTTTTCTGCTGCTGCCTTCATTACAATCTTTCCCACACGGGTTGAACCTGTAAAAAAGATTTTATCGAAAGGCAAGCTAAGTAAATATTGGGTTTCTTCTATTGCACCCTCCACCACATGAAAAACCTCAGGCGAAAAATGCTCATTAATGATACGAGCCATGGCCGCTGAGGTATGAGGGGCAAGTTCCGACGGTTTTACTATAACGCAATTACCTGCAGCCAGCGCAGGAACTGCAGGTGCCAGGCTAAGCTGGTAAGGATAATTCCATGCCCCAATTATGAGTACATTGCCGAAAGGCTCAGGATAAATCCTACTTCTACCCGGAAAGTGAGCCAATCCATGAGGTACTTTTCGCACTGCTGCCCAGTCCTCTAAATTCTCAAGGTTTATTCGAATTTCTTCAAAAATAAGAGCCAGCTCAGTAGCATAGGTCTCGAAGGCTGATTTGCCGAAATCTTTCAGAATCGCTTCTTCGAGCAGCGACAAATTGTTTCTCAATACATTTCGCAACCGACGAAGTAAATCTTTGCGGTGCTTCAAGGGAAGCAAAATTCCTTGTTGTGAAGCTTTTTTCTGTTTATCGAATAATTCTTTGATGGTATGCATTATGATTTTCTCCCTTTAAATGTTTCCATTGTTTTATAAACACCCAATAATGAAGCAATAACATCGAAAACGGGTAAAGGTAGTATCCCCCTTAACGCCGGGGTTAATTTTACTAAAAAAGGCATACGTACAACTCTTTTATTGCGTTCAATGGCTTTTACAATCGCAGAAGCTACTTTTTCAGGTTTCAAAACAGGCAACCACCAGTCAGACTTCACCCCATCAAACATTCCTGTGCTGATGTAATAAGGATTGATTAGAGATACTCTAAAGCAGGGTGAAACTTCCTTCAATTCAAGCCTCAATGAATCACTCCATCCGTGTATAGCCCATTTGCTACCAGCATAAACTGACATCTTGCGGTTGCCAATGTAACTTGCAGCTGAGGCAATATTTACAATATGAAAATTAGACTTTTGAATCATGTATGGCAACCATAATCTGGTTACAACCATGTGGGCATAAATATTGACATCGATGGTTTTGCGTATGTCCTCCAGGGTGTGATCTACAAAATTTTTACCTACTACTATACCTGCATTATTTATCAGAATGTCGGGAATCCATCCCTTGGCAGAATACATCTCAACCCAAAATGATATCTGAGAGGCGTCAGAGATATCGACTTCTGTTACAGTGATTTTGCCTTCAAAATGCTTATCAGGGTCTATTTTTGTTAAGACATCATCTGCCCTTAAATCCCAAATCATCAATCGTTGTAAACCTTTTTGGAGTAGTAACCGTCCGGTTAGCAATCCTATCCCAGATGCGCCTCCGGTAATCAATGCTGTTTTATTCAGAATTTTTGTCATGTTTACGATTTTTAAGCCTATTACAAGACAAACGTTTGTTTACGTAAAACTTATGTATCCAGATAACCGGAACAGGGTCGAAACCGTGTGTACCCAAGGGATGGCAACGCAAAACTCGATTAACCGCCAATGCCCCCCCTTTAAAAGGGCCAAAGCGGTTAATAGCTTCAAAGGCATAAGCACTGCATGTGGGTACATGCCGGCATGTCGGGGGTTTATAAGGTGAAATTCCATACTGATAAAACCTTACTAAGAGCAACATTAAAAATTTCAATACCTTTTTAATCATAAGTCAAAAATAACATAAATATGGTCTTTAAGTTTATTTGCTTGGAAACAAAGGTGACCTCGCCCAGAAATAAAAGACCGGAGTTTCGGGTGGATATCGAAACCGAAATTTGTTCAGCATATCTACTTTTACTAATTTTGCGGCCACAAATGCGGATGTGTCGTAATTGGTAGCCGAGCCAGACTTAGGATCTGGTGCCGAGAGGCGTGTGGGTTCGAGTCCCTCCATCCGCACTTTTTATTTGAGATACCTTTCTCTAAATTTTTATTACTTTTACTGCAATTTTAAACATAAAATCATATGGCTAGTCGCAGAGATGCCAAAAAAGACATAGAATTTGTATTAGCAGAAATCATTTCCGACACGTTGAATGTAATGCATCTGCATAAAGGGAAAAAAGAAGAAGAATTGCTTAACCTTCTGGAATACCTTATCGACACGAGGGATGAATTGATTTGCAGGCTAAGTCATATTCCAGGGAAAGATAATCCGGCCCAGGTCAAACTATTTTTCAATAAATTATATCTTGATCTCGAAAAATGCGCAGATGAAGCCATGGAAAGATTGAGCGAGATCGTTAAATCTATTCAATAATAGATAAGAATTTAAAGAGGTATATTCTAACCGGGGCTAAGGCTCCGGTTTTTATTTATTATAAGGGCTAATTGACATTTAGTTGATACTTCCTAAATTAAAAACTCGTAACTTTGCACCCCTTAAAAGATAACACTGAAAATCAATGGAGATAATCAGAGAAAACACGGGCGAAATGAGCGCCCAGCTACGTATCAAGGTCACCAGGGAAGACTACCTTGAGAAAATTGAAAAAGAGCTTAAGAAACTTCAAAAAGACATGGTACTGCCCGGATTTCGTAAGGGAAAGGTACCCATGGGGCACGTAAAACGTTTGTACGGACAAGCAGTAATTGTTGAAGAAGTTAACAAAATGCTGAGCGATGCCTTACAAAAATACATTGACGAAAATCATCTCGACCTATTAGGTTACCCTTTGCCAGGCAAAGACAGCAAACCTTTCGACCCAGAACTGCAAAGCGAACACGAATTTTTGTTTGACATAGGTTTGGCTCCCTCTTTTGAGCTGAATATGGATGCTGTTAGCGGGATTACCTACACTCGATTAATACCCGGAAATGAAGACATCGAAAAAGAAATAGAAAATTACAGACATCAATTTGCCAAGGTAGAACCTCAGGAAGTTAGCAACGAAAACAGCATTTTCGAGGGGACCCTGGTTGAGGTTAATGAAAACGGAGAACCTATAGAAGGCGGATTTTCAATCCAAAGGTCATTTCATCTTCATAGTGACTTAATATCAGCAGAAGACAAAACCGCTTTTGTTGGAGTAAAAGCTGGTGATAAGGTTCCTTTTAAAGTTTCATCTGCAGCAGCCCTGGCCAAATATGCCGAAATTTCAGAAGAAAAAGCTGATTCCTTGAAAGATAAACTCTATTTTGCAATAGAAGACATTAAACAAGAAATTCTTCCTGATATTAACGAGGAATTTTTCAACCAGGTGTTTCCCAACCAGAATCTTCAAACAGAAGAAGACTTCAGAAAAGAAGTTGCTCAGCGCATACAGTTGGGATGGATTCAGCGTATTGCCGACCAGCGTTTTCTCAACGATGTTGCTGACCGGTTTATTGAGACACACGATATTCCTTTGCCTGATGAATTTCTTAAGAGATGGATTGTAGCCAATTCTGAAGGGAAAATCACCCAGGAAGACGTAGAGAAAGAGTACGATAAAAAATATGCCAAAGGCATTCGTTGGGAATTGATTGAGTCGAGGATTCGTGAAAAGGCCAATCTGGAAATAACACATGATGATTTGCGTGACCGGATGAAGCGCGACTTGATTGAAAACTATTTTGGCTTCTTGCGAAACTCAGCTGAAGGTGATGCCCGCCTGGATGCCCTTGCTGCCGACATGCTTAAATCTGAAGAACAGTCTCGGAAGGTTTATGATGAAGTAAGTGAAGAAAAGCTAATTGCTTTCCTGCGCGATAACTTACAAGTAAACATTGTAGAGCAAAGTATTAACGAATACTTCGATTCTTTGAAGAAGCAGCCTTCTTCCAAAGGTGAAGAACAAACAGAAAACATGGAAAACGCCGAACAATAAAAATGCAAAAAAAAGATAGCCATGAGCAAAGATGAATTCTATAAATTCGCTACCCGCCACATGGGCATTAGTCCATTGGCTCTGGAAAAATATATTTCGGTTAGCAACAACTACATTTCACCTACCATTATCGAAGAAAGGCAATTAAACATTGCCACTATGGATGTTTTTTCCCGATTGATGATGGATAGGATTATTTTCCTTGGAGTACCCATTGACGATTATGTGGCAAATATTATTCAGGCACAGTTGCTGTTCCTGGAAAGTGTTGATTCAAGGAAAGATATTCAAATATATTTGAACACCCCCGGAGGATCGGTTTATGCAGGTCTGGGGATTTACGACACTATGCAGTATATTGCAGCTGATGTTGCTACCATTTGCACCGGAATGGCCGCCTCGATGGGGGCAGTGCTTTTGTGTGCAGGAGCCAAGGGGAAACGTACAGCCCTCAAGCACAGTCGTATTCTTATCCATCAGCCTATGGGTGGAGCCTCAGGGCAAGCCTCAGATATAGAAATAACTGCCCGCGAGATTCAAAAACTCAAAAAAGAACTTTACGAAATCATCGCCTATCACAGTGGTCAACCTTACGACAAAATCTGGCAAGATGCTGACCGCGATTACTGGATGACTTCGGAAGAAGCCAAAGAATATGGGATGATTGACGAAGTATTGTTCAGAGATAAGAAAAAGTAATTAACAATAAAATCGAGGGAAGCTGAGATTCATTTTTGCGCAAGCTGCATAGGGTTAAAAATAAAACTATCAGCAATTGCCAAAGAAAGTCTCAGCTTCTCGTAGTTTGAATAAAAAAATATGGCCAAGCAGACAGAAAGATGTTCATTTTGCGGTAGAAGCCGTCAGGAAGTTAACTTATTGATTACTGGTATTTCTGCCCACATTTGCGACCAGTGTGTTGAGCAGGCAACTGAAATTGTACAGCATGAACTAACCATGCGCAGGTCGAAAAAAACTGCTGTACGGAAGATCTTCAAACCCGCAGAGATCAAAGCTTACCTTGATAATTATGTTATTGGTCAGGAAGAAGCCAAGAAGGTGCTTTCGGTTGCAGTTTACAACCACTACAAGCGAATAAGCCAGCCTGCCAATCAAAAAGAGGGAGACGATGTAGAAATCGAAAAATCAAACATCATTTTTGTGGGCGAAACCGGTACTGGTAAAACATTGATGGCACGAACAATAGCCCGTCTTCTTAATGTACCTTTCTGTATTGCAGATGCCACCGTACTTACCGAAGCAGGATATGTAGGCGAGGATGTGGAGAGCATACTTGCACGCCTCTTACAAGCTGCCGATTACGACGTTGCAGCAGCCGAAATGGGGATTGTGTTTATTGATGAGATCGATAAAATCAGTCGAAAAAGTGATAATCCCAGCATTACCCGTGATGTTTCGGGAGAAGGAGTCCAACAAGCCCTTCTTAAACTTCTGGAAGGCAGTATTGTAAATGTTCCTCCCCAGGGAGGTCGTAAACACCCCGAACAAAAGTTCATTCAGGTGAATACGCAAAATATTCTTTTTATTGCTGGCGGAGCTTTTGATGGAATTGATAAAAAGATTGCCAGCAGATTAAGAACCAATACTATTGGATACAATAAGTCGCCCTATACTGAAATCGATAAGGAGAACTTACTTCAATATGTCTCCCCCCCCGACCTCAGGGCCTATGGGCTGATTCCGGAATTAGTAGGTCGTTTTCCGGTGGTGTGCCACCTCCACCCGTTAGATCATATGGCTCTTAAGAACATTCTCACGCAGCCCAAAAACGCCCTGGTAAAACAATATATTAAGCTCTTCGAAATGGATAAGATCCATTTAACTTTCGACGAAGAAGTCCTCGATTTTATTGTTGAAAAATCTATAGAATTCCGACTGGGAGCCAGGGGATTACGTAGCATCATGGAAAGTATCCTCAAAGATCTGATGTTCGAAGCACCCACAGGCAACCTACCCTCCGAGTTTCGTATCACGCTCGATTTTGCCCGCGAAAAATTCGAAGCATCCGGAATCCAACGCTTAAAAGTTGCCTGATATGCAAATCAAAAAACGAAGATATTCTTTTGCCGAAGAACTCTTTAACTCTATATCCCACGGAATCGGAGCTGGTCTTGGCATCGCAGGCCTCGTCTTATTGATTATATTTGCTGCTTCAACAGGTGATCCTTGGAAAATAGTTTCGTCAGCCATTTTTGGCGCGAGTCTTATTTTTATGTATACTTCTTCAACCCTCTACCATGCCTTTGGCGGCAGAAAGAGAGTTTTTTTCAATAAAATGGATCATTCAGCCATCTATGTGCTTATTGCGGGCACCTATACTCCTTTCATGTTGGTTACACTGAGGGGCGCCTGGGGATGGAGCATTTTTGGGGCAATATGGGCATTGGCTATTGCGGGCATTCTCTTCAAAATGTTTTGGTACACAAAAAAATTACGCACGCTTTCAGCAGTTATCTATCTGATTATGGGTTGGTTGGTTATTATAGCCATTAAACCTCTCATAGATAAATTGCCTGCTGGTGGTCTGTGGTGGTTGTTGGCCGGGGGGCTTTGTTATTCACTGGGGGTAATTTTCTATCTGGTGAAAAAAATTCCGTTTGGACATGGTATCTGGCATCTGTTTGTTTTAGGAGGAAGCATTTGCCATTATTTTGCGATTTTATTCTTTGTCATATAGATTTTGTTCCAGGTTCCGAGTTTCAGGTTCCAGGT
>AMZC01002229.1_pt1 | contig 19458 bp, 16 predicted proteins | sample 948551 | NCBI WGS metagenome assembly AMZC01 (sample SAMN01120625, study PRJNA171369) | bioreactor sludge metagenome | biome: sludge; isolation source: anaerobic thermophilic cellulolytic sludge from lab reactor | place: China: Hong Kong, Shek Wu Hui wastewater treatment plant | collected... | reverse complement strand
TTCTGCCGATCGTGATCTTCTCCCGGCTGATCTTCCCTGGTTAAGAGAACGGTTTGGGGCGGTGGCCGCGGACTGGGAGAGCGGTGCGATTGCGTGGGTAGCGGCGCGGAATCACCGCCGATGTTTAATCCTTCGGGGAGTGAGTGACCTGGTCTCGGCCCAGGGCGGCGAGGCTTATGGTGCTCCGGAGGTTTTTCATACCGGTACAGAATCGGTGATGCGCGCGCTGGTAGCTGGACTGCCTGCCTGGCTTCGCTGTATGGAGGGTGAGGCAGAAGCACACAGCCCTGTGTGAGAAGAAGGGGAACCGCCGGACGGCGGCGGACGTCTATTTGAAATGAAAAGAATCCCTTTTATCCCTTCTTTTTGTATTCTCCTTGCCCTGCTACTGGCCGGATGCAACCTGCCGGAAACCGGCAGGGCCCTGCCGACTGAAACCCTTACGGCCATTCCGGTACAGACGGCTATTCCTCCTTCGCCAACTGCTCTGCCCGTGCTCTCTCCAGCGGTCACCCTGACCGTCAACCCTGCTGATGTTTCTGCAAAGCAACAGGTTGAGGTGAACCTAACTCGCATCGTCATGCTGGACCTCCAAACAGGTTGGGCTACCGGCGTGGTTGACCATGAAAAAGGGGAAGAGGTTTTACGTACCCGGGATGGGGGCGATACCTGGGAGGTAGTGACGCCGGCGCGGGCTTTGCGAGGGGCCGAAGTGCGGGCGGTCGCATTTTTTAAGGACGCACAGCATGCCTGGGTGGCCTTTACCCTGCCCCCGTACACTAATGACCAGCCGGTATTCATCTGGCGCACAACGGATGGGGGAGACACCTGGGAGGGGTCTGCCCTGCAGATGAGTAACCTGATGATGGAATTCTTCGCCGTAGGGCAGATTGGTTTTCTGGATGAGCTGCACGGCTGGCTTCTGGCTCATCTGGGAGCGGGTATGAGCCATGATTATGTTGCTCTGCTGACTACCTCAGATGGTGGGGCCAGCTGGCGTTACGTGGTTGATCCGGAAAAGAACAATTTGCCCATGTCCTGTTATAAGGACAGCGCCTGGTTCCTGAACAAACAGACGGGGTTTGTAGCTGGCACCTGCGGTGGGGTCATTTATGGGCTATATTTCTACAGTACATCTGATGGCGGTGAGACCTGGAACCCGGTGAACCTGCCTGCGCCGGCTGAAATGCCCGATGCCTTTACCAGCCAGGCGGTGATCTGTCTGGGACAGAATCTGCAGGGGAGCAGTTCCGCCTTGAAAATACTGGTACGCTGTTCCAGCCCAGATGCGGGCAAAGACTTCCGCTGGCTCTATGTGACCAACGACGGTGGCCTGAGCTGGAAGCCCATGCTCCTCCCCGGCTCGTGGGGTGAGCTGGCTTTTCAGGGAGAAACCCTCGGCTGGTATTTTGCCCAGCCAGCTTCCGACCAGACTGCCGGAACGAAAGTGTACCTCACCCGCGATGGTGGGCAAACGTGGCGGCAAATCTCTACAGTAAACTGGAACGGCCAGGCCACCTTTGTCGATGAGAAGCATGGCTGGGTAGTGGCCATGACTCCGGAAGGTGAATCGGCTCTGGTGCACACCCGGGATGGCGGCGTGACCTGGGAGCTGTTGCACCCGGTGGCCTGGCGTTGAAAGGGTCGGAGGAATCAGGCGGGTCGGCCCAGGCGGGAACGCTCCTCTTCGACGATGGAGGGGTCGAGCTTTTTGAACAATGGCTGCGGCTGGACAAGCGTACGCCCGGCTTCCAGGGAAGAAGGCTCCCAACGTCCGCTGGCATTGGCCGGGTAGTAACGAAGGCCTTTGTGAGAGCCTAACTCGTCCTGAATTTCTTCCACTCCCTGCTGGCCAAACAAGGGTTTCTCATAACCGAAATAGGCGTGTAATTTTTCGCTGCTATGCGGCAGGAAGGGTGCCAGCAAAATGGAGAGATTATCGATGCAACGCAGGGCGGTGTACACGGAGCGGGCCGCGGCCTGGCGATCGGTTTTGATCGTCTTCCACGGCGCAGTTTGATCGAGATAACGATTCACTTCGGTGGCCAGGCGCATGGCTTCTCCCAGGGCGTTGCGCAGATGTACAGCTTCCAGTTCGGCACCGACGGTGGCAAATCCACCTTCTACTACCCGGATGATTTCTTCATCCTGCGGGGTGAGGGGGCCGGGATCGGGAACGCGGCCCTCAAAGTTGCGCACGGCAAAAGAAAGCACCCGGTTGGCCAGGTTGCCCCATGTGCCTACCAGTTCATCGTTGTTGCGGTGTAGAAAATCTTCCCAGTCCCAGTCGGTATCGCGGTATTCCGGCATGGTCACCGTGAGGTAATAGCGCAGAGGGTCAGGATCGTAACGTGAAAGAAAATCGCGTCCCCAGACGGCCCAGTTGCGGCTGCCAGAAATTTTCTGCCCTTCCAGATTCATAAATTGATTGGCCGGCACATCGTAAGGGAGGGTCAGGCGTTTTCCGCTCTCGCCGGTAAAGAGTTCCATGAACTGCTCCCCGGCTCCCATCAGCTCGGCAGGCCACATGGCGGTATGGAAGAAGATGTTGTCCTTTCCGATGAAATAGAAGGATCGGGCGGCGGGATTGGTCCACCAGTCCTGCCAGGCGTCTTTCTGGCCGGTGATGGCGGCCCACTCGATAGCCGCGCTGAGATAACCGATGACGGCCTCGAACCATACGTAAAGCTTTTTACCATCCCACCCTTCAACGGGCACAGGAATGCCCCAGTCGAGATCACGGGTAATGGGGCGGGGTTTCAGACCTTCGCTTTCAATCTGGCCGAGAGCCTGTCCGACCACCGTTTCACGCATATAGTGCTGCCGTTCTTTTAGAAAAGCGACCACTTCCGGCTCTAATTTGGAGAGGTCCATATAGAAATGTTCGGTCTCGCGTAATTCGGGGGTGGATCCATCCACTTTGGAACGAGGGTTGATGAGTTTCTCCGGCTCGAGGACATTCCCGCATCGGTCGCACTGATCGCTGCGTGCCCCTTCGAAGCCGCAAATGTAGCAGGTGCCTTCCACGTAACGGTCGGGGAGAAAACGCCCGGCAGAAGGAGAATACCACTGGGGGCGGGTTTCGGTATACAGAAAACCATTTTTAAGCAGTGCCAGGAAGATTGTCTGAGAGACTTTAAAATGGTTGGCGGTGTGGGTGGAGGTAAACAGGTCGTAGTGAATCCCCAGCTGTTGAAAGAGATCAAGGAACCCTTCATGAAAACGCTTATATACCTGTTCTACCGGCAGGCCTTCGCTATCGGCACGGAGGGTTACCGGTGTGCCGTGCGAGTCGGTGCCTGAAACCATGAGCACACGGTTGCCTTTCAGGCGATGATAACGGGCAACAATATCTCCCGGCAGATGAGAGCCGGTGATGTTCCCTACATGGATTTCGGCGTTTGCATAAGGCCACGCGATGGCAATCAGGATATTTTCTGGAGCGGTCATGTCGAAACCTCGAAGGATGATAGGATTAATAGAAAGCCGGCTGGCTTTCCGCCAGCCGGGCTGAATGACATGGAATTCAGAAACCCTGACGTGGCGGTGAGAAGAACCTCCCGCGCATGCTCAACATCGACATGCTCATCATCAGGCGTTTCATGGTTACGGTTTTCCTGGCCTCAATCATAGCATAGACCGCCCGGAAATTCAATCTTTGAAGAGGTTCAGGATGGATTGAAGGAAGGCCACTCCCTGCGGTGTGGTAACCAGAAGAACAATGACCACAAGGATGCCGATCACAGCCAGGATGAGTAAAAAGAAAAGGGTATCATTTTCAAACCATCCCCGTGGAGAAGCAGGGGCACTCTCGGGCTCAGATTCATCTTCGGGGAGCAGGTTGGAGATTGCATCGGCCAGCGGGGGTTCGGATGAGGGTTCTGCAGGAAGAGACTCCAGTTCGACAAGGTCTTCGCTAAAGAAAGGAGGAACCCCGGAAGTCGGCTCAGGCACTTCAACGTTCCGCAGGGCTTCGATGGCTTCGGGGTCATACGGATTGAGGCGCAAGACGTGCTCGTAACATTCCTTAACCTCGCGCGGATCATCCAGTGCGTGGGCCAGTAAACGCCAGGCGGCAATGTTATCAATATCCCGGCGGAGGATGGCTTCCAGTTCACGAACTGCCTCTTCACGCTGCCCCTGTTCGAGCAGGGTGATGGCCATGGATAAGTCGGACATGCTCCCCCCTTTCTGGCTGGTAAAATGTGTGCCAGCCGTTCCTTTATAAGTAATCCTTGAGTTGGCGGGCGCGGCGAGGGTGACGCAATCGACGGAGGGCCTTGCTCTCAATTTGCCGAATACGTTCGCGGGTGAGGCCAAATTTCTGGCCAACCTCTTCCAGGGTATAGGCCCGGCCATTCTCCAGCCCAAAGCGTAAGCGTAAAATGCGGGCCTCGCGTGGGGGAAGGGTTTCCAACACTTCCTGTACCTTCTCACGGAGCAGGCTGGAGTAGGTACTCTGAATGGGGGAAGGGGTCACCTGATCTTCGACGAACATGCCCAGTTCAGAGTCTTCTTCATCGTCATTGATGGGGCTTTCGAGCGAGAGGGGAAGCCAGCTGACGCGCAACATCCAATCCACTTTGTTGGGTTTGATGCCAATCGCGGCGGCGAGCTCGTCGTTGGTTGGGGTGCGGCCCAGCTTTTGCTCCATCTCATGTGTGGTGCGGTATAGCTGGCGGATGCGATCTACCATGTGTACCGGCACACGGATGGTGCGTCCCTGGTCGGCAATGGAGCGGGTGATAGTCTGGCGAATCCACCAGGTAGCATAGGTGGAGAAGCGAAAACCGCGCTGGTATTCGTATTTTTCTACGGCTTTCATCAACCCGAGGTTGCCTTCTTGAATGAGATCGAGGAAGGGCACGCCCCGGCCGATGTAGCGTTTGGCAATGCTGACGACAAGGCGGGTATTGGCTTTGATCAGATGTTCCCGTGCAGCCAGCCCATCGTTAATCAGGTTTTCAAGCTCCATTCTGCGCGCCGGGGAGGTGTTCCCGTTAGAGCGGGATAATTCCTTACGTGCTGTCCGCCCTCTTTCAATGCGCTGGGCCAATTCCAGCTCTTCTTCGCTTGAGAGAAGAGGCACCCGAGACATTTCTTTGAGATAAAGCCCAACAGTATCGTCACTGGAAATGCGACTGAGATCCATTGGAGGGCTTAGCTCGCCGGTGATATTGTCATCGATCTCATCCAGAATAGGGTCGCTCTCATCGTGGTCGAGGATATCTACCCCACGCCGGCGCAGGGCCATAAGAATAGCCTCAAAGCGTTCTCGATCATCGGTGACGTTGGGGCAGATCTCCATGAGATCTTCCGTGGTTAAATAACCCTGAATATCTGCTTTTTCGAGGAGCATATTCAGGATTTCGGTATTGCGTTTATGCCTTCCCGGATTCGTCACGCGCACCCTCCTGATATGACAGATTCCGGTAGATCGTAATCGTTTCCGGTCTATCAATAAGTTGATCGTTCACATAACCCATCAAGAAAAGAACCAGAGAACCAATGCGGTGCAACGGGCTAATCAGTCACGCGAACACTGTGTTCGCAAATTCCAAGGTTGAGATTTTGACCGCACTCCGGGCACAGGCCCAGGCAGTCGGGTCGGCAGAGTGGAGAAATAGGGATTTCGATGAGTAAATATTCCCGCGCCAGCGATTCGAGGTCAATGTTTCCGTCTTCACGTAAAACCAGGTTGGATTCGGTCGTTGAGCGCCGGTTGAAGGCATACAATTCACTGAACTCACAGTGCAATTCCTGCGCAAATTCCTCAAGACAACGCACACATTCTACAGTATGGAAAGCCAGAAAGTCACTCTGGACTAAAATTCCCTGTGGGGTACGATTGACCCGCACCATCCCCGTGAAGCGGGTAAAATATTCATCTTCCAGGCGGATTTGAGGATAATCGAAGTGGATATCTCGGCTATAACCGATGGGAGCATTAAGGAGAAACCCAACATTGATGCGCAGTGGATGACGCGGAATGTTCACAGTAATAGAATCTATCGGGTAGAATACAATGAGATGTTGTCATTATAGCACGTCAGTTCGGACAAGTCAAGTTTATATGAATAATGTCATAAATATTAACATTGGTGTTCAAAGGATGGGGCGATGCAGGTTTTAATTGCTTCGGGTAATCCCGGAAAATTGCGTGAAATTCAAGAAATTCTTGCCGATGAATCTTTTCACTGGTTATTACCGCAAGACCTTGGTCTGGATTTGAAGGTTGTGGAAGATGGGCAAACCTATGCAGAAAACGCCGTTAAAAAGGCACTGGCCTACTGGCGCGCTTCGGGCCTGGTAACTCTGGCGGATGACTCAGGGTTAGAAGTGGATGTTTTAGGAGGAGCTCCCGGGTTGCATTCGGCACGTTATTCTCCACTGCCCGGTGCAACGGATGCTGACCGCCGGGCGTTGCTCCTCGCCAACCTGCGCGGGTTTCCCCGGCCATGGCGGGCGCACTTCCATTGCACGGTGGCCATTGCCGGGCCAGACGGAACACTGTATCTGACGGAAGGAGACTGCCCGGGAGAGATCGTTCCTGAAGAACGAGGAACCAATGGCTTTGGTTACGACCCCATTTTTCTTTTACCAGAACGCGGCCTCACGATGGCCGAGTTAAGCAGCGCTGAGAAAAACCAGATCAGCCACCGCGCGCTGGCTGTGCGGGCGGCTTTACCGATTCTCCGGCGTCTAGGCGGTGGGTAAGGTTGTGCTTATTTAGGGGCTCTCTGATGCAGACGGTCGAGTGCGGCCTCGGTAAGAGGAATGTAGACACGGATGCGTGTGCCCTTACCGGGGGCCGAGTCTACTTTTAGCAATCCATTGATGAGGTCTGCCCTTTCCTGCAGGTTGATCATTCCCAGGCTACCGCGCTGTTCATAATTACCCATGACTGCGGCCACATCAAATCCGCGCCCATTGTCGCTGATTTCCAGGCCAGCCATGGAGCGGTCGCCGGTGATGAATTTCAATAAAACCTGGATGCGGGTAGCTTCGGCGTGCTTCCGTGCGTTGTTGACCGCCTCTTCGACCAGGTAAAACACCACCGTTTGTTGATTCGGGTCCAGAGCGGCCACCACTGCGGGGTCAACATCCAGGATGACGTTTTGCTGGTATACGTCGCGCATTTTTTCTGCCATGGTTTGCAGGGCGGCGATGAGCCCCTCGCTTTCAAGCACCAGAGGGCGAAGGGTGAAGAGCATGTGTCGAATTTCCTGCGTGGTGCGCCGGGCAAGTTCTTCGATCTTTGCCAGCTCTTCCATGGCCGAGCGCGGGCTTTGTTCAAACATGCGGCGGGCGATGCTGAGGCGCATGGCAATGGCAGAGATCGATTGCGTTGGGCCATCATGCAGATCTCGGGCGAGTTTTTTCTGCGCTTCTTCCTGAGACTGTACAATGCGCTCTTTTTCTTCAGCGAGATCCTGGAAGAGTCTCGCATTCTGGATGGCGATGACGGCCTGGTTAGAGATGGTTAACAACCATTCGACTTTTTCTTCGTCGAAGAAGGTGGGGGAAGGATGGGCATAGAGGAGCACGCCGTAGGCATTCATTCCACGGATCAACGGGAGCACCAGCACTGACCGGCAGGAATGCAGGGCGATGAGCTTGCACAGCTCCGGATCATTGCAGGTATCGCTGACCACAAGGCGATGCTCACCGGAACGAAGTGCTTCTCCGAGGATGCCGCTCTGGGCCGGGAGCGGAACGTTCTGGTCGCGGGCAGGGAAGCCCCTGCCGACGATGTAGCGCAGGTGAGAGTGGTCGAAGAGGAAAAAGGCCGCGAGCAACGAATCGCTGTCTTCCGGAGAAAGCGCCATGGTTGAAACGGATGAATTAAGAGCAGCCTCGAGTGCGGTTTTGTAATTCAGAGTGGCGCTGAATGTAGCGATCATATCGAAGAGAGCTTTCATGCGTTCGCGCTCTCGCATTTGGATGCGCTGTTCGTGTTCGCGGCGGTTTTGCACCAGGTTGCGGTATGTATCGCGCAAGCGCCGAATCAAAGGCAGGCTGAGCAGCCCCATGGTCAGCCCTACCGATAGATTGATCCCGGTGAGGATAGCCAGTGGCTGAGGCGCGAATAAGGCCGGCTCCAGAAAGTACACCGTGGCACCTTCCAGCAGGGTGATGAGTACGGCGGCAAGCGATGCCCCCCGGATTTCGTAGAAAATGGAAGCGGGAGCAATACTCAGTACCCCTGCCCATTGTGCCGGCCCGCTGAGATTCCCGCTGACCACAAAAATCATCAGAGAAAAAAGAAGATCAGCCCCAAAGTTGATGGCTCGATGGGCATTCATGCGGCGGTTAAAGGCAGCCAAAACCGTCATCACCAGATTCCAGAGGGTGGGGAGGGCCAGGGCAACCATGGCGGGTGCATTGAGGTGGCGGGTAGAAACGAGTAAAACCGCCAGGCTGAGCACGATCAACCAGCGGTAGGTGATGGCAAACCAGTCCGCTAAAAACGGAAACTCACTTGATTTCACAGGCTCCATCTTAATAGGGGCAGGGCGCCAATACAATACCAGTAGAAAAGTTGTGGGTGAATTGTAATTTTTAACCGGGGAATCGGTGAGTTGTCGTAAGGAAGGCTTCCGTGTACAATACGCGTGGGATTCATCCTGAGAGGCGGGAAGAGCGGATTTTTCTATTTGGGAGGTTAATTTATGGAAATTCATCTTGTTCCCATCGAGAAACCGGAAGCCATCAACTTCATCCTCGGGCAGTCGCACTTCATAAAAACGGTTGAAGATCTGCATGAAGCACTGGTATCCAGTGTGCCGGGGATTCAATTCGGGCTGGCCTTTTGCGAGGCTTCCGGGAAACGCTTGATTCGCTGGAGTGGAACCAACCAAGAAATGATCGCCCTGGCCCAGAAAAATGCCCGGGCTATTGGAGCTGGACACAGCTTTATTCTTTTCCTGGGTGAGGGGTTTTACCCCCTGAACGTCTTAAAAGCTGTGCAAAATGTACCGGAGGTCTGCCGTATCTTTTGTGCCACGGCCAACCCAACCTCGGTGATTGTGGCTCAGGAAGGGGAGGGGCGTGGAATCCTGGGTGTCATCGATGGGTTCAGCCCTCTGGGGATTGAAGGTGAGGAAGATATTGCCTGGCGCAAGGGTTTCCTGAGGGCAATTGGCTATAAGGCGTGAACAGGGGACAACAGCTGTAAAACTTGCAAGAAAATAGGGGCTTCTATTGTGGTGCCGATTCGGGTATACTGATTCTATCTACTACGGTAAAAACGGGGGTGTGCACGGGAACCGATTCACCACATTCGACGTCCAATATACTGGAGCGATCTCTGTCGCCCGGTTGCACCTTGAGGAGTAGTGGATGAAGAAACTTTTCCTGATCTTTTTCGTGCCGCTCTGGCTGGCGGGATGTGTGTTGCCCTCCAGCGGGGCCAGGCCAACCGAAGCACAACCGACCCTCTCGGACGCCGAGATGCAAACTCAGCTGGCCATGATGCTCACGGCCATGCCCACCGCGACCGAGAGTCTTCCCCTGCCTCCCACCAGCACCCCGGAACCGTTGCTGGTAACAGCCACGAGCGAGGCGTCCTTCCCGACCGAAACTCCACCCCCCTCACCAACCTCGGAGCCGGAGACGGCTCAGCCAACCCCGACCTTTACCGCGTCACCGCCGCCAGCCACGGCCACGCCGGGCCCGGTTTTCACCGTGGTTCCGGGTGATCCCCGGGGACGGCTGGGAAGCCCCACTTCAACTGACCCGATGAATGATGCCACTGCCTGGGTTTGGCCAACCGGGGCGAATGATTTCACCTCGGTCAGTTTTTCGGGGGGATTTCTTAATCTTACAGCGCTTACCGATAAACTGGGATGGCGGCTGGCCAACCCCGAAGGTACCGAGCTGGGCAACCTTTACCTGGAGGCAACTTTTAAAACCTCGGGATGCAGTGGGAGCGATCAGTATGGATTGATCGCCCGGGTGCCTGTGCTCAAGGATGCTGATCGTGGCTACCTCTTCGCCTTTACCTGTGATGGACGCTATTCACTGCGAAAGTGGGATGGTACGGAGGGGGCCAAGGGCACAATGACCCGTCTTAAGGACTGGACCAAATCAGAGGCTATCCTGGCTGGCTCTAACCAGGTCAACCGCATGGGTTTGTTAATGATTGGGAGCAAGCTGGTGATGTATGCGAACGGACAACTTCTTGGCGAGGTGACCGATGGCACCTGGACGAGTGGTTACTTCGGAGTGTTTGTGGGCGCCGGGCCTACGGAAAAATTCCTGATCCAGGTCGATGAGATGTCGTATTGGAAAAATCCTGCACCATGATTACCGGGAGGTGGGAGCCCCTGACCCCCTCGAATCGATCCCCCGCCAGAGAAAATGGCGGGGGATTCATATATCGAGTCGATTGGTGGGGATAAATGGGGTTACTGGAGATAATCCAGCGGGTTGACAAATGCGCCCATGTACCGGATTTCGAAGTGCAGGTGAGGGCCGGTGCTGTTTCCGGTGCTACCGGCGTAGGCAATCACCTGTCCCTTGGAAACGTTAGCGCCGCACCGTGTCAAAATCTGGCTGTTGTGCGCATAGAGGGTATGGAAGCCATTGCCATGATCAATCATCACCATCAATCCGTAGCCACCTCCGATGGGTCCGGCGTAGACCACCACGCCGCTATCTGCCGCATAGACGGGGGCTCCGGTGGCGGCGGCGATGTCGATTCCAAGGTGCCCGGACCAGAAGGTATTGCCGGAAATGGAATGATTATCGGTGGGCCACATGAAGTAGCCGGTACCGTAAGCCGAGGCGCCACTGGTATCGCAGGCGGCATTGATGGTTTTGTTGGCTCCGGCGTTGGCACGCCAGATGGTGGGCACCACCCAGGAGCGCATTTCGCGCTGACCGCCGGGAATCATAATTTCCTTCCCGGGCACCAGTTTTGGATCGGCGATGTCAATATGGTTCCCTGGCCAGCTGATGATGTCTTCGGGCTGGGCCTTGAACTGCCGGGCAACGCTTTCCACTGTGTCGCCCTCTTTGACGGTGTAAAGCACGCCATCGGTGGCGGGGATTTTTAATTCCTGACCAATCGAAAGCATGTTGGGGTTGTCATTGAGCAGGTCGTAGTTGGCCCACAGCACTGTTTCTGGCTTGAGCTTGTAAGCCTGGGCGATGCTGAACACCGAATCACCGGCCTCAACGGTGTATTTCTCTGCCGAGGTGCGCGGGCGATCGGGAATGATGGTGTGCAGGGAAGTGTTGCGAGCCACGGCCTGCACGGGCAGGGCAAAAGTCAGGTCGGGGAGTGGGGCGCTGTTTCCGGCGTCAGGGGGAATGATCTCGGAAAGCCGGGAGCGTGTTTCGGAAGACTCTTGAGCGGCCTGCACCACACCGGCACGCAGGGCAATCACATACCCAAGCCAGCTTAGCATGAGGAAAGCTCCAACCCAGGCCAGAATAACCCAGGGGAGACCAGGATGAGAGGCTACGGCTTTCTTCTCTACCTGTGGGGTGGAGGATGCCGCACTGGTTTTGCGAATCACATATCCTCCGTGAGATTTTCCAGGAATTCCAGGTTGTTGCGGGTGCGCATCATGCGCTGCAGAATGGCCTCGGTGGCCACCGCAGGATCCATCCCGGCGCCCTGGGGTGGGGTACCGACCATCTGAAGGTACATGCGCCGCATCAACCAGACGCGCTGGAGAATATCCGGGCCGAGGAGGAGGTCTTCACGGCGGGTAGAGGAGCGCTCGATGTCGATGGCGGGGAAAATCCGCCGTTCCTGGAGCCGCCTTGAAAGGTGCAACTCCATGTTACCGGTACCTTTAAATTCTTCGTAGACCACATCGTCCAGCCGGGAACCGGTATCTACCAGGGCAGTGGCAATGATGGTGAGGGAACCGCCTTCTTCCAGGTTGCGCGCCGCGCCAAAAAAGCGTTTGGGCGGATAAAGCGCTGATGGATCCATGCCGCCTGAGAGGGTGCGCCCGGAGGGGTTGACCACCAGGTTATAAGCGCGCGCCAGCCGGGTGAGCGAGTCCATCAAAATGACCACATCGCGGCCCACTTCCACCAGGCGTTTGGCACGTTCAAGGGTGATCTCGGCAGTGCGGACGTGGCTGGTGACCGGTTCATCGAAAGTTGAGGCCACCACCTCGCCGTCTACCGAGCGATCCATATCGGTTACTTCTTCAGGACGCTCGCCAATGAGGGCGATGATGAGATGAACATCGGGATAGTTTTGTGAGATGGCGTTTGCCACCTGCTTCAGGATGGTGGTTTTCCCGGCCTTGGGGGGAGAGACGATCATCCCGCGCTGTCCGCGCCCTATGGGGGCGATCAGGTTGATCATGCGGGTGGCGAGGATGGATCGATCGGTCTCGAGGTCAAAGCGTTTGTTGGGGAAAATGGGGGTCAGCTCATCAAAGTTAGGCCGGCGCCGGGCTTCTTCGGGGGTTAAACCGTTAATGCTTTCAACTTTGATTAAACCGTAGTGGCGCTCGGACTCGCGCGGGGGGCGAACATGACCGATGACCAGGTCGCCATTGCGCAGTTCATAGCGGCGAAGCTGGGCCTGAGAAACGTAGACATCATCGGGCCCAATGCGATAGTCGGTGCGGAGAAAACCGACCCCTTCATTCATAATCTCCAGAATTCCGCCGCGCACTTCCAATCCTTCTCGTTCGGCCTCTGCCTGCCGGATGCGCAGGATGAGGATTTCTTTTTTCAGACGGTGGGCGTTGGGAATATTTAATTCTTCCCCCATTTGACGGAGTTTCGCCAGGGGTTCGTTTTCAAGCGTCAGAATGTTTATCATATGCAGTTTTCAATGGTCTCCAGCAGAATGGAAAAGATACGCGTTCCTGCGTGTAAAAGATAAAGTGGATTGCAAATAAATCGATTTGGGATCGAAGCAAGGCCCCCCAACTGTTCCGGAAAAGCTCCAGGATTGGCCTTCATTTATAAAAAAATAGAGAATAAACGGGTGTGTTTGCATTATAGCAAGAAATAAAAATTCATGCAAGCCAAATTTTCGACAATTCCGGTTATGTAGAACCCATTTTATAGCATTTTCTGGCCCGGGTGAGGCTAAAGGGGAGGGTTTCCCCTTATCCTTTCACTGCTCGGTTGGGAGGCGGGCGATGGAAGCCACGGAATCGCCATCGCCGACGCCCATCAGGCGCACTCCCCGTGAGGCACGCCCGGTGACCGGTATTTGGGAGACCTTGAGGCGCACCGTCTGGCCGTTGGCACTGATCAGGGCAATATCATCGGCAGGTTGGACTACCCGGGCCGAGGCCACTTGCCCGATTTCTTTCAATGCTTTCTGGTTGATGGTCATCACTCCGCCGCCTGCGCGGTTTCGCAGGGGATATTCTTCAAGGGGGGTTTGTTTGCCATACCCTTTTTCAGTGACCACCAGCAGGTTGCCGCCGGGCTCGACGATTTCCATCGAGGCAACCCGGTCGCCGTTCTCCAGGCTGATGCCGGTTACTCCGGCGGCCTGTCGCCCCATCACCCGCACCTGATTTTCTTCAAAGCGCAGGGCCTGTCCGTTAGCCGTTACCAGCAGTACGTGGTCGTTCCCGGAAGTGAGGCGGGCCCAGCCCAGCCGGTCGCCTTCCTCGAGGGTGATGGCGATCAGCCCGGAAGGACGAACGCTGGCGAACTCGCTCAGAGCCACACGTTTAATCCGTCCCTGGCTGGTGGCCATGGTGCAGAAACTGGCCCGCTCGAAATCTGGAACAGCCACTGCGGCGGTGATACGTTCGTTGCCTTCCAGATTCAATACGTTGATGGCCGGGATACCCCGGTCAGAGCGGTTGGCTTCAGGGATCTGATGGGCTTTGAGGGAGTACACCTTGCCACGGTCGGAGAAGAAGAGCAGGGTATGAAGGGTGCGGGCGGCAAGGAGGAGAGAGACTTCATCTTCTTCCCGAACTTCCTGCCCTGAAACACCCCGCCCTCCACGGTTTTGTGAGCGGTAAGCAGTTGCGTCTACACGTTTGATGTAACCACGCGCGGTCAGGGTGATGAGCACCGGTTCATCTGCGACCAGATCTTCTTCTGAGAAATCTTCTCTGGCATCAGCGGCAATACGCGTCCGACGGGGGTCGCCGTATTTCTCGCTGAGCTTTTGCATCTCATCCTTGATGAGGGCAAGGATTTTTTGCGGGCTGGCGAGCAAATCTTCCAGATAGCTGATTCTGTTTCGTACTTCCTGGTACTCCTCGTCAATTTTCTGGCGTTCGAGGGCGGCCAGCCGGCGTAATTGCATATCGAGGATGGCCTGTGCCTGCAACTCGGTCAGCTTGAACCGTTCGACAAGCCGAGCGCGGGCGGTTTCGGCATCGGGCGATTGCCTGATGGTTTGAATGACGGCATCCAGGTTGGAAAGTGCGATGAGCAACCCTTCCAGAATGTGGGCGCGTGCGCGTGCCTTGTCCAGCTCAAAACGGGAACGGCGTTCAATCACAACCTGCCGATGCTCGATGAACAAATGCAGTGCCCGTTTTAAGGGCAGAAGGCGTGGTTCGTTATCCACCAGGGCCAGCATTTGTACGCTGAAAGTGGATTGCAGGGGGGTGAATTTATAGAGCTGGTTAAGCACCTTCCGGGGCTGGGCCCCCCGTTTGAGTTCGATGACGATGCTCATCCCCCGCCGGTCTGATTCGTCTCTCAGATCGGAGATTTGATCGATTTTGCCGTCTCGTACCAGTTCGGCAATGCGTTCGATGAGGCCGGCTTTGTTAATCTGGTAGGGGATTTCGGTGATGATGATGTTGTACCGTCCCCCTTTGACCTCTTCGATGCGGGCCATACCGCGTACTGTAAGTCGGCTGCGCCCACTGCCGTAAGCCTGGATGATGCCTTCCCTGCCGACGATGATCCCACCGGTTGGAAAGTCGGGACCGGGGACAAAATTCATGAGGTCTTCAACGGTAACATCCTCGATGGTGTCGTAATGATCGATCAGGTAGTTAATCGCACTGGCCAGTTCGGTGAGGTTATGGGGAGGAATGTTCGTGGCCATGCCGACAGCGATCCCTGAGGACCCATTTAACAGCAGATTAGGCAGGCGTGAAGGCAGGACGACGGGTTCTTTGAGGGTACCGTCGAAGTTGTCGATGAAATCGACGGTATCCATGTCAATGTCGGCGAGCAATTCTTCTGAGAAGGCATTGAGGCGGGCCTCGGTATAGCGCATCGCGGCGGGAGCATCGCCATCAATCGAGCCAAAGTTGCCCTGCCCGTCAACCAGAGGGTAGCGCATGGAGAAATCCTGTGCCATGCGCGCCATGGCATCGTATACGGCCATATCGCCGTGAGGGTGATACTTACCGAGCACCTCACCCACGATTCTGGCAGATTTCTTATAGGCTGAATTTGCACGAATCCCCATGTCGTGCATGGCGTACAGGATGCGCCGGTGGACGGGCTTCAGGCCGTCGCGGGCATCGGGCAAAGCACGGGCTACGATGACGCTCATGGCGTAATCAAGGTAAGCCGTGCGCATTTGTTCGTCGATATCTACGGATTGAATCGTGCCAATATCCATTCTTTTTTCCTCGTTAATGCGAACCTGAATTATACCAGAGCCTGCCCGTGCTGCCAGAAAACCCGGGCAGGGGACTCACTGGAATGTGAATCCATTTTCCATGCAGGCACAGGGCCCGGGATGTGAGTAAAGGGGGGGCCGGCTCTGGGGGGAGGATGAGGTTAAGAATCGGTTAACGCCGTTAATCGAACCTTAATCGCGGTTATAATCAAAATTGGATGAAACCTTTCCTGCGCTTCATGTTTGCTGTCATCCTCATCCTGCTGGGGGGATGTGCCTCCGGATCGAGTATTTCTTCTGCCCCTGCTGCTCAACCAACCAGGGTCGCGGCTTATATCCAGAACAAAGGGTCGGATACGATTGTCAATCTCGCTCTGGCCTGGGCGGAGCGCTATCAAGAACTGCATCCCGATGTGCGTATCTCGGTGACGGGGGGCGGTTCTGGAACCGGTATCGCGGCCATGATTGATGGGACGGTAGATATTGCCAATGCCTCAAGAGCAATGAAAGCTGAAGAAATTGCTGCCGCCAAGGCCAAAGGCATAGAGCCGGTAGAGCATGTAGTGGCACGGGATGCCATAGCGGTCATTGTCAACCCCGCAAACCCGGTTGAACAGCTGACGCTGGAGCAGATTTCGTTGATTTATCAGGGGGCGATTAATAACTGGAAGGAAGTGGGAGGTGAAGACCGCCCGATTGTACGCCTTTCACGGGAGACCAATTCAGGCACTCATGTTTACTTTTTAGAAGAGGTCCTTCGCCTGGGCCAGAAAGAGAACAAGGCCCTGTTTTCTATGGATACCTTACTTCTGCCCTCTTCCGAAGGAATTATTTCTGAGGTGATGGATAACCCGAATGCGATTGGTTATGATGGGCTGGGGTATGTCATTCCAGAGGTCAAGGTCGTGGCTGTGGCACGGCGCGCCGGGGAAGCGTACATTAAACCTTCTGTGGAGACGGTCAATAACGGGGAATACCCCATTTCGCGAGATTTATACATGTATACCAGGAGAGATGCGGGGCAGGCTGTGCTGGATTACCTGGGGTGGATCAAATCATCTGAGGCCCAGAAGATCGTTTTAAAACTGGGCTTTGTACCCATTGTTGGGCAATCGGTTACCCGAAAATAGTGCACCGGGAGATTCCGTCCTGAAGCGAGGAGTGAAGGAAAATCATGGCTGACGCAACTCTGGTTTCATCCCCCCGGCGAACTCAGGAATGGGTGATCAATCTGATCATCAAGTTATCGGGATATTCGAGTATCCTCTTTGTAACCCTGATCTTCATCTTCCTGATGCGCGAAGGCCTGCCAGCCTTGCGAAATGTGCCTCTTTCGAGTATTTTGGGAGAACGCTGGTACCCCATTGAGGGGTATTTTTCGATCTTACCGCTGATCTATGGCTCTCTGGTGGTTACTGTTGGCGCGTTGCTTCTGGCGATTCCATTCGGGGTGGGGACGAGTGTGTTCCTCTCGGAGATTGCTCCCCCCTGGATGAATCAAATCATCAAACCGCTGATTGAGATCCTTGCCGGTTTGCCTTCGGTGGTGCTGGGTTTCCTGGGGATTCAGGTGGCGGCACCTTATTTACGCCGCCTGCTCGATTTACCCACCGGGCTTTCGGCCTTTTCTGGGGCAGTATTGCTTGCGCTCATAGCCACGCCAACTATTGTTTCGATTACCGAAGATGCACTCAACACCGTGCCTTCCGGTTACCGCCAGGCAGCGCTGGCGCTTGGAGCTACCCGCTGGCAGGTGATCTGGGGAGTAACTGTTCCGGCGGCTCGTTCGGGAATTCTTACCGCGGTGATGCTGGGTGTGGGCCGGTCGATTGGTGAGACCATGGCGGTCATGATGGTGACGGGAAACGCACCGGTGCTGCCCTCTGGCTGGGATTTTCTGTTTACCCCGGTGAGGACGATGACGGCCACCATCGCGTCTGAAATGGGTGAAGTGGCGAATGGTAGCACGCATTATCAGGTGCTATTTTTCATCGGGATTGTATTGTTTGTCATTTCGCTGGTGGTGAATATTGTGGCTTCGTCGGTCAGTTTACGCGGGCGTACCCGCGCAGAACGGGTGCTTTCCTAAATGGACATGAAGCGTTCGCTCACTTCTGCACGAATCCAGGAGCTGATTGGCGAGAATTTACTGCGCCTGGTCAGTTTTGCTACCGTCCTGCCGGTGCTGGCGATTATTGTTTATATCGTGATCAAAGGTGCTCCGGCGATTAGCTGGGAATTTCTAACCTCGATGCCGCGTGATGGAATGCGCGAGGGCGGCATTCTGCCGGCCATTGTGGGCACCTTTTACCTCACCCTGGGGACGGCGGTGTTTTCGGTTCCTCTGGGAATTGCAGCGGCTATTTACATTGCCGAATACGCGCCGGATAACTTCTGGACGCGCCTGATTCGGATTGCGATCATTAACCTCGCGGGCATTCCTTCGGTGGTGTACGGGTTGTTCGGGCTGGGGTTGTTCGTTCTTTTCCTCAGATTTGGTACGAGTATTCTGGCGGCTTCGCTGACGCTTTCGATCATGACTCTACCGGTGATCATCTCAACGGCAGAAGAGGCGCTCCGTAGTGTGCCGCAGGCCTTTCGCACGGTGAGTATTGGGCTTGGGGCTACCCGCTGGCAGACCGTCTGGCGCATTGTGCTGCCGCAAGCCCTGCCGGGTATTGTCACCGGCGTTATCCTGGGTTTGGAACGTGCCGCCGGAGAAACTGCTCCGATTCTTTTTACCGGGGCGGCGTTCTTCCTGCCCCGGCTGCCGCAATCGCCGCTGGATGCCACCATGGCGCTTCCGTATCACATTTTTGTTATTTCAACCCAGGTGCCGGGAATGCCGGTGAAGATTCAATATGGCACGGTGCTGGTGCTGCTGGTATTTGTGCTGGGAATGAACCTGATTGCCACGCTGATCCGTCAACGGGCACGGGCGCGCCGAATGTGGTGAGTTATGGATAAAATCGTCATTGAGAACTTCAGTATTCGCTATTCGGATGGCGTGGAAAGCCTGCGAAATATCAGCCTTTCCATTCCGGCCAACGCAGTAACGGTGCTGTTCGGGCCAGCAGGTGGGGGGAAATCTACCCTGTTGCGGGCGATTAATCGTCTGAATGATCTGGCGGATGTGAAGGAAACCAGCGGTCGGATTTTGTTCAACGGGCAGAATATCCTTGACCCTAAAGTTGATGTGGTGGAATTACGCCGAAAAATCGGCATGGTTTTCTCACGCCCGGTGGTTTTGCCGATGAGCATTTATCAGAACGTGAGCTATCCCCTCGAATTGATGGGAGAAAAACGAAAAAGCCGCCTGGATGAGGCAGTGGAAAAGGCGCTAAAACGAGCTGTGCTGTGGGATGAGGTGTATGATCGTCTGCATGATCCGGCGACTGCCATTTCAGGAGGACAGCAACAGCGGCTTTGCCTGGCCCGGGTGTTTGCCCTGGAGCCGGAGGTGATCATGCTGGATGAGCCGACTTCGGCGCTTGATCCGGTGTCTACGGCGCGCATTGAAGGGCTGATGCATGAGATAAAAGAAGAATTCACCATTGTCTGGGTGCCGCATAACGTTCAGCAGGCGGCACGGATGGCTGATTATGCGGCGTTCTTCCTGCAAGGTGAATTAATTGAGTATGCTGAGGGGAAGAAATTATTTGTGAACCCGAAAGACCAGCGCACGTCCGATTATGTAACCGGGCGTTTCGGGTAGAGCTATGAGAATGAGAAGATGGCTCATGCTTTGAGCGCCTTGAAGGTTGAGAACGCAGAAAAATTCCTTGTCAAGCAGCGGGTGTTCTGCTATAATCCAGACACGTTACGGGCGCGTGGCTCAGCTGGTTAGAGCGCGTGTATCACACACACGAGGTCGGGGGTTCGAGTCCCTCCGCGCCCACACGATAGAGCCGGTGAAC
>AMZC01002679.1_pt1 | contig 20044 bp, 11 predicted proteins | sample 948551 | NCBI WGS metagenome assembly AMZC01 (sample SAMN01120625, study PRJNA171369) | bioreactor sludge metagenome | biome: sludge; isolation source: anaerobic thermophilic cellulolytic sludge from lab reactor | place: China: Hong Kong, Shek Wu Hui wastewater treatment plant | collected... | reverse complement strand
AAAAACCAACCAGATATGGGACAAACACGAGCAGACCGCGCAGGAGCCGCAGAGGGAGCCACAGGGTGAGATGAAGGACAAGGCTGATGCCAAACACAACAGCCAGAGCGCGGAACACCTGGTTGAGCCAGGCAGCCAGGTGTTCAATCATCCAGGGGCCGGCGCCTGCTAAAAGGGCAAGTGCGATGAGGGCCAACAATACCAGCCCTAAAGGGAGCCAGGCGCGCCGGTCGGCGGCGGAGGGGAGCATGGTGGTGCTGATGGCAAAGGCCAGATAGAACCAGACCCAAAAATCAGGTAATTCTGGCAGAGAGGAACAGGCCTTGAAGAGCCCGTTCCAGTCCCGGGCGAGGAAATAAGTTGCCAGCGGGAGCAACCCCAGCCGGTGGAGACCCAGAAAGGCAATCACAGCGCCCCCGCTCAGGAGAGGTGCAGCACCGATTAAGGCATCGCGGAGTGGGTCGGCGGAAGCGGTTTCAACAAAACCGAGTTGCAACTGCCCATCTGAAATGACGCGCGGTAAAAGTGAAAACCGCCCTGTACGTACCCCAAGGAGCCGCGCCATGAGGTAATGGCTGGCTTCGTGCAGGAAGACCCCCGGGAAGAAGAGCAAGGCAAACAGCCCCAGAGCTGTTTCTCGACGCCGGGTGAGAATGAGGAAAACCGCCTGCAACTCGAAGTGCAACCTGCGTTGAACGAACAACAACAGGCTAACAAAGACCAGCAACCAGAATAAGCCATCCCAGCCCGTTATCCAGGCAGGCATACACTTTTGTTCTCCGCATCGAAAAATTCCATGAATGCAGATTATACGGTGATTTTCTCGATCAGGAAAACGCAGATGCCACAGAGAAGCATGAGCAGGGTTGCCATGGCCATGGCTTGTCCGTAATTAAGGGCCCCTGGCTGAGAAAGAAAGCGATAGATGGCAATGGGCAGGGTGGGAAACTCGGGGCGGGCAAGCAGAGAAGTTGCCCCAAATTCTCCCAGAGAAACCGTGAAAGAGAACACTGTAGCGGCAAGCAGGGGCCGGGAGAGGATAGGAAGATCGACCTCCAGCCAGGCACGGGCCGGTGGGGCACCAAGGGTGCGGGCGGCCTGGGAGAGGCTGGGTGGAATGGCTGAGATGGCCGGTCGCAGGGTGCGAACTACAAAAGGCAGAGCTACCAGACTGTGAGCCATGGGGATCAACAGAGGGAAGGAACGAACTTCCAGCGGTGGGCGGTTGAAGGTGAGGACATACCCCAGCCCCAGTGTCACGGCTGAAGCTCCCAGAGGCAACATGAGCAGTGCGTCCAGCCAGCGACGGGCACTCCCCCCGCGGTTGAGAGCATAGGCAGCCGGAAGCCCGAGCCCGAGTGAAAGCGCGATGGTTTCAAGCGCGTAAACCAGAGAATTTCTGGCGGCGGCGACCGGTGGAACGTAAAACAATGACTGGCGCCGGTTAATGAAAAGTTCTCGATAATAATCCAGGGTGAGACCGGTCTGAACCGCTCCACGCTCCCCCCGGTTGGCCTCCAGCCGGGTGACCGAGCGAACGCTCAGCGCGGTGAGCGGAGAAAGGATGAAGGCAGTAAGGGTGATCAGCAGCGCTGTGACGGCCAGTTTCTCGGCCCATTTTCGGGCCGGGCGAAGGCCCTCACCCTTGAGGCGAGGTGTAAGTTGCACCTGCTGGCCACCCGTGAGGCGGTGATGAGCCAGGGTGATGAGCAGGGTGCAGAGGAGTTGGATGGCCGAAAGCACCCCGGCCAGAGGCAGGTTAAGCAGTTGAAGCGCCTGAATATAGATTTCCACTTCCAGGGTGGCAAACCGCGGACCACCCATGAGCAGAATGACCCCAAAGCTGGAAAAATCGAACAGGAATACGAGCAGAGTGGCCGCCAGGATGGAGGGACGCAAAATAGGGAAGGTAACTTCCCAGAAGGCACGCCATTCCGAGGCTCCCAGAGTCCGAGCAGCCTGCTCCAGGCGCGGATCGAGATTTTCCCATGCCCCACCTACTACTCGCAGGACGATTGTCAGATTGTAAAAGACATGTGCCGTGAGGATGGCTGAAAGGGTGTTGAGAAAAAGGATGGGTGGTTGAGAGAGGTTGAACCAGTCCATGAAGAGGAGGTTCAGCCAGCCGCGCGGGCCTAACAGGGCATTGAACCCGGCGGCGACGACCACCGTTGGGAGGATGAAGGGCAGGGTAGAAAGGACGCGAAGTAAACGGCGCCCCCTGAAGTGGTAGCGTCCAAAGACGAAGGCCATGGGAAGCCCCATGAGCAGAGTTAACAGGGTGGAAAGGATGGCCTGATAGAATGTAAACCCCAGCGGGCGGCGCACTGCCTGCCAGAGCTCCTGGAGCGAAGAGGCCTGATCGATAAATGCGCCAAACGTCAGCGCAAAGATGCGCCCCAGAGGCAGAACGAAAAACACTGACAGGAAGGCCGCTGGCAGCAGCCAGAGGAGCAGAAAAAGGAGTGCTTCAGCGGCCTTCCCGCGTGAATGGGTCACCGCAGCACCGTCTCGTTCCAGGCTTTCAGCCATTCTTCCCGCTTGCTGGCGATCAGCGCGGGATCAAGCGAAGCGGGTTTTTCAGGCACCTGTGCATATTTGAGAAATTCTTCCGGCAGTTTTGCCTGGCTGTTGACGGGGTAGACAAACATCTGCAGGGGAATGTCTTCCTGGAAGGGAACATCGAGCATGAAATCGACAAATTGCTCGGCCAGGGCGCGTTTTGCAGTTCCCTTGAGAATCCCTACGAACTCAATCTGCCGGAAGCAGGTGTCGGGGGCGAGGATTGAAGCAGTGGGAGCTTCGCTGAGCGGACTTTCGGCAAAGATGACCTCCGCGGCCGGGCTGGAAGCGTACGAAACTACCATTGGCTGAGGGCCCTTACCCGAAGACGCACTGAAATTGGTATAGTAGGCAGTCTCCCAGTCATTGACTACGACTAGGCCGTTGTTGCGAAGGCTGGCCCAGTAATCGAGGTAGGTGCCTTCTCCAAAGTGAGCCACGGTTGCCAGTAAAAAGGCCAGCCCTGGCGATGATGTAGCGGGATTTTCTACCACTAATAACCCGTGATATTCCGGGCGGGTGAGGTCTTCCAGAGATTGAGGCACAGCCAGGCCTTTGCTGGCAAAATAGGTTTTGTCGTAATTGATGCAAACGTCGCCATAATCGACCGGGAGAGCACGGTGGGAGGCGTCCAGTTTGAATTGATCGGGGATCTGGGTGAGTTTGGGCGAGTCGTAAGGCTCAAAAATGCCCTCGTCCAGCGCACGTGATAAGAAGGTGTTATCAACACCGTAGAATACATCAGCCTGAGGTGACTCTTTGGTGAGGATGGCGCGATTCAGAGCACTGCCGGTGTCACCACTCTTGAGGAAGGTGATTCTGGCATTGTGGGTCTGCTCAAATTCTCGAATGAGGGACTCGGTCACGGCAAAGGAATCATGGGTCATGACGACGAGTTCCACTGGCTCAGCCGGGGTGGGTTCTGGTGGAGTAGCAGTTGAGAATGGAACTGCCGTGGGTGTTGGTGAGATGGAAGTTGAGGCTGGAACAGCAGTGGTGGGTGCTGCCGGGGCGCAGGCGCTCAACAGGATGAAAATCAATGCCAGGATCATCCATCCTGACCGGGGGCTTCGGCGGGTGGCCCTGGTGGGGTGAATCTTGGATACAAATAAGGGGTTCATAAGTTACCTGCCTTTCTGGTATGAATACAGATCAGGATTCCTTCACTGAGGCGAACAAAAGCTTCATCTTCCGTCATTTCATTACTTACACCCCGTGAGCGATCGGGCCAGAGGTTTTCATCTTTGAGGGGGTAACGCAGGCCGCCAGTGGTTACTCCTCTGGCCGGGCTGCCAAGGGGTAAGAGAGAGACCGTATCGCCTCCACTACCATGAAGAATGGCGGCGGAACGAATGAGGAAAACCTCCTCCCGACCATCATCGAGGCGAATATCGGTCGCAGAGAGCGCGGGTGAGGCGAGCAGGAAGATATTGGCCAGGGTCTGATCAATTCTCCCGCCCAGCCCTCCAACTACCCGTATGGTAGTACACCCCTGTTGCAGGGCGTACTGAAGGGCCAGTTCGAGGTCTGTTTCATCTTTTTCGGGTGGATACCGGAGGATTAAGGCTCCGGCTTGTTGCAGGGAGGAGGCTTCTCTGGGAAGCAGGCTGTCCAGATCACCGATGATGGCATGTGGCGTTTTTCCCAGCGCCAGAAGGGTATGCGCCCCGCCATCTGCGGCGATGAGCAGATCATCTGGCTGTATCAGAGCGGCAGCGGCAGATAAATCTGGAAGCTGGCCGTTGGCAAAAATTAAAGCACGTTTCGGTGACATACAAAAGACCCTCCGCCGGGGAGGGTCTTTAAAAGGTCTGGCTGTTTTCCCTCCGCCGGCATTACCCGGATCAGGTTCTGCGGGTCGAGGGTAGCTACCCTCCTCTCAGCCCGTCCTACGGGCTCCCCGTTGAATTGTTGACGTTATTATATGGTGAACGTGTTTCTACGTCAATGTTTGGGCTGGCTGAATGTTTCTCCGAAGAGGATACGATCAGGGATGGTCGATTAAGGCATTGGCTCGTGCCACTTCACCAAACCAGAGACCGCTATCCTTGAGAATGCGCTTCTGGGTGGTGAAATCGGTGTAGGCCAGACCGAAGCGACTGCTGGTGCCCATAGCCCATTCGAAGTTATCCATCAAACTCCAGCAGAAATAACCGCGCAATGGAACCCCCGCTTCGATGGCCCGCAGGGCAATGGCCAGATGGCGTTTCAGGTAGTCAATGCGTTTGGGATCGTGCACTTTCCCATCCGGAGAGATTACATCGTTGTACGAGGCGCCGTTCTCGGTTATATAAATATCCCTGAAGTTATATCCGTTATGGATCCAGATCAATAAGTCGTAGAGCGCCTGAGGGTAAATTTCCCAATCCCGGTCGGTGGCCTCGGTTTTACTGCGTACATTGAGCACCCTGGAACCCTCGCCTCCAGCCGGATCGTGGCAGACCGCCCGGCTGTAGAAATTGACCCCCAGGAAATCAATGGGAGCGGCGATGATCTGCATGTCATCAGGCTGTACGGATGGCACATCGGCTCCGTATCCTTCCCAGGCATCTTGCGGGTAGCCGCGCCCGGCGATGGGGTCGAGGAACCAGAGGTTAAAGCGGGCATGGTGCTGCCGGGTGAGAATCTGGTCGGCCAGGCTATCGGTGGCCGGGTAAGCGGGAGAAAAGTTCAACACGATGCCAACCTGCGCATCTTTACAATGCTGACGGATAATGGGCACGGCCAGACCGTGAGAAACGAGGAGATGGTGGGCCACCTGGAGGGCCAGTTTTCGATCCTTCAGGCCGGGGGCGTGTTCACCGAGCTCATGGCTCAGGATGGAGACGCACCAGGGTTCGTTATGGGTCATCCAGTACTTGACGCGGTCGCCCAGGCGAGAAACCACGATATCTACATAACGGGCGTATGCGTCGACCGTGGCGCGATTACCCCAGCCGCCGCGATCCTGCAGTGCCTGGGGCAGATCCCAGTGGTACAGGGTGACAAAGGGCTCGATATTCTCCCTCAGGAGGGCGTCTACCACGCGATCGTAGTAGTCAAGCCCGGCCTGACAAACTTTGCCGTCTCCATCAGGGATGACACGAGGCCAGGCAATTGAAAAGCGATAACCGTTAAGCGACATAGCCTTCATCAGGGCAATGTCTTCGGGGTAACGATGATAGGAGTCGCAGGCGGGATCACCAGTTTCGCCCGTGACAATTTTGCCCGGCGTGGCGCAGAAGCGGTCCCAGATGGATTCGCCCCGGCCATCTTCGCGGGTGGCACCTTCAATTTGAAAAGACGCCGTAGCGGTTCCCCAGATGAAACCTTTTGGAAAACGATTGTCAGTCATGGATGGTTTCTACCTCAGTGACAGGAATAAGAGTCTGTTTTTGGATGGAACGCGTGGCAGCCAGGACTGCTGCCATGACCGCACGTCCTTCTTTTCCGTCAATGGGGGCAGGTGCCCCTGTTTCGATAGCGGTGAGAAATGCCCGGATGGCTCCGAACCAGCCGGAGGTATCGCTTGAAGCGCAACGATGGGTGCTTTCGATGACTTGCCCCGAAGAAGACCTGTACGATAGCCGCAGGGGTTGCGAAGCCTCTGTGGGGATGAAAAGCACGCCCCGTTCTCCCCGAAGGACCAGGCTGTTTTCCCAGTCGGGCCTGAACACCCAGCTTACCTGGATGGTGGCGAGGGTATTTCCCGAAAGATGAACGATCATCACCGCAGAGTCCTCGAGGGAGGTTTGCTTTTCGAAGGTAGCTCCCAGGGCCCCAACTGCGGTGATTTCCTGGCCGGTGAGCCAGCGCACCAGATCGAGTTTATGATAACCTAAATCGGCGATCACTCCCGCGCCAGCACGATCAGGCCGGAAGTACCACTGCTGGGAAGGGCTCCAAATTTCCGGGCCGCCGTGACCAAAAACCCCGTGCGCCAGATAGAGTCGACCGAGGAGGCCGGCATCGAGAATTTCTTTAGCCAGACGATGGGCCGCCATAAAGCGCTGGTTATGGGAGATCATTAAAATCGTTCCAGCCTGTTCAGAAGCGGCGATCATTTGATCGCATTGTTCGAGGCTTACAGCCATGGGCTTTTCTACCAGCACATGTAACCCTCTACGGGCACATTCTATGGCCATTTCGGCGTGGAGGAAAGGTGGAGTGCAAATGGTGACGGCTTCGAATCCACCGGCATCCAGCATGGCGCGCCAGTCACGATAGACCTGGCGAACATGATAAGTTGCGCCGATCTCTTCAAGCTGAGGGTGAGAATTATCGCACAGGGCGGTAATTTCAGCACCGGCTTCCAGAAGCCCTGGTAAATGGCCGCGCTGGGCAATTTGTCCGGCGCCAATGACCGCAACGCGCATCGGGCTCATCTCTGGTTTTCTCCCTGCAGAGGAAGATGAACGGGCTGGCCGGTTTGAGCCGATCGATAGGATGCCATACTGAGCTCAAGAGAAGCGCGTCCGTCCATTCCGGTGATCGGAGGGGGCAATCCCTGTTGCAGGTGGGTAAAGTGCGCTTCGAGCATGCGGCGGATCGACTCGGCCTGATCAACCGGGAAGACGAACTGCCGTACGTCTTCCAACTCGGGGGTGGGTCTTTCGGTAAAGAGGCGTAAGGTGCGGGTATGGTCTTCAGTGTAGATCGAACCGTAAGGGCCAAAGATTTGCAATGTTTCTTCCGGTGCGGGGCCTTTGGCACTCCAGCTGCATGAGAAGCTCCCGATGGCACCACTGCGAAAACGGAGAGTGACTACGGCACAGTCTTCCCCTTCCATTTGCATCTGGAGGAAGCGCCCCGTCTGAGCAAAGACGGTCTCAACTTCACCCATGATCCAGCGGATGAGGTCAAAGCGGTGAACTCCCGAATCGATCAGGGTGCCACCCCCGGCATGTTTGAGAAAGCGGCGAAATCCATCGATCTGTCCATGCACATGAACTGAGGCTACGATCAGATAGGGCTTGCCGATGACCCCGGCATCGATCAATGCTTTGGCCCTGGCGTGATGGGCATAGTAGCGCTGGTTATGTCCCATCATCAGGGTTACACCGGCGTTTTGCACGGCTTCGAGGATGGCATCGGCTTCTTCCAGGGTGCGGGCCAGAGGTTTTTCGATGAGGATATGTTTCCCGGCCCGGGCGGCGGCTATGGCCATGGGCATGTGCTCATCGTGAGGAACACACAGATCAATGACGTCAAGGGATGGATCACTCAATAAATCTTCGTAACGCGAGGTGGTTTTTTCTACCCCGTAACGCGTGGCCAGGGCATTGACAGCGGCGGCATCGAGTCCGCAAATGGCCGCCAGGGTGGCAAGCTGAGGCATCCGGGCAATTCCGGCGGCATGCAATGAGCCGATGCCTGTGCCTACCAGCCCAACACGCAGAGGGCGTTGGAAGGGTGGTTTATTCGTCATACGTGCAGGTCCCGTTAATCAGCTCCAGGGCATTTCCGTCCGGGTCGGCAAAGAAGCAGGTATCTACCCCTCCCAGAGCGTGGTTGGGTGGGTAGATGATGCGAACACCGGCCGATTTAAGGCGGTCGGCCACGGCAAAGACATCATCCACCAGCATGCCAATATGTTTCAGGCCGAGAACGGTCTCGTCAGGATTCCAGGTGTGGTCGATGGTGGGTTTGGTAAAGGAGAAGAGCTCGAGCACTGAATTGCCAAACTGGAGATAGGTGATGACAAACCCACGATCATCGTTCATGTTCAACTGACCCAGCACCGGGAACCCGAGAATGCCCTGATAGAAGGCCAGAGCTTTGTCCAGGTTAGATACAGTCAGGGTGACGTGATCGTAACACAGTTCACTGCCGGCGGGCGCCCCGCTTGCGGGTGGGGTGGGGAGGGGGGCCTGCCCGGGAACGTGGTACGTCAGGTCGCCCTGGATGATTTCCAGCAGGGTGCCGTCGGGGTCTTTGAAAAATGCAATGCGCACTCCGCCAGTGGCGTCGGTTGGCTCAAGGGTGAACTCAACACCGGCTGCCTTGAGACGGGCAGAGGTGGTATCTACGTCCTGCACTTTAAAGGCAATATGGCGCATCCCAAGTTGTAAATCATCCGGTATCCATTCGGCAGGTTTGGTAGGTACCTTGAAGCTGAAAATTTCGAGAATCCCATTGTTGCCAATATCGAGGAAGTCGATGACCAGACCTACCTGATTGGGGTAATACAGACGCCCTAAAACGGGGAAGCCGAGCAGGTCACGGTAAAAGGCCAGTGCCCGGTCTACATTACTGACGGATACGGTTACATGCTGGAAATCTTTAAAGCCTGGAATAAAACCTTTACTTTGATTCATTGCAAACCTCCGGTTGGACAAGAATATCAAAATTCTCCAGATATGGATCAGCCTTTAAGGGCACCTGTGGTTAGCCCGGCTACGAACTGACGTTGCATGAGGATGTAGACGATCACGATGGGGAGAATGGAAAGGGTGAGTGCGGCGGTCAATGCAGGCCAGTTGGTAGAATACCGCCCGACCATAGCAAAGAGGGAAGGCTGGAGCGGGCGCATGAGAGGGTCATGGATGAAGGTGGCGGCAAAAATAAATTCGTTCCAGGTGCTCATGAACTGGAAGATGGTGATTGTGGCGATGCCGGGGCGCGCCAGGGGGAGCATGATCTTCCAGAAAATGCCAAACTCGCTTGCTCCGTCAATGCGCCCGGCGTCTACCAGTTCGGAGGGTAAAGTTTGAAAGAAGGAACGCATCAGGAACATCGAGAATGGCAGCCCGCCGCCGACATACGCCAGGATCAACCCGTAATGGGTATCGATTAAATTGAGATCGGTGAGCTGTAAAAAGAGCGGGATGATCAAGACCGCGCCGGGAAGCATCAGCGTGGAAAGCAGGATCAAGAAAATGATCTGTTTCCCGGGAAATTCGATACGAGCAAAAGCATATCCTGCGAGTGTGGCCAGAAAAACCACTGCCAGAACAGTGACCAGGGTGATTTTAATGCTGTTCCAGAAGTAAAGGGTGATATTCAGGTTTTCGAAGACGTATTCATAGGCGCTGAATGTCACTTTGGAGGGGAAGAAGCTTCCGCTGTAAGTCTCGGAACGATCTTTCAGAGACATTAAAATCATCCAGACCAGTGGGAAGATCGAGGCCAGGGTCAGGCCAATCAGAATGAAATAGCCAGCGATGCGCGAAAGGAGATGGATGGTTTTGTAAGAGGCGGGGTTTTTCATGTCCCCTCCTGAAACCACAGGCAGGGAGTGAGTCGGGGTGGTTGAACTAGTAGACATCGGTTCTCCTTCCCGTCAGGCGAAGTTGAATGGCGGTACCAATCATGCTCAGGATGAGGATAACGACACCCACGGCAGAGGCATATCCCATGGATGGAGACCCCCCGCCTGTAGCGCCGAAAGCGGTTACATAAAGGTAGGTGCCAAGCACTTCAGAGGCGTGGTTGGGTCCGCCTGTGGTCATCACATAGACCACATCAAAGACTTTAATACCCCCGATGATGTTAATCACCATGACGACGGTGGTTACCGGCCAGAGCATGGGAATGGTGATGTGGACCAGTTTCTGCCAGGAGTTTGCCCCGTCGATGCTGGCTACTTCGTAGAGTTCGGGGGGGATGCTCTGTAAACCGGCGAAAAAGATCACCATGTAGAAGCCGAGGGATGCCCAGAGCGATACTACAATGATGGCCGGCATGACGGTAGAGGGATCGGCCAACCATTGACGTTTGAGGGCGGCAAGCCCGAGGGTGGTTAAGGCACTGTTGAGAATGCCAAAGTTGCCATCATAAATCATCCTCCAGAGCAGGCCGGTCACGACCAGGGAGATGATATTTGGCAGGAAAAGGATGGTGCGATAAGCAACATCACCACGCCAGCCAGCGTTGAGTAAGACGGCGACCAGCAGAGGGATGATGGTTTGCAGGATGGTGGTGGCGACCATAAAGAAAAAGGTGTTCTTAAGGGCAATCCAGAAGATACGATCATTCATCATGTTGATGAAGTTCTTCAGCCCGATGAAACGAGGTTGATCGTATCCGGCCCATTCGGTCATGCTGATGCCAATGGCGCGGAAGAATGGGAACGCAATGAACACCAGGAAGAAAACCACGGTCGGCAAAATGAAGAGATAGCCGTACAAAGCCCGACGCTTTGTTTCGGTCATGTGAAAAAGAGATTGCCAGCGGCTGGAGAATGGTGAGGAAGATTGCACGGTCACCTCTCTTGAGTAAGAAAACGAGCCAGATCAAGGAAAAGGAAGGTACCTGTATAGTATGGCACCTTCCTTTCCCGATTGGATTAAAAAACCACCTTACCGACTGCGGGCTGCAACGACATCAGCTTCCATTTGCTTGGCAGCGGCTTCGGGGGTGGCCAGCAGACCGGTGACAGACTGAACATTGTTGCTGACGGCATCCCAGGAGCCTTTGCCGAAGAGGATGTGCGGAGCGCCATCGGGCAGCCAGGAGGTCATTTCCTTCATGATGGGGTGCTCTACCAGCTTGGCCGCCTCGATGGTGGACGGCATACTGAAGGACTCATTCATGATCTTGGAATAGCGGTTGTCATCATAGAGGAATTTCAAGAATTCGATGGATTCGGTGATGTTCCCCTTGGCGTAGACGGACAGCGCAGCACCAGCCTGGTTACCGCACCAGTGGCGTTTTCCTTTTGCCCATGCGGGTGTCTTGAAGACACGATAGGATTCGGCGAATTCTGGCGAAGCATCAGCGATAATACCGGCGGGCACCCAGGAACCGGCGAAGAACATGGCGGCCTTCCCGGAGTAGAAGAGCGCGGTAGACTGGCTCCAATCGGTGCCATTGACACCATCCTGGAAGACTTTGCCCTTCACGAGCTTCTCTACCAGCCGCAGGGATTCGATGACGGGCTCGCTGTCCCAACTTACACCGGGCTTGGTGTGCTCGTCCAGGTCATAGACCAGGTCGGGGTTGTCGGTTGCCTGGGTGATCAGGGGCAGGAAGAAGTCGGCGCCAAGCCATTTATCGGCGTTGTTGAACGCCCAGGGAATGATGCCGGCTTCGATGAACTTGGGAGCAATGGCGATGATGTCGTCCCAGGTTTCGGGCAGGTCTTTGACGCCTGCCTGTTCGAAGAGCGCCGGGTTGTAGAAGAACCCGAAAGTTTGGGCCATCCACCCAATGGCAAATTGCTTGCCTTCTGCCGTGAACTGTCGGCGGGTGGAGGGGAAGAATTTGGAAAGGAATTCTTCTCCGAAGGCAGGGATCAGATCGATGGTTTGCCCGGCCAGGCCATATTCGATGGCGTGTACGTGGGGGCCGAAAATATCGGGGGCTTTTCCACCGGCGATGGCCGCTTCGAGCACCTGCAGGTATTCGGAAGAGCCATATACCCGGTTCTCGGCGACGACCTTATCCTGGGATTGGTTGTATTCTTCTACCGCCGCGTTAAGCTGTTTCTCGGTTTCGGTATACCAGGTCCAGATGACGATTTTCTTTTTCTCGCCAGAAGCAGCCGGGGCTGTGGCGGGCTTTTCTTCGCCTCCTGCGGCAGGTGCCGGGGTGCTCTTGGGGGCGCAGGCGGCCAGGACAGATAAACTGGCGGCACCGGCTGTGTACCCCGCCGCAACCTTGAGGAAGTTACGACGCGACACTTTTTGAAGATCCTTACTCATTTCTTTCCTCCTGTGAACACTGAAAAAATAGAGAACCCGAACGGTATAAAACACTCCAACTTCAAGCGTGGGCTTCCCTGAGGCTGAAGTGGTTTTACAGAAGTTCTTGATGGCGTTTGGATCAGGCCGGGTGGATTACTCATATCGCGACGAAAGGTATCCTCAGAAGAAGCGGGAAGGCGAAGGAAATCGATGAAGAGATGCACCCAGGTGCACATGCCTCAAAGAGGATCCGGATGACCCAAGGCGAAGGTATTACATTACTGTGTCATAATGTAATTACAAGTTACAGTATAGCGTAAGCAAGCGAGCATGTCAAGACCTTTTCAGAAGGATTGCTCATCTTACAGTTGACTAACAGATTCTTGTGTGACGGGGTTCTGTTGAGGTGCAGTGATGCAAAATGTTATACAATGGAGTCTGGCGTCTCGTTTTGATAGAATTTTGCTTCAGGAAAACCATTTCGGGAGGCTGACATGGGAAAAGCTCGTCTTTTGATCGTCGAAGACGATATTGATATCTCCAATATGTTGAAGATCTACTTCGCCAGCCAGGGGTATGATGTGGAAACAGCCCTGCGCGGCCAGGACGCACTGGAAAAAACCCGGCAGAGCATGCCTCATCTCATCGTACTGGATATTATGCTTCCTGACATTAACGGATATGAGGTGTGCCGCATTCTGCGGACGACCACTCGAACCAGCCATATTCCGGTTATTTTCCTGACGCAGAAAGACGAGCGGAGTGACCGTTTACAGGGATTAGAACTGGGCGCCGATGATTATATTACCAAACCCTTTGACATCGACGAATTGAAACTGCGGGTGCAGAATGCCATTGCCCGCTCGGAGCGTGAAAGTCTGACCGACCCGCAAACGGGGTTGCCTGCCGGGCGGATGATCGAAGATCAGCTCCGACAGGCCATTCGCAAACCTGCTGGCTGGGCATTTCTGGATGTGAGGATCAATCATTTTGAGCCGTTTAAAAATGTCTACGGGTTTATTGCAGCGGGAGATGTCTTGCGTTTCGCGGCCATGCTGTTGGGCGAGGTGATTGATGAACTGGGTACCCCCAATGACTTTCTTGGCCATGCTGGTGGAGATAATTTTGTGATCCTGACGGCTGAAGACCGCGCCGATGCGATTAAACGCCGCCTCAAAGAGCGTTTTCGTGATGAAGTGGTCACCCATTACAATTTTATGGATCGTCAGCAGGGGTATATCCTTGCTCCGGACTCGGATGGCCACATCGAGCCTACCCCATTGATGACCCTTGCGGTGGGGGTTGTCTCTCCAGCCACGCATTATTTTGCGGATATTCGGGAAATTACTGAACTTGCAGCAGAGGAACGCCGGCAGGATTCACTGAGTAAGTAGGGCAGGGGAACTGCTGTGGACACTCTTCATCTGGGCCTGGGGTTGGTGCTCGTCGGGCTGTTCTTTTTTGCAACAGCCTTTCTGGTGACACGTGCCACCCCTGCCTTGCGCCCAAGAGAGAATGACCTTCTCGTTGCCCAGAGCCTGCAGGGGAACCTGGAAGATGCCGTCCTGGTAGTTCGATCCGGAGGGCGGGTCTCGGCGATGAACGAACGGGCGCGCCAGGTTTTTGGTCTGGAAGCGGAAGAATTGCCCGATCTGGAACGGCTGGTGCGGCGAATTCGTCCACCGGATGCATTTCTCAACCTGTGTGCTGCCGAAGGCCAGGCGCATTTTACCCTCGATGATCGTTTTGTTGAAGCTACCTCGTATCGCCTGGTTTTTTCGCAGGAAACGCTGATCGTGGTGGCCCTTCGTTTTCCAGAGCTGGCGGCAGAGCTTACCGGGCAGGAAACAGGCGCCAGTGCTCAGACTCTGCGTATCTTTACGGAACTGAGCGCGGCTATGGCCGCCAGTCTGGATGTGGAAGAGACGATTCAGGCGGTCATGGAGAATGTGGAAAAGCTGATCCCCGCCGATTTTCTTGAGATCACGATCTGGAATGCGGATACCCAGCAATTGACCCCTTACCGTTATGGCTGGCAGTCGACTTCTCAGCGGGGGTTACTTAAGGTTTCGCCGCCCTACCGCCATGTTGAGGGAACCAGTGGCTATTTGTACCGTGAACGCTCTCCCCTGTGGATTCAAGACGTAATTCAGCGCTCAGACCTTCACCCAGAATCCGAAAGGATGCCGGGAGTGCGGTCGTACCTGGGTGTGCCTCTCATGGTAGGGCGGGAATTTGTAGGTACGCTGGAGCTGGGCTCGCGCACTCCTGAGGCTTTCCATGAAGCCGATCTTACTCTGCTTCGCTTGCTTTCCGGGCAGGCGGCAGTTGCCATTCACAATGCGCTGATCTACCGGGAGGAAAAAGAGCGCAGTGCTGAGCTGAGCGGGCTTTCTCAGCTGGCTCAGGCGTTTGGTTCGGTACGTGATCCCAGGAATCTGTTTTCTCGACTGGTAGAATCCATTGCTCCTCTTCTCCGGGTTGAGATCCTTGGCTTTATCCTTTACAACGAAAATCAACGGATGCTGGAGGCTCAGATTCCGTTTCATGGGTTGCCCGACCAGATTGTGGAACTTTATCGGGCTCCCGTACCGGTAAACTCGGCGGCAGAGCAAATGCTTCTTGACCAGGATGTGCTTATTTCTGAGGATGCCTCCAGCGACCCTCAATGGGAAGCACTGGGACTTTCTTTTGTGGCCCAGGCGGCCAGTCTGCGCGAGACGGTGCTGGTGCCGTTAAATTCGGGCGGCCAAATGCTGGGATATTTGCAGGCCGCCAATCACCCGGGGGGCGGGTCGTTTTCTCCTTCTGAGCTCCATTTGTTAACCATCATTGCCAATCAGGCAGCCTCGATCATTGAAAATGCCACCCTGGTGCAACAGGCGCGGCAAAGAGCTCAGCGGGCTGAAGCCTTACGTCGAATTTCCAGCCTGGCAGGGTCGGCGGCGACGCTGGATGAGATTCTCAAATATTCCATTCAGGAGTTTACCCGTCTTTTACGTGCCGATGTAGGGGCGATCTATTTGCTGGATCCCTCATCCTCGCAGTTACAGCTACACCAGGCTTCTCTGTTTGGTGCGGCTTCTCTGCCAGATGAATGCAGGCAGCTGCTTGTCGATCAGCCAGAATTTCCTTTCACCATTACCGGTTCACAACGCCTGTTGAAGATTGACTCCCTCTCTGACTCGGATGCCGTAATCCCATTTTATCGGGAGGCTTTCAAGGTGTGGGGGGCTCAGTCAGTTATCGGGGTGCCTCTCATCGTGCGTAGCGAGGGGATCGGTGAGTTGCTGTTTGTCAGCCGCGAAGCGCATTTCTTTGACCACGCTGATGTGCAAATGATCGCCACCGCCGCCGGGCAACTGGCCGGATCGGTAGAGCAAATGGCCCTGCGTTCGCAAACCGACGAATCGTTGCGGCGGCGGTTGGAACAGTTGACCGCAATCACCCGACTGAGCCGGGAGTTGAATGGTTTTTCCCGCCTGAGTGATTTGATCCAGCGCGTTCATACAGAAGCTCTGCAACTAACACGGGCTGATTGCGGCATCCTTCTGGTATTTCAGGACAGAGTGGGCGAAGATGGTCTTCCGTCTGTGCGCGAAGCTTTTGGGTTGACCTGCCAGCCTGGACTGACCTGGGTGGAGAGGAAAGTTTTAGCCCGGAACAGTTCGATCCTGGTACGAAGTATTCACCAGGAAGCCGAAGAACCACCTCACGAGGGGGTTCTGGCATGTCTCAGTGTGCCATTCTTCCACCGTCAGCGGGTGATCGGGTTGATAAGCCTTCATAGCAGGTCGGAGAATGGCCTGGATGAATCCGCTTTAGAAACCATGCAGACTCTGGCGATGCAGGTGGGGGCGGCCATGGGGAACCTGATCCAGGCGGAGGAACAGGCCCAGCGCAACCTGTTGCTCAAGCGTGAGCTGGATACGCTGGCTGAGTTGTTGCGGGTCTCGCGTCTGCTCAAACCAACCCTGCCGCTGGAGGAATCACTGATTACTATCAGTGAAGCCATCCGGCAGGCCACGCCTTTCCAGGTAGTGGTGATCAGTGTGGTGGATGCACAGGATGGGCATCTCCGCAGGGTGGTAGGAAGTGGCCTCTCACCGGAGCAGTGGGAAGAGTTGCGGAGTCATCGTCAGCCCTGGAGTGGGTTGAAAAACCTGCTTCGGCCCGAGTTTAGAAACGGGAGTGTGTACTTTATTCCGGCTGACCAGACCCCCATAATTCCGCCAGAAGTGCATACTTTACCAGTAACCCCGGGAGGGGATTCTCATTCACCGGATGCCTGGAATGCCGATGACTTTTTGCTGGTGCCGTTATATGACTCGTCTAATGAGCCGATTGGATTAATCAGTGTGGATGCACCATCCGATGGCCGCAGACCGGATCGTCCTACTTTTGAGGCGTTGGATGTGTTTGGCCTGCAGGCCGGGCTGATGATTGAGAATCACCGGCGAACTTCATCGCTTGAAAGTCGGGTTGCTGTTTTGGAAAATACCCGGCAACAACTGATGCACGTAGCTGAGACTGCCCGTCAGAATTTACCTGTCCTGTTACGAAAAGACCTGGAGCAAACCCTCGCTTTGCAAGATCTCAGCAACCGCATCGAGCGTATTCGTGCCCTGCTTGAGATCGCGGCTCAAGCCGCGGCTGAAGAAGAAGCTTCGGCTGTTTTACAAACCCTTTGCCGGGGCTTGCTGATGCACTTTGCGATGCAAACGGCGCTGATCGCCGAGGCTTCGTCTGGCGGTGTTCGGTTGGTGGATACACTGGGCACAGTCCCGGAAGGCACAAACCCTGAAGCCTTGATGGGGCAGCGGAATCCTTTCCACTGGCTGCTTCAGGAAGGGCAGGAAGCCAGGGGTGTGTTGCTCATTTCAAGCCTGGAAAACGATCCTGACTGGCATGGAACACCGCTTCTCTCGGCCCTTGGAGCACGAAGCGTCATCGCCCTTCGATTGACCGGTACCGAAAACCCCACGGCGGTAATGGCGGTTGGGCGGCGCAATCTGGGAGTGTTTTCGGAAGAGGATTACCGAGTTTTCAGGCAGGTGGCCGATCAGGTGGGTACGTCCTTGCAGAACCTGCGTCTGCTCACCGAGACCAAACGGCGGCTGGATGAAGTCAATCTCTTGCTGGAGTTCAGCCGAAGCCTGGGAAGCCTGGAACCGGAGAGTATCCTTACCACCCTGGTTGAAAATGTAAGAAAAGTTTTGCCGCAGGCCCAGGCTGCCTGGGCAGGAATGATTCACGAACAACAATTGACGGTCATCCCTCAGGTTTCAAGGGGGTATGCAGATGATGAAGCCCATCGGATGATTCGCTACAGCCTGGTGAGTGCGACGGGGATTCTTGGCGAGGAACCGCGCCTGTTGTTGCTTCGGGTTTTACGTTCCGGTGAACCGCTGCGAGTTGCCGAGGTGGATTTTGCCACGCAATACCAGCTTTCGTCAGAAGACCTCATGCGCTACCGTCAGGCCACGCGGGGTAAACTGCCGGTCTCCTGTATGGTACTGCCTTTGCGTCCGGCAGACCGGATCAGTGGGGTGCTGGTATTGGAGAATTTTGAGACCAGCGGTGCGTTTTCTCCAGAAGATGAGGCGCTGGCCTATTCATTTGCTCAACAGGCGGCTCTGGCTCTGGATAATGCCCGTCTCTTCCAGGCAGCCGAGTCGCGCGCTGATCAATTGCTCAATCTTACCCGCGCTTCGGCCAAATTGACGGCCAGCCTGCGACAGGAAGAGCTCATTGGTTCGCTCCTCGATTACCTGGCGACGGTCATCCCCTATGAGACGGCAACCCTCTGGATGCGGCGCGGAAATGTTCTTTCGATCCTTGCCGCTCAGGGCTTTGAGGATAATGAGAGCCGTATTGGCCTTACCGCCGCGGTAGAAGACAGTGCCCTGTTCCGGGAAATGATTCAGACGGGAGAGCCTGTCACGGTGCGGGATGTGCGTGCTGATCCACGCTTCCCATCTCTGGTAGAGCCAGAAAATCTTTCCTGGCTGGGAATGCCGCTGATTGTCAAAGGGGAAGTCATCGGGTTGCTGGCGCTGGAGAAACGTGAAGCAGGTTTCTATTCTCCTGAGCACATTCACGCCGCTGCTACCTTTGCCGGGCAGGTGGCGGCAGCTTTGGAGAACGCCCGTCTGTTTGAAGAAAGCCTGCGTCGGGCTGGCGAACTGGACCAGCGCTCCCGAAGGCTGGCGCTGCTTAACCGGCTGTCTGAAGAATTAGGGGCTTCTCTGGAAATGGGGACGATTCTCCAGGTGACTGCCGAGCACATGCTTGGGGCGTTGAATGCATCCATAGTGGCAGGGGTGATGATTGGCCCGGGGGATAAGTACATTCTGGAGATAGAAACCCCCCCACAGAGGGCCCATTTACCCATGGCCCTGCTGGATGTGCCATTGTTTGACCGTTTGAAAGACTCAAAGGGAATTTTCTCCACCGTTCAGGTCTCTGGTGAGCCAGACCTGGCGCCGATGTTTGAGGCGTACTTTGCCCCACGCGGTATTCTCTCGGTTCTTATTGTGCCCCTGCTGGCAGGTGGAACGCTTTATGGGTGGCTCATGGTGCAAAAAAATGTGAGCTACCGCTTTACGGTTTCCGAAATTGAGCTGGCACGTACGGTATGTAACCAGGCCGCTATTGCCATTCAGAATGCACGGCTCTTTGAAGAAACGCGCACTCTGAGCGAGTTCCTGGAACGGCGCGTCGAAGAGCGTACCAGCGAGTTACGCAGAGAACATCAGAATTCGCAGACGCTCCTGCGGATTATCAGTGAACTTTCGACCAGCTTGGATATGGGGTTGGTGATGAGCCGTGCCTTAATGGTGATCAATGAATCGATTGGGTCTCAGGAGAGCCTGGCGATGCTTTTGGAAAGCACCCAGAAGCCCTATCGGGCCGGTGAGGCATTGACCTCAGCGGGTGGGGCGGCTGAGAATGGTCTGGCGCTGGAGAGGCGGATCATGCGTGAGGCGGCCCGCTCGCGGCAATCTCTCCTTATCGAAGATATTGCAAAGGAAAGCCACTGGCTGGAAGAAGGCTCGAGCTTACCTGCCTACCGGAGTGTGCTGGCGGCTCCACTTATCATGGGAGAAGATGCCCTCGGAGCTCTGTTGTTGTTTCACCGGGAGGCGGGGTTCTTCCAGGCTTCGCAGCTGGGGCTTGTAGAGGCAACTGCCCGGCAGATTGCCATCACGATTAACAATGCTGAATTGTTCAACCTGATCCGTGATCAATCGGAAAACCTTGGGAATATGCTGCGTGAGCAACAAATTGAGGCCAGCCGCTCGCGGGCGATTCTAGAAGCTGTGGCTGATGGAGTTATTGTGACCGATGCCAGCGGTCAGGTCACCCTTTTTAATGCTTCAGCAGAACGTATTCTTGATCTGCCGGTTAATGAGGTGATCGGAAAGAGGCTGGACGCCTTTACCGGGGTCTGGGGACGTTCCAGCCTGAGCTGGGTACGCACGATTCAACAATGGTTGAAGGACCCGCAGTCGTACAAAGGGGATGATTTTGCCGATGAATTTGACCTGGATACCGGGAGTGTCATCGCGGTTCATCTTGCTCCGGTTTTCTGGCGTTCACAGTTCCTGGGAACGGTTTCCATCTTGCGCGACATTACCCACGAAGTGCAGGTAGACCGGATGAAATCAGAGTTCGTGGCGAATGTAAGCCACGAATTACGCACCCCGATGACCTCGATTAAAGGGTACGTGGAAATCATGCTGATGGGGGCGGCAGGTGAGTTGACCGCTCAGCAGCGCCATTTCCTTGAAATCGTACGCAGTAACACTGAGCGCCTGGGCACCCTCGTCAATGACCTGCTCGATCTCTCGCGGATTGAGTCGGGGCGGGTGAAG
>AMZC01001194.1_pt1 | contig 20118 bp, 16 predicted proteins | sample 948551 | NCBI WGS metagenome assembly AMZC01 (sample SAMN01120625, study PRJNA171369) | bioreactor sludge metagenome | biome: sludge; isolation source: anaerobic thermophilic cellulolytic sludge from lab reactor | place: China: Hong Kong, Shek Wu Hui wastewater treatment plant | collected... | reverse complement strand
CGAAGCGAGGCGGGGGTGAGGTAAACCAGGTGAGCCGACCTTAACGCTTGCTCCAGCCTTGTCCGCCCATGAACCACACGCAGAGAGGGGACTTAGCCCGATACCTATTCCCTTTCTCCGTGTATGGAGAAAGGCTGGAGGATGAGGTTTTCAAACGGTCTCTTATGCCTGTGCTACCTCGGCCACGTAGGGGATGGTCTGCGGGCCTTCGGGCAGCACGCAGATGCGCGCGTCGCGCCCGTATTTCGCCCGCAGCGCCTCGACGGTGCGGGGGATGTCGTGACAGGGCAGCAACAGCGCCTCCCGCGTGGCCTCGTCGTCGAAGTAGTCCGAATAGAGATAAACATCCGCCTTGAGCTGAATGCGCGCCTGAATCTGCGCTGCCCATTGATCCTGGCGCGTCTCTGGCGCGTTCATCACCATGTCGAAGAGTTCCTGCGGCGAACGCGCCGCCCGCAACATCTCGCCGAACAGCCCGTGATCGGGAATGCCCTCGCAGCACTCCGCCACCATGATGATCGCCCCGCCGGGCCGGACGATCTGCTCGGCGGCGCTCATACCCTTGCCGCACTGATAGAGATTCAGGTCAAGCGGATACCCCGAATTGGTGGTGATGACGATGTCGAACGGCTGCGAGACGGGCACCATCGCCGTCTTGCGGACAAACTCGATCCCCGCGTCGTGTGCCGTCACCAGATCGCCGGCGAAGACACCGGTGATCTGCTTGTCGCGGTTGAGCGTGACGTTGAGCAGGAAGGTGGGGTTGGTGCGCAGAGCTACTTCGCGCGCTTCCTCGAAGATGGGGTTGCCGTAGGTCACGCCCCAGGTCGCCTTGGGGTTGCCGATCATACCCGCGTCGTGATTGCCCAGCACCGTCGCCTGACCCGCCATGCCGGGCATCACCGCCTTGCCGCCGCCGGAGAAGCCCGCGAAGAAGTGCGGCTCGATGAAGCCGGTCAGGATTTTGACGCTGGCCTCCATATAGACCCGGTTGATCCAGATGGGGTGGCCTTTGGAGCTTTCGCCCAGGTAAACCTGCGTGGATGGGTCGAAGCAGTTGTTCTGCTCGATACGGTAGCGCCGTGCAATGTCCGGGCCGAGCATCCTCTCCAGTTCGGCGGGCGTGTTGGGGCGGTGCGTCCCCAGCGCGTTGCACAGCACGATGTTCTCTGCGGGCACGTGCGCCAGCGCGTCCAGCACGGCGGGCAGCATCAGATGAGTAGGGGTCGGGCGGGTGATGTCGCTGAAGACGATGGCAACCGTGTCGTCGGCACGCACCAGATCGCGCAACGGCGGCGAGGCGATCGGGTGTTCCAGCGCCTCGCGCAGGGCCTGCACCGGATCGGGCAGCGGAGGGATGTAGCGCGGGCTGACGACGGTGATGTTCGCGTCATCCGGCAGGGTGATGGTCAGGCCGGTCTTGCCATAATCGAGATGGATGTCCACGGCGCTCGCCTTTCACTCGTTTGTCTATGCCTGAAATCTCTCAGACAGGGGCTACGCCCCGTTCTATGACAAAGGAAATATCAGCGGCCCAGGCGCGGCCCCTGAGCCAGCGGCAACCCTGTCTCGCGCTCGATGGCCAGCAGACGGTTGTACTTCGCCAGCCGGTCGGACTGCGTGATCGATCCTATTTTAATATGATCGCCACTCCAACCCACAGCCAGGTCGGCCAGCCAGTTGTCCTCGGTCTCGCCGCTGCGCGCGCTGATCACCACCCGCCAGCCCGCAGCGCGCGCCAGGCGACAGGCCTCGGCGGCTTCGCTCACCGTGCCGATCTGATTGACCTTGAGCAGCAACGCATTGGCTGCGCCCAGGGCGGCGGCTTTCTGGATGCGCGCCGGGTTGGTGCACAGCAGGTCGTCGCCCATCACCATGATCCGCCCGCCCGCCTGCGCGCATAGCCCCACCCAGCCGTCCCAGTCTTCCTCGGCCAGGCCATCTTCCAGGCTGACGATCGGGTAGCGGTCGAGCCAGTCCAGCAGTCGCTCGATCATGGCGGCGCTGTCGAGGGTTTCTCCTTCCAGATCGTAGCGTCCGTCGCGCCAGAAGTGACTGGCGGCCACATCCAGGGTGAGCACTACGTCCCCGCCGGGCCGCAGACCGGCGCTCTCGATGGCGCGCACCGCCATTTCCAGCATGGCTTCGGTGCGCCCGAAGGCAGGGGCCAGCCCCCCTTCGTCCGCCGTCAGCAGACGCATGCCATATTCGCGCAGGGTCAGCTCCGCCGCCGCCTGGAAAACGGCATGAGTCATGGACAGCACTTCGTCGGTGCTGTCGGCGGTCAGGGGCATCACCTGCACGTCCTGCGCGGCTACCTGCGCGCCGGCGTGCTTGCCCCCGCTGAACAGGTTGATCATCGGCAACGGCATGGCCCGGAGCGGTTCGCCGATTACCTCGGCGAAAAAGGTATAGAGGGGGATACCGCGCTCCGCTGCCGTCGCCCGCGCAAAGGCCAGCGACACGGCCAGCAGCGCGTTGGCCCCCAGCCGCGCCTTGTTGGGCGTGCCGTCCAGGGCGATCAGCGCCTCGTCCAGGGCGCGCTGCGAAGCGAAGTCGCGCCCGGCCAGTGCCGCCTGTAGTTCCCCTTCGATATGGCTGACCGCCCGGCGACAGCCCAGCCCGCCGTAGCGGTGCGGGTCTCCGTCGCGCAGTTCCAGCGCTTCGGCGCTGCCCGTCGAAGCGCCCGACGGCACCGAGACCGTGCCCGTTGCTCCGCTGCGCAGACGACAGGTCGTCTGCACGGTGGGGCGACCCCGGCTGTCGAGAATTTCCAGCGCGGTCAGGCGTTCGATGATCGGCATAACAACGACACTCCTCAGGGATGCATGATGATGAGTCGAGAGTCGAGAGTTATGAGTCGGGAATCGGGGAGAGGGGCTGCTCGAAACGCTCGATCTCCTCGACGAAAGCGCGAATCAGGTCGGGCACAGTCTCCGGCGGAGAGTGCATCAGGCGCGTGACAGCCTGACGCTGCCGATGGCGCTCGTCGTCGCGCAGGTATTCCAGTTGCGAGCGCCCGGCGACACGCGCCAGCAGACAGCCCAGCGTATGCCGGACTGCGCGCGGTTCCAGCGCCTCCGCCCAGGGCAGGTCGCCCAGTTCGCGCCGGTACACAGCCCAGTATTCCTCCGCCGCCGCGGCGAAAGCGGCGCGCAGGGGGACGACGTGATGCGCTTTGCTCAGCAGGTGCGTCAGCGAAAAGCCCAGGTCGAAGGCTGGATCGCCGAAGTGAATCACCTCGTGATCGAGCAGCACCAGCCGCCCCTGATAGACCAGGATGTTCTTGGGACTGTAGTCGCCATGTACCAGCGTGAGTTGTATCCCCTCCGTCTCGGCGATCAGCGCGGCCAGGAAGGGGGCTGCCTGCGGCACCTGCTGCGCCGAATACTCGTAGTATGGCTCCAGGCGCAGCGAGGCGAAGAACGAGCGGTCGGCAAAGGCCGGGGCGACTTCGTCACAGCGGGCGTAGGCGGCACGGTGAATGGTCGCCAGCAGCCGCGCGAATTGCCGTACATGATCCAGGTCGAGTTGACCGGCCAGTAACAGGGTCTTCCAGTTGGCGTGCGGTTGCGGCACGGCCTGCATTGCCAGCAGATGATGCTGCTGATCCTCGAAGACGAAGCCGGGGACGCTGCCCGGTGCCAGCTCAGCCAGCCAGCGCAAGCCAGCCGCCTCGCGGTGAATGCGCTGCGGGCTGCTGAGCCATTCGACGGGCACGCGCAGGCGGGTCAGCGCCTGCTTGATCACCCAGGCGTCCCCGTTAGCGCGGCTGACGAGCACGGTGCGGTTGGAAACACCGCCCGCCAGCGGGCGCACGAGGGGTGTTTCGTCGGGGGCGATACGCCCGGCCCGACGCAGATAGGTCAGCAGCGCGTCGGGACGTTCGATGTCCAGATCGTCAGGGGCGGGGGTCACAGCGTCTTAATCCAGTGCACAATGCGGCAAATATACTGATCAATTTCCCCAGACCAGGTGACAAATGAATCGAACCATACTACAATGAGTGACAAAGGACTTTCGAGTTTCTTTCACTCTATATCAGTCTGAAAGCCATGTCAACCGTGCGAGATCGGCACCGGGCGATCATCGAGCTGCTCAAGCAGGAGGGGGGACGACTGTCGGTCAATGCCCTCAGTCAGCGCCTGGGCGTCAGTTCGGTGACCATCCGGCATGACCTGCGCGCGCTGGCCGAAGAAAGAATCGTGGATCGCGTCTACGGCGGCGCGGTGTTGCGCAATGCTTCTCTCCCCACGCTGGAACTCTCCTTTGAGACGCGCGTTCAGGAAGCCGTGCGTCAGAAAGAAGCCATTGCCCGGTACGCCGCCAGCATGGTCCGGCGCGGCTACGGCATCGCCCTGGACGGCAGCACAACCGCCTTCGCCCTTGTCCCCTATCTCAAGCAGATCGGCGAACTGACCATCGTCACCAACAGCCTGTTCGTCGCGCAGCAATTCCGCGACGCGCCCCGCCTGATGGTCTACATGGCCTCCGGGCGGCTGCGCGGGGAGTCCGGTACGGTAGTGGGATCGCTCAACGGCGTGCCGGCGCTCAACCTGAACCTGGGCTTCTTCGGCGCGTGGGGGGTTTCGCCCAGCCAGGGCATCACCGACGTGAATCCGGACGAAGTTGCCATGCGCCGGGCGATGATGGCGTTGTGCCTGGAGACGATCATCATTGTGGATGGGCGCAAATGGGGTGAGATCGCGCCCTATACCTGGGCGACCTTCGGGGAGATCGGGCGTATCATCACCGACGACAGCGCGCCGCCGGACATTGTGGAAGAAGTGCGCCGCCTGGGCGTGACGGTAGAAGTCGTGCCGGTCAGTAACGGGGCACAGGCCGCGCCGCTCAGGTGAATTTTGATGATTTTTATGATTATTATTGAGCGCCTTAAACATTGATTGACAGAGGCTGGCCGTTGGCTTATACTACTTTCAAATCAAAAGTTTCGAAAGCCAGGAGCTTTCGCACCAAAAGATTACGTTCTGTGCAGGTTGTTACAGCGCCACAGGCATTGTTTTCGCCTATTCTTTGACGCGCACGGGGCGCTCCACTTTGCCAGCCCGGTCTGGCCCGACTCGCGCCCGGTCACCCTGCACACCATCCGGTTTGGGGCTGCCAGCGTATAGCCTGGCAACGCAGCAGGATCGGTACCGGCGGTGTAGCATCATGAGCAACTCCAAAAAGTATGTCATTGCGGTTGACCTGGGTGCTGAATCGGGCCGCGTGATGCGCGTGGGCTTCGACGGTCAGCACCTCACCTTCGAGAATACGCATCAGTTCCCCAATATTCCGGTCGAAGTACGCGGCACCATCTACTGGGACATCCTGCGCCTGTGGCACGAAGTGCGCAGCGGCATTGACTCCTTTGCCCCTGGCGCGTCCAGCGTCGGCATAGACACCTGGGGCGTGGACTTCGGTCTGCTGGACCGCGACGGCAATCTGCTGGCCAATCCTGTGCACTACCGCGACAAGCGCATCATCGGCATGGACAAATGGGTGACCGAGCGCGTGCCCATGCGCGAGATTTACGAGCGCACGGGCATTCAGTACCTCTCGGTCAATACCATCTTTCAACTGGCCAGCCTGGTGGCTGCGCGCAGTCCGGTGCTGGAAAATGCCGCCCGCCTGCTGACCATGCCCGACCTGTTCCACTACTGGTTGAGCGGGACAGCGGTGGGCGAGTTCACCATGGCTACCACCACGCAGTGCTACAACCCCCGCACCTGCGACTGGGATTGGGAGACGCTGCGCGCCCTGGGCGTGCCCACGCATATCTTCCCGGAAGTCGTGCAGCCGGGCACGCGCCTGGGCGAATACAACGGCCTGGCCGTCATCGCGCCCGCCAGTCACGACACCAACAGCGCGGTGGTGGCTGTCCCTGCCACTCGCGAGGACTTCGCCTATCTCAGCAGCGGCACCTGGAGCCTGCTGGGGGTTGAGGCCACCGAGCCGATCATCAACGACCGCGCCTTCGCCGCCAACTACACCAACGAAGGCGGCGCGTATGGCACCTTCTGCTTCCTCAAGAACGTCATGGGGCTGTGGCTGGCGCAGGAGTGTCGGCGCACCTGGCAGAACCAGGGCACGCACTACACCTGGGACGAACTGGTGGCGCAGGCCGCGCAGGCCGAACCCTTCCGCAGCCTGGTTGACCCCGACGATCCGCTCTTCCTGCCCATGGGCGATATGCCCGCCCGCATCCGCGAGTTCTGCCAGCGCACAGGGCAGCCCGTGCCGGAGACAGTGGGGCAGATGATGCGCACCGTGTACGAGAGTCTGGCCTTCAAGTACCGCCTGGTCTTCGACACGCTGCAGGAACTCACCGGGCGCACCCTCAGCCGCCTGCACATCGTGGGCGGCGGCACCAAGAACAAGCTGCTGTGTCAGATGGCCGCCGACGCGCTGGGCGTGCCCGTCTACGCTGGGCCGGTCGAAGCGACGGCGCTGGGCAATGCTGTCGTGCAACTGATCGCTCTGGGCGAACTGGACAACATCGGGCAGGCCCGCGAGTTGCTGAGCCGCTCGGTAGATGTGGCCGAATACCTCCCGCGCGAAACGGCTGTGTGGGAAGATCAACTGCCGCGCTACAAAGCGTTGGTTTCGTGAAGGACGTAGACAGTGACAGACTCGCAACCACTTCTGGAACTCAGACACATCAGCAAGAGCTTCCCTGGCGTCAAGGCGCTGGACGACGTCAGCTTTGACGTGTACGGGGGCGAAGTCCATGCCCTGCTGGGCGAAAACGGCGCGGGCAAGTCCACCCTGATCAAGATCGCGTCGGGAGTGTATCAGCCGGATGCGGGCGAAATTCTGGTGCAGGGGCAGCCGGTACGCTTCGGCAGCCCGCGCGACGCCCAGGAAAAGGGCATTGCCACCATCTATCAGGAACTGTTGCTCTACCCCGAACTGAGCGTCGCCGAAAACATCTTCATGGGCCACGCGCCGCGCACCCGCCTGGGCGCGATTGACTGGCCGGAGATGCGCAAGAAGGCCGAGGAATTGCTGGCCTCGCTGAACATTCACGATCTGGATGTCACCAGCAAGGTAGGGCGGCTGTCGGTGGGCAACCGTCAGCGCGTCGAGATCGCCAAGGCGCTCTCCATGAACGCGCGGGTGCTGATCATGGACGAGCCGAGCGCGGCCATCACCGAGGCGGACGTCGAGCGCCTGTTTGAGATCATCCGCCTGCTCAAAGAACGGCAGGTGGGCATCGTCTACATCAGTCACCGCCTGCACGAAGTCTTCGATATCGGCGACCGGGTGACTGTGCTGCGCGATGGCCATTACATTGCCACCAAACAGGTCGCCGAGACGAACGAAGACGACCTGGTCAACATGATGGTCGGGCGCACGCTCGACAACATGTTCCCCAAGCTGGAGACGCAGATCGGCGACGTGGTGCTGGAAGTGCGCGGCCTCAGCCGCCGTCGCCTGTTTCAGGATGTCAGCTTCAAGCTCCGCGCCGGCGAGATCGTGGGCATGGCCGGGCTGGTGGGGTCGGGACGTAGCGAAGTGGCGCAGTCCATCTTCGGCCTGTTGCCCCCGCAGTCCGGCGCGATCTTCATGGACGGCAAGGAGATCAAGGTCAAGAATCCGGCGCAGGCGATGCGCTACGGCATTGCCTATCTGCCCGAAGATCGCGGTACGCAGGGACTGATCCGGCAGATGCAGTTGCGCGAGAACACGTCGCTCACGGTGCTGCGCGACCTGTCGCGGGCCGGTTTCATCAACCGCCAGAAGGAACTGGAACTGGCCCAGAGCACCATCGAGAAACTCGCCATTCGCGCCTATAGCCCGCTGCAACTGGTCGGCAAGCTCTCTGGCGGCAATCAGCAGAAAGTGGTGGTGGGCAAATGGCTGGCGACCAGGCCGCGCGTGTTGATCGTGGACGAACCCACGCGCGGCATTGACGTGGGCGCGAAGGCCGAAATTCACCGCCTGCTCAGCGAACTGGCCCAACAAGGGCTGGCGATCCTGATGATCTCCAGCGAACTGCCAGAGATCATAGGGATGAGCGATCGCGTCCTGGTGATGCGCGAAGGCAGGCTGGTGGCCGAGTTCTCGCGGGCAGAAGCCACGCAAGAGAATATCGGCATGGCGATGATGGGCAACTGGGTGAACAATGGCAGCGGCCTGGGTGAAAAAGTACAGGCAACGGACGGTGTCGCATGGCAAGCATAACGCAGGCAGTCCCCGCGCGGCGTCAACGGCTTTTCGGCTCTTCCATTCTGCGCACCATCTTAGGCAGCCAGGAAGCGGTGTTGCTGGTGGCCCTGGTGCTGTTGATCGCCTTTGTGGGCAACGAAAACAGCAGTTTTTGGGCAACCCGCAACATGGTCAACGTATTCGCGGGCTACGCCTACATCGCCATTGCCGCGCTCGGCATGACGATGGTCATCATCACCGGCAACATTGACATTTCGGTCGGGTCGCTGATGGTGACGCTCTCCATGCTCAGCGGGGCCATCGTGGTCTACGACTACCCATCGTGGCTGCCCCTCGAGGCGATCATTGGCATCTCGTGGGTTTTGCCCGTCATATTCGGCGCGCTGATCGGCGCCATCATCGGTTTCTTCGTCACTTACCTGCGCATCCCGGCCATCGTGGTCACGCTGGGCTTTCTGAGCATCCTCAAGGGTCTGCTGATCATCGCCAGCCAGGGCGAGCGCATCACGGGCATGCCCAAGGCGTATGCGCTGGCGCAGCGACGCCCCTTGCAGGGCATTCCCTTCCCCATCTTCGAGGACTTCTTCCACATGCTGACCATGCCGGTGATCCTGATGGTCATCCTGATGGTGCTGGTCGCCTTGTGGATGCGCTATAGCCCGACCGGGCGCGCGATGTACGCCGTCGGCGGCAACGCCGAAGCCGCCCGCCTGTCTGGCATTTCCGAACATCGCATCGAGATGACGGCCTTCATCCTCAACGGCGTCTTCGTGGGCATCGCCGCGGTCCTCAATGCCACGCAGTTCAGCGTGATCCAGGTGACGCTGCCCCCCATCGAGCTGCAGATCATCACCGCTACGGTGGTAGGCGGGGTCAGTATCCTGGGCGGCACAGGCACCGTGGTCGGCGCAGTGCTGGCGGCGATCCTGCTCAATACCATCACCAAGGCGCTGGTCTTTCTGGATATCTCGCCTTTCTGGACGCGGGCGATCCAGGGCGTGCTGATCCTGATTACGGTGCTGGCCGATCTGTTCCGTCGCCAACGCCAGTCGGACTAGGAAGTAACTAGAGATGGCTACCCAGGAAACTTCACTGAAGAAGTCGTCCCCGACGCTGCTGCAGCAGGTGCAGGCCCTGGCGCGCACCCAGGAAGGCGTCCTGCTGATCATCACCATCATCTCGGTGCTGGTGCTGGCGACGCAGACCGACAAATTCCTGACAGTCAAGAACCTGCTCAACCAGGGCCGCCTGATGACTGAAATCGGCCTGCTGGCGCTGCCCATGACCTACATCATCATCACCGGTGGCATTGATCTGTCGGTGGGATCGGTGGTGGGCCTGAGCGCGATCATGCTGGGCTATAGCTGGCACAACCTGGGGCTACCGCTGGGCGTGGCCATTGCGGTTGCGCTGGGGGTGGGGGTGCTGGCCGGCTTTCTGAACGGCCTGATCATCACCATGTTCCGCGTGCCACCGCTGATCACCACCCTGGCCACGCTGGCGTTCTATCGTGGCCTGGCCGAAGGCATCGCGCAGGCGCGCTCGGTGACGGGCTACCCGGAGTGGTTCTATGCTCTGGGGCAGCGCGAAACGCTGGGCGTTCCCAATCAGCTTTTCTTCCTGATCATTGGGATCATCATCTCGGCGATCATCCTGTCGCGTACCACCTTTGGGCGCTCGCTCTACGCCATCGGCAACAACGAACTGGCGGCGCGTTTCTCCGGCATTCCCGTCAACCGGAACAAGTTGCTGATCTACACCTTCTCCGGCCTGATGTCGGGCTTTGCCGGGTACGTGCTCGTCTCGCGCGTGAGCACCACGCGCTCGGATATGGGCAGCGGCTGGGAACTGGACGCTATCGCCGCAGTGGTGCTGGGAGGCACCAGCATCTTCGGCGGCTCTGGCAGCATCCTGGGCACGACCATCGGCCTGGTGTTGATTCAGTTGCTCAAAAACGGCCTGGCGCTGAGTGGAGTCACCGGCGATGCCACCATCGTGGTCATCGGTTCGGTACTCATCCTCTCTACGCTGGTCAACAGCCTCATTCAGCGCCGTTTGCATGGTGTCTAGGCCCCACCGTGTGGGGGAATGGAAAGGAGGGTCATGGGAGAGTCGCTGGGAACCATTCTGCAACCGCACCATTGTCTGCTGTGCATGAGTGCTATAGGAGAAGAGGAACTATGCGTAAGTTTGTGGTCTTGACCCTTTTGCTCAGCTTCGTTTTGGCTCCCCTGGCCACGCTGTCGGTGAATGCGCCCGCTGCGGCCCAGGAAGAAGAGAAGCGCTGGGACGGGGCCGACGATCTGCCGGTGAACCCGCTGCCCTGCGGCGACGAACCCGCCCCGGAACCGGAACCCAAGGAATACGACGGTGGTCAGCCAGTCAACCCGCCGGACCTGGCCGGTAAGCCCATCACCCTGGTGGACGTGCCCAAGCTGATCGGCATCGGCTACTTCGCGGCCACGACCAAGGGCCAGCAGGAAGCCGCCGAGGAACTGGGCAATGTCACCGTGACGACCGACGCGCCCACCGAAGCCAACATTGACGAGCAGATCACCTTCATTGACAACTACATCACTCGTGGCGTGGACGGCATCCTCTTTGCCGCCAACGACCCTGTGGCGATCTCGCCCGTGCTGAAGAAGGCGCTGGAGCAGGGTATTCACGTGGTGGGCTACGATGCCAACTCGCTGCCCGAAGCGCGTGAGTGGTTCGTCAACCAGGCCGAGTTCAACGGCATTGCCAAGGCGCTGCTCGACAGCCTGGCCGCCGAAAAGGGTGAGGATGCCAAGTTCGGTATCGTCACCAGCACCTTCACCACCCCCAACCAGGCGCGCTGGATCGCTGAGATGTGGGCCTATGCCAAGCAGTGCTATCCGGAAATGACCTGGCTGGAGACCCTGGAAGCGCAGGAAGACTACAACCTGTCGTTCGAGCAGGCCAACACCCTGATCGACAAGTACGGCGACGAGCTGGATGGTCTGTTCGGCATGACCAGCGTGGCGACCCCCGCTGCGGCGGACGCCGTGACTCAGGCGGGTCTGTGCGGCCAGGTGGCCGTGGTTGGTCTGGCGACCCCGAACGCCATGAAGCCCTTCGTCAACGACGGGTGCGTGAAGTCGGTCGTGCTGTGGAACCCGGTTGACCTGGGCTACGCCGCGGTGTATGTCATGCGCGCCGTGGTGGATGGCAAGTTCAAGCCCGGCGATACCGAGGTCGAGGCGGGCCGTCTGGGCAAGCTGAAGGTCGTCAACGGCAGCGAAGTTCTGCTTGGGCCGCCCTTCATCTACACCGCCGAGAACATCAACGACTTCGACTTCTAGTCCTATCGTTCGCATCAGCACCCCCTGCCTGGTTCACCCCCAGGCAGGGGGTTGCCCTCGCCGACCTGTTTGCGCCACTTAGAGTTATTTGCGGCCAGGGGAATGAAATTGCGGGTTTCGGATTGCGAAGGGCGGATACCTCATCCGGAATTCGCAATCCGCAATTCGCAATCAGAGAGTGTGTCTGGCAGGTTGCGTCCGACAAAGAGAATTGGAAGGGACTCATGAGCGAAAACAGCTATCTTCAGTCCTACGACGCGCTGGCCGATCTGCTGAGCGCACGTGGCGTGGACGTGGAAGCAGTGAAGGCGAAGCTGCGGCAGCAGGCCATCGAGACGCCCTCCTGGGGCTACGCCGACAGCGGCACGCGCTTCAAAGTCTTTCCCTGGCCCGGCGCGGCACGGACCATCCAGGAAAAGCTGGCCGACGCCGCCCATGTGCATCGCCTGACCGGTGTGGCTCCGTCGGTCGCCATTCACATCCCCTGGGACAAGACCGACGACTGGGTGGCGCTCAGGCAATACGCTGCCGACCTGGGCCTGCGCATCGGCGCGGTGAACCCCAACCTGTTCCAGGAGGAGCAGTACAAGCTGGGGTCGCTGTGCAGCCCCGATCCCAAGGCCCGCGCAAGCGCCCTGGCGCATATGGCCGAATGCTGTCAGATCATGCAGCAGGTGGGCAGCGACATCCTCAGCGTGTGGCTGGCCGACGGCACCAACTACGCCGGTCAGGATAGCCTGCGCGAACGCAAACATCGCCTGGAAGAAGGGCTGGCGGCCACCTATAAGCTGCTGCCGCCCGGCAGTCGCATGCTGGTCGAATACAAATTCTTCGAGCCAGCCTTCTACAGCACCGACCTGCCAGACTGGGGCACGTCCTACGCCATGTGCCTCAAGCTTGGGCCGCAGGCTGAGGTGCTGGTGGACACGGGCCATCACGCGCACGGCACCAACATCGCGCAGATCGTCGCTTTCCTGCTGGACGAGGGACGGCTGGGCGGCTTTCACTTCAACGCCCGCAAGTACGCTGATGACGATCTGATCGTGGGCAGCCAGGACCCGTTCGAACTGTTCACCATCTTCGTGGAACTGGTCGGTGCGGGCGAGCGGGCCAGCCGCGTGGCCTACATGATTGACCAGAGCCACAACATCGAGCCGAAGATCGAGGCGATGATCCAGAGCGTGATTAACTGCCAGGTGGCCTACGCCAAGGCGCTGCTGGTGGACTTCAAGCGGCTGGCCGAGGCTCAACTGGCGGGCGATGTCCTGGGCGCGCATCGCGTCCTGCTCGAAGCCTACGAAACCGACGTGCGCCCGCTGCTGGCCAAAGTGCGCCAGGAGATGGGCCTGCACCCAGACCCCATCGCTGCACACCGGGCCAGCGGCTATGCCGAGCGCGTCGCCCAGGAGCGCGGGGCCGCGCGGGCGGGCGGCACGGGGTATCCCAGCGCCTAGCGCCCGGCGCTGATCACACTGTCCCTGGCAGGGGCGCTGCGGTGCTCCTGCGTTAGTGAGCGAGGTGACTGCATGAAGGGTTGGACAGGCAAGACGCTAATTGTTGATCTCACACACGGCACCATCACCACCGAACCCCTCAACATGGATATTGCGCCCCTGTTCATCGGCGGGCGTGGCCTGGGGGCGCGCCTGCTGTGGGACCTGGTCGGGCCAGGGGTAGACCCGCTTTCTCCCGAAAACGTGCTGATCATCGCCACCGGCCCGATGACCGCCACCGGCTTCCAGACCAGCAACCGCTTCTCGGTGAGCACCAAGTCGCCGCTCACCGGCACGGTGCTCGATGCCAACTCCGGCGGTTACTGGGGAATGCGCTTCAAGCGCGCCGGCTATGACCTGATGATCATCAAAGGGCGCGCGCCCAAACCGGTCTACCTGGAGATCACGCCGGCAGGGGTGACGCTGCACGACGCTTCGCACCTGTGGGGCAAGCGTGTCAGCGAAACATCCGAGGCACTGGGGCAGGACAAGAACAAGCGCAACGTGCTGTGCATCGGCCCGGCGGGCGAAAACCTGGTGCGCTTCGCCGCCATCATGAACGACGCCACCCGCGCGGCAGCGCGTGGCGGCCCCGGCGCGGTGATGGGCAGCAAGAACCTCAAGGCCATCGTCGTCGAGGGCGACGAGCGCGTCGAGATGGCGGACAAAGAGCGTTTCCGCTTCGTGCAATACGAGGCGACCAAGATGCTCAAGGCCAACCCGATCACCTCGCAGGCGTTCCCGGAATTCGGCACAGCCGTGGTGATGAACATCATCAACGCCGTCGGCGCGCTGCCCGCGTACAACTTCCAGCAGTCGCACTTCGATAACGCCGACGCCATCAGTGGCGAGGCGATCGCCGAGACCATCCTGGTCAGGAATGCCGCCTGCTGGGCCTGTCCCATTGCCTGCACGCGCATCAGCAAGACGGACAAGGGCGAAGGCGAAGGTCCAGAATATGAGACGACGTGGGCCTTTGGCGCTGCCTGTGGCGTGGACGACCTGATCGCCATCACCAACGCCAACTTCCTGTGCAACGACCTGGGCCTGGACACCATCTCCACTGGCTCGACCATCGCCTGCGCCATGGAGCTGACCGAGAAGGGGTTGCTGACCAGCGATCTGCGCTTTGGCCGCGCCGACCTGCTGGAGCAGACTGTCGAGGACATCGCCTATCGGCGAGGGCTGGGCGACGAACTGGCCGAAGGCAGCTATCGCCTGGCCGAGCGGCACGGCGCGCCGGAGCTTTCCATGAGCGTCAAGAAGATGGAAATGCCCGCCTATGATCCGCGCGGGATGCAGGGGCAGGGCCTGCTCTACGCTACCAGCAACCGCGGCGGCTGCCATATGCGCGGCAACATGCTCGGCGTGGAAGTGCTGGGCCTGCCCAAGCTGGTGGATCGCTTCCAGATTCAGGGCAAGGCCAGCTTCGTCATCCTGCACCAGAACAGCGCCGCCATCCTGGATTCGCTGGTGGCCTGCAAGTTCGTCAACATCGCCGTCGCCGAGGAGTATCTGGCACGCGCCCTCACCTCGCTGACTGGCATCAACTATCCGACGGGCGAACTGATCCGCGCGGGCGAGCGTATCTGGAACCTGGAACGGCTCTACAACCTGCGCGAAGGCTTCACCCGCGCCGACGACACCCTGCCGCCGCGCCTGCTCAACGAACCGGCGACGGGGGCCAGCGCCGGGTGGGTCAGCCATCTGGAGCCGATGCTGGCCGAATACTACCGTTCGCGCGGGTGGGACGAGCAGGGCGTGCCCAAACCGGCCAAACTCGAAGAACTGCAACTGGCCGACCTGGCCGCGGAGGTGATCCATGGTTGATGAGCGCGTGTATGAGATGTTCCGCGAGATCGGGCGCGATATGTATGTGCACAACCTGGTGTCGTCGCACGGCGGCAACATCAGCGTGCGCTTCGGCGACCGGATCATCATCAAGCGGCGCGGGGCCATGCTGGGCCGCCTGAAGCCGCACGACCTGATCGAGACGGGCCTGGAAAAGAACGACAGCGGCGTGGCGCTGGCCTCTACCGAGCTGATCGTGCACCGCGCCATTTACAAAGCCACGCCCGCCCTGGCCGTGGTGCACGCGCACCCGCGTACCGCCATCGCGCTGTCGCTCTCGCGCGACGAGATCGTGCCGATTGACAACGAAGGCTCCTACCTGCTGAAGAAGGTGCCGGTCGTCTCGGTGGAGTTTGCGTCTGGCACCAAGCAAATGGCCGATACGCTGGCCGAAGCGCTAAAATCGTACAAGATCGTCTTCCTGCGCGGGCACGGCAGCTTCGCCATCGGGCAGACGCTCGACGAAGCGTTCCAGTGGACGGACGCGCTGGAAGAAGCGGCGCAGATCATCATGTACGCCAAGTACCTCAACGAGGAGATGATCGAGTACCGCCGCATGAGCGACTCGTATTCGAGCTGGTAGGGGAGAGGGGTTAACCGCGGAGGCGCAGAGATTGCAGAGAAGGACGCAGAGTTTTCGTTCACCTTTCCCCTCTGCGCTCCCGGCGTCTCCGCGGTTCAATCCCAGCTCCCCTCACGAAGTAGTTCGACGCAGACGGAGACGTCCCATGACTGCCCCCTCTTCTACCCAGACGGTGACCGTCAAGCTGTCGGCCAGCCTGCGGGCGGCTGCCGGAATCAAAGAAGTACACGTCCCCTGGACGCCGTCCATGAGCGTGCGCGATCTGCTCCATGCCCTTGGCGCGGGGAATCCCGCTCTGGCCGAGCGCCTGCTGGACTCCGATCAGGGGTTGAACAAGGGGGTGCAGGTGCTGGTCAACGGGCGGCACATTGACTTCCTGAGCGGCCTGGACACGCCCATTCAGGCGACTGACAGCGTGATGCTCATCCCGCCGGTAGGAGGGGGGTAGCGGGCCAGCGCAGCCGCCACCTGTCAACAAAAGAAAAGAGCGGGGTCGTCTGGCCCCGCTTCTTTTTGTGCCGTGTGACAACCGCCCGGTTCAGTGCAACGCGCCTTTGGGCTTGCAGCCTTCCGCGTCGGAGCAGTACAGGTCGAAGCCCACCTGCAACGCTTCGGCGGCGGCATTGCGCACGTTGGAGTAGTTGTCGCGCAGCAGTTCCTGCAACGGATCGATCGCGCGCGGATCGGCGATCTTGCCCAGCGACTTGGCCGCAGCCGCGCGCACCTCGTGCGCCGGGTCTTTGAGAGCGGCGATCAGCGGTTCGACCGCCGCGCCCGACCATTCGCGGAAGCGATCCGCGCCCAGCATCGAGGCGGCAATGGCCCGGCGACCCGGATCGGGATCGTTGGCCAGTTGGTCGAGCGCGTTCTTGACCTGATCGGGCACCGTCGCCATGTCAATGGTGGGAATGGGCGTGATGGTCGGTGTCGGCTCGACTTCGCTGAACGCCCCGCCCCCGATCAACAGGCCGGCGATCGCCAGCACCAACACGATCAGCGCACCCGCAATCAGCCAGTGTCGCTGCCGCACCCGTGCCTGCTGCCGGATGACGATGGGCGCGGCGCGGTCGGCCATCTGCTCGCTGAGGCGACGCAACTGCGCCTCGCGCTCGGCGACGACATCCACCAGTCGTTCGGGCACCGGCCCGCCCATGATCATCTGCGAGATTTCTTCCTGGCTGACTTCGCCCTTGAGGAAGTCACCCACCTTGTGCCCATGACTGATGATGGTGAAGCGGTCGGCCACCTGATAGACATGCCCGATGTTGTGCGTGATGAAGATCACGCCCAGGCCCGCTTTCTTGGCCTCCAGCGTATAGCCGAGCACTTTGCGCGTCTCGCCCACCGACAGGGCAGAAGTCGGCTCGTCGAGGATCAGCAGCTTGGAGCCGAAGTACTTGGCGCGGCCAATGGCGATGGACTGCCGCTCGCCACCGGACATGCGCAACACTTCCTCTTCCGGGCGGCGAATCTCGATGCCAATGTCGGCCAGCGCCTCGACCGTCAGGCGGTTCATGGTCTCTTTGTCGAGCAACTTCACCGGCCCCACGCGCCGTTCTGGGGTGCGCCCCAGGAAGAAGTTGCGCGAGATGCTCATCAGGTTGACCAGCGCCAGGTCCTGATACACGGTTTCGATGCCCATGGCGCGGGCCACCTTGGGCGAAGTGATGCGCACAGGCTGGCCCTCGAAGTAGATTTGGCCGCTCGTCGCCGGATGCACACCGGTCAGCACCTTGATCAGCGTGGACTTACCGGCCCCGTTATCTCCCAGCAGACCCACGATCTCGCCGCGATCCACCGTGAAGTACACGTTCTCCAGGGCGGCGATCAGGCCGAAGTAGCGGGAGATGTTCTCCATATAAACCAGAGGTGCCCCGTTTTTGCCGTTGCCAGCCATCTTCTACCTCTGCCTTCTGATATTGGTATTGATGACGACGGCCCCGATCATGATCACGCCCAGGATGCCGCGGAACCAGTCGGCCTCAACGCCGATCAATACCAGGCCGGTCTTGAGCATGAACGCGATGAGAATACCGAGCACCGAGCCGATGATGCTGCCGTAGCCGCCGGTGAGCAGGGTCCCGCCGATCACTGTCGCGGCGATCACGTCCAGCTCGTAGCCGGTGCCGCGCAACGGCTCGACGACTTTGAAGCGCGCCGCTTCGGTGATGCCCGCCACGGCAGCCAACACACCAGACAACACGAAGTTCATCACCTTCACCCGCCGGACGTTGATACCCTGAGCACGCGCTGCTTCGGGGTTGCCACCGGCGGCGAAGACGGCGTTGCCGTAGCTGGTGTTGTTGAGCACCACGGTGAAGATGACAGCCAGCACGCCCCACCAGATGATGGACGCGCGGAAGTTCTCTTCCACAAAGGCCAGTTGGCCGTTGATGATGTCGAAGAAAGGTGCACGGATCGGCTCGCCGATGTTGTCGCGATAGCCGTTGATCAGCAGCACAGCCACCACGATCACCGCGAGGGCCATCGCGCCATAGGTCAGCAGGCGCACCGAAGGGCCGAACGTGCTCAGCCCGCTGTTCTGCTGCAGTTGCGCATAGGACCGGCGCAGAGCAGGCCACAGCAACACCAGCAGCAGCGCCGCGACCACCACCGTCAGGCCGATGACCACCCAGGGATCGAAGCTCCACACCATCTCTTCGCGCGTGTAGCGGGCGATGGTGCCGCCGGGGATGATATTGAGCATGATCGAGCGGTAGAGATAGAGCGTGCCCAGCGTGACGATGAAGGACGGAATGCGCGTCCACACCAGCAGCAGCCCATTGAACAGGCCCAACAGGGCACCGGTCACCAGGGCCACGGCAATGGCAGCCAGGCCCGACATGCCGTTGCGGGAGATATCGAGATTCTCTACCAGCCGCTCGCCGATGCCGAAGGGAATCAGCTCCACCAGCCCTGCCGGGCCGGTGCTGGCGGCGATCAGGAACATCAGCGCGCTGAGGCCCAGGATCGATCCCACCGACAGGTCGAATTCGCCGGAGATCATCAGCATGGTCACGCCGATGGCGATGATGCCCTGCGACGCCGCATTGGTGACGATGGAGGCGATGGAACGGCCATCAATGATCTGAGGCGGCCAGCCTGTGTTGATCCAGGTGGCGATGATGAAGAAGAGCAGGACGGAGACAAACCCGAAGATCGCTCCCGATTCCGGGTAGCGACTCCACGACTCGCGCGCATGTTCCCAATAAGCCAGGAGCCGGCGACTCTGTCTATGCTGCGTTAAAGAGACTTCTCTGGCCAAAGCTCATTGTCCCCTCAAAGTGCTAAACGACCTAAAGCGGACCCCAACGGGCTATTCTTAAGACATGGGAGGAGCTTCTGGCTCCTCCCATGCGCAGTCACAGCGTGTCGGTTTAGCGGTAGCCCGCCTGGTTCAGCTCGATCACGCGGTCCACGTTGCTGGCATCCACGATGTTCGGGCCGGTGAAGATGTCGTTGGCGGGCTTGAGCAGATACTGGCTGCCCAGATAGAGCCAGACGACCGTCTCGAAGCCCTGGACATAAGGCTGCTGATCCACCGAGACCAGCGTGACGCCTTCCTTCACCTTCTGGAAGATGGCCGGGCTGGTGTCGAAGGTGGCATGGATCACCTTGTCGGGGGTGACGTTGTTCTCAGCGGCATACTGATAGTATGAATCCGCCGGGCCAGGCCCCAGGGTGACGATGGCGTTGAAGTCCGGGTTGGCGGCGAAGGCATCGGCAATCAGGCCTGCCGATTCGGGCACGTTGTAGTTGATGGTGAAGCGCACGACCGGGATGCCCTGCTCGGCCATGATGCTCTCAACGCCGTTGCAGCGGGCTTCCAGGCCGATGTGGCCCACTTCCTGGATCGGGCACAGCACGCCGGTGATCTCACGATCGGCCAGCAGGCGGCGGGCGACTTCCTGCCCGGCGATGAATTCGCTGGTGCCGATGTAGAACCAGTGCGGCAGACGCTCGCCCTCAGGACGGGTGTCCTGGGTGTTGAAGGCGATCACCGGGATGCCCGCGGCCACCGCACGCTTGACCGCATCTTCGATCAGCGCGGGGACCGGCTCGGTGGTGCCGATGCCATCGGGGTTGGCGGCCAGGGCGTCATCCCAGAAGCCCACCATGGCTTCGTTGGAGGCCGTGTCCGCGCCCAGCCAGGTCGCATCCACATCGAGGAACGCCGCGGCGTCGGTCATGCCCTTGATCACGGTGACCCAGAAGGCATTGCCGGGGCCGCCGTGCGCGATCAGGAAGAACTTGGGTTTCTCCTGGCGTGCCGAGGCACCGCCGACCAGCGTCAGCAGCATGCCGACCACGACCAGCAGAATGACCAGGGTCCATTTCTTAGACATGATGCACTGCTCCTTAAAACACTAGCGGTTAACGGGCTTTATTGCACAGGCAGGTACGCGAACGACGCGCGCCGGCGTGTTGCGGTACCCTACACGAAGGACTTGCTTGGCGCTGCACGCCTCCTTTCCAGGTGTTGAAGCTGCCACGGTGGATTTACTTTGTTGTGGCAACCAACTAATACCCATTCTAGGATTAGGATGGCTCAAATGTCAAGTAGGTGCGAAAAAACTGTCCGACGACTGTACCGCCGTACACGCGCCTATTGCGTTGTATTGTACTGCATCTTAACGGGCGGGCAAAGTAATGGGATGCGGCGGCGGCGGGTGCGTGCAAAATGTGTCAGGCAGTT